>Ga0209162_1001093_pt1 | contig 27857 bp, 25 predicted proteins | sample YNPNPMetaG_FD_187121 | JGI IMG/M metagenome (GOLD analysis project Ga0209162, IMG submission 187121) | Anoxygenic and chlorotrophic microbial mat microbial communities from Yellowstone National Park, USA - YNP NP MetaG (SPAdes) (version 2) ...
TAAAAACTTAACGACGACGCAGATCTATACGCATATAGCTACTAAGGATATTAAGAGGTTAGCTGATCTACTTTAGAATGACTCCTGTAAAAGTGATATCTTCTAAGATGATAAAAGGTTGAGGAAGTGTAATGTCAACCGACATCGCTAACATTCGTAATAGAATGAAGCCGGTATTCCTTGAACTCCAAGTGAATACCGAACGTTGTTAAACCAATCTATGTACTCGTCCAGAAGAAATGACACATTTTCAAACACCTTATCAAGAACAAGATACTCTTCTTTGAGATTACGAATAGTTCGCTCCACTTTTCCCTTGGTTTCAGGATAATACGGAGGCGCAGGTTTGTACTTCACCCGGTTTGTCTTGCACCAAAATTTGAGGTCATCACTTCTGAATTGAGATCCATTGTCACAGAGAAGGCGTTTAGGATATCTGTATCGTTTTACTGCCCATTCCAATGCAGCAATCACCTCCTCTTTCCGGATGGAGGCGAAAAGCCCGCAATAGATGATAAATCGAGAATGATCATCAACAATCACCAGCGCATACAAACGTTTCCCGTCAAGGAGAAACGGACCTTTGATGTCAATTTGCCAGAGGCCATTCGGCTTTCGCGCCCTGAAATACTTCCAATCCTTTTTATTTCGTTCACATGGACTTCCATTCCTCCCATGTTTTCTCAGGATCTCATTGACAGTCTGACGACTGAGATCGACTGGTTTCCAGTTGTACCCGGTTCGTTGAAAGAAGATGACGGATGTAACCGGGTGGATATCGAAGGTTCAGAGCGATTCGGTGAGTACCCCAGTTGAAAGAATCTCGCGGCACAATCACCGCGTTCTCGATCTCTTGTGTGATCTTTGGATATGTTTTCAAAGGCCTCCTGGGGCGGTCTTTATAGTTGGTTCTCCCTGGGTGATGTGTCCGTTTCCTTCATTTCCACACCACTCATCGACTGACACTGAAGATCGCTGGATGTCTTTGACTTTATGTCCTCTCTTGTAAGCTTTAACTATCTGTATTCGTATTTCAGGTGTAAGTGACCCCCATCCTTTATGAGATAGGGATGTGGTCACTTCATTTTTAAAATTGTCATTGTTAAAAATGTTGGCGATGTCACTTGACTTTACAGTTTAAAAAGTTTTATATACAGTCGCTGTTTTTATATGTTTTAATGAGGGATTTAACAAAAGCTCAGTTAACAATCGGGGTTTTATCCTGTTTTTCTATAGGTCTTGGTTCAATTCAGAAGGTTATATACTCTCAGAATATACTATTATCACTGGGTTATTTATCATTAATGCTGCTGGCTATATTCATTTTATCTTTTGTTATATTAGCTATTCTTAGATGGGTTGATATATTTGATTTAAAGACAGATGCAGTTATAACTTTACTAGTGCTGGTTGTGCCTTTGTTGCTTATCTCATCTAGGATGTAGATTTAGTAACTATGTTTTTTCTTTTGTCTTCTACTCTTTGTTTTTTGTAACGCTGGTTCAATGTTTTTCTTGTCGCTTATATCAGTTAGTATGATAGCTGCGCCTTGTCCTTCATCGTCGAATATTATAGGTATTAGATGAATGATGAAGTAGTAGGTTTCATTGTTTATGATGATTTCTGATTCAGTCGTGTATTCTCTACCTTGTATTGTCTCTTTTATTGATTGTAGTAGTGATATTGAGTTCAGTCTTGGTAGTATCATATGGTGTACTTCTTGTCCTATTATCTCTTCTCTTGCTAAACCTAGTAGTTCAAGTAGTATATCGTTGACTTGTCTTACACGCAGATCCTCATCTATTATTATTATGTAATCTGATACGTAGTTTAGTAGTTTGGAGAATGTTACTCTTTTAGCTGGGAAGAAGACTTTTGCTGGTCCGAAAGTGATCATCTCAGCTTGCCCTGATACTAGTAGTACGTCTAGGTATTTTGCTACTGAGTTCCTGTTTATGTTAACAGCTCTTGCTATATCTGTTACAGTCATGCCTTTAGGGTTGTTTTTTAGTATCTCTTTTATCTGGTTTAACTCTTGTTTATAGTCTTCCACGTTTTTTAAAACAAATCCTAAATATATATGCATTTCGCTTTTGATATGCATTTATGCAATGCAAAAAGGAAAATGTTTATATACTACAAATGATATATGGGCTTTGCAATGCATTATCGCATGGCAAAAATGGTGAGGTGTGGTTTGAAGACATGCGTAACATAGAAAAAACATGTTGCAATCCCATCAGCAAAGCAGTATACACTGAGAATCATAAAAAAGGGGGAGGATCATCCATTATAGTTACTAGACATCATCGTTATCACGCTGCTTCTCCCATCCATGAATTCTCAAAAATAGAGGTGCCTTATAACTCAAATGCATCCCATCTCTTCTTTTCATGCTGCTAAAAAGTGATAGGCACCTCTCCCATCCTATCTCATAAAATAATCAACCCGGAAAAACAAGTTACAAAACTTTTGCATTTTTTTTCTGAATGAATCATAAACTATAAATATATATGAATCTATCTATTAATCTATTTGTAGGGAGCGTGCTGATCATCCATGCCTCATCTTAGAATAATATGTAAACTCTTAATAATCATCATTTTAACTAGTACAGTAAGTATCAGCATAACTGCTTGTTTATCTAATACAGATAACCAAAACCAAGGTACTTGTAATATAAACACTTCAGTTGTCACGTTCTCATCTAAGATACAAAGCGCACTACTTGATATAAACGAGTCAGTACTGCTAAAACACCTAGAAACACTACTGAGCTACTCCCCCAGGGTGACCGGTACCTATAACTGCGTGAAAGCAGCTGAGTACATCCATGATCAATTCGTATCATATGGTTTAACCACGAGGTATCAAAACTGGTCAGCCTACGGTAACAGGTACCATCCTGGTAGATACAACTCTCAGAATATAGAAGCGATTAAACAAGGCTCAGATGACATGATCATATTATTCAATGCTCATTACGACACAGTGAAGAGTACACCTGGTGCTGATGATAACACCGCTAGCGTAGCAGCTTTACTAACCATAGCTAGTACAGTCAGTAAACACTCGTTTAATCACACTATAATATTCGCTGCGTTCTCAGGTGAAGAAGAGGGTCTACTAGGTAGTCACGTGTACGCGAAAGAAGCTTACCTTAACAAGAAAAAAATCATAGTTGAGTTAAACGCTGATATGATAGGGCATGCTACTACACGTGAGACTGCTTGTAGCATACGTACTCCTTTCACATCTGATGTTAAATGGGTAGCTGATTTGATCATTGATATAAACAACTTGTATAATCTACCGTTCACTAATATCATACAAGGCGTTATTAACGAGGAAGGGAGAGGTGGTAGCGACTACTACTCCTTCGTGCAGTATGGTTTTGAATCAGTAGCATTCTTTGAAGGTGAATGGAACCCGTATATGCATAAGATGGAGGATGATTTATCCAATGTTAACCTAAGCTACCTGGTTAACACTACTAGACTCATAGCTGCTACTATAATGCATCTAGCTGATATTGATCCTCCTGCTCCTCAAGTACGGATAGCTTCACCGCGTATAGGTTACTTGTACGTTAACGGGAGAGAAAACATTTTTTTATCTGATCTTAGAACCATGGTTATAGGTGATATACACATCTGGGTTGATGTATTGTTTAAAGACACATCATCTATAATAAAAACTGAGTTCTACTATGATAATACGCTCATGTATACTGATACTTCACCACCGTTTAATTATCATTTAACCATTCGTTCCCTATTCGGAGAGCATAAGATAAGAGTCGTAGTATACGATGATGAGGGTAACACTGCTAACACGTGGATGATTATCAGATATGTACATCTGTTCGTACAGCGTTGATAAAAAAACCTTTTATTCATCCCCGTGTTTTTTAATACTTTATAGATTCTTTTTTTAACCATCAGGACATATAGGAGACTGTTAAAATTATGAGTGATACAACACAGGGTTTATCATCATTTGACATCCACGCTATAACACATGAGTTACAAGTAATGGTAGGAGGCTACATAGAAAGGATACATCAGATAGATAATGATTCATTGTTAATAAGGGTTAAAAGGAAGGATGCAGGTTTAAAAGATGCTTTATTCATAAGGAACACTGAGTTAATATGCCGTACGAGCTATCAGTTCACACCGCCTAAAACACCTTCAATGTTCGCTATGACCCTTCGTAAACACCTACTGAATGGTACTATAAGTAGTATAGAGCAGTATGACTTCGATAGAGTCATAATGATGAGGGTTACTAGGAGAGAAGGCGTATACACTCTAGTATTTGAATTATTTAAAAATGGTAACATAATACTCGTAGGTCCTGATGGTGTGATCATACAGTCTCTACTAACACAGAGATGGTCAACTAGGACCATTAAAGCACATGAACCATATAAACCACCGTCTATAACCCAGGTTAACCCTTTAACTGTTACCTTAGATGAGTTCAAAGCAGTACTGAAACGCAGCAGTAAGGATCTAGTTAGAACACTAGCGGTTGATCTGAACATGAGTGGTTTATACGCTGAGGAGCTATGCTACCGGGCAGGTGTCGATAAAAACCTGAAAACCAGGAGTATGAATGATGATGACATCAATAAAATATACAGTGTAATGCAGGTTTTCCTAGCGCCTTTCAAAGAGTGCAGATTCAAACCGGTTTTAATAAAAAAAGATGAAACAGTCGTCAGAGCCTTACCAGTGAATTTCCAGATTTATAATGATCATGAACAAGTCATGGTTGAATCATTTAGCCTAGCTTTACAAGAGTTCATAAAGAAAAAAACAGATAAACAGAGAGTTACAGCTAGTTACGATGAGCTACTGGATAGACTCCAACGTAAACTAGATCAACAAAGAAAATCATTAGATGATTTCATATTGTTAAAAGAGAAGAGGCAACAAGAAGCAGGTTTACTATACAAGTACAGTGATAAGATACAAGGTATAATCAATGATGTGGATGTGATACTGAAACAAAAAGACAAAACAGAAGGAATAAAAAAGATAAAATCCAACAGCATCGTGAAGGAGTTCAACCCTGAAGAAGGGGTTATAACCCTGATCCTGATGGATGACGAAGGAGAAAAACACGAGGTTAACATAGATTTCAGGAGAACAGTCATGGAGAATGCTTCACTCATATACGATGAATCTAAAAGATACAAGAATAAGATAAAAGGCGCTGAAGAGGCTATAAGAGAAACCATGGAGGAGATCAGAAGGATAGAAGAACTGAAAAAAAACACAGAGAAGATTAAAGAGGAACCAGTCGCAGAGAACATCAAGAAGACTTTCTGGTTTGAGCGTTACCGTTGGAGTATATCAACTAACGGTAACTTGATAATAGGAGGGAGAGACGCTAAAACCAATGATCAAATCGTTAAAAAACACCTTAAACCTGATGATAGGTACATGCATGCTGATATACACGGGGCACCAAGCTGCATAATTAAATCAGAGGATGTACACGGTAAGTACACACCTATAGATGAGAGAACACTTGAGGAGGCTAGTGTATTCGCAGCTTGTTACTCTAAAGCCTGGAAGCAGTACGGTGTGGTTAACGTGTACTGGGTTTACCCTGAGCAGGTTAGTAAGACCCCGCCAACAGGAGAGTACCTACCTAAAGGTGCTTTCATGATAAGAGGCGAGAGACACTACTATAAGGTTAAATTAGAGATAGCGTTAGGAGAAATCACGATTAACGGTGCTAGAAAACTCATGATAGGCTCACCTAGTACACTAGGTAAATACTCTGATAGGTACCTTGTCATGACACCAGGTACTACTAAGAGTAGTATTATAGCTAAGGTATTATCAGCTGTGTTTAACACTACACCTGACGAGGTCCTAAGGGTTCTACCACCAGGTGATATAAGAATCATTAAAACCATAGGTTTTACTCTACCAGATGAGATGATGAATAAATGAGGGTGTTATTCAAGGATCTGAGACACGGTGAAATAAAACTCCTAATGGAGAACATGGATGACTTATGGCATTTATCTAACATAATAGAAGCTGGTGATCTGATACGCGCTGTCACATTCAGGGCTGTTACTGATCAGAGGGATGATAAGATACGCTCTAAGAAGATGGAGAAGAAACCTATGCGTCTGGGTTTAAGAGTGGAGAAGGTTGAGTTCCATGAGTTCTCTAACCGTCTTAGAGTACACGGGGTTATAGAGGAGGGACCGCAAGATATAGGTTTAGGGTCATATCATACGTTTAACATAGATACTGAAGGATCTAATACACTCTCTGTAATCAAGGAGAAATGGCGCCAGCATCAACTTGACAGGATAGATGAGGCTGTTCGGCAACGCTCACAACCTGTATTGTTATTTGTATCATTAGATGACGAGAAAGCTACTATTGCTTTACTAAGGCAGAGTGGCGTGCAGCAGATCGCTGAAGTAGAGTCCCATAGGTCAGGTAAAATGTGTCAGAGTGACAGTGATTATAATGATTACTACAACGAGATACTATCAATAATAAAGACTTATAAAACCCTTGATACACCAATGATCATCGTAGGACCAGGTTTCCATAAGGATTACTTCGCATCGTATGGTAAATCCAAGGAGCCTGGGTTATTCAAATCATACATCACGTATAGTACAGGTCATGCTGGTATGAACGGGGTTTACGAGGCTGTGAAAAACAAGGTAGTGGATCAGGTTGTTAAGGATAACCGTGTATCATTAGAGACCCAATGGGTTGAACGGTTATTAGAGGAGATTAAAAAACAGGATGGTTTAGCGGTTTATGGTTACAACGAGGTTAAGGATGCTTTGATGAGAGGAGCAGTATCAAAACTACTCATATCTGATAGATTAACCAGGGTTAAAGAAGGAGAAGAGCTACTGGATCTAGCAAGGAGCAACCATAGCGAGTTCATTATAATAAACACGCAGCATGATGCTGGTAGAAAATTCGATGGTATAGGAGGAGTAGGTGCTCTGCTACGGTACAGGTTCTAGTAGCGTATAAGACTACCTGTGGTAACCATACGTCCTATAGTTGAAACCCCTTCTTCTTTGTATGATGATGAAGTAGTGTAACCTGTAGTGTTGACATTTGTCTTCTCTGTTAATACAGGGTTGTAGTACTCGTAGTTTACAGATAAGGTGAATGAGTTACCTTTATCTCTTAGCCGCCATAGTATCTTCTCTCCTACTATAACGGTTATTTTAACTGTGAACTCCTTATCCTTCCATTTATCATTAACAAGTCTCTCTTTTAGTATCTTATACGCTTCAGTTGTACTGTTAGCTTTGATGGATGATACAGATGGAGGGTTACTGTTAACAGGTATATTTATCAGTATGTTACCAGTCTTAGTCTTAGTAAGAGTCTGCATTGACTCAGTGTGAACCATACCATCAGGTGTAGTAACCTCTAAAGTGAAGGTGTCTCTACCTAAGCGGCCTAGTAATGCTTTGTTATCAACCCATGATAGGTTGAATGTTATGGTTTTAAGGTTATCTTGATGTATAGTGATTTTATCCTCATAGGTTTGTTTATTACCTACGTAATCTGATATATCCTGTATTGCTCCCTGGTTAACCCGCCAGTCTATCTGATATAAACGCTCAGCTTTTTCCTCCTTTACTTCAGTCTCCGTGGTCTTAGGTGGTTTGTATAATGCTATACCGATAATTGATATGATTAGAATTACTACGAATAATACTATTATAGCTTTGTCACTCTTATTTAACGGCATAATACATCAACATCCAATCACGTAATCTATTTTTATTATATTATTATCTTTCTTTAATTATAAGTATATTTCACTATTTATTAATTTTTCCTTTTTACTTTCTATCCTATTGATGATAGGTCTATCCCTCTTATTCTAGTAGTGTATGTCGATCATTGATTTTTATCGTTTTAGACGTCTACACCTCTCATGTAAGATTCATTCATTATGTGATGGCTCATGCCCTTGAACCTTCTGAGAAAATACCCATTATTAATCATTCATCTTTCCCCTTGAATTATGATTTTAGAAATCCTTTATGTCGTTTATATCTGTTTATTTATATACCTTCACCGGATATTCCTAAAAATGAGTAACATCTCCCGATTTTCTGAAATACTCCTATCGATCTTCACCAGAAAGGCATTTAGATAAGAGGAAAAACTCCTGTTCCACAAGTCATTACCCTCTGATTCCAGCGGATGTACAGCCGGCAACAAAAAAAATGTATGAGTTGCAGCAACCTGTTTCTTCCAAGTGATAATGGTATTTCAGCTTCCTCCGCCGGTGTTTTTCCGATGCCTTGGTGTGTTCTGACAAAGTTGTAAATGATTCGCCTGAGATCACTGAAACTCTCTCCCGATTCCTTGGTTTTGAACCCACGTGTCACCTTGTATCGTTGTTTGAAATCTTCATTATGCCGTTCGATCGCATTGTTGTTATGTTCTAAACCATGCTGTTTACAGGCTATAGGCACACCATGAACCAACCTCGCAAACCGATAGAAACAGTACATAAAACCTATCTTATACCCTTCGAATTTATCTGACACGAAGGTGATCAATTTTCTTTCCTTCCTTGGTTTTGCTTTTTCCCGTTCCCAGACTTCTCTCACCTGAGCCTCTATCCTCGCTTTTATCTTCTTGAAATGATTTCTACACACTCGTTTAGTCCTATGTTTGGTGAACGTAGATGCCAAGTTATACTTCGTCTTACTATCGATAGAATTGATCGAATAGTACCTCTTTTTCTTCACCTTCACCTGCACCTCATCAGTGTGAATCCGTCCTTTCACCCTGGGTTTCATCGTGCTCTCAAACTGTGATAGCATCCGTGCATATTTTCTCACCCAGTACAGAATAGTGCCGTCACACAGGTAAAAACCTTCATGTTGCCACATGTATTCCCGTATTTTACTGAGGGAAAGACCTTCTGCATATAGATGCAAGGTTTTCACAATGATCTCCTTGGGGTAGGTCATCCCCTGGAAACCATCATGTTCAACAAAGTACGTCTCACATCTATTACACCAGTATTGTTGTTTTGTCACGTATTTGTTCCTTCGTCTCCCTCGTTTCACTACCTGATCATCCTTCTTACAGTGCGGACAGTACATCCCAATACCCAAAAATGGGAGATCTTTTAGATTCTTTTATATGTTACGAATTCTCAGGAATATCTATTGATAGCAAAGTTTATATAGAAGTGTTTATATGCTTAGTCGGAATTTGTGTGTTATAGGAGGCAAAGAACATTATGATGACAGGACAACAACCAATAATTATTTTAAAAGAAGGGACAAAACGTGAAAAAGGCAGAGGAGCACAAATAAACAATATCATGGCTGCACGCGCTATCTCAGACGCTGTAAAATCAACATTAGGACCTAAAGGTATGGATAAGATGCTCGTGGACTCTATGGGTGATGTAGTAGTCACTAATGACGGGGCAACCATATTGAAGGAGATAGACGTTGAGCATCCGGCAGCTAAGATGATAGTTGAAGTCGCTAAATCACAAGATGAGGAATGCGGAGACGGTACGACAACAGCAGTGATACTAACAGGTGAACTCTTAAAGACAGCTAGTGAGCTTCTAGAGCAGAACATTCATCCTACTGTGATCTGCACTGGTTATAAACTCGCATCAGAAAAAGCAATAGAAGTACTTAATAAGATAGCTATACCTATAAAACCAGGTGACAAAAAAACATTGAAGAATATAGCGATGACGTCGATGGCTAGCAAAGGAGCAGCAGGGTCAAAGGATTTACTAGCTGATATAGTTGTCGAGTCAACGACTAGTGTAGCTGAGACCATAAATGGTAAAACCTTTGTTGATTTAGATAACATACAGATCCAGAAGAAACAAGGAGGCAGCATTGAGGATACAGAGATAATTAAAGGCATCATACTAGACAAGGAGCGGGTCCATGATGGTATGCCTAAACAAGTTAAAAACGCTAAGATAGCACTCGTTGATGTAGCATTAGAGGTTAAAAAAACCGAGGTTGATGCTAAGATTGAGATACGAGACCCAACCCAGCTGCAAGCATTCCTAGATGAAGAGGAAGCTATGCTGCGTAAAATGGTTGAAAAGGTTAAGAACAGTGGTGCTAATGTTTTAATATGTCAGAAAGGTATAGATGATTTAGCGCAGCATTTCCTAGCGAAAGAAGGTATATACGCTGTACGCAGAGCTAAGAAGAGTGACATGGAGAAGCTCGCTAAAGCAACAGGCGCCAAGATAGTCGCTAACCTTGATGATCTAACATCCAAGGAGCTTGGTTTCGCTGGTAACGTCGAGGAGAAAAAGATAGGTGATGACAAGATGACTTTTGTAACTGATTGTAAAAACCCGAAGGCTGTATCTATACTAATCAGAGGTAGTACTGAGCATGTGGTGGATGAGCTGGAACGCGCATTACACGATGCGCTCTCTGTCGTGAAACTCGCTTTGGAGGATGGTAAGATGACTGCTGGCGGAGGCGCTGCTGCTACAGCTATAGCTATGGCTCTACGTGACTACGCTCCATCTGTTGGTGGACGTGAGCAGATGGCTATAGAGGCTTTCGCTAATGCTATAGAAGTTGTGCCTAAGACTCTATCAGAGAACGCTGGTCTTGACCCTATTGATATGATGCTTGAAATCCGCAGGGAGCATAAGAAAGGAAACAAGTACGCTGGTATAGATGTCATAAACGGTAAAGTCGCTGATATGCTGAAGAATAACGTTGTTGAGCCTTTGAGAGTAAGCGTACAGGAGGTTTTATCAGCGTCTGAAGCTGCTACGATGATACTAAGGATCGATGATGTTATAGCAGCAAAAGGCGGTGGAGCTGGTGGTTCTCCACCTGGTGGAGCCGGTGCACCTGGTGGTATGCCACCTGGCGGGATGGATGAGTACTAGTTTACTCATTCTATTATCTCCTCTTTTTTGTTTAAACTTTTAACTTTTTTTATCTATCTAGCGAGGTGGGGTTTTATGGTGGAAGACAAGGATTCAACGACTACGATCTCACCTCAAATAAACACTGATAAAAAACCGAAAAAAACAGCTAACAGGGTGAACCAGTTACAAAACGAGCTAAAAGAAATTAATGATAAATTAATGAGAGCATACGCTGAAATGCAGAACATGCAGAAACGATTCGAAAAAGAAATGTCATTAAGAGAGGAGAGCATAAAAAAGAAGTACATATGTGAGTTTATTGATTTGTACGAGGTCCTATTGAAAGCTTATAATGATAAAGACCCTAAATCAGCTTTGCAGATTATAATTAAAAACATCGATCAGTTCCTAGAGCGTGAGTGTGTTAAACCAATAGAATGCTTAGGTAAAATATTTGATCATAATATACATCACGCTATAACAACAACAGACCGGTCAGATTGTGAAGATGGAGTAATAGTTGAGGAGGTTAAAAAAGGTTATTTAATTGGTGATAAACTCCTAAGACCTTCTCAGGTTATAGTAGCTAAAAAGAAAAGTATTGAAACGGTGAAGGAGGGATCATGAATATGGGACGGATAGTTGGTATTGACCTAGGTACAACTAACTCAGAGGTTGCGTACATTGAAGCTGGTAAACCTGTTATAATTAAAAGCGCAGAAGGGCAACCTTACTTCCCATCAGTAGTAGCATTCACTAAGGACGGGGAGATGCTAGTAGGTGAAGCAGCTAAACGCCAAGCAGTGACTAACCCTGAAGGTACTATACAGCGTGTTAAAAGAAAAATGGGTACAGGTGAGAAGATAACTATACGAGGTAAAACGTATACACCTGAGCAGATATCAGCTTTTATATTACAGAAAATCAAGAAAGACGCAGAGGACTTCCTAGGTGAACCAGTCACTGACGCAGTGATAACAGTACCTGCTTACTTCAATGATGATCAACGTCAAGCTACTAAGGATGCTGGTAGGATCGCTGGTTTAAATGTTAGACGTATAATCAATGAACCCACAGCAGCTGCATTAGCTTACAGCTTGGATAAAGAAGAGGATCAGAAGATAGTAGTCTACGATTTCGGTGGTGGAACACTCGATGTGACCATCATGGAGGTCGGCGGAGGGGTATTTGAAGTACTTTCAACCAGTGGAGACACGCAGCTCGGTGGATCAGATATGGATTTCGCATTGGTTGACTATATATCCGAAGAGTTCAAAAAGAAACACGGCGTCGACCTTAGAAAGGATCCTGCTACATTACAACGTGTACTAGAAGCAGCTGAACGTGCTAAAATGGAGTTATCATCAACACTGCAGACAGATATAAACCTACCATACATCACGGTTGTGAACGGTGAACCTAAACACCTTGAGATGAAACTAACAAGAGCTAAATTAGAAGAGATCATACGACCAATTGTTGATAGATCAGAAAAACCATGCCGTCAGGCTCTGCAGGATGCTAAATTAAAACCAGAGGATATTGACCATGTAGTGCTAGTAGGTGGTACAACACGTATACCTTTAGTACAGAGGAAAGTCGAGGAGATATTCGGGAAGAAACCAAAGAGAGAAGTGGACCCGATGGAGTGCGTAGCTATAGGTGCCGCTATACAAGCAGGTGTATTATCAGGGGACATAACAAAGGATATCGTTCTGTTAGATGTTACACCTTTAACTCTAAGTGTTGAGACTTTAGGAGGCATCGCTACTCCTATAATCGAACGAAACACAACCATCCCCACCAAGAGGAGTAAAGTCTTCACTACTGCTGCTGATAACCAGACAAGCGTTGAGATACACATAGTACAAGGTGAAAGACCCATGGCTGCTGATAATAAGAGTCTAGGTAGATTTCATCTAGATGGTATACTACCAGCTCCCAGAGGCGTACCTCAGATAGAAGTAACCTTTGATATAGATGTTGATGGTATATTGAATGTATCAGCGAAGGATCTAGGCACAGGTAAAGAGCAGTCTATACGTATCACTGGTTCAACGAAGCTGTCAGATAGTGAAATAGAGCGTATGAAACGAGAGGCAAAAGAGCATGAAGAGGAGGATAAGAGAAGAAGAGAAAAAGTTGAGATAAGGAACAATGCTGATAGCCTTGTAGCCACCACTGAGAAAACCCTTAAAGAGTTAAAGGATAAATTCTCAAAGGAGGACAAGGAGAAGATAGAGAACACTGTTAGGAAACTACGTGAAGCATTAACAGGTGACGATATAAACCTTATCAAGGAGAGAACGGAGGATCTACAGAAAGCACTCCAAGAAGCATCTGCTAAAATATATCAACAAGCAGCACAGCAATACCATCAGCAACACAGTAGTCAAGATAAAACAAATGCATCATCTGATGATGACTCATGGACTGGTCACCCTGATGATAAAACGATTAATGCTGACTACAAAGTAAAAGATGACAAAAAGAAGAATAAATAAAAAGATCTGCCTAACTCCTAGGTAACTCCTAGGAGTGGTTAAAACCTTTCATCTATTCTTTTTTTCTTTTATTTTTCACTCTTTTTATAATCATAGTTAAAAGCCTCATCAGCTGAGAATTTTGGTTTTATGATCATAACTGAACAAGGTGCGAGTTTGAGTACTTCCTCTGAGACGCTACCAAGCATTAGTTTATTAAACCCTTTTTTACCACGACTCGCCATTACTATCAGATCATCCTCTTTAACATTCTTCACGATCTCCTCAGCTGGTCTACCTGAGAGTAGCTTTGTTTCAGCGTCCACACCGTTTTCACGTGCTAAAACCTGTATCTCATTTAGAAGCATCTCTTTCTCTTTTTTTATCTTATCCTCTAACAAGGAGGATATGATGAATTGACGTGTCTCATCAACATTTATGATAGTTACGCCAACGTTGAGTAGCTTCGCGAAGTATACCCCTTGCTCTGTCGCTATGCGTGAAGCCTCAGAGTTATCAACAGGTATAACTACTCGTTTTATCTGCTGCATATTTAATCCTTCACACCCCTCAATTTTTTATTTTATGGTATTTGTTTAGCTGACTATTCTCCAGGATAGACAGGGTTTTGATTTATCACGAATCAAGTTCTTGTCAACAAGAGCCGTCTCCTGTTGAGGTTCCTTCGATAGAGTTTTGGCAGGCATTTTTTCGTCTCCTGAAGCTCTTCTGAAGCTAAACAAATACATTTTATGTTAAATAAACGTGTTATTGGAATACGATTAGAATTAATTAAACATTATGCAAAAAATCATCCCCCTAAGTTTTTTTGGTAACAAACGTAAAGAATGATGATAACACTTGTGCAATAAATCGTTTATAAAGAGAAATACAAAGGTATAATCGAGGAGAAATAGAACATGTTGATGATTGTTGGTCAAGTATCATCACCTGAAGAAGCTAAAGAGATTGAGTCAATCACTAAATGCATGGTCGTAGCGAACCGTGTAAGGGTACTAGCTCTGCAGATAAGAAAAAACTAAAATGATAAAAGAAGGGTTGATGACGGAGCATGATGAAGAAGGGATCTATCATCTGGATATGGATGCATAACGACAAGCTCCTTAAAGCCGTACTCATTGAACATGAGGGATCATTATCCATGTACGATGATGAGGATCAGTTGATTTTCACAAGAAAAGGCTTGACACCTGAGGATGTTAGATCAGTTAAATACCTCCTCTCTATGATAGGTGCTAAACGTATAGATGATAAAAAAGAGCCTTTTGTATACCTCTAAAGATAATTTTTAACAAAAAATAAAAATATTAAAAGGAAGCAGGTGAATGATGCATTATCTTTTTAATCCATCCATCTAGGTTTAACCCATGACTCTATGAATCTTTTTGTTAATTCAGATCGAGCATGCGATATATCAGTAACAGTTATAATACCGACTATCGTATTGTTTGATATAACCGGTAGTTTTTTAATATGGTTATCCTTCATGATCTGCAACGCTTTTTCAATTGTATCTAACGCTGATATAGTTTTAACAGGATGAGACATCACATCCTTTACTTTTGTTCTTCTTGGCTCCAGCTCATCGCATAGTACACGCTCTATTATATCACGCTCAGTTAGTATACCGACGCATATCCCCTTGTCAACTACGACTAAGCATCCTACTTTACGTTCACGGTATATATTAGCTGCTTCAAGTACTGTCTGCTCAGCTTTAACAGTGACTACATCCCTTGTCATGATCTCCTTCACAAGCATCCTCTTCATCATCCTTAATGGTTTTCAGATAGATAATTAAATCAAAAAATGATTTATATATACTTCTGTTATGATGAAAACCATCATCATCCGATAAATACTTATTCTATGAAATTATTTATTATAAAACATGAGGATAAAACCTAGGAATCAAATACTACAAGAGATAATAGACGAGTCAAAAAGACACCGGAGAGGATGGAGAGCGGTATTTGGTAGGGATCATGATCGCTTCTCATATGATTACTATATATGCCACCCTCAGGTGGGAGTATACCTGCTTAAGGAATTCCATAAGAACCCTTACGTTATTAAAGGAGTAGGAAGTAAAATCGCTAGGTCAATAGACGATGAGATACTCAAAATGATAGGTAAAAAAACCAATGATTTCGGTATAATACAAGGTGACATACAAAAAATCATGGCTAATATAAATAGAGGTATACACCCATACAGGATCATAGAAGAAGGATTAAAAGGCAATGATCTAGGTATAACTATACCTGTTAAAGGTAAAGCCTCATCATCAACAGAGACTTTCACGTTTCTAAGAGAGGTTTATTCATCTAAGCAGAAAAAACTAGATCATAAACTAGAGGAGATCGTATCAGAGGACAGGGTTTACACATCATACGGGTAAAAAAGTTATTTATTTTAAATATTCATGTATCTTATTCACAGATGCTTTCCGTTTCTCCTCCATCCTTGATAGGAACTCACCCATGAGTCTAGCAGCATGTTTTTTACATTCCCCGCATATCAGCTCACCGTTAGTACATGATTTAAATATCTGATTTAACTCCTGATCATCCTCTATAAGATGATACAGTAGAATCTCGTATACAACACATATACTAGGGTTCCCTCCATGTCTCCTCTGCTCCTCCACAGTCGCCGCTCCACCAGTCTTAGCATTCATAATCTTCTTTTTCGCATCATCTGGTTTATCAGTTAGAAATATAGCGGTCTCAGGTTTAGAGGATGACATCTTATCCCCTGTTAAACCAGTTATGAAACGATGATACGTCGATGACGGTGAAATGAAACCATAACCACCATGTTTTAACTCTGCATGTGCCAGCTCAGCATCTATCTTCTTTATATCAGGATCAGCAGCATCGTTAACGTATATTGCTTTGTAATCTGTTATACGTCTAAGATCCTTGTACCCTAACCTACGAAGCACGCTTTCAGCTTCATCTAATAATCTATCAACACGGACGTCAACCTTGACGAATACACCGATCCTGTCATCCCTTGTTTTTGTTACATTGTAGAGACGATGCGCTTGAGCTACATCACGACATAACCTTATATGAGGATCCTGATCCACACCTACAGGTACAAGTGTAGGTCTTACACCACCGTATTTCTCAAGTTGCACATGTAATATATCACCAGTCTGTATCAGAGGCGCTAATAGATGACTCATGTTAGTTGAACCATTAAAACCATAAGTAGCCATCATCTGGGATAGATTCACTTTTCTACCTAGTAGGTAAGCTAGGTTTTTGACATCCTGATTCTCAGATTGAAAGTACACCCGGCATGGTTTCAAACCTAGTGCTATATAGTTTATAATATACTCTGATATAGCTAACTCCTTAGCTTCTTTTAATGTTAAACCCCTTGTAGCAAAAGCCTCGATATCAGCCACAGCTATAACTATATCAGCACCTAGACTCTGATAGTATATAACCTGATCTATCACCATCTTATGCCCTAGATGCATACGGCCAGATGGCATGAGACCAGTTAAAACAACCCATGGTTTCCCCTGGGTTATAGCGTCTATGATCACGTTGAAATCACGATGACCAAACACAACACCTCTCCTGAATAGTTTATCAGGGTTAGGGAGTTTTTTTATAATATCCTCTGAGAACTCCTCAATACCGAATTCATCCCGTAGATGAGCGTAATCCCGGTAAGTAGTTGAACTCCAAGGGTCAATCCTTACAACCATAGTAACCAGTGGATAATAGAATAAGTATCCATTTGAAAAACCTACCGTTTTTTTAAGTAAAATATTAAAGAATCAAAAGGGGAAACACGAGATACCTGTCAGGTTTTATTCTCTTTTTTTACGACCCCATGAGATCGCTACTATCAACATGATGAATAACACTATTAGAACACCTAGTACAATATACAAGGCATTCTCCTCTAAGATTGTAGGTTTACCCCTGCTGTACGGATACTCCAAGGCACCGAATGGCGCGTGACCATCAACCATGAACCCTACATCAGGGTCGTATACGAGTGACCCAACATCACTTTTACTCCAATAATTCATACTACTATACTCTGTACTAGGAACCCATATCCTAAGATCAGGGTCACCGTATAAGCATACATTCTCAGCTAGATCCCACCACCAGTTAGGCGGCTCTGATATGTACTGTATACCAACCTTCTTTATACCTTCATTGTAGATCTCACCGATGGTTTTACCCAGAGCTAGTCCTCTAGGTACCATGTTCTGCCATACATCAGAGTACCAGCTAGTAGCCCAGGGATCCATTATCTGGAATACTGACCCATGACGCATCAACGCTAAATGAAGGTACTTACCAGCTGGTAGGCATGCTACACTACTAACACCAACAGAGTGTATATTACTCAGATTATCATCTATATCAATACCCGTGTACCAGCTTGTACCGAATCTACCTAGGAAAACAGTTATGATGACTCCATCATAATAATCCTGAGTATCTTTAAGCCATTCAGGTGTGAATAAACGTATAACAGGTAGACTCGCTATCCTCCCTATAGCATCCCTCAGGGGTCTTTTAGCTAAAGCCCAGTCAAGCGCTGTACTCATCAAACGCGGTCCTTTAGGGTTAGGGTTACCAGCTAAAGCCGCTAACAAGCCATGTATCTCAGACGTCATCGTATCAGGCTCAGATGTCGACCCCATGAGCCATTCATAAGCCCTCCAGGGGTTAACCTCTTTCTTATAACCAGCAAGAGGGATAGCTGGATACCCACGTGGATTCTTATTCTCCACATCCCAGAACATTAATAAACCACCATCAAGTGGACCACCATGAGTATTCACCATCCATAGTAAAACACCACGGTTAAGGTTCTCCATGTTAGCCTCAAAACTAGTTGAGAACACAGGAGTGTAACCAGCTCTCCTAAGATAAAACGGTTGAACCTCTGATCCACTCATATCAGCGAAAAAAGCACCCTTAGCGCCGTTAACAGCCTCCATTACACCCTCATCTATAGGGTCAAAGGATTGAGACACTCCAGGGATGGTACCATCAGCGCAAGTATAAGTGAAACCCCAGTATTTACTAGCACGAGTATTAAACTTATGTAGGTAGCATATCAACGTGTCAAGCACAGGGTATTTGAAAACCTCCTCCTGGGATGGCTTAGTGATCTTTAAACCTAAACCCCCACGCCATAGTGTTAGAAGACCAAGTAAACCCCCTCGTTTACTACTACTACCATTTATCAACTTAACACCTGAGGGGTTCTTCAACGCAGGGTTCTCAAAGATTATCATAGGGTAGAACACGTTCCTGTTAATCCAGACTGAGAGATCAACAGGTGAACCTATGAATCTACCTGGTTTAGCTTTCCCTACGAAGACCCGGTCCCATGATAAACCTATATCGAATTGATCAGCAACTGTGATTATAGATTCTTCTCCTTCTTTATCTAAACCTAGCTTCTTCAGTAGGTTGTATACACGCCTCCCGGTTAAGTACATCTCAGATACCATAGGTAACTTAGAGTGACCGTCAGGATGACGTCTCCATAACTCATTATGCCATACAACCGCGGATGATAACTCAGGGTGATTATCTACTACCATTACAGGGCATCCATGATGAGCAGCTATGTAGGCAGCAGGTCCTATACTCAAGGAATGCTTTTTCTCACCAGCTACTCCTAACTCTGTAGCGTACCAGTAACTCCATGGGTCAATAGTTGAGAAGACTATACTTCTACTGTTTGTCTTATCCAGGATTCTCTTATACGCAGCCTCCATTGTTGTTATATGTTCAACCTTGAACATCTGATTCAACTTATTCTTAGCGTTGTTTGATAAACGAGCTCCTATATCAACTAAGATGATATCCTTCACGCCCAACGTGTACAAAGCCTCAATGGTATCAGACGGGATACTAGATTCAGAAGTGTAGAGTAACAGGGTATTCAACAGGGATGCTATCACAGCCCCTTCAGTAGCAGAGGTTAAACCATATCCTTCATCCTCGCTGATATTCTGCTCCCAATTATAAGTAATAGTGAAGCTAGGTGAACTAGTCATCTCACTCTGAGCGTATACGCATACTGAGTAATGCTCACCTGGGAGGCATTCACCTAACCGTTCCACGTATAACTCATTCTCAGATCCAGTAGGCATAGCCATCTCATTAGGATCACTAGGTATAGTACATTTAGATGAGACTCCACTTTCCCTAGTTGAGAGTATCTCTTCACCTGAAGGCCCGATCAACGAGAAACCTAACGCTACAGATGGATCATCCCATGATAACTTAAAATGAGCGTTACGGCAACCATAAATTGGCGTGTCAGGTATCTCAACTAAAACCCCAGGGTACATCTCCACATCCACGTTATACGTCACTTTTCTTATATTACGGAGTATGTCAATGATGCTACCGTATCTACCAAAACCTATACTTAGTATCCTATGATGCCTCTGAGGCTCCATATCTGAATCCTTGTTATCGAATAGTGACAAGGAACCTGGGTTGTATGATTTAGTAGGCACATCAGTTATAGCGACACTCCATCGTCCACTCTTATAAACATATACTGTTGTTTTATCTCTATCCATCCCACCCTGAGCATTCCAAGCGTTGGTTATACCAGCCATCATCCATTCCCCATTGTAGTCACAGTAAACCTGCATGTCACGATCCCCAGCTGGTATGGAGATGTTCACTATACTTTCAAACCCGCCAGGAAGACCAGCGTCAATATAGAAACTAGGGTACCATGATCTTATCTTTAATAATTTATATCCTTCAGGTACGTTGAATTCATGATATATAGGGTAAACCTGATTGGTTTTAGGTACTTCGAAATGCTTCCTATCTATCTCCTTTTTTTCAAGTACACCTTTTACCTCCCCTCTAGTCTGATTCATTGGTTTATTGTATTGATTGTTAACTACAGCTACGACAGCGTTTTTACAGAATGACCAGTCATGGAGAGCTATCTCTTTTGCTATCTCATAGATGTTATCACTCTCAATGAGTGATATCTTATTAGCTCTCCATTCCTCCTTCATCTTCTCCTTAGGGACGTTCACTAGTGTGACCTGATCCATGTAGCCGTTACAGTACGAGACCCAGTCCTCCATGAAGTAGTCGATACCTTGTCTAGTGTTGAATATACGCTCTTTATCCTCCTCCACTACGTGTTCATCCTCGTAGAATAACAGAGGGTTAGTATACAGTATCTTATTTTCATTATCATAAAAAACAGAGGATGGGACAGATGATAGATACGCTAAATCATCAATTATAGAGTCATCGTCATAACCTATAAATGTTAAACGCTTCATAGGAACAATAGGCGCCCATGATACACCACGGTTAAACCCTTTTTCACCTATGTTTTTATTATCAGCTAGCGCAGAAGGTGCAATTACACTAGATATTAATAATATCAATATAATCACAGTAGCATACATCACATGTATGTTTTTCTTGATCATAGCACTCCACCTTTCAGACGATTAAATCAATAACTTATATTTTATGAATTCAAATAGCCTCCTTTTTACTTATATAGTCTAACACTGTATATATAGTTTATTATAAAAATAGTTTACTCTTTTACTGTATATTATTTTTGAGGACTATAGCTTGATTTAGATTAAATTCAAAGGTTTTTAGAAGAAAATAATAAAATACATGATTTATATAGGTTTTACATCAAGGGTAAATAATATTATGGATGAGAACATCAAGAAGCTACTGGAGAAACAGCATTATTCAGTTATAGGTCATCACTCTGCTGTTAAACTATGCCATTGGATGAAACAGAGTCTCTTCTATAACAGGGAGTGTTATAAACAATCTTTTTATGGTATTGAATCCCATAGATGCTTGCAGATGTCACCATCTGTTACACAATGCACTCAGATGTGTCTTTTCTGCTGGAGAATACAGCGATTCACTGAAAAGAACTATCAGATAGTTGATGATCCAGGTTTTATACTGGATGAAGCTATAAAAGCTCAGAGAAGGCTGATAACTGGTTTTAAAGGTGATAAAAGATGCGACTACAAAAAATGGCTTGAGGCGAACAACCCTAACATGATAGCATGCTCTTTATCTGGTGAACCAACCATGTATCCTCGTCTAGATGAACTACTTCAAGAGTGTCATCGTAGAGGATTTACAACCTTCTTAGTCACAAATGGTACAAGACCAGATACAATAAGAGATCTGAACACTTTACCAAAACAATTATACGTCTCAATCGTCGCTCCTAATGAGGAGGTGCATAAAAAACTCTGTGCGCCATTGATACCCAATGCTTGGAGTAGGATAAAAGAAACACTTGAAACACTCCCATCTCTTGATACACGCACTGTTATAAGACATACACTGGTGAATAAATGGAATATGAGTTATGATACTATACCGTTATACGCTAGATTAGACGATGCTGCATCCCCTCTCTTTATAGAGGTAAAAGGATACGTGTTTGTAGGAGCATCTCGTCATAGAATGACTCTTTCTAATATGCCTACACATGAGCAGATCAAGGAGTTCGGGGAGAAACTAGCTAAAGAGCTAAACTATGAATTAGTAATGGAGAAACCTGACTCGCTTGTAGTACTACTAACAAGGGATAAAAACAAGATAAGGATCAATAACTAGTAGCGGGTTACTCTTATCCAAGGGAGATAAAAAGAATAGTAAATGGCTCCGTTAATCTTATCTACGCGTATCTACCACGTAGTTTACGTCGATCTATTTTAACATCACGTGGTGAGATAATCATTAGATTGTTACCGATACCTGCTATATCACCGTTTATATCCTGCGTCATCTTCTTCAAATCGTTTGTTATACGTTTCAATAATACTTCCTCTTCAGCTATAGGTGAAAAATCAAGGATAAGGACGTTACCACCATACACATAATCTGTGAATTCTTTAAGGTCCTCGTATCTCTGGATTTCACCGACACGGATATGCATCTTCGCTGGTTGAGTCGTATCCTGCATAGATTCTACATATTTCTCTAGATCTATATACCCTTCAGATACACCTGTCTTTTTTTCACCAAAAATCTTACTTACTATCTTCATATGAAATCGCTTCTCCTAAATTTTAACCCGTATTCTAAAATATATTTCAGTTTATAAACATTTGTCTTGATTTTTGGTTGTATATTTTTTGTATCCAGCGTTATTTGATCAAAGGGAGCGACAGGGGTTTTTGATATCTAGATCAGCCTGTGATTGTTTAGATAAATGGAGTTATTTTAAACTAGAGGTTCAGATTACTTGTTATATTCCAGAGCCTGTCGCCTACGTGGTGTATGTTTCTAACTGCTTTACCTGTTCTGTTTGATAGCATTTCAGAACCTGATCTCAAAGCTACACCCACAGCTAACGGTTTTTTATTTTTCTCGTCACAAACCCAGACTTGATCATGCTCTTTTATATTTCTATCAGCGTCGATTATACCAGGCGCCATTATATCAGCGCCATTCACGATGTGTTTAACCGCGCCCATATCAATGATTACCCTGTATGCATCTGGTTTGTATCTGTATAAACCATGTAGTGTAAAAAATATCCTATCGTTCATAGTGAAGAATGCTACGGTTTTATCCACGATGATTACGTTGAATTCTTCTATGCATGCGTGTTCTACTATGCTACTTCTGTCGAAGAAATCCTGATCGAAAATGGATCGTAATGTTTTTAAGAGGGCTATAACATCCTTCTCTTTTAATCTATACCTATTTTTAATTTTTATTGATGCATCTGCCATACAATACCTTTTAGTTATATGCTCATAGTGTTATATTTTTTACTAAGATGTAAAGTAGAGTGACTTCGCTAATATTTTTTCTAAGTGAGAGATGTCATCTCATACTGTTCTGCACCATGTTTTTTTACTGATTTGATCCACGTTCTCCTTCTTAACAAATAATGCAAATAATCCTGACTAGCATAACATAAGAGAACTGTTTTGTGTTATTAATTTTTCAAAGGGATTTAGTCAGATGCATCTGAGCATAGTGGTGTAGGTTTATTGGCATCATATGAAAGGGAATAATCCTGTCTCTTTGCATCCTAATCCTCAAGAATGGATCTTTTTGTTTTTTATAAACCAAACCATGGATACTTAAAGTGCCAAGCTAAAACACAGTTTATATATCAAACAAAGAATTAAGATATGTTATTAAAAACATGGTGAATTAGAAAAAAAATGATACTAAATATTTAAATATTAAAATCTTGTTTTGTTTACTAAGGATCAAGTGTGAATAGAGAATCAGCTCCTTTGATACTAGCAGTACTCATACCTGTGATAATAGTTGTATTCATTTTTTTAAACTATGGGGATACTAGTCTTATTAGGTATATCGCTGATTATATCCCTAGTATTAATCCTTTATACTATATTGTCCTAGTACCTTTTATCCTGGGTTTAACAGCCGCTGTACTTGTATATAGGAAAATCGTATGAGCAGAATAACCAGTTAATTTTTTTATTAACTCATTTATTCAAGGTTAAATTTAAAGATTTAAGATGATGAGAAAATGCTTGATTATCGTTCAGCTCTGCCATGCTACTATGATATACTAGAAGGTAGACAAAAAGCTAGGTATCTTAGATGTAAATACACCCCAGCTTGTTTCAGTGAAAACGATACGTTAGATGGATTATGGTTTATACATGATCGTTTAATAGAGGATCAACCAAGTGTGAGTAGTACGCTACCTGCTCAGTCTTTACTTGATTTGAAGATTGAAATAGCTGAGCGTATATACAGGGATTGTTGTTTCTGTGAACACAGATGCCGTGTTAACAGAGAAAAAAGGAGTGGTAAATGCGGCGTTAAAGAATCACTAGTAGCATCTGAATTTCTTCATATAGGCGAGGAGCATATACTAGTACCATCATACACTATCTTCTTCTCAGGTTGCACCTTCAATTGTGTCTTCTGTCAGAATTATGATATCAGTCAGTATATAAAAGGAAACAGGATAGAACCTAGACTATTAGCTTCAATGATAGAGAAACGTAAAACACAGGGTGCTAGGAATGTTAACTACGTTGGCGGTGACCCTACATCTAATCTATTATTCATATTAAAAGTTCTGAGAGAATGCGAGACGAATATACCTATGATCTGGAATTCTAACATGTACTGCTCAATTGAGACTATGAATCTATTAGATGGTGTCATAGACGTGTATCTAACTGATTTCAAGTACGGTAATGATAGATGCGCTCAGCGTTTATCATTAGTTAAAGATTACAGTAGAGTAGTGAAAAGAAACCATCTCATATCATATAAACAATCTGAGGTGATAATAAGGCATCTAGTCCTACCTAATCATGTAGCATGCTGCTCAGAGCCTGTAGTCTCATGGATACATGAGAATACACCGAAAGCTGTGGTTAATATAATGCCTCAGTACCGTCCAGAGTACAAAGCATCTATGCATCCTGACATAAGTAATTATCTATCAAAGGAGGAGTACAGCAAGGTTATCGAGTTAGCTAGAAGACTTGGTCTTATATTAATATGAAGAACATACGTTATTACGCAGTGTAACCACTTAAATTCAAGTTTAATCATTTCTTATTATACTTAATATAGTATACTACTCCTATAAGCATGATCACTGATACAACCACCACTAAGTAAAAGTAAGGGTAATTAAACCTGGATCTTATCAGGATGCTAACCGATGATGGGTTGTAACTGTTTTTTTCAACTCTTATTCTCAGAAGTGTATCCCATACTACAGCAGGGGCTGTGAAAACCACTATACCCCTAGTATCAGTTAACCTATTGAGACCATGAAATGAAACCATAGCATCTTTAACAGGGTAACCGTATCTATCCTTCACTGTGACTATGAAATCGGTCTTCTCCCATACGTATACAGGTGTGTTTATAGATAAAAACTTGAAAGCGTCTAACGATGACGTCGTGTTTATAACCATGATGAGGGTTGAACCTGATTGATAACCATCTTTAAACACAGATAAAACATAAAGCATATCTTGATCAACAGAAGGCGCAGTGAAATAAACCTCCCCGTTCTCATCGCTCCTCTTCTCCAGCATGTTGAAGACAACTAAGGCATCGTTTACAGGTTTTTCATACTGATCAGTGATCATGATGTTAAAGACTTCATCCTCATTGATGACTGAGTTATTCAATATAATATTCAAAGCAGGTGAAACCCCATTGGTTTTAACAGTTATACTCTTAGAAGCGAAGTTGTATCCTGGCTTCGTAGCGTATAACGTGAGTTCTCTACTGAAAAAAACATATGGTATTATAACACGGGCTGAACCGTTAGAGTCAGTGCGTCCCGCTTCCACCCCATCGTTCCTCCATATTATAGCATCTTCTACGTTGTCCCCGTGCTCATCTGTGACTCTCACTATCAGGGATGACCCGCGGTTAACCTCGTCCATTAGAGTGTTTAACCTTAGGCTATGATTATCATAAGATTTTATGACGTAAACCTGGAATAATGATTCATCATTATGCACCCTGTAACCATCCTTCTCAACTTTCAATAAGAAAGAGTTATCACCTTTACTTAGTACTGGTACTGGTAATCTAGCAACGCCTAACGAGTTTGTCCTAGTACGAGTGTACTCCTTATCCCTGTATAATACAGCTGCATTAGCATCTGGTAAACCACCGTTTTTATAATAAACTCTGATTGTAATGATCGTATCAGTGTCCCGTATAAACAACGGTGCTGAAACCTCCATTAACTCATCTCCTAAACCAGCGTTATAAACCATGATCGTTTTAACAGTTGTTTTATAACCTGTTTTATTAACAACGATATAGTAATTAGTAGTAATGAGTACGTCAGGTGCTTTTAACGTAACCTGTCCTGATTCATCAGTTACACTTGTATTATAGTTGAATTGAACATGAGCACCTTCTACTAAACCCTGATCAGATGATACTGTGACTAGGAACTGATCAAACTCTCTAACAGATTCTTTACTAAGTGTCACAGTTAACGTTTTAATCTTACTTTTAACGTAGATTTGATGTGTACTATGGTATCCATCAGAGTAACTAGCAGTTATATTGAACCATGAGCCAGGTGGAGGAACACTAGGCATCTGAAGTGTAACAGAACCTGTAGAACCGTTAGTATACAACGGTGAGTAACCATCAAATATTATACGAGCCTGCACTGGTACACCATCAAGTGTAACAGTTATGTTAACGTACTCCTCCTCAGTAGCGGTTAAAGGCGCATCTATAATAAAAATAGAATCAGATGAGGCTGCAGTACTATGATAATCAATGAACACGTAGGTTAATGATACTATCACGAGGATGATTAAAAAACTACGCAGCTTGATATTCCCCTTTATAAAACCCACCTCTTATAGTTCTACTCCTCTTCTTAGTAATTCCCCTATATGAAACATGACTCTGTATTAAATGTTTTTAGTAAAAAAACCATTATTAAACATTTATCTCCTGCTCTGAAACCAGGGTTGCTCTGCCGCCTACGCGTATATGATCATCATGTACTTCAACGTAGACTCGACCTGGTCTCCCTATCACGTCACCCTGCTCGCACCATACCCTCTTCTTTCTTGTTAAACCATTAAGATAAAGATAACCGGTTACAGCACCATTAGCAGTACCAGTAACTGGATCCTCGTTTACACCGTATAGAGGAGCGAAGTTCCTAGCATGGTAGAGTGAATATTTATTTAAAGTGTTAAAAGTGTAAACATGGATGCTACCTACGTTATAGCACCGGCATAGATCCTTAATTTTTTTAAAATCAGGTTTCATGTTCTTCAGGGTATCATAGGATTTAACACATACTGGGAGGGTGTATAAACCAGTGGATACCCTCTGTCTAGGCAGGGTTGTATCGATATCACCTGGTTTAATATTAAGAACAGAGGATAACTTAGAGGCATCCCAGTCTACATCATCCACTACAATACTACCTTGATTCATGATCACCATGCTGCATTCATCCTTTTTAAGTGTCACCTCCACTGGTAAAACCCCTACCCTGGTCTCCTGAGTCATTGTTACACTGTTTCTACCCTTCAGATTTTTCATCTTCTTTGATGCTATAGCGTAGAACGCAGCTATAGTGGCATGGCCGCATAGATCCACCTCTTTTCTAGGTGAGTAGAAGCGTACTTTAACATCAGCTACCCTGCTAGGGTAGATGAAAGCAGTCTCTGAAACTGATAAAAACCTGGTTAACTTCATCATCTGAGATGGTTTTAATGATAACGGTGCATCTAAGACTACACCTGCAGGGTTACCACCGTATCTTGACCTTGTGAAAGCGTTAACCACTAATGCTTTTACCTTCAATTATAAAACCCCTTGGTGTAACACGAATAACTTTTAAGTATTATCTCCCCTCTTTTTTTAATCTCATCTCTTATTATTCCATTCA
>Ga0209162_1001094_pt1 | contig 27855 bp, 27 predicted proteins | sample YNPNPMetaG_FD_187121 | JGI IMG/M metagenome (GOLD analysis project Ga0209162, IMG submission 187121) | Anoxygenic and chlorotrophic microbial mat microbial communities from Yellowstone National Park, USA - YNP NP MetaG (SPAdes) (version 2) ...
AAGGGCCCTGGCACTGGAGCCCAAGCTTATGCTCCTCGACGAACCCATATCCGGGCTCACCTCCGAGGAGAAGGACGAGGCTGCATACCGCATCGGGGAGATCCGAGGGCGTTACAAGGTGACGATCCTCTTGGTGGAGCACGACCTGAGGATCGCCTCCCGGGTCGCCGATCGAATGCTGGCCTTGGACTACGGCAAGAAGATCGCTGAAGGTTCCCCGGCGGAGGTCCAGTCCGATCCAGAGGTCGTAAGGGCTTACCTGGGGGACGGGTGAGGGCCGTTCATCTATGAAAAGCATTATGGCTGCAGGTCTCGTGGTTGAAACCCTTGTGAGAGGTAAAGGAAGCGCGTGTGTCCCTGAAGCGAACCCGGGACCGCGCCTCGGGGCAGGAACCGGAACCCGGCGATTCTCTGGATGCCTGATGGACTCCGGCATTACGGACCTTCTCGGGACTTTCAATTGGTGATGTGATCCTATGGTTCAGACGAGCCCCCTCTTGAAGATATCGAGCATCGAGACCCTCTACTTCGACCGAATTTACGCCCTTCGCGGCATCTCCTTGGAGCTCAAGGAAAAGGAGATCTTCGCCATCCTCGGTCCCAATGGTGCTGGCAAGACGACGCTCCTCAAGACCGTCGCCGGGCTCCTCAAGGATCAACCCAAGAAGGGGACCATCGAGCTGCGGGGAAAGATGATCCAGAGGCTCCCCCCGGAGAAGATATCCTCTTTGGGGGTGGTATACGTCCCGGAGGATCGGGGTCTGTTCCGGGAGCTAAGGGTGGAGGAGAATCTGGAGCTGGGTCTGTGGGGCAGGAGGGATGAGAACATACGGGAGGACCTGGAGTTCATCCACTCCCTCTTTCCCATCCTCCAGGAGCGCAGGAGGCAACAAGCGGAGACCCTCTCCGGGGGGGAGCAGCAGATGCTGGCCATAGCCAGGGCCATGCTCAGGAGGCCGATTCTGCTGATGCTTGACGAGCCTTCGCTGGGGCTCGCCCCGAGGCTGGCCCGCCACGTCTATGACGCCCTTCTCCGGATCAGCCAGAAGGGCACCACCCTGCTGCTGGTGGAGCAGAATGCGAAACTGGCGCTGGGGATAGCCAATTACGGTTACATCCTCGAGTCAGGGCGGATCGTCCTGGAGGGGACCTCCGCCGACCTCACTCAGAACGAGGACGTGCAGGAGCTCTACCTGGGGTTGGGGGGAACTGCCGTATCGCCAAAGGGATGGCGGTTGTACAAGAAACGGAGGAGATGGTGATGGAGGGGCAATCCGGGACCTTGCCAGCCTTGTTTTTCCGTCAGGTGGAGAGGTTCGGAGATAGGGTGGCCCTCAGGTACAAGGAATACGGGATCTGGCACCGGGTCTCGTGGCGGGATTACGGCCGAAGTGTGAGGGAGGTGGCCGCCGGGCTCCTCTCCTTGGGGGTCTCACCGGGGGAGTTCGTGGCGATCCTCGGTGACAACCGACCGGAGTGGCTTTATTGCCATCTCGGGGCCATGGCAGCCGGTGGGGCGACCTGCGGCATCTACCCAACCTCGGCCCCGGAACAGCTTGCCTATCTCCTGGGGCACTCCGAATCCAAAGTGCTCTTCGTCGAAAACGAGGAGCAGGTAGACAAGGTGCTGCAGATACTCCCAGAGGTCGATCTCGAGCAGGTGATCGTATGGGATCCCAAAGGCCTCTGGGGCTTTTCCCACCCGAAGATCATCTTCTTCGAGGAGTTCATGAAACGGGCTAGGGGCTACCTAGAGGCCCATCCGCGCTGCGTGGAGGAGACCATGGCCGCCCTGGGGCCCGACGACACGGCCATGATCATCTACACCTCCGGCACGACGGGCCCGCCCAAAGGTGCCATGCTCACCCACAGGAACATCATGCTCATCACCGAGTCCTTCCTGGCCTTCAATCCGGCATACGAGACCGACGAGATCATCTCCTATCTCCCTTTGGCCCACATATACGAGAACCTCAACTCAGTGTGCATGGCCATTGCGGCGGGTCCGACAGTGAACTTCGTGGAGAGCCTCGACACCCTGCCCATGAACCTGAGGGAGATCTCCCCGACCATGTTCGCAAGCGTCCCCAGGATATGGGAGAAGTTCGCCTCCACCATCGACATGAGGATGGACGATTCCACCCCCCTGAAGAGGCTCCTCTACAGGACGGCCGTGAGGATAGGGCTGAGTTACATCAGGAAAGAACCTGGTTCCAAGGATCGCCTCCTCTGGTCAATCCTTTACTGGCCCTTCTACTGGGGGGTCTTCTATCCGCTCAAGCGTCAACTCGGGTTCGATCGCATCCGTTTGGGGGTGTGCGCAGCTGCGCCCGCCTCTCCGGAGCTCTTCGAGTATTACAACGCCCTTGGCATTCCGCTGCGCGAGGGCTATGGGCAGACCGAGTCCGCGGGCGTCATCTCGATGCAGAAGGTGGACAGGTATCGCTGGGGCACTGTCGGCGAGATCGTGCCGGGCCTGGAGGTCAAGATCGCCGAAGACGGAGAGATCTTGGTCAGGGGACCCACAGTGTTCAAGGGCTACTTCAAGGACCCCGAGCTCACCGCCTCCACCATGATCGACGGATGGCTCCACACTGGCGACGTGGGTGCGCTGGAAGAGGGGTTCCTCAAGATCATGGATCGGAAGAAGGACATCATCATAACGGCAGGCGGGAAGAACATCACCCCAGCCTATATAGAGAACAAACTCAAGTTCAGCCCTTACATACAGGATGCGGTGGTCATAGGGGAGGGACGCAAGTATCTGGTCGCCCTGATCTTGATAGACGAGGATAACGTGACCAAGTACGCCCAGGACCACCGGATCCCATTTACGACCTTCTCCGATCTCACTCAAAACGAGGAGGTCATAAAGCTCATAGACCAGGAGGTATCGAAGGTCAACAGGACCCTCTCGCAGGTGGAGACCATAAAGAAATTCGCCTTGCTGCCCAGAAGGTTCTACGAGGAGGACGGCGATGTGACCCCTACAAAGAAGGTGAAGAGGAGAAGCCTGGAGAAGCGTTACTCCGATCTGATCGAATCGCTTTACAGAGGTTGAGGGAAAGGGCGAAAGAGGGACCATGGACCTCATCGAAAGCTACCGCGAAGAACTCAAACTCATTCGAAAGCCTTGGACGCGCCTCTGGGTGGGACTTCTCGTCTTCTGTTTGATCCTCTTGCCCTGGGTGGCACCCCACTACCTCACATATCTCGGCACCCTCATAGCCATATACGCCATAGGGACCATGGGACAGAACCTGCTCATTGGTTACACGGGCCAGGTCTCCTTCGGGCAGGCGGGGTTTCTCGCCGTCGGGGCATACGCCTTCGCCCACCTGGTGAGGGCCGGGGTGCCCATGCCCCTCTCCGTGCTGGGAGGGGGGGTGGCGGCGGCCATCTTCGGGATCCCCGTGGGTTTTCCCTCGCTGCGGCTCAAGGGACCTTATCTCGCCGTAGTCACCCTGGGATTCGGTATCGCGGTTTACCAGATCTTCGCCAACTCCGAGGTACTCTCCGGAGGGCGCATGGGCCTACCGGTCCCGAAGTTGGACCCCAGTCTCGGGATCCCCAAGCACATAGCCCTCTACTACATCCACTTCGCGGTGGCCCTGCTCTTCACACTGGCCACCTACAACCTGGTGGCCTCTTACATGGGCCGGGCGTTCGTCGCCATTCGGGACAACGACATCGCGGCCGAGGCCATGGGTGTGAACCTCACCAGATACAAGCTCGCCTCCTTCGCCATAAGCTCCTTTTACACAGGCGTCCAGGGGGCCCTTTACGCCCAGCTCATGGGGTATCTTGAGCCCAACATGTTCACCTACGCGGAGGCCATCAATCTATTGGTCGCAGTGACGATCGGGGGGTTGGCCTCGGTGGAGGGCTCCATCTTCGGGGCGGCCTTCGTCATCCTCATACCACAGATCTTCAGCGGCTACAAGGAGTTGATCCCTGTGGTCTTCGGGGTGACGGTCTTCGTCGTGCTGATCTTCGAGCCGCTGGGACTCTCGGGCAGGTGGCTCAAGATGCGTTTCTACATGAGGAACTGGCCGTTCCGTTAGCAGGGAAGCGACCAAATCGGCCGCAGTTGGTCACGGGGTGGTGGCATTACTCTTCGCTCTACGTCTTCGGCGCTAGATTTTCCAAAGGATTTGGCCTCCGGGGGATCCTTGGCCCCTCCCTCGGTGGGCCTCAGCTCAGCTTGGGCCGAGAGGGCTTCCCCGGGTCCGAATCCTGGAAAATTAAGGCGCCTGCGCCAAGCCGCTCCAAGAGACGCCGCCACCCCCTGATCACTTACAACCGGCCCTATTGACACCGAGGCGGGCCGTGTGATAACGGGATGGACCGATGGAACGTCTCCTGCAATACGTGATATCCGGATTCTCCGTAGGGAGCCTTTACGCCTTGGTGGCCATGGGGCTCTCCCTGATCTACCGCTCCACTCGCATCCTCAACTTCAGCCATGGGGACATGGCCTCGGCAGGGACCTTTTTCGCCCTGACCTTGATGGGGCTGACTCTCCCCTTCGGGTTGGCCGCCATCGCGGCGCTTTTGTTCGGGAGCGTCCTGGCCATGGCCTTCTACTTCTCCATCCTGGTGCCGGCTCAAAGGAGGGAGGCGAGCACCCTGGGACAGATCATCCTCACCCTGGGGCTGAGCCTGATCATTCAGGGACTGGTAGCCCGTATCTGGGGGACGGAGCCCCAGTCCTTTCCCTTCCCCTTGTCGGACTCCAGGGTGTTGAAGCTCGGGGGACTGGTGATCAGCGAGCTCAGCCTGGGGACCATAGGGGTGGGGATCGCCGGAAGCCTCTGCCTCTACCTCCTCGTCCAGAGGACATCCCTCGGGCTCGCCATGCGGGCCACATCCGAAAACCTTCAGGCCGCTCAGACCCTGGGGATCCCCACCCGCCGGGTCCTGGCCATAAGCTGGGGGGTCGCCGCCCTCTCAGGGGTCCTGGCCGGGCTCTTCCTGGCCCCTGTGCTCCTGCTGGATCCGTTCTTCATGCTGGAGCCCTTCCTCAAGGGGTTCACGGCGGCCATCTTGGGTGGTCTCAACAGCCTGCCGGGGGCCATCGTCGGGGGGCTCCTCCTGGGCGTCGCGGAGGGCCTGGCCGGTGGGTACATCTCCGTGGCCTTCAAGAACACCATGGCATTTCTCATCATCATCCTGGTCCTCTTGATCCGGCCGGAGGGACTCCTGGGGGAGGAATTCAGGGAGAGGGTCTAGGTGACAAGGAGGGGTCGAAATGGCCGATTGGATAGGACAGACGGAGGACATCGTCTATTCGGGCCGCATCAAGGTCCCGTACGAATGGTCGGTGGGGGAGACAGGGAGTCGTTTCCTCGTCGCCCTCAGGGACGAGAAGAAGATCCTGGGGACCTTCTGTGGCAGGTGCCAGATGGTATTCGTCCCTCCGCGCAAGGTATGCGGACGTTGCTTCAACGCCGATATGGAGTGGAGGGAGCTGGGCCCTCAGGGGACGCTCATTACCTACACGGTGCCGAGATACAAGGAGTCGATCCATCCCCTTTCCCACCCATTCGGTTACGGGATCATCCTTCTGGACGGTGCCACCACCGGCCTCGTCCATCTCCTGGGTGGGTTCGACGGGGGAGGGCTTCAAACCGGCATCAGGGTGGAGGCTGTCTTTCGGGAGCAGAGGAAGGGAGATATCCTCGACATAATGTATTTCAAGCCCGTCTAGCCGCAGAGGCCTCCCGCAGATCACGGCCAGTCACCCCGCTGGGCCCGGGGAATCGGGACGACGAGCACGCGTTGCAGGCTCTTAGCCGGAGGGGAGAGATGGAGAGAGTGGCTATAATAGGTGTCGGGCAGACCAAGTACGAGCGGAGGAAAAAGGGGGAAACCTTTTCGGACATGGTCTACGAAGTCACGGTCAAGGCCTTGGAGGACGCGGGCCTGACGATCCAGGACATAGACAATGTGGTCACCGTCTCCAACGACTTCTGGGACGGCCGGACCATATCGAGCATGGCCGTTCAGGACGCTTGCGGATCCCGTCACAAAGACATCTCCACGGTGGAAGGAGACGGTCTCTTCGGGGCCTTCTATGGGGCTATGAGGATCCTGTCCGGGTCCTTTTCCACGACGCTGGTGGTGGCGCACAACAAGTGCTCCCAGAGCCGCATGAACCTGATCACCAATGCCATGTTCGATCCCATATACTCTCGCTCCCTCGGGCTCGATGCCATAACCTCGGCGGCCATGCAGGCCAGGGCCTACATGGACACTTTCGGGGTCACGGAGGAGCAGTGCGCGAGGGTCTCTGTCAAGAACCACAGGAACGCCATGGACAACCCCTTGGCGCAGCTCCCCATGGAGATCACTGTGAAGCACGTCATGGAATCCAGGGTCCTTTCGGACCCCATCAAGCTGCTGGACGCCTCCCCCATCACGGACGGGGCCGCGGCCGTTATCCTGGCCAACGAACGGGCGGCCCAGAAGGCCAGGGGGAGACCCGTCTGGATAAGGGGGATGGGGCACTGCTGCGACGCCTATCATCTGGGCGACAGGGACCTGGCCCGCTCCCCTGCCCTGCGCAAGGCTGCACAGAAGGCCTACTCCATGGCCGGGATCTTGGATCCGAAGGCCGAGCTCCAGACGATAGAGCTTTACGACGCCTTCAGTTACATGGAACTCATGTGGCTGGAGGGATTGGGCATCTGCGAGGAAGGCGGAGCTGGCAGGCTGACGGACTCAGGGTTCACCGCCCCCGACGGGCCGCTTCCCGTCAACCGATCCGGTGGATGCCTCTCGGCACACCCGGTTGTCGTCGCGGGGTTGACCAGGCTCATAGAGGCTTCCTTGCAGGTGAGGAACGATGCTGGGGCTAGGCAGGTGCCGGACTGCAGGACCGCTTTGGCCCACGGCATAAACGGGCCTTGCGGCCAGAGTCACTGCGTTATGGTGGTGGGCCGATGAAAGAGAGTTGGGTTCAGGACGCCCCGCCTCGATGACCGGTCCATCTGTTGAGCGCCGCTGGGGGTGATGGACCGGTGCCGATAAAATGGGACCGGAGAGGCTGCCGGCGCAAGCGGGAGGTGCACATGGGCAAACGCGTGGCGATAGTCGGGACAGGACAGACCCCTGGTCGGAGCGCCAGGAAGGACGTCAACGGACAGGAGATGATCAACGAGGCCGTGATGCGGGCCTTGGAGGATGCCGGGCTTACGATCGATGACATCGATGCCGTTGTCATCGGTAACATGGATCACTTCGAGGGGATCAACTACGTGGACACCTGGAGCGTGGACGGGTCGGGGGCCTTCATGAAGCCCATAATGAAGGTGACCACCGGCGGCACCACCGGCACCACGGTGGCCATGGCCGGATATTACCACGTGGCCTCGGGCCTCTTCGACAAGGTCCTGGCCATAGGATGGGAGAAGAACTCCGAGTCCGATACCACAGGGGCGATCATCACCGCCTTCGACCCCATCTTGGACCGCCCCACCTTCGGGGGCGCGGTAGGGGGGCTGGCCGTGATGGCGACCCGTTACATGGCCTCCACGGGGGCGACCGAGGAGGATGCCGCAAGGGTGGCGGTGCGAGACCGCAAGCACGCCCTCAACAATCCCTACGCGCACCTTCAGCTCGACCTCACGGTGGAAGACGTGATGAAATCCCCGATGATCTCCTGGCCCATAAAATACCTCGACATGTGCCCGAGGACCGACGCGGCCTGCGCCGTAATATTCGCCTCGGAGGAGTGCGCGGAGAAGATCACCCCCGTCCCGGCGTGGATCCTGGGGACGACCAACCGCCACAACTTCACCTTTCTCGGAGACCCCGCCTTCGAAACCATGGTCACCCTCGCCGAGGCCTCCAAGGCCCTCTATGCCAAGCTGGGGATCAAGGAGCCTCTCAAGGAGTTCGATGTCATGGAGCTCTACCTCCCGTCGTCCTTCGCCGGCGTGCAATGGATCGAGGACCTCGGCCTTTGCAAGTGGGGGGAGGGTCCAAAGCTCATATGGGATGGGGTCACGGACATGGGGGGGGAGCTTCCCATCAACCCCTCCGGCGGGGTCCTTTCCAGCAACCCCATCGGGGCCACGGGCCTCATCAGGGTGGCGGAGTGCGCCATTCAGATCATGGGGAAAGGCGGCAAGAGACAGGTGCCCGATGTGAAGCTCGCCCTGGCCACTGGCTTCGGGGGTTGCTACTGGTCAGATATCATGGCGTTGGGAAGGAAGAAGCCGGATTGATGGCGCATCCTGCCGGGCCTCCTCGTAGGGGAGCCCCGGCACCAGCGAGGGAGGAGACCCATGGAAAGGGAAAAGGAGCTTCTCACCATATGCTCCGGCGAGGCGGAGCAGCCCTTCGATTGGTCCGCAGGGAAATATACGTCCAAGTTCTTGGCCGAGATAAGGGATAACAAGAGGATCCTCGGTGTCCGTTGTCCGAAGTGCGGTATGGTGATGGTACCACCTAGAAAAGTCTGCGGCGAGTGTTTCGTGCCCATGGAAGAGCTCGTCGAGCTGAGCGGCAAGGGGACGGTCTATTCTTACACAGTGTTGAGCTTCGGATTCGTGGATCCCGACACGGGCAAACAGAGGCCCGTTCCTTACACCTCGGCCAACATCAAACTGGACGGATGCGACAACACCTTCCCCCACTTCCTGGAGGAGACCGATCCGGCGAAGCTCCGGGTGGGTATGCGGGTCGAGGCCGTTTTCGAGGAGGAGAGGAAAGGCCACCTCCTCGACATCCGTCACTTTCGGACCATTGAGGATTAGACCGAGTGCCGTGCCAGCGCACGGCAGGCAGGTGCTCCAAAGGGCATCCATAAAGAGGAAGCCGATCGGGAGATGTCGCATCTCGGTAAGTCCGGGAGCGCATCCAGTTCGGCCGGCCGATCATCGCCTTCCAGATGATCCAGGAGCTGCTGGCCGACATGGCCACGGAGATCCACAGCGGACGGCCCCCGGCTCACTGGGCCGCGACCTTGGCGGACTCCGGCAAGAGGGCGAGGCTGGAGGCATCTCTTATGCCAAGCTCTCTTGCCCTCAGGTGGGGATGAGGGTGGTGGACAAGGCCCTTCAGGTCCTCGGCGGATACGGATACATCAGCCAGTTTCCCGTCGAGCGGATGTACAGGGACGTAAAAGGGATCGAGTTCGGTGCCGGCACCACCCAGATCCAGGGACTCATAATCATCCAGGAGCTGCTGGAGGGAGTGGGACGCGGGTAGGGCCGTCAGAAGGGGGGATATGAATCGCATGAAGGGCAAGTTCACCACCAGGATAACGGAGATGCTTGGGATCGATCATCCCGTGCTGTGCGGCGGGATGCAGTGGATCACCAAGGCCGATTTCGTGGCCGAGGTCTGCAACGCAGGAGGTTTCGGTTTCATCACCGCGGAGTCCTACGAGACCCCCGAGGACCTCAGGAGGGACCTGCGCCGGATGCGTGAGCTCACCGACAGGCCCTTCGGCGTCAACATCTCCATGGTCCCGGAGTTCGGCATCCCGGAGAGGACCCTTCGCTTTTGCGACGTGGTATGCGAGGAGGGCATCCGGTTCGTCGAGACCGCCGGGAGGAGCCCTGAGCCGTTGATGCCCAGGCTCAAAGAGGCCGGGGTGAAGGTCATCCACAAACTGACGAGCGTCAGACACGCCGAGAGCGCCGAAAGACTGGGGGTCGATGCGGTTACCTTGGTGGGATATGGCTCAGGCGGCCATGTGGGCCTGGACAACGTGGCAAATTTCATACTGATACCGGTCGCCGTCTCACGCCTGAAGATCCCTGTGATCGCCGGCGGCGGGGTCTGCAACGGGAAGGGGTTCCTTGCGGCGCTGGCATTAGGGGCCGAGGCGGTGCTCCTGGGCACGCGATTCTTCACCACCCGGGAGTGCCCGGTTCACCCGGCCATCAAGGAAAGGATACTCCAGGCCAGGGAGACGGATACGACCCTGCTCATGGGCTCCGTCAAGAACCCCATCCGTGTGGTCAAGAACAAGCTCGCCGCCGAGGTCCTGGCCTTGGAGGAGCGAGGGGCGACCCTCCAGGAGATACTGGTGAAGATGGGGGGAGGCAGGGGGAAGATCGCCTACGACACTGGCGACCCCGAGATGAGCCCGCTCCCCTCCGGCCAGATAGCCGGGCTGATAAACGATATCAAATCCGTCCGGGAGGTGGTCGAAGGGATCATCTCCGAGGCCTTCGAGGAGCTGGAGCGCCTGTCTCGCATGGCCTCTTAGGGGTGCTGCCGGCGCGGGATCTCCCCTTCAGCGGCCCTCCTGACTGCCGACGGTTCCAAAGACCGACGAGCTCACAAGAGGAGCTTCGCCACCCTCAAGGCGCTCTCTGCGGCGAGCTCCGTGCCCACGTTGTCGCGGCCTACGTCGGAGCCCACCAGATAGAGGCCTTCGATGGGCGTGACGGGGCTGGGACGGTCCTCACCGGTCTGGCCCACGCTCTGGGCGATCCCGATTATGTCGGGATAGAGTCGCCCGCTGAACTGCTTGACCCTGTTCAAGGTACTGAAGTCGCACCACATCACATGCCGTTTCATCTCAGGATACAACCCGTAGAGGTAACCCAGATGGTAGTCCACCCAGGCCTGCCAGTCGGAGGAATTGAGCGGAGCCAGACCGTAGAAGTTGACCAGTTGGCGACCCGGAGGGGCCACCTTGGGGTCCATGTTGGAGGTCACCGGGATGAAGGAGTTGATCCCCTTGTAATTGTCCGGCGGACGGTCGAGCATCAATCCCTGCATGAGATCCCTGGATCCCTCGAAGGCCCCCTCCTTCACGTTGCAAAGGATGATGGGGGCCTCTATGACCGGCTCGTCCAGGGCCAGTTTCATGTAGATCATCCCCATAGGGGTCTCCTCGACCAGCTTCCCTGTGGAAAGCCCCCGAACCCGTTCCACGTAGTCGGCCGGCAGGAACGACTCGCCCACCATCCGTAAGGCCGTTTCCCTGATCCCTGCGTTGCTGATCACCACGGAGGCCCGGATCTCCTGGCCTGTGGCCAAAAGGACCCCTGCTGCCCTTCCCCTCGCCACCAGGATCCGTTCCACGGGCGTGGCGGTGCGGACCTCCCCCCCATGGGCCACGATGGTCTCCGCCAGGGCCTGCGGGATGCTGATGCACCCCCCCAATGGATAGCCTATATTGGCGTCCCTCTGGACGTTCTTGAACATGCGGATCATCTCCCCGGCCGAGGCCTCTTTGGAGGTCACCACCGAGCTGAGAAGGGTCTTCTGATGCTCCATGGCCAGCACAACCGGGTTCGAGGTGAACTGACGAAGCCATTGGCTGTAAGGTACGCGGTCCAAGGCCAAAGTCTCCTCGTAAGGCATCTCCAAGATCCGATCCAGGATCCTCATGGCCGCCTCGACGTCCCGATCGCTCAGCCCGAAGCCCCTGCGGTAGATATCTCGGAGATCCTCCCGGGTGCAGAAGGACAGATCAGGATAGGGATACGTCTCCCCGTCCAGGAACAAGATCGGCTTGCGGTCAGGGGTCGCATGCCACCAGCGAATGCCGTCCGGGCGCCCCACCGCCCTCATGATCTCCCCGAAGGGACCCTTCTCGCAACGGGCCACCAGATGCACGAAGACATCGATGATGAACCCGTCCTTTTCATAGCTGGTACAACGCCCTCCCAGGAACGGATTCCCCTCGAGGACCAGGACCTTCCGCCCTCCGTGGGCGAGCAAAGCCCCGGCGGCCAATCCGCCTATGCCCGCCCCTAAGACAACGACCTCCGGATCCCTGTCCATGCCACGCCCCCTCTCCATGCCGCTTCACGAAAAGCGGCTGCGCACCGTCCACCCTGTCCCAGCCATGCGGCCGTGTGTCCTCACAGGACAAGAGCCACCCAACCCTGAAGCAGTCGTGCACCTAAAGGATCTCCGGGACACCTGACCGCAGAACGAGCTGATACGCCTTTCCCCAGCTCGCCCTTAAACTATCACAACATGCTCCCTGAATGCGAGGGAGTCTTTCCCTCTGTCCCGCTGGAGTGAGATAATGTGCCAAGGCCTTGGATGAAAAAAGAGGTCGCGAGGTGAATCCATGGGAGACACCATGGTGCGGGCCATCTCGGCATGCGGCAGGTTTCGGGCCGTGGCGGCGGTCACGACGGGTGTCGTGGAGGCGCTCAGGCGGCGCCACAACTCCACCCCTGTGGCCACTGCGGCCCTGGGGCGGGCCATGACCGGGGCCTTTCTACTGGGCAGTGAGCTGAAAGGAGGGCAGCGGCTCATGATCCAGATACTGGGCAGCGGGCCGCTGCGGGAGCTCTTCGTGGAGGCCACTCCCGACGGCGAAGGCCGGGGCTACGTGAGGCATCCGCAAGTGGATCTGCCCGTAGAGGGAGGAAAGATCCAGGTGGGCAAGGCCGTGGGAGGCAACGGGAGCTTGACGGTCCTGAAGGACTTGGGACTCAAGGAACCGTACCGGGGGGTCGTCCCCATCACCTCCGGGGAGATCGGAAAGGACCTGGCCTATTACCTCACCGTCTCGGAGCAGGTCCCATCGGCCGTGGCCCTGGGGGTCTATGTGGAACCAGACCTCTCCGTCGGGGCTGCAGGGGGCTATCTTGTGCAGACCCTGCCGGGGGCGACGGAGGAGGAGATCGGCATGGTGGAGGCCAACATCCGCACCATGCCGTTGCCTACGGAGCTGATTCGAATGGGGAGGGAAGCACGGGAGATCCTTCTGCTGGCGCTCCAGGGCTACGAGCTGAGGTTCTTGGGCGAGCAAGCCCTCCGGTTTCGATGCCGTTGTTCCAGGCACAGGTTGACAAGCGTCTTGATAGCCTTGGGCGCGGGGGAGATCGAGGGGATGATGCTCGAGCGAGGTGGCATCGATGTGACCTGCGAGTTCTGCCGCAGGACCTATCACTTCTCCCGGGAGGCCCTGCAGGCGATCCTCAGAAAGGCCTCGGGCAGGGGGGCCTAGCCCTCCCTGAGGACCTCTATCCTGTACACCGAATTCTGAGTCTGGAAATAGTCCGGGGTCACCTTGATGACCCTCGCCGAACGGAACAGACCGCCGTCGTCCTTGAAGAGACGATAGGACTTCCCCACCTGCGGTCGATTCTCCTCCCAGCCCACCACAGAGGCCTGGACCTGCATCTGTGAACTCTTCTTTCCGCTCATCTTGGTGATCCGTACCTTTCTGAGACGCCTCTCCTTTCCCACCAATTGCCCGAGGTTGGAGGCAATGGCCTCGATGGTGGCGCACAGGGATTCGCCCAGTTTCCGATCCTCCTGCCGGCGCCCCAGCCGGTCCTTCATCCCCACGAGGTCGGCATAGCGTTCCGTGAAGTCCGCGTCTTCCCCCCTGGAGATCCTCTCCAGTATCTGCAAGATCTCCACGGTCTCCTTCAGGGCCAGATCAGCATACCTTCGCTTCTCCCTCCTTCGGTTCTCTGCCATGCGACGCCCCCGAAACTGAAGAAACCGATGATCTGTATGGGTATCACCTGAGAGATGCGCTGTCAAGCCATAACTCCTGGAGGATATTGCATTCCGGTGCCAGCTGTTGAATGATTATGAACCGGAGATGATATGCTGGGTGACCCCAAATACGACTTTTTCATAGTGGGATACGGCCCCAAGGGGATAAACTTCCTCGTAGGGGAGGCGCGAGCCGTCCAGCTTCTCCCCCGCGGGATGTCCAGGGCCCAGGGTTACATCTTCATGGAGGGCGCGCGGGAGAGGGACCTCTTGGTCCCCACGGCCATGCTGTGGCGCAAGCTCACCATCGATCCCTGGACGGAGGCCCTGACGAGCGAACTATCGGACCTGTAAGTCCTGCTTTTTCAACAGGTTGCAAGTCGGATTTGACTCCGAGGTTCCCCGTCCGTATAATCTTCTTGTCAGTCGATCGGATGAGGGGTGCCATGCACTGAAATCATCTGGGCAAAAAAAGCGTTCAGTCGTCGCATATCCGCCCCGCGGATCCCTCGAAGGTTACCCGCCACTTCTTTTGACAATTAAGGGACTGAACGCAGGCTCCGTCGCCATGGCCGAGCCTTCCAATGGGAGTCGGTGGACCATTCCATCGAAAGGAGCGCGTCATGAGAGATCGAGCACCAAAGAGATTGGTCAAGACGGCCCTGACGCACCCCGTATTGATGAGCGGGATTCTCGTTGTTTGCTCCGCTGGCCTGGGGCTCGTGACCGCCTTCGGGATCTTGAAGCTTCACAGCTCCTTTTCCAACGAGGTCGTACTGAGACCCTCCCCAGCACCTTGGGCGAACGAACTCCAGGTCGCGCAGAAGACCGATGCTCGCCGAGCGGAGGGCCCTCAGGAGCCGTGGGGCATCGATGAGATCCGGTGGTTCGTCGCGGCCTCCTTCAAAGGGCTGAGCCCGTCTGAGAGGAGAGAGCTGGCCTGGGTCATCTACGACGAGTGCCGGGCATCGCGGCTCGCTCCCCAGCTCGTTTTGTCCCTCATCGCCGTGGAGAGCGAGGGGGTCCCCACCTCCCTGTCCCCTAAGGGGGCCATGGGCCTGATGCAGCTGAACCCCTCCGTGGCGAGGGCCATGGCGGCAGACGCCCGGCTGCCGTGGGAGGGGAAGGAGAGCCTCTATCGGCCTGCAATCAACGTGCGTCTCGGGATCGAGTACCTCCTGCAGATGCTCCTGCGGTACCAGGACCTCTCCCTAGCCCTGAGCGCTTACTACCTCGGACCCAACAGGCTCGACAGGCTCCTCTCAGGGGACGAGGAACTGCCATGGGATTACGTGGGCAAGGTCATGAGGATCTACAGGGCCTTCTGATTTCGCACTCTTTGAATCTTCTCTTCCATCTCCGACTCGAGCCGCGAGATCTCCCTCGGGAGATTTTCGTCCCCCGCCAGCAGGATCTTGGCCTCAGCGATCTTGGCTTGGTACACCTTCCTTATCTCCGCTATCTCGGCCTTCTGCGCAGCGGTCAGGGAGGGCGCCTCCTCGGCCCCGCCGTATTTCTCCATGACCAGGTCCAAGGTGCTCTTCAGTTCTCCCATCGCGACCTCCTCGCCCGGTGGCATTCGCCATGATGCCGCCGCGGATCCGGCGGCCTGCACCCCTATGGATGGCCCGGCATACATTCTACGCAACCGGTCATGGGGGGTGACGGCATTTCTCTCCGCTTCAACTCTTCGGCGCTCGATTTTCCAAAGGACTTGGCCTCCGGGGGATCCTTGCCCCCTCCCTCGGTCGGCCTCAGCTCCGCTTCGGCCGAGAGGGCTTCCCCCAGGTCCGAATCCTGGAAAATCAAAGCGCCTCCGCCAAGCCGCTACGAGAAACGCCGCCACCCTGTGAACACTTACCATTCTACAGGGCGAAATTCGGTCCTTTCAATCTTCGATGCCGTTTCGACGCCGAGCCCCAGATCTCCGGCTCCCGAAACCAGTCCACGGGCCCCATCCTTCCCAGGAAACGGCCGCTGTCTGTGTCCCACCGACGGCGATGGGCGCAGGAGATGCTCACCTTGAAAAGCGGCCTCATGGCCCTGATCAGGCCCCATGGTGAGAGCTCGTTGACGTGCATGGAGCGCTCGTAAAAGTCCCTGGGATCCCTGGGTCCGGCCTTCCCCCTCGGGACGTCCCACAAAAGCCTCCGGAGAAGGTAGTAAACGGAATAGAACCAGCGGTTCGGGAACGTGTGGAAGATGAGAAGCCCGTCCTCTTTCAGGACCCTGTGAACCTCCTTCAGGGTCCTCTTCATCTCTTCCGGAAACAGATGTTCCAGGATGTCCGACAGGAGCACCCGGTCGAAGGTCCCCTTCGGGAAAGGCAGAAGCTCACACCTCCCCCTGACCAGCCCCGGGACAGGGCAAGGGCGTCCTGTGAGAGGTCAAGCCCTACCACGAAGGCCCCCAGCCGGGCCCCGTGGCGCACAAGCTCCCCTCTCCCGCATCCCAGGTCGAGAACGCGCATCCCGGGACCGATCCTGGACATCTGCAGCACTATGGCGAGCCTGGAGTCGAGCCTCCCCCCCCGGCTTTCGGCATAGACCTCGTGTCCCCCGCAATGGGACAGGAAGTAGCTGCGGTCATAGAGGGGTGATCTGTCCCTTTTGTGGAGCTCGCCCCGTCGCACGTCTCGCAATGTGTCGCTCATGGTCTCGCGGGGTTGATAGCACGGCCGCCTCGTGGGGTCAAGGGGGGTTGACGGTGCGGGTGCATCGGCGGTAACTTTGGTCCGTTCCAGATCTCCGGTGATCAGACCCAGATGAGGAGGAGGCCGATGTTCGAGATGCTCTTTAGCCCCGGCAGGATAAACGCTTTGGAGTTGAAGAACAGGGTGATCATGACCGCCATGCACCTCAACTACACACCGGGCGGAAAGGCCAATGACCGGCTGATCCGGTTCTACGAGGAGAGGGCCAGATATGGAGTCGCCATGGCCATCGTGGGAGGCTGCGCTGTAGACGAGTTCAGCGGTTCACCCGACATGATCAATCTGAAGGACGACGGGGACTTGGAGGGCCTCTCGCGCCTCACCGAGGCAGTGCACGAGGCGGGAGGCAAGCTCTGCGCTCAGCTCTACCATGGAGGGGCCTATGTGCATTCCGTGTTCCTCAAGGGCAAGCAAGCCATATCTCCCTCTGGCGTCTTCTCCCGCTTCACCAAGGAGACCCCCAGGGCCCTGGCCAGGGACGAGATACCTTGGGTGGTGGACAACTTCGCCCAAGCGGCGAGGAGGGCGAAGAGGGCAGGTTTCGACTCCGTGGAGATCCTGGCCAGTGCAGGGTATCTGATAAGTCAGTTCCTGTCCCCCGTCACCAACAAGCGCGAGGACGACTACGGGGGGCCCCTCGAGAATCGCATGCGTTTCGGCCAGGAGGTAGCCAGGGCCGTGCGGGCCGCGGTGGGGAGCGACTACCCTGTCATATGCCGCATAGCCGGCAACGACTTCGTCCCGGGCAGCCACACCAACAAAGAGGCAAGGGTCTTCGCCAGGGCCCTTCAAGAAGCAGGGGTGGATCTGTTGAATGTCACCGGAGGGTGGCACGAGACACGCGTCCCCCAGCTCCTCATGTGCCTCCCCCCTGCCACCTTCAAGTACCTGGCGAGGGGGATCAAGGAGTCCGTGGAGATCCCGGTCATGGCCTGCAATAGGATAAACGACCCCATCATAGCCGAGGGGCTCCTGCGGGAGGGAAGCGCGGACTTCGTCGGAATGGCCAGGGCACTCCTGGCCGACCCGCAGATCCTGGCCAAGGCCAAGGAGGGACGCCTGGAGGAGATCGTCCACTGCATTGGCTGCGCCCAGGCCTGTTTCGACCACGTCTTTTACATGCGCCCTGTGAGCTGTTTGATGAACCCCAGGGCGGGAAGGGAGTTCGAGATCCAGGAGACGCCAGCCCCCCGCCCCAAGAAGGTCTGGGTCATCGGGGGAGGCCCTGCGGGGCTTATGGCAGCGGCCACCGCGGCCAGAAGAGGGCACAAGGTCACCCTTTTCGAGCAGAAACAGGGGCTTGGCGGGCAGCTCAGGCTGGCCGGAGTCCCGGCCGTGCGACGGGACTTCCTCACCGCCGCCGACGACTTGGAAAGACAGGTGCGGCTCGCTGGAGTCGAGGTGAAGCTGGGCAAGGTGGTCACCAAGGCCACGGTGAAAAGGGGAAGGCCGGACGCCGTGGTGGTGGCCACCGGGGGCCGCCCCATCATCCCCGAGATCCCGGGGGTTGATCTCGGGCACGTGGCCACCGCATGGGACGTCCTGGCGGGCAAGGCCATGGTGGGCCAAGAGGTGGTGATAATAGGCGGGGGGGCTGTGGGGTGCGAGACCGCGCTGCATCTTTGCGAGACCAGCGCCCTCGGCGGCGAGGCACTGCGGTTTCTTGCCTTCAACAAGGGCGAGACCTGGGATGTCCTCGAGGAGCTGATCACGAGGAGCGCCCGAAAGGTGACCATCCTCGAGATGCTCAAGCGCATCGGGCAGGACATAGGCCTGTCCACCCGATGGTCCATCCTCCAGGACCTGGAGCGCTACGGGGTGAGGATCCTCACCGAGGCCAAAGCCAAGGAGATACTCCCCGACGGCGTACTGGTGGAGCGGGAAGGCAGGACAGAGAAGATCGCATGCGACTCGGTGGTCCTGGCCATGGGCTCGCGGCCGGTCCAGGAACTCCAAGAGGAGCTGGCCGGGGTGGTCCCCGAGATACACGTGGTGGGAGACGCCAAGGGCCCCCGCAAGGCCCTGGAAGCCGTGTGGGAGGGCTACGACGTGGGCCGTTCCATCTGACATGGCGAGGCCGCATCTGTGGGGATAGATGGCGGGTAACCCCTCACACTCGTCGGGCGGCCGTTTGTCCCGGGGTCCTGCTTCGGGAGGAGGGCGATGGGGCCCCCATCTCAGAGACCGCATCCAGGCCCGCGTCCCGCGCGGGATTGCGCCCGGGTCCCTCCGGGAGGGCGAGGAGGGAGGGGACAGTCCCGCCGGGGCAGGAGTGGAAGCCGCGATAGGGTGATCCCGAAGGCGCCAAGCGTGGGCAGATGGGAGCGCCCCTCGCAACTTGGGCTGATACCATGGCGATTGTAACGATTTCCAGGCAGGTTGGAAGCTTCGGGGACGAGATAGCGGAGATGGTCGCGCGGAGGCTCGGTCACCAGCTGATCGACCGCCATCAATTCCAGAGACTGGCGGAGGAGCGCGATCCTGACTTCAAGGCGGCGGTCTCTTCCAGGGCCGCGCGGCTGGACCCCCGATTCCACGAGCGTTTTTTCTTTGAGAACCCGGGATACACGTGCCTTTTCGAATCCCTGATATACGAACTGGCGAGCCTCGGCCAGGTGGTCATCGTGGGCCGCGGGGCCCAGGTCGTCCTGAGGGAGGTCCCAGGGGTGTTCAAGGCCAGGGTCGTGGCCCCTTTGGAAATCAGGGTGAAGAGGGTGATGGCCGACAAGGGTGTGTCCTTGGAGGAGGCGAGCGGGTTCGTCTCCCGTTACGATCACGAGCGCAGAGCCATCATTCAGTCCATATATCACAAGGACCTCACCGACTGGTACCTCTACGACATGATCCTCAACACCGCCCTTTTCGATCCGGAGGCGGGCGCTGGGATCATCTGCGAGGCCGTCATGAGAATGGAGACCCCAGCGGACCAAGGGATGCTCGGGGAGGAATTGACCCACATGGCCTTCGCCAAGAGGGTTGAGTCGGCCATAAAGAAGAGATTCCCCATCTCCCCCTTCAGGCAACTGGATGCCCTTGCATCGCGTGGGGGACACATCACCCTATCGGGGTACGTCCCTCACCCCTCCGAGAGGGATGCCGCTGAAGAAATCGCCCGCGGGGTCGAGGGGGTTACAGGGGTGCTCAACCAACTGAAGGTGACGATGCTGCACGAGTTATAAAAAGGGGGGCTTCCCATGCTCAAGAAAGGCAACACCTACGCCGAGGTGGTGGACGCCTTCCGTTGGAAGGTCCCTAGATACTATAACATCGGGGTCGACGTCTGTGACAAGTGGGCCGGCCAGAGGTATCGCCTCGCCCTGATCTTCGAGGATGAATCGGGGCGTGTCGAGAAGTACACCTTCTGGGAACTCACACGTTTGTCCAACCGCCTGGCCAACGCACTCCTGGCCCATGGAATCCAGCGGGGGGACCGGGTAGGGATCCTGCTCCCGCAGTGCCCGGAGACGGCCATCTCCCACATCGCGACCTACAAGATAGGGGCCGTTGCCATTCCCCTCTTCACCCTCTTCGGCCCGGATGCACTAGAGTATCGGCTCTCCAACGGCGAGGCGAAGGCCGTCATCACGGACGCGGCGAACCTGGAGAAGGTGTTGGAGATAAAGGAGAGACTCCCCAAGCTGGGAGTGATAATGGTGAGCAAGGGGGAGCCCCGGGAGGGAGTCACCGACTTCTGGCAGGCAGTGGAAAAGGGGGCCCCGGAATTCACGCCAGCCAGGACCGAGGCGGATGACCCCGCCCTGATCATTTACACTTCGGGGACTACCGGCCCACCCAAGGGGGCCCTTCACGCCCATCGGGTCGTCCTGGGCCACCTGCCTGGGGTGGAGTTCTTCCACAACTTCTTTCCCAAGAAGGACGACCTGTACTGGACCCCGGCGGACTGGGCCTGGATCGGGGGGCTCATCGACGTGCTGTTGCCCAGTTGGCATCACGGAATACCGGTCCTGGCTTATCGCGCCAAGAAGTTCGACCCTGAGCAGGCCTTCCACATGATCTCCAAACATGGGGTCAGGAACGCCTTCATGCCCCCCACAGCGCTCAAGATGATGCGCCAGGTCCCGGACCCTCGCAGCCGCTACGATTACAAGATGCGCACCATAGGCTGCGGTGGCGAAACCCTCGGCGAGGAACTCCTCCAGTGGGGCAGGGAGGTGATGGGACTCACCATCAACGAGTTCTACGGCCAGACCGAGGTAAACCTGGTGGTGGGGAACTGCTGCGATATAATGGAGGTGAAGCGGGGTTCCATGGGAAGGGCCATACCGGGCCATGTGGTCGAGGTGGTGGACGATGGGGGCAACGCCCTCTCCCCTGGGACGGTCGGTGAAGTGGCCGTCAGGAGACCGGACCCGGTGATGTTCCTCGAATACTGGCGCAATCCGGAAGCGACCGAGGAGAAGTACGTCGGAGACTGGTGTCTGACCGGGGATCTGGCCCGCAAAGACGAGGAAGGGTACTTCTGGTACGTGGGGCGCAAGGACGACCTGATCACGAGCGCGGGATATCGCATCGGCCCTGCTGAGATCGAGGACTGCCTCCTCAAGCATCCCGCAGTGGCCATGGCTGCTGTCATCGGGGCCCCTGACGAGGTGCGCGGTGAGATCGTCAAGGCCTTCGTAGTCCTGAAGCCTGGCCAGCCCCCGGATGCAGCCCTCAAAGAGGAAATCCAGCAGTTCGTCAAGACCCGTCTGGCAGCACACGAGTACCCCCGCGAGGTGGAGTTCATACAGGAGCTCCCCCTCACCGCCACGGGCAAGATCATGCGCAAGGAATTGAGGAAACTAGAGAGGGGAAAAAGGACTTCTCCGAGGTAGGCAGTGACTCAGCGCCTGGCGGGTTCTCTGCCAGCCTCAGGGATCAGACAGCTAGGTACCTCTTCTTCACCTCTTCGTCCTTCTCCAGATCAGAGATGCCCCCCTCGTACTTTATGGCCCCATTGTCCACTATGTAGGCCCTCTCTGCGTGCTTGAGGGCAAATTTCAGGTTCTGCTCTGACAGGAGGATCGTGACGCCCTCTCCCTTGATGACGTCCAGGACACCGCCCAGCATCCGCACGACCAAAGGCGCCAATCCCTCGGAGGGCTCATCCAGGAGCAAGAGGCCCGGGTCCCCCATGAGCGTCCTGGCGATGGTCAACATCTGCTGCTCCCCTCCGCTCAGCGTTCCCCCTCGGCGCTGAGCGAGTTTCTCCAAGACCGGGAAGAGCTCGTAGATACGTTTCAAAGTCCATCTGGACGCCTGCTTCTTGTCCTTCCTGCGGGCCACATCCAGGTTCGCCGCCACGGTCAGGTCAGGGAAGATCTTTCTGTCCTCCGGGACGAAACCTATGCCCATGCGGGCGATCCTGTACGGGGGAAGCCCGCTGATCTGCTGACCTCGGTACTCGATGGAGCCCGACTTAGGGGGGTTCAGGCCCATTATGCTCACCATGGTGGTGGTCTTGCCCGCGCCGTTTCTCCCTAGCAGCACCACCAGCTCACCTCGTCCAACCTCAAGGGAGACGTCGAAAAGGATGTGGCTCAGGCCGTAAAATGTGTTTATCCTGTCTACTCGGAGCTCGGCCATCAGGTCTCCTCTCCGAGGTATGCCTCGATGACCTTCCTGTCCTTGGATATCTCCTCTGGCGTCCCCTGGGCTATGAGGCTGCCGTAGCAAAGTACTCGAACCTTCTGGGATATCTTGAAGACGATGTCCATGTCATGCTCGATGAAGAGCATGGTGATCTTCAACCTCTGCCAGAGATCCTGTATCAGTTCCACCGTCTCCCAGCGCTCCTCAGGGCTCATCCCCGCCGTGGGCTCGTCCAGCAGGAGGAGTTTCGGCTCCAAGGCCAGGGCCAAGGCGATGTCGAGCCTTTTTTGGTTGCCGTGTGCGAGGGTCCCGCTTTGTTGCTGAGCCATCTCCGAGAGCCCTACGTCCTTCAGGACCTGGTGCGCACGCTCATGGACCTCCCTCAACTTGCGGGTGGGAGTGAAGAAGTTCAGGTTTCCCCCTCTATGCGTGATGAGGGCGGCTAACACATTGTCCAATACCGAGAGCCTGGGGAAGATACTGGTGATCTGAAAGGCCCTTCCGATGCCCAGCCTCACGATCTCGAAGGGCTGCATACCCACGATATCCCTGCCCTCGAAGACAATCCTCCCCGCGTCGGGCAGGTGGTATCCCGTGATCAGATTAAAGAGCGTGGTCTTTCCGGCGCCGTTGGGACCGATGATGGAGCTCAGCTCCCCCCTCTCGATATCGAGGCTGACCCCAGCGATCACGGAGTTTCCGTCGAACGACTTGGAGAGGCCCTGGATCCTCAGTATATTCTTGTCCATCCCTATGGGCATCACGTAAACTCGGGTTCGGATTTCACAAGAAGCCCCCGGGCCTTGTGTTGGTAGAGGCCCACAAGACCCTCCGGCGCGAAGAGAACCACGCACAGCAGGATGAGTCCCAGGAAGAGGGCCCAGATCTCCACTAGGCTCTGGTGGAACTGCTGCAATACGATCTTCAGAAAGATCAGCACCGTAGAACCGATGGCCGGTCCGACCAGGGAATACATCCCCCCCACCAGGCACGCGAACACGGCGTCTCCGGATCGACTCCAGTGAAGGAACTCTGTCTGTGCAAAGCGGTTCAACTCGGTGAACAAACCCCCTGCCAACCCAGCGAAGGCACCTGCGACGATGAAATTGAGCCATTGGTAACGCTTCACGTTCATCCCTATGAAACCAGCCCTCACCGCGTTCTCCCTGGTGATCCTGATGGAGAGCCCGAAGGATGAATTCACTATCATCTTCATCAACCAAAAGCAGCCCAAGAACAGGATCAAACAAAGGAGATAATAGTTCACCGGGTCGAGAAACCCTGGCTTGGGGATCCCATGGATCCCGTCATCCCCCCCTGTGAAGTGATATGCCTGAAACACTATCATGTAAAGGAGCTGACCGAAGGCCAAGGTGAGTATGGCGAAGTAGAGACCTACCAGCCGCACGCAGAACCATCCGATCATCGCCGCGGCCAGGGCCGCGGCCAAAGGGGCGGCGATGAGCGCAGGGACGAACGCCACACCGGCCTTCTTCATGAGCAAGGCCACCGTGTATCCACCGACCCCGAAGAACGCAGCATGTCCAAAGCTCACCATCCCCCCGTACCCGAGTATCAGGTTGAGGCTGCTGGCGAAAAGGGCCATGATGATCATCTCCGTGGTGACCCAAATCCAATACTCCCCGGTCCTTCCCAGTTGGCTCAGGACGAAGGGAAGTATCAACAAGGCCCCCACCAAGACTCCAGGCCAGATCCACGTCTTGCCCTTCTCGTTATTGCCTCCCATCCTCTATCCCCGCTCGGACGGTCACCTTTCCGGTCTCCCGAACAGGCCCCAGGGTCTCCATATGAGGATCAGGGCCATGGCGATATAAGGGAACACGATGGCCAGACGGCTCAGGGGGAGTTGGATGAAAGCAATCCCTACCCCTATGATCAGTGACCCCAGGAGGGCACCCCCTATGCTCCCCAGTCCTCCTATGACCACCACGGCGAAACACTCTATGATCTTCTCCATCCCGATCCCCAGGTCTATGTTGGCCAGGGCAGACATGAACACCCCCCCGAGGCCGGCGAGCCAGCAGCCCAAGACGAAGGTCCCCGTCATCACGCGCGATACGTTCACCCCAAGGGCCCCCAGCATGGCCGGGTGGGAGACTGCAGCGCGGATCAGGTTCCCGGCCCTGCTCCTGTAGAGCAGCAACCACAAACCCACGGCTATGATGGGTCCCACCACCAATATGAACACGTTGTAGGTGGGCAGGAACAGGCCGAAAAGCTCGACGGACCCCGCCAGGACCTGCGGCCTGGGCACGTTGCGGATGTCCCCCCCCCAGATCAGCCGACACACGTCATCCAGGACGAGGAGTATGGCATAAGTGAGTAGGAGCTGGAGCAGGTGCTCCTTGGAGTATATGCGCCTGAAGAAGGGTATCTCTAGGCCCAGGCCGAGGAGCCCTATGGCCGGTGGCACGAGGAGCATGAGGAGCAAGAAGGAGATGAACGACGTCATGTTCAGCAGGGTGCTCAAGGAAAACGCCAGGAAGGCCCCCATCATGTAGAGGGCCCCATGGGCGAAATTGATCACCCTGAGCACCCCGAAGACGAGAGAGAGGCCCGAGGCCACGATGAACAGCACCATCCCCTGGCTCAACCCGTTGAGCAGGATGAACAGGAAAAACTCGATGGGCACAGTCCCCTCCGCAAGCAACGAGTATATCAGGGCGAAACCGGTGGCCCGGCCGCTGCCTTTCGGCCGGGCCCTTCGTTACATCCCTACTTGGGCTGCATCTTCTTGACCTCTTCCACCGGGAGCCAGACCTTCTCCGCCGGGACCTCCTCCACATCCTTCAGGATCAGGAAGTCCTTGAACCTGGGATCCTTGGCGGAATATCCCACGTATATGCCGACGTTGGCCATGTGGTCCTCGGCGCGGATGAATCTGTCTCCCCTGAGGGACTTCCAGTGCATCCCCTCCAGGGCCTTGGAGACCTTTTCAGAGTCTATGCTGTTGGCCTTCCTCACGGCCTCGCTCAGGGCCAGCAGCCCGTCATAAGCCATAATGGCCCAGTCAGAGGGCCATTCCTGATATTTCTTGAAAAACTTGTCGTTGAAGGCAGCGATGTCCGGCGTATTGATGGCGTAGAAGGGGGAACGTGAATAGCCCAGCAACCCCTCCGGCATGTCCATGCCGGTCGCCCTCATCATGTCCAGGTCGAAGAGGGATGTGATGCTCGCCTTCTTGAACAGGCCGTATGGGGCTGCCTGCTTGATGAAACTGCTCAGCCCGCCTCCCCACAGGTTGGTGTAGATGATGTCAGGGTTCTTCGCCATGAGGGTCGGGATAAAGGGCGCGTAATTGGTCTCCCCCAGTTTGGTCCAGACCGCCTCCAGGATCTCGGCGTCCGGCTTCAGTTTCTTCAGGTCCTTCTGGAACGCCTCCCACTGGGTGTGGGCGTAAGCGTAATCCGGCCCGATGAAGCAATACCGCTTGTAAGGCTTCTTGGAGAGATAGAGCGCTATTCCCCTGCCCTCGATCCCGGTGTTGGGGACAACCTGGAACATGTACGGGTGAAAGTCCACTGTGGTCAGATCCTCCGTGTTGGACGTGTGGAAGTAGACCACCTTCTTGAACTCCTTGGCCACGTTGGTCACGGCCTTGGCCACCCCGCTGCTGGTGGGCCCTATGAGGAAATCGCTCTTCTCCTGGAGGACCAGTTCGCGCGCCATGGTAGCCCCGACATCCGGCTTGAGCGCAGAGTCCCTAATGGCCAGCTCCAGCTTCTTTCCCAGAAGGCCGCCCGCAGCGTTGGCCTCCTCGATGAACATCTCGATGGCCGCCTTCTGTGACTTGTAGAAGGTGGCACCGATGCCTGGCATGTCCGCGGTCCATCCCAATTTGACGGTCTCCGCGGCCCCGACCGGCTGCGCCCCGAAAAGTCCCAAGAGAAAAGCCAGGGCACAGGCCACGACGAATCCCTCGCGATACCTACTCTTCATCTCCTTCCTCCTTGTGTCGTTGGTCTTGGCTGGAATATCCCGGATCTCGCCCGGTCCCCCAGAGGATCCCCGTCGTGCCATGGTGGCTCCTCTATCCCCCCGAAGATGCCTCAGTTCTGCAAGAACTTGCTTATGGCCTCCGAGGCCTGGCTGATGGCCGTGAGCCCGCCCAAGTGCCCGTTGGGGCTCTTGAGCTCGAAGTAAGAGGCGTCCTTGCCCAGCTTCTTGAACAGCTCCACGTGCTCTCTTATCTGCTCGGGCGGGAAGAGCAAGTCGTTGTTCGCCGCTATCATCAGGACCTTGGCCTTGATGGATTTCACTGCCTCCTCGAAGGAGGGGAACCCATGGCCGATGTCGAAGAGGCCGTTCGCCTCGTTCAGATAGAGCATGGAGTTGGCGTCCGCGGCCTTGGCCCTGGCAGCCCCGGCCTTGAACAGGGCATCCTCTGCCAGGAATTCGTTCTCCATGGCCTCGTACGGGCTCTTCCCTTCCACCGCCCACTTCCTGTCGAAGGCCTTGTCCGCCCATTCGAACCCCTGAGCGCTCATGGTGATCAACATCAGGGAGTACGTGATCCCGTCCGTCGGTTCCTCCTTGCCGTAGTAATCACCCTTGTTCCACTTGGGGTCGAGCTTGATGGGATCCCCCCAGAGCTTGAGCCACCCCAGGAGCCAGCCGTGCAGCTTGGGGGTCGCGATGACCGGGATCGCCTTCTCCACGAAATCGGGGTAAGAGACCATCCATTGGAAGGCCTGGAGCCCCCCCATGGAGGCCCCTGAGACCGCCTTGAGCTTCTTCACCCCGAGGGACTTGAGGAGCTCGTACTGTAGGTTCACGAAGTCCTTCATGGTCACCATCGGGAAGGTCATGCCATAAGGCTTCCCGGTGGCGGGATTGATCGAGGCTGGGCCGGTGGTGATGACCGTGGGAAGCTTGGGGTTCATGTTGCACAGGGTGTCCGAGCTCACGATGAAGTACTTGTTCGTGTCGAAGGATTTCCCTGGCCCTATGATGGCGTCCCAGTATCCAGGCGCGGGGTCCGCAGCGGCATATTTACCAGCCGCATGGGAGTTGCCCGAGTAGAAATGACAGATCAGGATGGCGTTGTCTCCGGTTGGGGCCAGCTTGCCATAGGTCTCGTACCCGACCTTCACCGGCGCGATCTTCTTGCCGCTAACCAAGGTGAACTCCTTGAGCTCGAACGCCTTCTTCTCCACTACCTCGTCGAGCCCAAGGGAAGTCCCCACAAAGATCAGCACCGTCACGAATGAGACCAAGACGAATCCTATTCTCTTCCTCATGACAGACCTCCCTTTCTTGGTCCGAGCCAGGGCCGGCCAGCCGCACCACACGGGATCAGTCCGAGGCGGACCATGACCTCAGATCTTCCTTTCCCGGTCGGCCCAGTAGGCCTCCCTCATCACGCGCTTGAGGGTCTTGCCCGCCACGCTTCGGGGGAAGTCCTCCATCAGGACGACCTCCGAGACGCGTTGAAACTTGGCCTCGACTCGTTCATTGACCCAGCTCTTGAGCTCCTCGGCGCTGACATTCCCCGGCTCCCTCAGGATCACGGCCGCAAGGGGCGTCTCGCCCCACTTCTCGCTCGGGACGCCGAACACCGCCGCCTCCTTCACCGCCGGGTGCTGCACTATGATCTCCTCTATGTCCCTGGGATAGACATTCACCCCGCCCGAGATGATCATGTCCTTCTTGCGGTCCACCAGATAGAGGAAACCGTCTTCGTCCGCGTAGCCCAAATCCCCGGTGAACAACCAGCCGTCCCGGATGGCCTCCGCGGTCAGGTCCGGGCGCTTGTAGTAACCAGGCATCAGCATCGGGCCCCGGCCCACGATCTCCCCCACCTGCCCGGCTGCGAGGTCCTCGCCTCTTTCGCCCACGATCCTCATCTCGGAGAAGTAAGTCGGGACGCCCACCGAGTCCGGCTTCGCCGAATAGTGAGTCCTGTCCAGCACGGTGATGAAGCCCTCGGTGAGTCCATAGAGTTCGTAGAATCTCCCTGGCAGCCTTCGATTGAGCTCCTCTTTGTGCTCCCGGTGGAGCGGGGCACCGAGGGTGCAGATCATCTCCAAGGACTCCAGGGCCGCGGCGGAGAAGTTCGGGGCATGGAGCATGGCGATGATCTGAGACGGAAC
>Ga0209162_1001095_pt1 | contig 27848 bp, 24 predicted proteins | sample YNPNPMetaG_FD_187121 | JGI IMG/M metagenome (GOLD analysis project Ga0209162, IMG submission 187121) | Anoxygenic and chlorotrophic microbial mat microbial communities from Yellowstone National Park, USA - YNP NP MetaG (SPAdes) (version 2) ...
GATATGAGCGGAATGACCGGCGGGGTGGCCTGGTTCGCTCATATCGGAGGGGCGGCCACGGGCATGCTCATAACCATCGTTTTCTACCCGTTGTTGAGGGATAGAAAAAGTCCCGTTTACCGGCGTGAGCAGCCATACAAGGACAGATATTACTGACGCCTGAGAAAGCAATTGTCTGTTTGCTGCCCCGAACCCTCTGGGCTTCACCGCAACCCGGATGGATCAGGAAATACGGCTTGGAGTAGTCTTCCTTGCCGATCGCTGTCAGCCCCGCGGGTCGTGGGCCTTGAGGATCGGATAGGGATTGACCGCCTCACCGCCCCCCGGGTGGACCTCGAAATGCAGGTGGGGCGGGCCCCCTTTGGCATTGCCGGAGTCGCCCACGTATCCGATGACCGTGCCCGCCGCCACCCTTCCGGTCTGACCGAATCTGTCCAAGTGCATGTAGTAGTAAACGTTGCCGTCGTCTCCTGCCAATCTGATATAGAGCCCGGCGTTCTTGCCTTCCCCGGTGGAAGCGACCCCGCTTACCACGGCCACGCAGGGTGTCCCGGTGGAGGCGAAGATGTCGCATCCCTGATGCAGATGCCCGGTGCGGGGAGCGTGCCAGTCATTGGTGTAGGTGTAGGTCCCCCTAACCGGGAAGACGAAGGACCCGATGACGTAATTGCCGCCTCCACCGCCTCCTCCGCTACCGCCTCCCGAGCGGGGGACGGAGTTCATCTGGTCCAGCAGCGCCTTTATCTCTGCATTCACGCTGCTCAAGAGCTTTTCCTGGGCGGCCAGGGAGTTCTGCAGTTCCACCTGCTTCTGCTGCAGTGCCGCCACCGCTTGGCGCTGACGGCTCTCCTGGTCCTCCAGTTCCCGCTGGCGAAGGGCGATCTCGCTACGGAGCGCCTTCATCTCCTTGAAGACGGCCATGTCCTGTTCGTTGAGGTAGCGCAGGTAGTCGTAACGGCTGAGCATATCGCCCACGCTGTTCGCTTCCAGCAACACCTCCACCGCGTTGATCTCCCCGAGCATATACATGGAGCGGAGGCGTCCCTGCAGAACTTGCCTGGACCTGAGGTAATCATCTTGGGCCTTTTCCAGTTTCTGCCGGTTCTCGGCGATGAGGAACTTTATGGATTCGAGTTGGTTGAGAGAAGCGGTGTACTCAGCCGCTAGCCTCTCGCTGTCCTTTTTCATCGCGTCGAGCTGGGCTTGGATGCGCTGGGCCTCCGCCTGTTTCTCGGAGAGGGTGGCTGCTGGGGTGGACATCGTGGTCATGGGCAGGAGGGTTGGAAGGGAGGCCAGGAGAACGGCGAAGGCAGATTTGGCGATCAGATTGATGACCCTTATTCTCAAAGTCTTATTTGACATCTTTCAAACCACCCGCACCGAAGATCGATCATCATCTCATATATCGATATTATAATAGTTGCACTTGTTGAATTTGTCAATGATTGTTGAATCAGTGATAATGGATGAGGGAGCCCGCCGCTCGAAGGGGAGGTGATGACCTCGTGGGCGGAGCGGCCATTAGATGCGAGGGGATCGCCAAGAGCTTCGGTGGTCGTCAAGTACTGAACGGCGTGAATCTCGAGGTGGGAAAGGGCCGGATAATCGGCCTGCTCGGCCCCAACGGGGCTGGAAAGACCACCCTCATCAGGATCATGTCTGCCCAGCTCCGCCCGAGCCGCGGCACGGTTCTCATCGGAGGGAAACCGCTGCAGCGGCGCGACCGTGTTCTACTGCGTACCCTGGGGGTGGTGCCCCAGGAACCGGCCCTGTACGGGGAACTGACCCTGCGGGAGAACCTCATGTTCATGGCTAAGGTGCAGGGGATGCGGGGGGAAAATGTTGCCGCACTGTGCTCGGATCTGCTGGAGGAGTTGGGCCTGGGATCGCACGCCGACCGCAGGGCCTCCGAGTGCTCCACTGGAATGCGACAGGTATTGAACATCCTCATGGGATTGCTGCACGCCCCGCTGGTATTGCTACTGGACGAGCCGACGGTAGGGCTCGACCTCAGGGTGCGGCGTCTGGTCTGGTCACGGCTGGAGCGGATGGCCGCCGAGGGTGGGGCGGTGCTGGTGGCCACGCACGCTCTGCAGGAGGCCCAGGATCACTGCCATGAGGTGGCCTTCTTGCATCGAGGCAAGGTCATCGCCAAGGGGCCACCCAGGGTGGTGGCGGAAGAGCTGGCGGGCGCAGAAGATCTGGAGGAAGCCTTTCTGGAGATAAGCGGGGAGGCAGGATGAGGGGAAGGCTGCAGGCCCTCTTCCTGAAGGACCTCAGGCTGATCTCCCGACGGAGGATGTTGCTCGCCGTTCTGCTCCTCTACCCATTCGTCTTCATGGGAGTGGTGGGGCTCACCTTCTCCGGGGGAAGGCGCATCGCCGTGGGGGTGGTCCTGCCCGAGGAGCCGGAAGGTCAGAGGGTTTGGATGGAGGGAGAGCCCCTGGGAACCCGAGAGCTGGTGGAGCGTTACCTGGGAGGGTCCGCGGAAGTCCGGTATTACCAGGATCGGGAAGAGGCGGTGGACATGCTGCGCCGACACCTTCTGGACGCGGTGCTCATCCTGCCGGAGGGTTTCCTGGAAGCTCTGAAGACCCTGGATGAGACGGCCAAGGTCACGGCAGTGCTCGACGAGTCCAATCCCTGGGCGGCCTCTGCCGGCGAGAGCGCCCTGCGCTCTTCTCTATCCCGCATAAACGAGGCGGTGGTTGAAGAAAAGATGCGTACGGTGGAAGCCGGACTGCAGGTGTTGATAACCGGGGGCGATTTCTTCGGCAGCGAGATCATCGGCATGGAACGGGTCATCCGAGACCTGGAAGAGGTCAAGGAAGCCCTTGAGGACCCTGGATTGCGGGAAAGGCTCAACGAGGAGCTGGACCTGGCCCGCACGGTGGTGGAGGATATCGGGGACGCATCGTCTTACCTGCGGGCAACCGCGATGCCGTTGGACTTGGAGGTGGTGGGGGTATCCGGTAAAGCGCTACGGCTGGACAGCGGCCTGCTCCCGCTTCTGCTGGGCCTGTCCACCCTGTGGACCGGCATACTTTGCGCTGCAGCTCTGATGAGCATGGATGAGGCGTCGGGGATGCGCAGGCGTCTGCACGTCGCCGGCATCCCCGATTGCTTGACCTTGGGCTCGAAGGCGCTGGTGGCCGCAGCCGTGGTGGCCGCGCAGTCGTTGGTGATGAGCGCAGCGGCCGTGCTCATCTCCGGGGCCCCGGCGACCGGGATAGCCCCAGTTTTGCTCATCGCCTGCGTGACCTCCCTCTCTTCCATAGGCATAGGCATAATCATCGCCGCCTTCAGCAGGGAAACCTCCACGGCGGTGATAATATCCGTCCTGGTCAGCTTGCCCCTCATCTTCCTCTCCGGCGCGGTGTTCCCCCTGGGACAGATGCCCGCTTTCCTGAGAACCCTGGTCCGGCTGATCCCCTTCACCTGGGCGTTCGAGGCCATGGGAGGAGCCATGCTCAGGGGCGACTCCGTCGGAGATACCCTGGCCAGTTCCGCCGTCATCCTGGGCATGGGGATAGCCCTGCTGGGAGCCGGGTTGATGGCCACGCGCAGGGGGGATTAGCCTCAAAGCAATAGCGCGCGGCTTTCAGCCTTAGGTTGATGGTTTCGCGTGGCCAGCTTTCAAGGTTCGGGTATGGGAACTGGCTCCAAGGACTAGGCGGCGGTGTGGTGGAGGCAAAGGGCTATGGGGCGCGCCAACGGGAGACCTACCTCTCCTGTGATAAAATACCGTCCATCCGGTTTGTGAGCCTTACCGTGGAAAATGTGAGGTGAGCGGAAAATGCAGTATTTCAATCCCGTGGAGGTGCTGGAAAGGGAGAAGCTTGAGGAGCTCAAGCTTGAGCGGCTTAAGGCCACGCTGGAGCGTCTCTACGAGAGGGTGGGTTTTTACAGGAAACGGCTGGAAGAAGCGGGGTTCTCCCCGGGCGACCTGAGATCCCTGGATGATTTAAGAAAGCTGCCCTTCACCACCAAAGACGACCTTCGCGACAATTACCCCTTCGGACTTTTCGCAGTTCCTTTGCGGGAGATCGTCCGCCTGCACGCCTCCTCGGGGACCACCGGTAATCCCACGGTGGTGGGCTACACCGCGAACGACATCCGGGTCTGGGCTGATCTGGTGGCCCGCACCATCGTAGCGGCCGACGGGACCCCTGACGACATCGTGCAGGTCGCTTACGGATACGGACTCTTCACCGGAGGTCTGGGCCTGCATTACGGAGCCGAGCTGCTGGGAGCGACGGTGATCCCTATCTCGGGGGGGAACACCAAGAGGCAGGTCCGCTTGATGAAGGACTTCGGCTCCACCATCCTCTGCTGCACCCCCTCCTATGCGCTGAACATCGCCGAGGTCATGGCAGAGATGGGCGTCGGACTGGACCAGATCAAGCTGAAGTCGGGGATACTGGGGGCGGAGCCCTGGTCGGAGGAGATGCGGCAGAGGATCGAGGAGAGCCTGGGCATATCCGCCATCGACATCTACGGGCTTTCGGAGATGGTGGGACCTGGGGTTTCCATCGAGTGCCAGGAAAAAGCAGGTGCCCACATCTTCGAGGACTCCTTCATCCCCGAGATAATCGACCCGGAGACCGGTGAGGTCTTGCCCGAAGGGTCCACCGGGGAGCTGGTTCTCACCAACATAAACAAGGAAGGACTGGCGCTTTTGCGCTACCGGACTAGGGATATCACCAGCCTGGATTATTCGCCCTGCCCTTGCGGCAGAACCCACGTCCGCATGAAAAGGGTCACCGGACGCTCCGACGACATGCTCATCATCCGAGGGGTTAACGTGTTCCCCTCACAGATAGAGATGGTCCTGATGCAGATCCCTGGGCTCACGCCGCATTACCAAATAGTGGTGGACAGAGTGGACAACCTGGACGTCCTGGAGATCCAGGTCGAGATGACCCCGGAGGTGTTCTCCGACGAGATCAAGCGGCTGGAGGAGCTGGAAAGGCGCATCCGCGACGAAGTGCAGAGCTACCTGGGGGTGAGCGTGAAAGTCAGGCTGATGGAGCCGAAATCCATCCAGCGGAGCGAGGGTAAGGCCATGCGGGTGATAGACCGGCGGAAGATCTGAGCGGCGGGAGGAGAAGCCATGAAGGTCTTGCAGATATCGGTTTTTTTGGAAAACAAGTCCGGGAGGCTCTACGAGGTGTGCTCCTGCCTGTCCGAACACGGTATCAACATCAGGGCGTTGTGCGTGGCGGAAACGGCGGACTACGGGGTCCTGCGCCTCATCGTCAATAAACCTTCCGAGGCCAGGGAGGCGCTTTCCCAGAACGGTTTCACCGTGAGCGAGACCGAGGTCATCGCGGTGGAGATTCCGGATGTGCCGGGGGGCCTGGCAGGGGCCTTGCGGGCCCTGCTGGCCGAGAACATCAACATAGAATACGTCTATTGTTTCGTGGAGAAGAGCGGGGAGAGCGCCATAGTGGTCTTCCGCCTGGAGGAATTGGACCGGGGCATCAAGGCGCTGCAGTCCGCAGGTTACGTGGTGATGCGTGGAGAGGACGTCTACGCGGTCTGAGAGGGGACCCCTAACAATCTTTTCACGAACCCGCCAAGCCGCAAGGCGAACGCCGCTCGAGAAAACCGAAGCTAAACATGCAGGGAGCGGCCGGGGGGAGGGTCCGAGGAAAGGGAGAGCGGCTGCCGGCAATCTCCGGGATTCTAGGATGAGGATACTCGCTTTCGCCAAGGAAGGGGTTGCCTGCTTTATCCTGTATCTTCTCTTCTATCCCCTGGACAGGTATCTGGTCCTACCGGGCATCTCTGTTTTGATAGAGCGGCAGTCCTACGGGGCGTTGTTCCTGGGGATGGTTGCCCTGCTGATGGTGCGGATGGCGGTTCTGCTCCTGCCTTCCTTTCTCGCGGGGTGGAAAGCTCAGGGGCATGCCGCCCTCAGGGGACTCGCATGCCTGCCCTGTTTCCTGGCGACCTACGCAATGCTTTCTCTGCTGGTGTCTGCGATGACGGGACGCCTTGATGTTCAAGCCGGACTGGCCTTCCGCCCCCCTGTGGGCAACGCGTTGGTTTCGCTGGCCGCATGCGCGGTCCTTTACGCCGTTGTGGGGAGCTTGGGCGCCGTTTCAAGGAAGTGGGTCTTGAGAAGAAAGTCTAGGAGGCGCAACCGGAGGAACGCGGTGGGTTGAGATCTCAACGACTGCGCGAACGGGCCTCCCGGTCGACCTCCTCGACGATGTGGGCCACGAAGTCGGTGTTCTCCCTCAGGAAGGTGGGATTGACGCGGTCCCGGCTCACCTCTTCCCGGGATCGCTCCTTATCGAACCTTGAGCTCAAGATAACCGCGTGCCTGCCTGAGGAGAGCAATCTATAAAAACCTCCTCGGGAAGGATAAGCACCTTCCATCTGCAGGCGATAATGTGGATAACGCTGGTTGATCGACTCCATCAACTTCAGCGTAGAACGGTGGGACCGGAAGGGGAAAAGGACTCCTGCCTTCCGGTAGGTAAGCGGCCTGTCCCTCCCCATGCCATCGAGGAACAGGAACAGGGCCCCCTTCAATTCTCTGCGGTGAGCGGAGACGAAGCGTTTCACCCCGATCCCACCGGCTGAATCGCTTCCCACGGCGACCAGCCACAGCCTGGTCCGGGCGGGACGGCGGCGGGAGAATCTCTCGCCCAACAGAAGCAAGGTAGCCAGCTGTGAGGACTCGTTCTCGCTCACTCCCTTCTTCCTACCCAGGGCCCGGCGAACGATGAGGACAGCAGCAGCTGCGAGGTCCAAGGTGGAGACGGCCAGCGCGATATACCAGAAGAACCTCTGGATCTCGCTGCTCACGTAGAGGAGATGAGCGCCGGTCATCAGGGTCAGCCACATCCCCAGCGCGATGTTGAGAGTAACGAGGAGTAAGGAGGGGAGACGGGACCCGTTGGTTCCGGGCGTTTTAGCGCGCAGGGGCGGGAGAGGGTGGTCAAGGGGTGCCATCACCACCAAGGTCCTATCGATTCGGTCGAAGGGGTCTATCCGGGCCCACACATTTCGAGATGCATACCTCCATTGAAACAGGCCCAGGGGGCTGCGCCCCATTATCTCGAAGAGCAGCATGATAAGGAAGAAGACGAAGGACCCGTAGAAGAAAAGGGGAGAGGTGCGGTAGAGGAGGACGGAGAGGAAGAGAGCGGAAAGTGAGATGATGCGGGGGGCGTAATCACCACGGCGCGAGCGGAACTTATCATAATGGCACTCCAGGCCGGTGGCTTTGAAGGAATCCTCCAAGTAGCGTGCGGCCCTCTCCTCTTTGCGGCTGGCAGCGGGCCTTCTTCCGACGGAGACGGTGAGGAAGCGGATGTGATCCATGAGCGGCGTACTGCTTCTTCCCAGTCCATCCATGCGACAATTATAGCCGACCACGGATACCTTGCCTTCCTCTGGCACAAAAGATACGGGAACAGAGTAAGCAGGTCGCGAGAGGGCGTTTCCTGCCCGGCAAAACACTCTCACAGAAAGAGTCCTTTCGCGCCGAGGCAAGCGGTCGTTTTCTGCGGGGGATGGAGCTCCGCTTTTTCAGGAGGCGGCCGCGTCGTAATATATAATTCGTAGCCTCCGCAAGTCGGAGGAAGGAGACTGGGGCCACCTTAAAAAAGGTGGGGCGGACTGAGAGGAGGGGAATTTGCGAGAACTGAGAGGCGGCTTATGGCAAGGGTAACGGAACGGCTGGGCTGGTGTAGGACGTGCCGGCGCGGGTGGGATATCTCCCTCGACCTTTGATAACCGGGATGTAGGCGTCGGGATAAGCTCTAACTTTGACCGTTCGATCTGGGTGGGATGAAACTGAGAAGTAAAGGACCTGGGCTGCCCCCAAGGGGGAGGAGATGATGATTTGAGCGAGATGCTGCTCGAAAAGATAAAAAGGCCGCAGGACCTCCGGGACCTGGATCACGAGCGCCTGGAACAGCTGGCCAAGGAGATCCGAGAGCGGATCATCAAGGTGACTTCCGACAACGGCGGCCACCTCGCCGCCAGCCTGGGGGCAGTCGAGCTGGCCATAGCCCTACATCGCGTCTTCGATAGCCCCCGCGACAAGATAATCTGGGATGTTTCCCATCAGGCCTACGCGCACAAGCTCCTCACCGGGAGGAATGATATCTTCCATACCCTAAGGAAAATGGGGGGGATAAGCGGATTCACCCGCCGCCGGGAGAGCGAACACGATGCCGTGGACGCGGGTCATGCCAGCACCTCAGCCAGTTATGCCCTGGCCTTCGCCCTGGCCCGCGACCTGACCGGTGAGGACTACCAGGTTGTAGCGGTGATGGGCGACGGCGCTTTGACCGGCGGCGTGGCCTACGAGGCGTTGAACCAGATAGGGCAGCACCAGGCGAAGCTGATAATCGTGCTCAATGACAACGGAATGTCCATATCGCGGAACGTGGGTGCCATGTCAGCATATCTCAGCCAGCTCAGGCTGAACCCCGGATACTCCCATCTGAAAAGGGATATCAAGGGCTTGCTGGAGGCGGTTCCCCTCATGGGTCCCCGGGCAGGTCAGCTGGTCCACGAGGTGAAGGAGAGGCTGAGGAACCTTTTCATCCCCGAATCCATCTTCGAGGAGCTGGGCATCAAGTACGTCGGGCCCATCGACGGCCACAACATCCGGGCTCTGGAGAGGGATTTACGGTTGGCCAAGGGCGCCGATGGCCCGGTCCTTTTGCACGTCGTCACCTGCAAGGGCAGGGGCTACCAACCGGCGGAAGAATGCCCCGAGGAGTTTCACGGGACCCCGCCTTTCATCATCGAGAACGGAAAGGTGCCGAAAAAGGACGTTCCCACCTTCACCGAGGTGTTCGGCAGAACCGCTTGCGAGATGGCCAGGAATGAGCCCCGGCTGGTGGCCATCACCGCGGCCATGTCTTTGGGCACCGGTCTGAGCGATTTCGCCCGGGAGTTCCCCGAACGGTTCATCGATGTCGGCATCGCCGAGCAGCTGGCCCTGGCCCTGGCCGCCGGGCTGGCCTTACGGGGGCTGCGTCCCCTGGTGGCCATCTACTCCACCTTCCTGCAGAGGGCCTACGACCAGCTGATCGTGGACATATGCCTGCAGGAACTGCCGGTCATCCTGGCCATCGACCGCGCCGGGCTGGTGGGCGAGGACGGTCCTACCCATCACGGGGCTTTGGACCTTTCGTATCTCAGGCCGGCGCCCCATCTGACGGTTATGGCCCCCTGCGACCAGGAGGAACTGCGGGATATGCTCTGGTTCGCTCTGGGTCTGGAGGGCCCTGTGGCCATCAGGTACCCCCGAGGTGTGGGGATGTCGGTTACGGTTGAGGGACCGCCCAGGGAGCTGGAGGCAGGAAGGATGCAGGTGGTCAGGGAGGGAGAGGAGGTCTGCCTGCTCTCGGTAGGGTCCATGATCTCCCATGCCCTGCGGGCAGCCGAGAGCCTGGAGAAGTCGGGGTGGAAGCCGACTGTAGTGAACGCGCGCTTCGTCAAGCCGCTGGACCTAAAGACCCTCGAGGAGATGGCAGGAAGGCACCGACTCCTGGTGACCATGGAGGACAATTCCCTCCTCGGCGGTTTCGGGGAGGGGGTGGCCGCCTGCCTGGCCGAGATGGGCTCAACGTGCAGAGTCCTTCGGGCGGGCATTCCCGACCTCTTCGTAGAGCATGGGAGCATAGGCGAACTCCAGCGGAGCATGGGCATGGACGGGGAATCCGTCGCCGCGAGGGTCATCGGGATACTGGAGAAGACTTGAGGCTTGATCAATACCTGGTTGAGCGGGGTTATTATCCCAGTCGTGAGAGGGCCAGACGAGCGGTGATGGCCGGAGAGGTCAGGGTGGTCCGCAACGGCCGGGTTCTCAAGCCGGGCGAGGAGGTGGGGGACTCCGGGTTCCATATCCTCAAGTACGAGAAACCACTTTATGTATCCCGTGGGGGCGAGAAGCTGGCCAACGCCCTCGACGAATGGGGGCTGGAAGTGGATGGAGCGCGGGTCCTGGACATCGGCTCCTCCACCGGGGGATTCACTGACTGCCTTCTGCAGAGAGGGGCCTTGCGGGTGACCGCGCTGGACGTGGGGGAGGGCCAGCTCCATTGGAAGCTGCGCAACGACCGGAGGGTGACGGTCATGGAGAGAGTGAACGCGCGTTATCTGCGGGTGGACATGCTGCCCTACCGCCCCGATCTGGTCTGCATCGACGTGTCTTTCATTTCCGTCCGGCTGATATTCCAGGCGCTGATGGAGGCGGTCGATGAGGGCTGTAGGGTGATCGCCCTGGTGAAACCGCAGTTCGAGGCAGGGAGGGGCCAGGTCGGCAGGAAGGGGGTAATCAGGGATAACCGTGTCCACCTGCAAGTACTGGTGAAGACACGTCAAACCCTGGAGGAGATGGGTTTCTTCCTGCACAGGGTGACGGAGGCCATTCCGCGCGGCAGGCAGGGAAACCGGGAGTTCATGACCCTTTGGGTAAAGGGTGTGCGCCCGCCGTGTGAGCCTGACCTGGAGGCGGTATGCGCAGGATAGGACTGATGCCCAACGTGAACAAGCCGGCCTGCCTGGAGAAGGCACAGGAGCTGGCGGACTGGCTGGCTTCCAGGGGGATCGAGGTGCGCTTTCTGCGGGAGGACCTAAGGGCGCTGGGATTGAGTGAGGTAGCGGGGACGGAGCGGGATGCTTTCCCCCACGGACTCGACCTGGTGATCTCACTCGGTGGTGACGGGACCGTGCTGCGGGCCGCCCAGTTCGCGCGCGCCGGGGACATACCGCTGCTGGGCATCAACCTGGGGAAACTGGGGTTCTTAACCGCTTTCGGCCAGGACGTTATGTACGAGTGCCTGCAGAAGGTCCTGGAGGGCACGTTTCAGCTCCAGGACCGCAGGATGATCGAATGCAGATTGGAGGTTAGGGGAGGGAGCATGGTGCTCCATGCCCTCAACGAGGTGGTGTTGGGACGGAAGAGCACCCAGCGCATGGCCAGTTACGATGTGTACATCAACGGACAGTATTTCGATTCCTACGACGGAGACGGCCTCATCTTCGCCACCCCCACTGGCTCCACCGCTTATAACCTCGCCGCGGGAGGGCCCATCGCCGAACCCAACCTGAGCTGCTTCATCATGACGCCCGTTTGCCCCCACAGCTTGGCGGCACGATCCGTGGTCCTGTCCGGCAATGATCGCATAACCGCCGTTGCCGGCATGAAAGAAGTCCGGCCCACGGTCTCCGTGGACGGCATAGAGGAAGTGGGGCTTGAGCCGGGGAGCCGGGTCGAGCTGGAGCTCTCCGGGAGGATACGATTGGTGAAGACCCCTGACTATTCCTTCTTCCGCCTCATCCGGGAGAAGTTCAGGCTGGCGGAGGAGTAGGGATGATCAGGAGCCTGCGTATCAGCAACCTAGCCCTTATCGAGGATGTGACCGTGGAGTTCCGGGAGGGCTTCAACGTCTTCACCGGGGAGACCGGGGCGGGAAAGACCATCATCCTCCAAGGGTTGGAACTCCTCCTGGGGGCTCGGGGTGACTCGGAGAAGATCAGGTCGGGCAAGGAGCGCCTGGAAGTGGAAGGCCTGTTCAACGTCCCGGAAAACAGCAAGGTGCGGGAATTGCTGGAGGAACAGGGGCTATTGGACGAGGAGGACGGGGACCAGCTGTTGATCAGGCGGGTGATCACCGCGGAGGGAAAGAGCCGCTGCTGGATCAACGGAAGGATGTGCAACGTCTCCACCCTGTCGTCGGCGGGAGAGTTCCTCGTGGACCTGCACGGACAACACGAGCACCAGAGGTTGCTGAGACCCGTCAACCACCTGGAGTACCTGGATGGATTGGGCGATGCCGGACACCTGGCGCTGCTGCGTGAATATCAGGAGGCATGGCGGGGCTGGAAGAGGGCGGTGCGGGAGCTGGAGGAGCTGGCCGCCAGAGAGAAGGAGCGGGACTGGCGGCTCGAGGAGCTGCGGGAGAGGATAAAGGAGATAGAGTCGGTCTCACCCCGTCCGGGTGAGCTGGAGGGACTGGAGGACGAGCTGAGGGCGGCGAGGAACCGGGAGGAGTTGTTCCGGCTGGTGAGCGAGGCCTCCACCCTCTTGGAAGCGGAGGGCGTCGCCGGAGGCGCGGTGGACCGGGTGGCCTCGGCCCGAGCCCTATTGCAGAAGGCAGCTGCACTCGACCCGCGCCTTGGAGTACAGGTCATGACGCTCGAGGAGGCGTGGAACGGCCTCCTGGAGGCGGCGAGGGAGCTCGGCCGATATCTGGAGTCAATGGCCCACGACCCTGGTGAGATCGAGGCCATGGAGGGCAGGGTCTTCGCCCTGAGGGAACTTTACCGGAGGTATGGAGGCGGCTGGGAGGAAGTGCGGGATGCCCTGGATGAGGCACGGAGGGGGCTGGAAGAGCTGCAGAGCGCCTCGGGGAGGTTGGAGGAGCTGCGCGGGGAAGCGCAGCGGCGCGAGCGACTGATGGAAGAAGCAGGCGAAAAGCTCAGCTGGAGCCGCCGGGAGCTGGCCGGGCTACTGGAAGGTGAGGTGAACGCAGAGCTGAGCGAGCTGGGGATGAGCGGGGCCACTTTCCGGGTGGCCTTGGAGAGCGCTGACCGGTTCACCGAAACGGGGCGGGACCGGGTGGAGATGTTGATCTCACCTGCATCCGGTGAAGAAGCCATGCCGATCGCCAAGATCGCATCCGGAGGGGAGCTCTCGCGGTTGATGCTGGCCCTGAAGATGGTGCTGGCTCGGGCCGACCAAGTCCCCACCCTGGTCTTCGACGAGGTGGACTCGGGCATTGGCGGGGTCACTGCCGGTAGGATCGGGGAGAAGCTGGCCGGCCTCTCCGCATATCACCAGGTCGTATGCGTGACCCATCTCCCCCAGATCGCTGCCTGCGCGGATGTCCAGTTCCGCATCTTCAGGTCGGAGGAGGGAGGACGCGCCGTGACCAGGCTGGAGGAACTCCAGGGCGAGGGGAGGGTGGAGGAGCTGGCCCGCATGTTGGGGGGCGGCGGTGAGTCGGCATCCCGCCATGCCCAGCAGCTCCTGCGCGGCGGCCGAAGGAAGGGGGCCGGCGCCGCTAGGCGGGGTAGCCGCGATTGCGCCTGAGAGATGCAGAAATTACTTCAACGGCTTTCGCTCTCTTTGTGAGAACCTGTCCGGTAAATGAGGACCCATTATGGTTTTTCTAAGGACCGAAAAAGAGGGAAAGTGGCTCGAGGGATGAAGCCTGGGGGGATATCCTGATGCAGAGGAACGTCCCAGCACCGCTTCAGTAACGGACTCTCTTGAAGGAGGAAGCCTCCGGGGGATATCATCGGATAAAACGGGATGAGGTGAGATGTCCGAAAGGACGGAAGGTATAGGACGGTAGGGGATCCCATAGATGAAGGGATCCCCTCTCTCTTGGAGAAGAATAGAAAAAACCTGGAAGGGGAGGTAGTAGCGATGCCGGTAAAGTACATCTTTGTGACCGGGGGCGTGTCCTCTTCGCTGGGCAAGGGGATAACAGCGGCCTCCCTGGGAAGGCTGCTGAAATCGCGCGGTCTCAAGGTGACCATGCAGAAGATGGACCCTTACATAAACGTAGATCCGGGCACCATGAACCCCTTCCAGCACGGCGAGGTCTTCGTCACCGACGACGGGACCGAGACCGACCTGGACCTGGGGCACTACGAGCGCTTCATCGACGAGCACCTGGGCCGTGAGAACAACGTCACCACTGGCAGCGTCTACTGGTCCATCATCAACCGAGAACGCAAGGGTGAGTTCCTGGGAGGTACGGTCCAGGTCATTCCGCACATCACCAACGAGATTAAGGAGCGCATCCTCAGGCTCTCGCGCAGCACCGAGGTGGACGTGGTCATCACCGAAGTGGGGGGCACGGTCGGCGATATCGAGAGCCTCCCCTTCCTCGAGGCCATCCGGCAGTTCAAAAAGGATGTGGGCCCGGAGAACGTCATGTATGTGCACGTGAGCCTGGTACCATACATCGGACCGGCAGAGGAGCTGAAGACCAAGCCCACCCAGCACAGCGTGAAAGAATTGAGGTCGCTGGGTATCCAGCCCGACGTGATCGTCTGCCGATCCAGTCGTCCCATCACCCGCAGCCTCAAGGAGAAGATATCCTTGCTCTGCGACATCGATATGGAGGGGGTCATCTCGGCGGTGGACGCAGATTGCATCTACGAGGTCCCCTTGCTCCTCCAGGAGGAGGGTTTGGGAGAGTACGTGGTCAGGCACCTGGGGCTGGACCACACCGTGGAGGATCTCAGCGAATGGCGGGAGCTGGTCCGCCAGATCAAGTCGGCCACCGAGAAGGTCAGGATCGGCGTGGTGGGAAAGTACGTGAACCTGCGGGACGCCTACCTCTCCATCATCGAGAGCCTGAAGCACGGGGGCATTGCCAACGGGGTAAAGGTGGACATAGAATGGGTCACCTCCGATGACATCAACCCGGATAACGCAGGGGAGATGCTCTCCCACCTGCACGGCATCCTGGTGCCGGGAGGTTTCGGGGTGCGCGGCGTGGACGGTAAGGTCGAAGCCATCCGCTACGCCCGGGAGAACATGGTCCCCTTCCTGGGCATCTGCCTGGGGCTGCAGTGCGCCATCATCGAAGCCAGCCGCAATCTCTGCGGGCTCAAGGACGCCAACAGTTCCGAGTTCGACCCCGAAACCCCCCATCCCACCATCGACCTGCTGCCGAGCCAAAAGGACATCGACGAGATGGGGGGGACCATGCGCCTGGGCCTCTACCCTTGCAAGATTAAAGAGGGTACGTTGGCACACGCCATCTATGGAGAGGAGATCATCTACGAGAGGCACCGCCACCGCTACGAGGTGAACAACCATTACCGATCTTTGCTCCAGGAGGCGGGCGTGGTTTTCTCGGGTCTGTCTCCCGACGAGAAGCTGGTGGAGATCATCGAGCGAAATGACCACCCGTGGTTCATAGCTGGTCAGTTCCACCCGGAGTTCAAGTCCAGGCCCAACCGACCCCATCCCCTCTTTGCCGGATTCATCGGGGCAGCCCTCAAGAGGAAGAGGGAGACGGAGAGAGAGGGAGCCGAGGCATCAGCCTCCGGGGCCAGGACCTGAAGATGGGTGGGGACCGCCTCACCAGGCTGTTCTGTGACCTGGTCAGGATAGACAGCGAATCCCTGCGGGAGGGCCAGCTGGCCGACCACGTTGAGGGTTTGCTGAAGTCCTGGGGATGCCGGGTCAAAAGGGACGGTGCGGCGAGGAGGTTGGGTTCGGAAACCGGCAACCTGTATGCCTGGAGCAGCCCCATCAGCCGCCCGCCAACAGTCTTACTCAGCGCGCATCTGGACACGGTGAGCCCGGGGAAAGGCATAGCCCCCCGCGTGGGCGCCAGGACCGTCCGCAGCGACGGTAGGGGTATCCTGGGGGCCGACGACAAGGCCGGGCTGGCCATAGCCCTGGAACTGATGCGGCAGGCGGCTCAGAATGAGCTTGGGGAATGCTCCCTGCAAGCGATCTTCAGCGTGGCCGAGGAGAAGGGCATTCTGGGGATGAAACATGCCAGGAGGGACTGGATAAAGGCACAACGAGCCCTGGTCCTCGACGGAAACGGCTACCCCGAGAGGGTCATCACTGCGGCACCTACCCAGTTTAACCTGGACCTCATCTTTGCGGGGAGGACGGCCCATTCGGGGATCGAGCCGGAGAAGGGGATAAACGCCATAGCCGCAGCGGCAAAGGGGATAGCCGGTATGCGGCTGGGAAGGATAGACTCTCTTACCACCGCGAACGTGGGGATGATCAGCGGGGGGACCGCCGTTAACATCGTTCCCCAAGAAGCCAGGGTGCGCGGAGAGGTCCGCTCCCATGACCCCCGCAGGCTGGAGAGGCAGATGAACAGGATGATCGCGGCGGCAGAGAGGGGGGCGGCCGAAGTGGGCGCCAGGTTGACGGTCAAGAGGGAATTGGCCTATGAGGGATATAGGATCCCCGCCGGCGATGAGCTGGTGCGCTGCCTGCGCAGGGCTGGTGCCTCCCTTGGCATGCAGATGAGGACGGAGAGTTCCGGCGGAGGAAGCGACGCCAATCAGCTGAACGCTTGGGGCATCAGGGCCGTGGTCCTCAACACCGGAGCCTTCAATCCCCACACCGAAAGGGAGTACTTGGACCTGGCCTGTTTCAGGAGGTGCCTGGAGCTATGCCGGCAGACCCTGCTGCTGCTTACGGAGAGGCGAAGCGGTTGATGGGGAATAGAGATGGGGAGGCGGCCCAGGGGGTCGGGGTCGGCGGGCCGGGGCATCCTCACCCTGGCTTCGCGGGAGTCATCGGTCAGATCCCAGGAGGTCTGAGGAGATACGAGACGCCCGGCGGACGGTCTTGAGGGAGGTTTCTGGAGTGGAAGAACACCCCCTGCTGGAGAGGAAGAGCATCTTCGAGGGGAAAGTGGTACGGCTTTACCTGGACCGGGTGATGCTTCCCAACGGCAGGGAGGCCGAACGGGAGGTGGTCCGCCACTGGGGAGCCGTGGGTATCGTCCCCCTATTGGAAGGGGATGAGCTGGTCCTGGTGGAACAATACCGCCATGCCGTCGGGGAAAGCCTTCTGGAGATACCCGCCGGCAAGCTCACCGAGGGAGAGGATCCTCTGGAATGCGCGGTTCGCGAGCTCGAGGAGGAGGTGGGCATGACCGCGGGGCGCTGGAGCTTCCTTTGCCGTTTCTATACATCACCCGGCTTCAGCGATGAGATGCTCCACCTCTACCTGGCCGAGGAGCTAACCGAGGGAGCTTCCAACCCCGAGGAGGACGAGTTCCTCCGGGTCCACAGGGTATCCCTGGACGAGGCATTAGGGATGGTCAGGGAGGGGACCATCCGGGATTCCAAGACGGTGGCGGGCATACTGATGGCCTGCCTGAGGTCGACCGGTAATCGCCTTCTCTGATGAAGGAGGCTGTGAAACGAAAGTTGGAGGCGGAGCCGCACGCGTGGAAACGGGCATGAAGCAAGGGGATGAAGCCGCTGTCCGGGAGGACCCTGAAAGCTACTGGAAACGGTTAGCGGGTTATTTTCTCAACCACCTTGAGGTGGAGAAGGGTTTGACGCGAAACACCATCGAGGCCTACGGTCGCGATATCCAAAGGTATATCGGTTACCTGGCGGCACAGGGCATATCCGACGTAGGGGAGGTGGAGCCCCATCACGTGACCCGATTCCTCTCCGAGAGGTCGGGAGGGGGTATATCATCCTCCACCCTGGCGCGCCAAGTATCTGCCCTGCGGCAGTTTCACGCCTTCCTGGTCAGAGAGGGCATCACCGATAGGCTTCCGACCTCAACCCTACGGGCCCCTCGACGCGACCGCAGGCTTCCCAGGGCGCTGACCCGCGAGGAGGTCTTCCGGCTCCTCGACCAGCACTACGAGGGTGATGAAAGGGGGCTGCGGGACCGGGCCATGCTCGAACTGCTGTATGCCACGGGAATGCGGATCTCAGAGATGCTGGGCCTGGACCTGGACGACCTGGACCTTTACGATTGGGAAGTCCGGGTGTTGGGCAAGGGAGGGAAGGAGCGGGTGGTGCCCATCAACAGGCCGGCAGCGGAATCGCTCCAGCGATACCTGAGCCACGGCCGTCCCCGCCTGCTCCGAGGCGGGAGGGAGAAAGCGCTCTTCCTGAACGGGAAGGGGAGGAGGTTGAGCCGCAGCGGGGCCTGGAGGATTCTGCGCGGGCACGCGGCCAGGGCCGGGCTGTCCGGCAAGTTCACGCCGCATACCCTGAGGCATTCCTGTGCTTCGCACCTCCTGGAGAACGGAGCCGACCTGCGGTACATCCAGGAGCTGTTGGGTCACGCGAGCATCAGCACCACCCAGATATACACCCACCTGGACCGGCAGAGGGTCAGGGAGATATATAGGAAAACCCATCCTCGGGAAGCGGGCCGATAACGGGGATTGCCCCTCGCTCCGCCCTGAGGTCACCAAGGGAGACGAGCTTTCCGGCGCCTGCATCCTGGAATCGGGGAAGAGAAGAGGGCATGATCCGCGATCATGCCTTATCATTTCTTTTATGACGGTGGAGGAGGGATAGGAAAGGGAGCCGGATGAGATGCCTTTCCTGAGGAGGTTGATCTGGATCGTCCTGGACGGAGTGGGCGCGGGAGCCCTGCCGGACGCGGAAGAATATGGCGATGCCGGAGCGGATACTTTAGGTAACCTCTCACAAGTACTGGGCGGGCTTCGCCTTCCCAACTTGGAGCGCTTGGGGCTGGGAAAAGCCCACCCCATCCAGGGATTGTCCGAGGAGGTGAAAGCCGCTGGCGCATACGGGAGGATGATGAAGGCGTCTCCAGGCAAAGACAGCGCCACCGGTCACTGGGAGATGACCGGGGTGGTCGTGGATAAGCCCTTCCCCCTTTACCCGCAGGGATTTCCTGAGGAGTTAATCAGGGAGTTCGAGAGGAGGACCGGGCGGGGGGTCCTGGGCAATAAACCCGCTTCGGGGACCGAGATCATCAACGAGCTGGGCGACCTCCACGTGAAAACGGGAAAGCCTATCATCTACACTTCGGCTGACAGCGTCTTCCAGATAGCCGCCCACAAAGAGGTGATACCCCTGGAAGAGCTCTACCGGATGGCCGAGACGGCGCGGGGGATGCTTCGGGGGGAACACCTGGTGTCGCGGGTCATCGCCAGGCCTTTCACCGGCAGATCCGGCGCCTACGTGCGCGTTAACGCGGAAAGGAGGGATTTCTCGCTGGAGCCGCCCCGCCCCACCTTGCTGGACTGCCTGCGCCGGCATGGGTTTCCAGTTGCGGGTGCCGGCAAGGTCGCCGACCTTTTTGCTGGGCGGGGATTCCTGGAGTGCCCACACACAGTGGACAACCGGGATACCATGGCCAGGCTCCTGGACCTGCTGGACCGTTACCCATCGGGCCTGCTCATGGTCAACCTGGTGGACTTCGATACGCTTTACGGCCACCGCAACGATCCCCAGGGATTCCGGGCGGCTCTGGAGGATTTCGACGATTTCATCCCGCGGCTGCAGGAGAGGATGGAGGAGGGGGACGGTTGTTTCATCACTTCAGATCACGGTTGCGATCCAACCTATCCCACCACCGACCATAACCGGGAGCATGCGATCATGCTGGCCTTCGGGCAGAGGATGCGGGATGATGTGGACCTAGGGGTGAGGCGTTCATACGCCGATGCGGGTAGCACGGCGGCTGAGCTGATGGGCCTCCGCTGCGGGTTGGACGGGACATCCTTCGCGGAAAGTCTGGCGAGATGAACAATAGCCGCATGAACGGCTCCCGCGGTAATCGCGAAGCTAATCGGCTTCCCATCGAACTCACAAGATCGGAAGTGGGCTGGCAATGACGGGAGGCAAGGGGATCGCTGAGTCAGGCGATGGCACAACGGAAGGACGGACGGAGGTAGAAAGAGCTTGGAGCTCATCGTGGGCCACCTGAACACCGACTTCGACGCACTCGCCAGTATGGTGGCGGCCAGGAAGCTCTATCCCCAGGCCAACATGGTCTTCCCCGGGTCGATGAACCGCAACGTGCGCGAATACATGGCCCTGCACGGGGACATGTTCGATTTCCGGGACCTCCACTCGCTGGATCTGGAAACAGTCACCCGGCTGATCGTGGTGGACACCAGGCAGGCGGACCGGCTCGGAGAGCTGCAGTGGCTGGCACGGAAAAAGAGCGTGGAGGTCTTCGTCTTCGACCATCATCCTCCTTCCCGTAAGGACATCCGCTGCGCCAACGCGGTGGTCGAAAAGGTGGGGGCCACCGTGACCATCCTGCTGAAGCTCCTGCGCGGGCGGGAGGCAGAGATACAGCCCTACGAGGCCACCCTCTTCGCCCTGGGCATCCACGAGGACACCGGATCGCTCACTTTCGCCGGGACCACCCCCGATGACGCGGAGGCCCTGGCCTCCTTGATGCGGCTGGGCGCGAGTCCCTCATCCATATCCCTGTTCCTGAACCGTACTCTATCCCCCGAGCAGCACCGGCTGCTCAACGAGCTGCTTGCGAATTTCCGCTACCACGACATAAAAGGCATCAGGGTAGTGACCTCGCATGCAGATGCCGGCGGATTCGTCGAGGGGGCCTCGGCGGCGGTATCCCGCCTCGTGGAACTGGAGAACCTGGACGTCTTCTTCGCCTTCATCCGGCAGGGTGACCGCCTGACGGTGATGAGCCACAGCAGGATCGCCGCGGTGAGGGCGGACAGGGTCCTGGGTGACCTGGGCGGAGGAGGTCATGCTGAGGCGGCATCGGCCACGCTGAGGGGTGTGGGCCCGGGGGAGGCCGAGGAACTGCTGCTGGAGGCGCTGCGGCGCAGGGTAAGGGTGGACATGACCGCGGGAAAGATCATGACCTCGAAGGTGAGGACGGTGAACGAGGACCTGACCATCTCGGAAACCTCCCGCAGGATGGAGAGGACCGGCCACACCGCCTTTCCCGTGGTGGACGTGAATGGAAGGCTGGTGGGGATGATCTCCCGCAAGGACCTGGACCGGGCCGGCCACCACGGCCTGGGTCACGCGCCGGTAAAAGGGTTCATGTCGCGCCACCTGGTCACAGTCACCCCCGAGACCCCTCTGCAGGAGTTGCACGCCCTGATGACCGAGAACGCCATCGGCAGGCTCCCGGTGGTGGAGGAGGGGAGGATCGTGGGCATCGTCACTCGCAAAGACCTTCTGCGGGCTATGCAGGGCGCGGAGTATCTTCAGCGTACGGAGCCAGGGAGGCAGGCTCCGGACAGCCAATTGGCCGACCTGCTGTATAGATCACTCCCGCGGGAGGCCCGGGAGGTGCTACAGAGAGCTTCATCGTTGGCGGAGAAATATGGCTACCGGGTCTACCTGGTGGGGGGAGTGGTCAGGGATATGCTCCTGGGGGTTAAGAACCTGGACCTGGACCTGGTGGTGGAGGGGAGGGGGATAGAATTCGCCCGCAGGTTGGGGAAGGAGCTGGGAGCGAGAGTGAGGACCCACGGGAAGTTCGGGACGGCCAACCTCATCCTCCCCGATGGGAGACACGTGGACGTGGCCACCGCGCGCACCGAGTACTATCCCTTCCCCGCCGCCCTGCCCCAGGTGGAGGAGGCCTCCATCCGCCAGGATCTCTTCCGCAGGGATTTCAGCATCAACTCCATGGCCGTATCCCTCCATCCCGAGAGCCATGGGGAGCTCCTGGATTTCTTCGGTGGGCGGCGCGACCTGCAGAGGGGACAGATCCGGGTGCTGCATAACCTCAGCTTTGTGGAGGACCCCACCCGCATCTTCCGGGCGGTCAGGCTGGAGAGCCGTTACGGTTTTCGCATGGAACCCCAGACCGAGGCCCTGGCGCGGCGGGCGGTGGACATGGAATTCGTGGGGGAACTGAGCGGCTCGCGGGTTCGGGATGAGCTCTACGCCATCATGGAGGACCGGGACCCCCTCCAGGCGGTGAAGAGGCTACAGGACCTGGGCGCTCTGGCCAGGATCCACGGCCGCTTGCGTTGTGACCAGGCCATGGAAAGGAGATTCCGCCGGCTGGAGAGGCATCTACCGGCTTTCCTGAAGCTTGTCGAGGACGATGATGCCGGTGGGGTGGAGGCGGGATTCCAGAGGAGGCTTCCTTTTTTGGCTGCCCTACTGGAGGGCCTTGATCCGGCGGAGGCACAGGCCTGGGCGGAACGTATGCGGATGAAGAGGAAGGAGACGCTGGTCGTCCTGGAATGCCTGGGATGGAGAGGGAGAAAGAGGGCCATCGAGGAAGGGGGCCAGGACCTGTCAGCCTGCTACCGGGAGACCGGTTCCCTGAGCAAGGAAGGGGCATCGTATCTCTACTGCCAGGGGGGGAGCCGGATAAGGGCGCTCATGGGCCTGTATTATACTAAGCTGAGGTCAAACCCCATGCTGGTGACGGGGCGCGACCTGGAAAGGTTGGGGGTGCGCCCCTCACCGGCGTTCTCGGCCATTCTGGGGGAGGTCAGGCTGGCGGCGCTGGAGGGGAGGGCCCTGGACCGCAGGACCCAGTTGGCCTTGGCCAGGAGGCTGGCCGAGAATGCGCCGAGCCAAGAGAGGGGATCCGGAGGGAAGAAGTGAGCAACCTGGAGATAAGCGTCTACATGCTGGTGGGGTTGGTCATCGGGGTCATATTCCACGAATTCATGCACGGGTACGTGGCCTACCGCTTCGGTGACACCACCGCGAAGCGCGCGGGTCGGCTGACCCTCGATCCCCTGGCGCACGTAGATCCCTTCGGGACCCTGCTGCTCCCGGGCATCCTCCTGCTGCTAAACCTCATGGGAATCAACTCCTTCATCATCGGCTATGCCAAGCCGGTGCCCATCAACCCCTTCGCCTTCCGCCGGCGTTCCGGGATCGTCTGGGTATCCCTTGCCGGGCCCCTGACCAACCTGGCCATCGCCTCGCTCTTCGTCGGGCTGGCCAAGCTCACCTGGGAGCTCGGCTCAGGCGAAGCGCTGTGGCTCAAACTCACCAACATGTTCTCCATCATCATGTACATAAACGTGATTCTCTTCGTCTTCAACCTCATCCCCATCCCTCCCCTGGACGGATCCCGTATCTTAGGATATTTCCTCAAAGGGGAGGCGAAGCGGGCTTACATGTCCGTGGAGCCCTACGGCTTCATCATCATCATCGTGTTGCTCTCGTTCTTCTCCGTGGTCTTCACCACCATCGCCACCGGGGTAGCAAACCTGCTGATGAAGGCAGTTCGCCTACCGGTTATATTTTGAAAGAGCATCATGGCTTCGATTTCCGAAATGCGGGGCAAAGTGGCCACCCTCTTTCTTGCTTTGAGCCCGAGGTTGGGGAGAAGGACCAATGAGGCGAGGCGTTGGTGCGGTGAGGCGGAGTGGGAACTCTTCCGGCTCATGCGCAGGTACGACCGCGCCCATTCTCTACGGGTGGCAGATGGAGCGGGAGGCGACCGCACCTTGCAAGCCGCGGCCCTGCTGCACGACGTGGGTAAGAGTCACCCTTGCCTGAAGATGCGCCACCGGTGGATGTATACTCTTCTGGAGCTGGCGGTGCCCGGCATGTTGCGGAAACTGGAGGAAAAGGTAGAGGAGGAAGCGCGGGGAGAAGAGCCAGAGGAACGGCTTAAAGCCCTGAACAGCTCCTGGAAGAAGGCATTTTACGTCCAGGCCCATCACGGTGAGCTGGGGGCATCCATGCTCAAACGGATCGGCGTTGACGAGGAAGTGATCGCGCTGGTTGCCGCCCACCAGCACGAGCCGGAGGGCGGGGGGAGGGTCCGCCGCTTGTGGGAACTGGATGGCGACGCTTGAACGGAGGTGGCCATTGAGCGGAGAGAAGATGAGGATACTCACGGGTTACCGGCCCACCGGCCGGCTGCACCTGGGCCATCTACACGGAAACCTGGAGAGGATGCTGGAGCTGCAAGAGCAGGGGAACGAATGTTTCTTCTTCGTGGCTGACTGGCATGCCCTGACCACCGAGTACCGGGAGAGCGGGGAGATGCGCTCGAACATCGAGGAGATGGTCCTGGACTGGCTGGCCTTCGGGCTGGACCCGGAGAGATCCCATATCTATCTGCAATCCGACCTCCCGGAGATCCCCCAGCTGTTTTTGCTGCTCTCCATGATCACCCCGCTGGGATGGTTGGAACGCGTCCCCACCTACAAGGAGCAACTGGAGCAGCTGAACCACAAGGAGATCAACACCTTCGGGTTCCTGGGGTACCCGGTCCTACAGGCAGCCGACATCCTGGGAGTGCAGGCCGATGCGGTCCCGGTGGGAGAGGATCAGCTTCCCCACCTCGAACTGACCCGGGAGATCGCCCGGCGTTTCAATTACCTCTACGGCGATTATTTCAAGGAGCCGGCCTCCCTTCTCTCCAGCTATACCAGAATCGTGGGAACCGACGGGCGCAAGATGAGTAAAAGCTACGGTAACGCCATCTGGCTGCATGACAGCCCGGAGGTGATCAAGGAGAAGGTGAGGGAGATGGTGACCGATCCCGCCCGCATGACCCGGCGGGACCCGGGTTCGCCCGAAAGGTGCGCTGCGGTATTCCAGTTGCACCGGGCCTACACGCTTGACCGCCTGGAGGAGATCTCCGAGAACTGCCGGGGCGCCGCCTGGGGTTGCGTGGACTGCAAGAGGCTTTTGGCGGAGAGGATTGCCACGACCCTTGAACCCTTCCGGGAGAGGAGAAATGAGTTGGAGAAGGAGCCCGACCTCGCCTGGCAGGTGCTGGAGGACGGGTGCAAGAAGGTGAGGCCGGTGGTGGAAGGAGTCCTCCGAGGGGCCCGGGAGCGGGCGGGGATCTGAGCGACGGCGCCCCGACCTCGCCGAGCGGGACGGTCAAGGCCGGGAGGAGAACGTGTCTTTCCAGATAAAGATAGACGTATTCGAGGGTCCTTTCGACCTCCTGCTTAACCTTATCTCGCGACAGGAGATCGACATATACCAGGTGAGCATTGCCGACATCACCGCCGAGTACCTCCAGTACCTGGAGAGCATGCGCAGGCTGGACCTGGAGATCGCCACGGAGTTCCTCTTGATGGCGGCTACCTTGATAAAGTTGAAGGCCGAGAGCCTACTCCCGCGGCCGCCGCGGGAGACGCTGGAGGAGTTCCAGCAGGATACCCTGGAGGAGCTGGTGTGGCGCCTCCTGGAATACCAGAAGTTCAGGAGCGCCTCCGAGGAGCTGGAGAGGCGTCTGCGCCAGGAGGAGAAATGCTTTTTTCGGCAGGTGGAGGTGGAGGAGGACCAGTGTGCTGCCCTCCCTGAGGCCCTGGGCAGCCTGCGGGCGGAACGGCTGGCCGCGGTGGCCAGGGAGCTCACCGCCCTGGAGCCTGAGCTGGATGTCTCGCACATCGCGCCCATACGCATCAACCTGCGGGACTACATCCAGAAAGTCCTGGAGATGCTCAGCCGCACTCCGGATATAGGCTTCACCGAGATGACCAGGGAATGCTCCGGGAAACTGGAGGTGATAGTATTCTTCCTGGCCCTACTGGAGCTTTACAAATGGGACCTGGTCGATCTGAGGCAGGCCAATCGATTCGGGGACATCAGGGTGCTGAGGAAGGCGGAGGTGGCGCAGGAGAACGTGGAAGAGCTGATTTCGGGCCTGATCGAATGAGGGGCCGGAAGAAGCAGTAGGTGGTGCGCCAAGTGAGGATGGTCGGAGGTCGGCGCGGTGGCAGCGGGGGATGAGGTGATGGGGATAAAGCCCATCGGCGGAGATGCCTGGAAGAGAACGGCGAGGCAGGGGAGGCAAAACGGCTCTTCACAAGAGTTCATGGAGTTGAGGAGCATAGCGGAATCCCTGCTCTTCGTATCGGACGAGCCGCTGAGCGTGAGGAGGATCGCCGAGCTGACCGGGGCTGATCCCCACCTGGTTGAGGAGGCCTTGGAGGACCTAGCGGCGGAACTGCGCGAGGAGGACCGGGGGATCCAGCTGCGACGCCTGGGCGACGGTTGGAGGATGCACACCCACCCTGCTCATGCCGAATACGTTTCCCTGCTCCTGCAGGGGGATCGCAGGGGTCGATTGACCAGGGCCGCTCTGGAGACCCTGGCGATCATCGCATACATGCAACCGGTGACCCGTGCCCAGATAGCCGCCATCCGCGGGGTGCAGTCCGAAACGGTGGTCAAGGCACTGGAAGGATACGGCTTGGTGCGGGAAGCGGGCAAGGAGGCCTCTCCGGGGGGGCCTGCTCTCTATGTGACCACCGAGAAGTTCCTGGAAGAATTGGGATTGACCTCCCTGGACGACCTGCCGCCATTGGAGACCTTCGAACCGGACCGGGAGACCGAACAGAGGATCAGGCGTTCCTTGGGAGGCGAGTCCTCGGAGGCAGAGGAGGGGGAGGACCAGGTGCTGGGTGAGGGAACTCACGACCAGATCAGCCCCGAGAAAGGCCTCGAGGAACCGATGGAGGATGAGTGAGGATCCACCAGCGTCCGACAGCGCTTTGTTGAAGGTTGCTCGCGGAAAGACCGAAAAAGCTGCGAGAGGGTTCGGGATACCCCTACAGTCCGGCCGCCTCGTAGAGCTCCCGTACCTCATCCGAGGATAGTTCCCTCCAACCACCTTCGGGCAGACCCTTCAGGGTGAGAGGCCCCAGGCGGGTCCTGACCAGATCGCGGACCTCCAATCCAACCGCCCTGCACATCCGCCTCACCTGCCTCTTCCAACCCTGGTGGATGGTTATCTCCAGCATCTCCAAGCCACCGGAGCGGCCCAGATGCCTTACTTTCGCGGGTGATGTTACTCCCTCGTCCAGCGGGATGCCCTCCCGCAGGCGACGGAGCATGGACGGCTCGACCCTTCCGGATACCGCGACCACGTAGGACTTCTCCACGCCGAAGCGGGGGTGCATGACCCGGTTGGCCAGGAAGCCGTCGTCGGTGACCAGCAGGAGGCCCCGGCTGTCCTTGTCCAGTCGGCCCACCGGGAACAGGCGGGAATCTTCCGGAAGCAATTCGCGTATGGTGGGTCGGCCTCGGGGATCGCGCAGGGTGCACAGGTATCCGGCAGGTTTGTTGAGAATGAGATAACGACGCTCACGGCTTGCCTCCACGAGGATCCTGTCCACGGTGACCAGGTCCCTGTTCGCGTCTATCTTGAGGCCCGGACGCTCCACCGTCGTCCCGTTGACCGCCACCCTCCCCTGGGAGATGAGCTCCTCGCACCTGCGGCGGGAACCCAGACCCGCCCGGGCCAGGAAGACCTGGAGGCGCATGCTCCCGTCTCTCCGATCCGCATCCGCATCCATGCCTTGTGCGCCTTCACCCAAATCTCGTCCCCCGGGTCCATGCGGTCCAGCAAGCCCGCCCGCCTCTCCGCCATCGCCTACATGCATGTAAATGAATATATCACCCTGGATATCCGGTTTGCCGGGGGCTGGACTACAGCCGCCTATCCCATAAGCACCCTGCGTAATGCCCACGGTGTGTTTTCACGGGAAGGCATTTGCCTTAAACTAAGGGATAATATCGACAAGGGAGGATGGTGGTGATATGCAGCTCAGAGCTTTGCGCGGAGCCATACTTTGCAGGGAGGACACCAGGGAGGAGATCGTCGGCAAGACCGCCCAACTGCTGAGGGAGATGCTCAGACGCAACGACATCCGCGAGGATGAGATAATCGACATCATCTTCACGGCCACGGAGGATCTGACCTCGGAGTTCCCCGCGGCGGCGGCGCGGCAGGTGGGACTGGGACACGTGCCCCTTCTCTGCGCCAGGGAGTTGAGTATCGATGGGGGTATGTCCCGCTGCATCAGGATACTGATGCATTTCTACACCAAGAAGCAACCTCATGAACTGAGGCATCCGTATCTTGAGGGGGCTAGGCAGCTACGGACTGATCTCCCCGAGTGAAAGTCGGACCTTGCTGTTCGCAGGGTTGGATAAAGACGAAAGGGAGCCGCCTTCTCCGCGCGGTGAAGAGGATCTCTAGGGTGGCTGAGAAAAGACCCGGACACGGAAAAGTAGGAAGGGGTGTGAGCTGATTGATCATCGTCCTCAAGGAACCGGTCAGGCAGGAGGACATAGAACGCATCGTTGATAAGCTACACGAGGTTGGGGCGGAGGCCCACGTCTCCCGCGGCCAGTACAAGACCATCATCGGCGTGATCGGCGACCGCGAGAAGGTTATGCAGATCCCCTTCGAGGCCTACCCCAGCGTGGAGGCAGTGGTTCCCATCATGAAGCCCTACAAGCTGGTGAGCCGGGAGTTCGCTCCGGAACCTAAGATCATCAGGGTGGGAGAGGCGACGGTGGGTCCGGGCGCCTTCACGGTCATCGCCGGCCCCTGCTCGGTGGAGAGCGAGGGGCAGGTGCTGGAAGCGGCCCGGGCGGCCAGGGAAGCGGGCGCCTCTCTCTTCCGAGGGGGCGCTTAC
>Ga0209162_1001098_pt1 | contig 27781 bp, 26 predicted proteins | sample YNPNPMetaG_FD_187121 | JGI IMG/M metagenome (GOLD analysis project Ga0209162, IMG submission 187121) | Anoxygenic and chlorotrophic microbial mat microbial communities from Yellowstone National Park, USA - YNP NP MetaG (SPAdes) (version 2) ...
ATGGTATAATAGGTATAGTTGATTGCAATTTTCGATCTCTCAGTACATCATGAAATCTTCGAGTCTCGTTCTGAGCAATACCCCACTCATCCCCCTGCCCCCTTCTCTCCCCGCGAAGCGGGGAGAGAAGGGGGCGTGAGGGGGTTGATGACGGGCGGCTTCGCCGCCCGCCACCAACCCCATTCTCTCACTTCCCCCTCCCCACGCCGCTTCGCGGCGTGGGGAGGGGGCTAGGGGGTAGGGCGATTTCGCCATGGATGGCACGGCGGAGTAATATCCTGTTGGGGCAAAAAAATCTTTCGCCCTGTGGCGAAAAATCTTTCGCTCCCAACTAAGCGGAAAAACTTTTGCATGGTTACTTAGACGGTAAAAGTTCTTCGTGATGTATTGAATCTCCAATCTCCAAAGGTGCTTATGCCTGCTTCACCTGCTCGACTGCACGCGATTGTCACCGGAATCGTTCAGGGCGTCAACTTTCGCTGGTTCACCCGGCGTCACGCGACGGAATTGTCACTGACCGGCTATGTGCGTAATCGTCCCGATGGCTCGGTGGAGATTGTTGCCGAAGGACCGCGCGACGCGCTGGAACGTCTGCTCGATTTCGTGCGCGTGGGTCCTCCCTCCGCCGTGGTGGACAATGTGAAGGTTGAGTGGAGCGCGCCGAGTGGCGAGTTCGCTTACTTTGAAATTCGATACTGGTGACGTCTGCAATGCCGATGAGTAACACCAATCCCGAGCGCACAGCGTGGCTGGTAATGTGGAGCGCGTTCGTCATCTTTTTGCTGCTGTGCGCGACGATTCCGCTGGGCATCCGCTACTATGTGGAACATGCCACCACGCCTCAAAATGCGACGCTGGAGGTCATTAGCGGCACGGTGCGCGTACGCGAACCCGGTGTCGCCGCGCCGCTTGCAGTGACGCAATCGCTGACCCTACCCGAAGGAACGGCGATCGAAACGGATGAGACCTCGCGTGGTATCCTGACCTTTCAAGACGGTAGCACCACGATTCTTTTCCCCAACACGCAGATTTTCTTGCGTCAGATGCGCGTGGCAACGTTTCCCTGGGGTACCGAACCCGTGACACTCGTCATTGACCAGATGCGCGGGCGCGTGCGCATCGGCGCTGCCCCTCCAATGTTGACGAATCCTGCCCCTGCGCGCGCGCGCGTATTTCGTGTGCACACACCGCACCTCGTTGCCACACTCGACGAAGGAAGTTTTGCCATTGAGGTCAGCGGCGGCATCTCCCAGGTTTCGGCGCGCGATGGCAAAGCGATGGTCACTGCGCAAAATCAAACCGTCACGATTGGACGCAGTCAGCGTACGCTGGCGCGGCAAAACGAACCTCCTTTGCCTCCGATGCCGGCGGCGCAAGATTTAATCGTCAATGGCGATTTTTTGGATCCGCGTTCGCGCGGCTGGAACGACCAGATCGAAATTCCCAGCACGCCCGGCGTGCCTGTGGGACAACTGAGCAATCCCCTTGTGGATGGCCGTGTCACTTTGCGGATTTATCGCAGTAATTCGAATCAAACGAGCACCATCACCGGCGTGGTGCAACAAATCAATCGTGAAGTGTCGGATTATCGTTCACTGCGTTTGGTGGCAGACGTTCGCATCGTGTATCACAATCTCTCCGGCGGCGGGATGCTCAGTTCCGAGTATCCGCTCATCCTGCGCCTCAAGTATCGCGATGTGTATGGCAGTGAAGCCGAGTGGGTGCACGGTTTTTACTACCAGAATGTTAATAACAACCCGACCCTCAACGGCGAGTTGGTGCCACAAAACGTGTGGGTGCCATACGAGAGCGGCAACCTGATGGAGATTCTCGATCCGCGTCCATTTTTCATCACCTCGCTAATCGTGTACGCGTCCGGCTGGGATTACGAGGCGTATGTCACCGGCATTCGTCTCATTGTAGAGTAGATGAATCGTTTTGGCACTTGCGCCAAGTTGTGCTAGAATCATCTCCGTGACCGATCTGGGAATTGTCATCGTCAATTACAACACTTGTGAACACTTGCGCGCGTGTTTGAAATCGCTAGAAGCCAATCGTGGGGTATCGTTCCTGACTTTTGTGGTGGACAATGCTTCATCGGATGGCAGTGCGGAGATAGTACGCGACGAGTTTCCGCACGTGCATCTCATCGTCAGTCCGATGAATGGCGGCTATGCCTACGCCAACAACCTCGCGTTACGCAAAATTCTCGCGCTCGATCCTCTCCCGTCCTTTGTGTTGTTGCTCAACCCCGACACGGTTCTTCCTCCCGATGCGCTCGCGCGGATGCTGGAATTTTTTGCGGCGCATCCCGAAGCCGGCATCGCCGGTCCCAAGTTGGTGATGGAGAATGGCAAACTGGACAAGGCGTGTCGTCGCAGTTTTCCCACGCCTGAACTTTCGATTTATCACGTGCTCGGTCTGGATGCGCGTTTTCCCACCAGTCGTCGCTTTGCGCGCTATGAGATGACTTTTTGCGATGAAAATCAGGTGACCGAAGTGGATTCGGTGGTCGGCGCGTTTATGATGATTCGCACGCAGGCGTTGCAACAAGCCGGCTTGCTCGATGAAGCATTTTTTATGTACGGCGAAGACCTTGACCTTGCACTGCGCATCAAACAGCGCGGCTGGAAAGTGTACTACAATCCAGCGGTTCAAGTGTTGCACTATAAACGTCAAGCCAGCCGCCATTCGCCCCGCGCGGCGTACGAGTTCTGGCGCGCGGCGTACATCTTTTATCGCAAGCACTATGCCCACCAGACGGCATTGCCTTTGCGGATGCTGATTATGCTGGGACTTGCCTGGAAAGGCGGCTGGAAGTTGGTGCAAGAGATGATGCGTCCCCTGCCTCCTTCACCGAACGCGGCGGAGATTTACGGATGAAACGCTACGCCCAGTGGATTTTTACCGCGTCCTTGCTCGGCGTGGATGTGGCAATGACGTGCCTCGCGTTTTTCCTGGCGTACCTCTTGCGCCCGCGCGAGGCTACGCCCAATCAGGTGATTCCCCCGTTCACCTACTATGTGGGGATGATGGTGCTAAGCGCGCTCGCGCTCGTCGTGGTGTTCTTTTTCTACAAACTCTATCACCTGCATCGCGGCATCACGCGCCTCGACGAACTGTACACCGTTGCCTCTGCTACCTCCATCAGTGTCGTGGTCGGAATGGCGCTCACGACGTTTGTGTATCGCACCGAAATTGATTATCCCCGGACGATGATTGTGTACTTCTGGATCAGCGCGCTGGTGCTCGTCGGTCTGGGGCGCGTGGTGCATCACACGGTGCGCTCGGCGCTGTATCGGCGTGGCTGGGACGAAGCGCGGGTACTGATTGTCGGCGCGAACGAAGCGGGGCATACCGTTCTGGAGCGTATTCGCGTTTCACCCCATCTGGGTTATCGTCCCGTCGGATTTCTGGACGATGAACGCGCGGGGCAAAAAGTGATGGGATTGCCCGTCCTCGGGCACATCGAACAACTGGGCGAGGTGGTGCGGCAACATCACATTGACGAGGTGATTATCGCCCTGCCCGACGCGTCGCATCAAGAGTTGCTCTCGATTATCTCGCGCTGCGAGGATGGTCGCGTCAACATCAAAATTTTCCCCGATGTGTTTCAAATTATGGCAGCAGAAGTCAACGTGGGCGATTTGAACGGCTTGCCCCTCTTGACGATGCGCGATGTCGCCTTGCGCGGCTGGAAGTTAACCGCCAAACGCATCGTGGATGTGATTATCAGCGCGATTGTGCTTGTGTTCATTTCGCCGTTGATGATGTTGATCGCACTCCTCGTCAAACTCGATTCGCCGGGACCGGCGTTGTACTGGCAGGAACGAATGGGGCTGGATGCGCGACCGTTTCCGTGTTTCAAATTTCGTTCGATGCGTCAAGATGCCGAAGCAGAAACCGGTCCCGTCTGGGCCACGCGCGACGATCCGCGACGAACGCGCGTGGGCGCGTACTTGCGCAAGTACTCACTCGACGAATTGCCGCAGTTCATCAACGTTTTTCTAGGGCATATGAGTCTGGTGGGACCGCGCCCCGAACGCCCGGTGTTTGTTGAGCAATTTCGCCAGCAGATTCCGCGTTATATGGAACGGCATCAACTCAAGGCGGGCATCACCGGTTGGGCGCAGGTCAATGGGCTGCGGGGTGATACATCCATCTGGGAGCGCACCAAGTACGATTTGTACTACATTGAGCACTGGTCGCTCTGGTTCGATTTCAAGATTATGATTTTGACGTTGCTGCGCTTTTTGCGTGATCCAGCGGCGATTTGATTGAGAAACCAGGTTTTTCAAGAAGAAACCTGGTTTCTTACCGGTGCGAACGAGAGGCGATGCACGCGCGACACACCCAATCGGCTCAGAGCAGCGCGATGGGCGGCCGTACCGTACCCTTTGTGTTGTGCCAGACCATAGCCCGGCACCTGGGCATCCAGCTCGCACATCATTCGATCGCGCGTCACTTTGGCAAGAATCGAGGCACACGCAATTGAAAGAGAGAGTTGATCGCCGTGAATCACGGCGCGCTGGGGCACTGCCAGCTCGAGCGTGAGCGCGTCCACCAGCACGGCATCCGGCGCCGTTGTCAACGCATCCAGCGCGCGCCGCATCGCCAGACGCGTGGCAGGGACAATGCCAAGCGCGTCAATCTCCTCGTTCGTCGCATAACCGATGGCGGTTGCCAGAGCGACTGCGCGAATCGGTTCGTAGAGCGCGGCGCGTTGCGTGGGGGAAAGGAGTTTGGAATCGCGGACGTGCTTGAGCGCGCGGAGGGATTCGTCGAGCCACCAGCGATGCAGGCGCGCGGGGCGCGGCAGAATCACTGCGCCTGCCACCACGGGACCTGCCCACGCGCCGCGTCCGGCTTCATCCACGCCGGCGATGTGGGCGAGTCCACGTGCCCAAAAAGTGTGCTCCAGATGGAGTGAAGGAATCGGTGTGGGCATTGTGTTTGTGGATGAACAATGAGTGCAGGACTAGGCGGTCAATCTCTTGCAATTGATCGAATGCCCGGCACTTCGAGTTGTTGCCATTATACTCGACGCGGAATGAGCGTCAAATTCGTTGGCTTTGACGGATTCATTGTCCTGGGATATAATGCGTCTGGAAAGAATTGCCTCTATGGGTAGCAAGGTCAGCCAGAGCAGGCGGTGGGCGTGGCCCAAGTGGCATAAAGGGCTGTACATTGGGCTGGGGTTCAAACGCTGGCTGGTCTTGCTATTTTTTGGTGTCGTACTCATCCTTGTCGGTTGGACCTTGCTACTTGTAGAGTATCTGGCTCCTTCACAATCTTTTCCTCTCTGGCGCATCTCTGGTCACGCCGTGCAAGGCTTTTTGATTGGCGCGATGGGAGTGGCACTCGTGTTGTTTGCCCTTGCGCGTCTCAGTCGCACAATTGTTTCTGCCTTTGCCACTCCCGATGCCTCGTTCGTCGAGGCGCTGTATCGCAAGCGGGTGCGCCACCAGGGTCCCAAGATTGTCGCGCTGGGTGGTGGCACAGGCCTAGCGACATTGCTGCGCGGTTTGAAAGAGTACACGACACAACTCACGGCTGTTGTGACCGTCGCGGACGATGGAGGCAGTTCGGGACGATTGCGGCGCGAACTGGGCATCCTGCCGCCGGGCGACTTTCGTCAGTGCCTGGCGGCGCTAGCGGACGCCGAGCCGTTGATGACTTCGTTGTTGCAGTATCGCTTTGGTGGCGGGTCGGGTCTGGACGGGCATTCGTTTGGCAATCTGTTGATTGTCGCGATGGCTGGCATCACCGGCAGTTTCGAGCGCGCGCTGCGCGAGTCGTCTCGTGTGCTGGCAGTGCGCGGGCAAGTTCTGCCTTCGACACTTTATCGGGTTACTCTGTGCGCCGAAAAACAAACTCCCGACCTGGAGCGCGTGACCGGCGAATCAGCAATTCCTAAACACAAGGGTCCCATCGTGCGCGTGTATCTGGAACCCGACCATGCGCCGGCGTATCCCGATGTCGTGCGCGCGATCCTTGAAGCCGATTTGATTATCGCAGGACCGGGAAGTTTGTATACCAGTGTGATGCCCAATTTGCTCGTTCAGGATATTCAAAACGCGTTGCGCGCATCGCACGCGGCGAAAATCTACATTTGCAACATTGCCACGCAGCCCGGCGAGACCGACCACTTTAGCGTGGAGGATCATTTGCAAGCGCTGGAGCAACACGTCGGCAAGGGAATCTTTACGCATGTCCTCGCAAACGATAACTTGAACGTTGCCTGGCCCCCCGCGTCATCCAGCGAGTTGGTCAAACCGCGCGAGCGGGCAGCCAGTGACCCTGCAATCATCTTTGCGGATGTGATTGATGTGAGCACACCATGGCGACACGATGCAAAGAAACTTGCCCGCGCCATCCTGGAATGGTATGACGAATACACGAGGCATAATTGAATAGACTGGGACGGAATCCGCAGAAATGCTCGCGCCGCTTGCAATACGAAATTGCATAAGATCTAATGAAAAAATCTGCGACGGTCGGCGGTCATTCGTCGGCGGTCGTTTTTAAGGAGGCATTTACAATGACAGTCAAAGTAGGTATCAATGGTTTTGGCCGCATCGGACGCCAGGTATTCAAGGCGATTCGCGACTATTATCCGCAAACGCTCGAAGTGGTAGCGTTTAATGATTTAGGGGATTTGCCCACGATGGCACACCTGCTCAAGTACGACTCGAACTATGGTCGTTTTGACGGCACGGTTGAAGTGGGTCAGGACGCGCTCATCGTGGATGGCAAGCCCATCAAAGCGTTCAAAGAGGCTGAACCCGACCAAATTCCCTGGGGCGATCTGGGAGTGCAGATCGTCATCGAGAGCACCGGTTTGTTTACCGTCAAAGAAGATGGAGTGAACAAAAAGGGCAAAGTGGTCAAGGGCGCCATCAATCACATCACCAAAGGCGGCGCGAAAAAAGTGATTATCAGCGCGCCCGCCGAAGGCGAAGACCTCACTGTCGTCCTTGGGGTGAACGAGTCAATGTACGACCCTGCCAAGCACCACGTCATCTCCAACGCGTCGTGTACGACGAACTGTTTGGCGCCTGCGGTCAAAGTGGTTCACGACAAGTACAAAATCCTGCGCGGCTTTATGACCACCGTGCACGCTTACACTAACGATCAACGCATCCTCGATTTGCCTCACAGCGATTTGCGACGCGCGCGCGCTGCCGCGATGAACATCATCCCTACAACGACGGGGGCAGCCAGAGCGTTGAAACTCGTCATTCCCGATCTCGCCGGTAAATTCGATGGCTATGCGTTGCGCGTTCCCGTTTCAACAGTGTCCATCGTAGATTTCACCGCGCAGATTGCAACACCCACGACGACCGAAGAGCTACGTCAGGCGTTCCGCGATGCTGCTGCTGGTCCACTCAAAGGCATTCTCGCAGCGGTGGACGAGCCGCTCGTCAGCAACGATTTCAAAGGCGATGCGCACTCGTCATCGGTGGATTTGCCTTTTACGATGGTTCTGGGCAAGGACAAGAGTGATTTCGTTAAGGTCGTCGCGTGGTACGATAACGAGTGGGGCTATAGCGTTCGCACGGCTGACCTCGCGAATTTGTTGGCAAGCAAATTATAGGATGAGAAAGACGAAGGAAAAACTCCTTCGTCTTTCCTTGTCCGTCAAGGAGGATCTTCGATGAACAAAAAGACTGTTCGCGACATTGATCTCAAAGGCAAGCGCGTGTTGATGCGCGTGGACTTTAACGTGCCGATTGAAAAAGGTATGGTGACCGATGACAAGCGCATCCGCGCGGCACTCCCCACGATTCAGTACGTCCTCGATCAGGGCGCCGCGCTGATTGTGATGAGTCATCTAGGACGCCCTAAGGGCACCGGCTTTGAAGAAGAGTTCAGTCTGAAACCGGTCGCGCAGGTGCTCAGTCAACTCCTCGGCCGTCCCGTCCAGATGGCTCCCGATTGCATCGGACCTCAAGTGGAAGCGATGGCGCGCGCGCTCCAGCCCGGTCAAGTGTTGATGCTGGAGAATGTGCGTTTTCACAAGGAAGAGGAAAAGAACGATCCTGAATTCGCTCGACAACTGGCTGCGCTTGGCGAGGTGTATGTGAACGATGCCTTTGGCGCGGCGCATCGCGCGCACGCGAGTACAACAGGTGTGGCAAAATTCCTGCCGGCGGTGTCGGGCTTTTTGATGCAACAGGAACTCGAGTATCTCAGCCGCGCGACGTTGAATCCCGAACGACCGTACGTCGCCATTCTGGGTGGTGCCAAAATCAGTGACAAGATCGCGGTCATTGAAAATCTGTTGACGCGCTGCGACAAGTTGATCATCGGTGGTGGCATGGCAAACACTTTTCTTGCCGCGCAAGGGTACAATATGCAGGAGAGTCTCGTCGAACCCAATTCCATCGAGACGGCAAAGAAAATCATCGCGAGCGCGGGCAACAAATTGCTTTTGCCGGTGGACGCGGTCATCGCCGATAAATTTCAGAACGATGCCAACACCCAAATCGTTGATGTGGACAAGATTCCGCCGGGCTGGCGCGTGATGGACATCGGACCCAAATCGGTGGCACGCTTTAGCGAGGCACTGCAAGGTGCAAAACTGATTGTGTGGAACGGACCGCTGGGGGTGTTTGAAATGCCCCGGTTTGCTGAGGGCACGTTTGCGATTGCCAGAGTGCTGGCGCAAAGTGGCGCGACGACTGTCATCGGTGGCGGTGATAGTGCGAGCGCGGTGAAAAAAGCCGGTGTCGCCAAACAAATGACGCACGTTTCCACCGGCGGTGGCGCCTCACTCGAATTTCTGGAAGGCAAAGTGTTGCCGGGTGTCGCGGCACTGAACGACAGGTGAGAAAAAAGATAACCCGAAGGAGCAAAGCCCCTTCGGGTTTTTTCATACACGCGGGCGTACGGTTCTGCTGGCGCGCACCGTTACCATTCCCGGGCGTCCACCGCGCACGCGGTGCACGTTCCGTCGCGGCGCGACGATGACCTCCGCATTCGGATCATCGCGCGCGGTGGAATAGCGCACCGCGAGCGCGGCGGCTTCTTCAATCGTGGATTCGAGTATCTCGCGTCCTGCGCGGACGATGATGACGTGTGCTCCTGCCACATTGCGCGCGTGCAACCACACATCATCGGGACGCGCGCGGCGAAAAGTGAGTTCGTCGTTCTGCCGCGCATTCTTGCCGACCAGGATGGTAAAGCCGTCGCGTGAGATAAATTCGCGCGGCGTGCTCGTGGCAATTTTCGCGCGACGTTTCGCGGGCGCCAGCAGTCCTGCCTCGCGCGCCGCCGCAAGCACCGCCTCAATCTCCGCGCGATTCTCGGCGAGTTCTAAATCGTTCAACATTTGTTCAGCGTATTCCACCTCACGGTTCGCCGCCGCGAGGAGCGCGGGCACGCGCGCGAGCGCGTCCTTTTGCCGCCGGTACTCTTTGAAAAATTCCTGCGCATTCTCCACCGCCGAGAGATTCGGTTTCAACACAATCTCCAATTCCTCCTCTCCCATCTCCACCTTCAACCGCGTCTGCCCGCGCGCAATTTCGTGTGCGTGCGCCAGAATCATCTCACCGCTGAGCCGCAAACGCTCAACCTCTTCCGCGCGCGGGAGTGCGTTCGCGAGCGCGTCGCGCTTGCGCGCCAGCCGCTCGCGCGCGTCCGCGAGTTGTGCGCGCCACTGTTCTTTCAACGCGGCATACGCTTCGGGTGCGCCGTAAAACGCTTCGATGGCGGCGCTGATGGAGGAGAAGGTCTGGTGATTCGCTGAATGCGTGAGCATGTACGGCGCGAACGCCGCCGGTTCGTCCTCCTCGAACGCGACAGAGGGATGCCAGGGCGCGCGCGTGAGCGTGTGCAACGTCTCGACGATTTTTGCCGCGTGCTGTGGATCGTTGCGGGTGTCACATTCGCCGGTGACACGAAACGCGATTTCGCGCGCAAGGAGCGGGCTAACGCCGGCAATCGAATGGACAAGGGTTTGACGCAAGAGCGCGTCGGGCTGCGCCGCCAAGACGCGCGCCAGCGTGGCAGGCGCAAGAGCAGTGGGGTGGAGTTTAGCCTGAGGTGGCGGTGGAACGTAAGGCTGGTGCGGCAGAATCACGCGCACGCGATTGACATCCGCGCCGATGCGTTTGAGCGCGTCAAGCACGACACCGTCCGCATCGAGCAGGATGATGTTCGAGTATCTGCCCATCGTTTCGATGACGAGTGTGGTGATGCCTTCGCGCGCGTGATCGCATTTGATTTTGAGGACGCGTTCGTACGGCAGTTGCACAATCGAATCAATGAACGCGTTTTCGATGTACTTGCGAAGGAGGAGCAACAGCGGCGTGGGCGTGAGACCACTGCCGCGTAACTTTTGCGAAACGAGATGGACGCGCGCATCGGTGGGATGAGCAGTGAGGTAAAGATAGTGGCGCGCGTGGTGCGCGTACACTTCCAGACCCAGCGAGAGCGCGTCGAGTTGCACGACGTCTTGCACACGTCCGTGCAAAATCGTTTCGTTGAGTTCAGCGGTGACTGCTGCGAGTGTAACGGCGTCGAACATCCAGAGGCAATTAGAAACCAGGTTTCTTGAAAGAAACCTGGTTTCTACATTACTCCGCTGCCTTGATCGCGTCTTGCGCTTTCTTGGCGGCGTCTTTCAACGCTTGCTCGGGCGTTGCCTTGCCATTAGCGACGGCGACCATCGCGCCACCGATGGCGTTGCGAATCGGTTCCCACGCTGCCGTGAATTGCGGTTCGGAGCGACCGTACTTGAGCCACTCGTACGCATTGCCGTACAGCGGGTTCGACTTGATAAAGTCCGCCAGCGCTTCTTTGGTCGAGTTACGTGCCGGGAAGTAGTAGGTCGTCTTGACCCACTCGGCGTTGGCGTCTTTGCTCATCAAGAACTTGAGCCACAGGAACGCGGCACGTTGTTTTTCGGGCGTGGTCTTGAAGATCGCCGTGCTAGGTCCGTACACATTCACGATGGGGTCTTTGGTTGTGCGCGGCGAAGGTGCAATGCCCCAGTTGGTCACCTTGTTGCCCGCGTCTTTGATGGCATTGATGTAGTAAGGCAAGCCCGCCGTTGAGCCGAAGGTGAAGGGGACTTTGCCCAGCGCGAAATCGGTCTGGTCTTGATACGCCTTTGCCTGGAGGATGGCGTACTTTTTCGTGAACAACTCGTTGAGGAAATTCATCGAATCCAGACCGGCTTGCTTGTCGAAGAGAACGGACTTGAAATCGGGGCTGAGGAGATCACCACCACGACTAAAGACCCACGTGGCAAAGGTGGATGCCGCACCCGAGCCGGGCATTTCGTAACACGGCAGACCTTGCTTGGCTACTTCGGCGCAGACTTTGAGAAAGTCTTCGTACGTTTCCGGCGGCTTGGTCAGTCCAGCGGCTTTGAGCATATCGGCGTTGTAGTACATCACTTCCATCGAGCGCATAAACGCCAGACTGTACACCTTGTTGCCAAAGAGGGGATAGCGATCAATGAACGATGGGAAGATGTCTTTCAGGTCTGCCTCGGTGAAGCCGATTTCAGGGTCTTTCATGTAATCGTCAAGCGGGATGACGGCATCCGACTTGACATAGTTGGCGATGGTGTTGGGATAACCGATGGCAATGTCCGGCGGGCTACCTGCCGCGATGGCAGCCGTGATTTTCTTGTATGCCTCCGAGTAATTGCCTTGATACGTTACCACGACCGTGATGTTAGGATATTGTTGTTTGAAGGCAGCCGCCAGTTTTTTGAGCGCTTCGTCTTGCAATTGGCTTTGCGAGGTCCAGAATTGAATCTCGACCGGCTTTGTCACTGGCGCCGCAGTGGGCTTGGGCGCTTCGGTCGGTTTCGGCGCTGCGGTGGTTGGCGCGGGTGCTTTGGTTGGTTCAACGGCAGGCGCCTTGGTGGGTGGGGCTGCCGTTGGCGCGGGTGTGGGCGCTGGCGCGCACGCAACGATGAACAGCGCGAGCATTAGCACAAGCGCGAGAGCAACATACTTGTTCATCTCAATCTCTCCTTTTCGACAAGTTTACAGGTGATTGTTAAGTACGGTTTGATGACTACTCCCCTGTCATTGCGAGGAGACGTTTTGTGCCGACGAAGCAATCTCCACACGCAAATTTGGGGATTGCTTCGCAAAAAACGCTCGCAATGACACCGTGGCTGAGTAGATACACAGTTTGAATGCTTGGTTTACCCTGGCAGTACAGCATCACCTCCTTTGAAAATCTTCGCGATTGAAATCGCTGCGTGCGAGCCCGTGCAGGGGCGCAATTAATTGCGCCCCTGCTGAAGGTCGCCTGCCTCCGCAGGCGAAGGCGCGCGTCCGCGCAGGCGGACGCTCAGCGGCAACGCTCGCCAGCGCCGATTTCAATCGGCAAATTTTCATCCGTCGTGGCGGGCACACACGCCCATGAGCAACTCCTTTGACGTATGCCATAGTGGGCTAGCCACGAATGCCAATCGTAGCAATGCCTTCGATGAACCAGCGTTGCAAAATCAGATACAGGAGAATGACCGGGATGACGCTAATCGTCACGGCAGCGAGCAAGAGTTGGATTTGTGTCCCGGCTTCGCCGATGAACGCTGCCATCCCGACTTGAATCGGGCGCATCTCGGGTTTGTTTGTGACCAGCAGTGCCCACATCAGCGAGTTCCAACTCGCCAGAAAGGTGAACAAGCCACTGGTGATCAGTGCGGGACGTGAAAGAGGCACGACGATAGAAAACAAAAAGCGCAAGTGGGAACAACCATCAATCAATGCCGCGTCGAACAATTCCTGGGGGATGGATTTGAAAAATTGGCGCAGCAAAAAGATACTGAACGCGCTGGCGCTCCAGGGAATGATGAGCGCGGCGTAGTTGTCTACCCAGCGCAGATTGCGCACCAGGATGAAATTCGGCACCAGCGTCACTTCAAAGGGCACCATCATCGTCGCGAGGAGAATGAGGAACAACACATCGCGTCCCGGAAATTCCATCCGCGCAAAAGCGTACGCGGCAAGTGTCGAGGTAATCAGCACGCCGGCGACAGTGCAGATGGCGATGAAGAGCGTGTTGACAAAGTAGCGTGGAAAATGTCCGACGGTGTTCCACGCCTCAATGTAGTTGGAAAAGAGCCAGCGCGTCGGCAAAAAGGTTTCCACCGCGTACGCTTCGGTATAGCCCTTGAGTGATGTCAGCACCATCCACGCAAAGGGAAAGAGTGCCCACAGCGCACCTATCAGCAAAAGCGCGTAGATGACCGAGTGATTGAAGAACGTCTTGAGCCGATCAATGTTTGTGACGGGTCGAGTGAGTAGGGTCATCGTTTCCTCTCAATAATGCACGCGACGTCCCAGGACGCGGAAATTAAAGAGGGTGAACGCGAGAATAATCAGCGAAAGCAAGATAGCAATGGCAGTGGCATAGCCATAGTTCGAGTGGGTGTACAACTGATCGAACATATACACGGTGAGCGTGCTCGTACTTCCCAGAGGTCCACCCAGCGATTGCGCCGCCGCGTGATTCATCGTAAAGATGTGGTTGAAGGATTGCAGCGAACCGATGACCGAAATCACAATGACGAAAAAGGTCGTCGGCGCAAGCAGCGGCAGGGTGATATGCCGAAAGAGTGACCAGCCACTGGCACCATCAATGCGCGCCGCTTCGTACAATTCACTGGGAATGTTGGTCAACCCTGCCAGAAAGATGACGATGTCATAGCCCATTGCCTGCCAGATCGAAAAAATGGAAATGGCAACGAGGGCGAGACTGGGACCGTTTGCCCACGCTGGAATAGTCCAGCCCATATTCTTTGCGATCAGTTCGCCGATGCCACTGGGTTCGATGAGCCAGCGCAAGGGCTGGATGCCCACAGTGCGAAGCAGCCAATTTGCCAGACCACTTCGCGGGTCGAAAATCCATGCCCAGACGATTGAAGAACCGACGGTGGAGACGACGTACGGGAGGAAAAAGATCGCGCGAAACAAGCCGCGCGCTTTGACAAAGGGTTGATACAGGAGATAGGCAAAGAACAAACCGAGCGAGATTGTAAAGGGCATGGTCAGACCGGCGTACGTGAACGTCGTGATGAGCGAGTTCCAGAATTCCTGTCCACCCAGCGCGCGTTCGTAATGCGCCAGTCCTGCCCAGACGAATTTGTTGATGGGACCTTTGTGCAAACTGATGTAGATGGCGTAAAAGACCGGAATGATGTGAAAGACGGCGATGATGACGTAGGCGGGCAAGATATAGAGATAGGCGGACCATTCGATTCGGCGGCGTGTGCGAGGGAGTGCGTTAGCACGGATAGGGGAAGCCTGAACCATCGGTGTTGAGTCTGCCACTCGCCTTGCTCCTTGCTGAGGGTATCATCACAAACACATTATATCTTAAATGGATTCCTTTGGCAATTTTCGGTTGACAGGGCTGTGCATTGTTGTTACAATTTCGCAAGTGTGCAGAGAAATTTCTGTTGTAACTACTTACCCCGTGTCATTGCGAGGAGCGTTTTTCGCGACGAAGCAATCTCCACACTGAGAATTTGGGGATTGCTTCGCAAAAAACGCTCGCAATGACCGGGGGCTGAGTAGACACTTCTGTTTTCTCTTGATAACGAACGTCAACGGTCATCCGTCGGCGGTCGTGTTTCAAAAGGAGGATTAGATGACAAACCCACTACAAGTTGGTGTGATGGCGCCGGATTTTACTTTGCCCGCCGTCATCACCAAACCCGATGTGCAGCGCCTGGACGTACGCCTGAGCGATTATCGCGGACGACAGAACGTGGTGCTGGCGTTTCATCCGTTCGCGTTTACGCCGATTTGAGACAAGCAGATTCCTTCGTACGAGGCGCAGCGCGCCGAGTTCGAAGCGACACATAGCCAGGTCCTGGCTATCAGTTGCGATGCGTTGCCTTCCAAACAAGCGTGGGGCAAAGCTCTGGGAGGCATCTCGTTCCCTCTGGTTTGCGATTATTGGCCCCACGGCGCCGTCGCGCAACAGTACGGCGTCTTTGATGAGAAATCAGGACGACCCGACCGCGCGATCTTCATCGTGGACAAGCAAGGTGTTATCCGCTGGGTCAAGGTGTATCCCAGTGGCGTAATGCCAGACAACGGCGAACTGCTGGCAGAACTCCGCAAACTTGATCGCGAATAACCATACGCCATACGCTATACGCCATCCGCCATGAAAACTGTTTGGCTCGTCAATTTCAATCTCGTTCCGTATGCCGATGCGCTTGCATTGCAACATCGCATCGTAGCGGCGCGCAAACAGGGTGCGTTGAACGATGTCTTGCTCCTGCTCGAGCATCCCCCCGTGTTCACGCTCGGTCGCAATGCGCGCGCCGAGCACATCCTTGCTTCGCGCGAGACGTTACAACAGCAGGGCATTGAAGTTTTCCGCGTTGAACGCGGTGGCGATGTAACGTACCACGGACCCGGTCAACTCGTCGGTTATCCCATCCTCGACTTGCACAATTTTCGATTGGATGTGGGCTGGTTTGTGCATTCACTCGAAGAGGTGCTCATCCGCGCGCTCGCGGATTTTGGTCTTCACGGCACACGCATCGAAAAGTTGATTGGGGTGTGGATTGGCGATGCCAAGATTGCGCAAATCGGCGCGCGCATCGAGCAGTGGATTACGTATCACGGTTTCGCACTCAACGTCGCCCCGAATCTCGCGCATTTCGATTTGATTGTGCCGTGTGGCATTCGCGACAAAGCGGTCACTTCGATGGCGCGCTTGCTGGATGCGCCCGTCGAAATGCGCGCGGTGCGCGAGCGCGTGGCGGCGCGCTGGGCGGAGGTATTAGGAGTACAAGTGCATCAGATTTCCCCTGCAGAACTAGACGCGCGTCTGGAATCATTGAAAGATATTGCGCTGGGGTAATTGCATTTGTTCTCCTACTTGAGTCCCTGCGCTGCAGCGACACGCCCATCCAAAATCTTGGTCATATCACCAATTTTCGCCGCAGGTTGCTGGCCTGCGGGATAAACAGAAAGCAATATCTCACAGGCGTTGCCCCGCGTGACGATGACTATGTCCATCCGCAAGGTAAATCCTCCACTGGATGCTGTGACTGCCATACCCAGGGACTGGTCACCGAATTGGTTCATTTCCGGCAAAAGGCTGACTTGACTACCCGTCACACCAGTCGTCAGTCCGGCTCCAAATGTTTTGATAGCGCTGTCTGGATTCGAGAGTTGAAAGTCGAGTGCGGCTTTTTCCAGAGGGGTCAGTGGGTATAGTAGAAAACTGACGAAGATTTGGAGTGGGTTGTTGTTCATAAACGCGGTAAAATTTTGTGGGCGCGCCGTCGAAGCACCGGCAAACGCGCGTGCCAGATCCGCCTCCGTCAGTTTCAGTTGTTGCAGGTCGGCTGCGGAGAGGGGCTGAAAACCAGCCGGAAAATCACTCTGGCGTAGAATGGCCGTTGACAGATCAACGACTGGCGGCTTGGTCGGCGTCAGTGTGCGCGTGGGCGGAAGCGGAGTGCTTGACGGCGTTGGTGTGTGTGTCATAGTTGGGGTGTTCGTTGGGCGTGGCGTATTGGTGGAAGTGAAGGTGGGGGTGGCAGTTGGAGTGTTTGTGGGAGTCGGAGTGGGAGTGATGAGGAATGCCCACAAGCGATTCGAAATGTCACAGCCCAAACAGCCCAAGAGCAAAAGGGCAAGTAGACTGAGACCGAGCAATCCTGTTGCAGTGAGAGATTGCTTCGGGCGGCCGATGTGGTAGGGTTGCATTTCTCCTCCTCTGTCTTGAAAGATGACCCTTCGCCACCGCTTGCATCGGCGGCTCAGCAAGGTGAAAATCGGTTGATCTCGATTCCGATTCGTGCAATGCGCGACCGATTCGATTGGGTTTCACACCACCGAATTTCGTTCGAGGGCTGAGGTTTAAAAGTTTGTTGAGTGTATACGATCTGTGGGCAGAGCGCCCCAAAAAACTCGCGCGGGATTGAACCCGCGCGAATTGCTTTTTACTTCCCCATTAACGCGCTCGTCAAGCGCGCATCAAACACTTTGGCAAGGTCAACCGTGCTAATCGCCGGTGGCACCGGGTCGGGATAGAACGACATCACCACCTGGACAACACTTGCGCGCACAATCATCACCGCCTCCGCGCACACGCTGGTACCGAGTATCGGCAAGGTGGTGGTGAATCCCACCGATTTGTCGCCGAACTTGTCTGCGCCTGCCAGTGGTCGTGCCTCTTTCACTCCCGCTTCGCCGACGAGCGCGCTACCCCATTCTTTCAACGCGTTCTCCGCATTGGCGAGTTGGGTTTCCAGCGCGGCTTTCTCCTCGCCCGTCAGTGGGTAAATCAAGAACCCTGCTACCACCTGAGCGCGCTGGGGATGTTGCAGAACCACCAGATTACGCACACGCGCTTGCGCGCCTATCTTTTTGAACATCGCGTTCAGCGCATCGTCGGTCAGGTTGATGTTACTGCGATTGTCGGCTGCCGTCTCCTGAAATCCACCGGGCAAATCTTTGGTCGTCAATTTGACGGCGGACAAATTGGGCAATGGGGGCAGGGTCGGTGCAGGCAGCGGCGTTGGTGGAGTCGTTGGCAATGGAACGACCGGCGTGGGTGGCATCACGAGCGTCGGTGTTGTGCCGGGCGTTGCCGTGGCGGCTGGAGTACTCGTGGGCGCGACCGATTGCGCGGCGCGCGTGGGTTGTGAGAGAAAGGGTAACGAACCACAACCGACGATCATCGCGCTCGTCGCGATGAACACCAGCGTAACGCTCAAGAGACGTGCCAGTTTCAGTGTGTGCATTTTCGCCTCCCCGTGTAAGCGCGCAAAACGATTGGTTATCGAATGCAAGTATAGCACGATGCAAAAGCCAAGTCAATCTATGGTTGCACACCCCAGGCGTAGAGATTCCAGAAATCGCCTGCGAACGGACTGGGTGCTAGATTCGCCACGCGCTCGCGCGCGACCAGATATTTTTTCGGCGTGAAGAGAAACACCACCGGCGCATCGGGAATCAGCGCGCGCTGCCATTCGCCGAACAGCGTCGCGCGTGTGGTTGCATCGCAACTCGGCACGCGCAGGGCGGACTGGAGGAGCGTATCCACGCGCGCGCTGGTGTAGGAGCCAAAGTTAAAGCCGCTCCCTTTCGTGTTCTGATCCGATTGCCAGTACCAGCGTTGATCGAGATCGAGCGGAATTTTTCGTCGGAGCAACAGCAAATCGAAACGATGCTGAAACGCGCGCGCGATCCAGCCCGTTCGATCGCTCAAATCCAATTCCACCTGAACACCCAGCGCGGCGTACATTTCACGAATGCGAAAAGCCAGCGGTTCCAGCAACGGATCGTCGGCTTCTGTCCACAATTCCAGACGCAGCGCGCGATTGTTCTGGCGCAGCATACCATCGCTCTCCGCGCGCCAGCCTGCCTCGGCGAGCAGTTGCCGCGCGCGATTCACATCGAACGAATAGCCGGGGAGATTCGAGGGATACGCCCAGAATTCGGGCAGGGCACTCGTGTTGATGAGCCGCGCCGCTTTGCCCACATCGTTCAGTAACGTTTGACGATCCAGGGCGTAGGTCAACGCCTGCCGCACGCGCGCATCGTTAAGCGCAGGATTGTCGAGATTGAACAGCAGCGCGATAAATTCATTCGCGTCGCTGGCGACGAGTCGTGCACCGGATTTTTCCAGCGCGGAAGCCTCCGTTGTCGCCATCACGTCAATCTGTTGCGACGCAAACGCCTCGCGCAGCGCGCGCGTATCGGCATAGACGCGCACGGTGAGTGCATCAAGGCGCGGGGTGCCGCGAAAATAGTCGGCGTGACGTTCCAGCAGAAACTCGCCGTTGCGACGCGCGGCAAGTTTGAAGGGGCCCGTGCCGACGAGTTGCGCGTTCGTCAGGCGTGGAAAATTCGCGCTGGTGGCAATCGCGCGCGGCAAAATCTTCAGCGTGCCGATGCTCGTCAACGCGGGACAGTACGCCTCACTGAACGAAAGTTGCACGGTGCGCGCGTCGAGCGCGGTGGCGCGCGTAAAGGTACCAAAATCGGTGAGCGCTGTGCCACGAAACGTTGGCGCGCTGAACGCGGTCAACGTCGCGACCACATCGTCGGCGGTGAGAACATCGCCGTTGTGAAAACGCACATCGGAGCGCAAACGAAACGTGATGGTGCGCGCATCGGCGGAGACCTGATAGGTTTCTGCGAGCGCGGGCTGGAGCGCACCGTTCACCGGGTCAATGTGCAAGAGCGAATCAAAGAGCGCGCTTTGCACGACAAGCGGCAGCGCGTTCACATCATTGTCGTTGACATTCCCAACGACGCCAACGCTCACTGTGCCCCCCATCGGCACGTCGAGCGTGGGCGTGGGCGACGGTATGCCAGTGATGTTCGGCGCGCGCGTGGCATCAGCCGTCGCGCGCGGTGCAACCCGCGTTGTGGTCGCGGTCACAGGACGCGTCGGCGTGGGGTCAGATGTGGGAATGCGAATCGGTGTGCACGCCGCGATGAGTAACAGCGCGCCGAGCAGGAGCAGGCGCGTTCCGCTGTGCGACTCAAGACGCTTCATCGCACCTCAACAAATCGTCTATCGTTTCACGACGACGCACGACGCGCGCCCTGCCATCGCGCACGGCAATTACCGCAGGACGCGGAATCAAGTTGTAATTGCTCGCCATCGGCAATTGATACGCGCCCGCGACGGGAATCGCGAGGAGATCGCCACGCGCAACGTGGGGCAGTTCCACATCGTTAATCAGAATGTCGCCTTGCTCGCAGTAACGTCCTGCAATGGCGACGCGCTGTGCAGGTGCGGCGTGCATCTTGTTGGCAACGCGCGCGGTGTACGCGGCACCGTAGAGTGCAGGGCGAATGTTGTCCCCCATTCCGCCGTCCACCGACACGTACGTTTTCACGCCGCGAATCTCTTTCACCGCGCCGATGGTGTACAGCGCAACCGCGCTGGCTGCGACGAGCGCGCGCCCCGGCTCGATAATGAGTTTCAGGTTGGAGGTTTCCAGTTTCAAGCGTGCACAGTGAAAGGTGAGACTGGAAACGATGGCTTCTGCAACGTGATTTATCGCCAGCGGTGTTTGTGCTTCCGTGTATGGCACACTCCAGCCGCCACCTACATCCAGTTCTTGACATTCCAAGCCGAGTGTGGTATGCAGTTCGGCGGCAAAAGTGCAGAGCGTGGCGATTGCGTCGCGATACGGTTGCAGGTCAAAGATTTGTGAACCGATGTGTGTGTGCAAGCCGACCAGCGTGAGACGCGGCGCGTGCTGTGCGATGCGCCGCGCCGCTTCCATTGCCGCGCCGGTGTGGATCGGCAAACCGAATTTCGATTCGGCGATGCCCGTTGCCAGATGCCGATGGGTGTGGGGATCAATCGCCGGGGCAAGGCGGAGCAAGAGGCGCGGCGTCACGCGTTGTTCGTCCGCGAGTTGCGCGAGGAGTTCGATTTCGTCAAGGTTGTCCACGACAACGTGTGTGACCCCTTGCGCGAACGCGGCGCGAATTTCGGCGGGCGTTTTGTTGTTGCCGTGCAGATAGATTTTGTCGGGTTCAAGCCCCACACGTCGCGCAATCTCCAGTTCGCCCTCCGAGGTAACATCAATTCCCAGCCCGGCTTCTTTGAAGAGACGCGCGAGGTAAGGCGAATAGTACGCCTTGGTAGCGTACAACACGAGGGTATTGTGCCAGCGCGCGCAAAACGCGTCGCGCATTTCGGTTGCCCGCGCGCGCAGATGCACCTCGTCAAAGACGTAGAGCGGCGTGCCGAATTCGCGCGCCAGTTCCACCGCGTCGCACCCGCCGATTTCAAGATGACCGCGCGCGTTGATGCGCGCAGTGAGGGGAAAAAGGTTCATGGTGAATGACAAATGAGCAAATGACAAATGAACAAATGACGAATGACAAATGGTATCTACTCAGCCACTGTGTCATTGCGAGCGCAGTTCGCGAAGCAATCCCCAAATTCGTAGTGTGGAGATTGCTTGCTTCGGCTTCGCTCAGCACCGCACAAAACGCCTTCTCGCAATGACAGGGTGAGTAGTCCAAATGACGAATGACAAATGACAAATGAGCGAATGACAAAGGGCAAGGGAAGGTTGGTGTGACTGTATCACAACTCCAGATGAATGTCAAAGATTTCTTTGTCTTTCCAGGGCATGTGCAAAGTTACTTGACAAACCGTCGGGCGACTCAAGTCGCAGCAACAGTACGGGCGAATAATGATTCGCCCCGACGCGCCTGCCTTCGCAGGCTGAAGGCGAGCCGCCGCAGGGCGGCTTCGGGTATGTGTTGCTGCGGTTTCAACCGCCCGTGCCCGACTTTGCATAAGCCCTGCGTCCTTCGTCCCTGAATTGAACATTCGTGCTATTTGTGATAGAATGGGGAGCAAAGTTTGAGGTGGGGAGGTCGGTATGCGCGAGGTCGTGATTGCGATAGCGCAGTTTCAGCCACGCTTGAATGAGGTGCAGAAAAATCTGGATCGAATGAGCGATATCATTGATCACATCTGCGCGGCGCAAAAAGTGAACTTGATTGTTTTTCCTGAACTGGCAACCACTGGTTACGAGTGTGGCGTTCGCTTTGCCGAGTTTGCCGAGCCGGTGCCGGGTTATGTGATTGAAACGCTGGGTGCTGCCATCGCGCGCTATGAAACCTATCTGGCATTTGGAATGGTCGTCAAGCACAAGGTCGAGAGTGTGTTGTACGACGCGGCGATTTTGCTTGGACCCGATGGTGCGCCGGTGGGGCAGTATCACAAAGTGCACTTGAAACCGGAAGAGCGTCCGATTTTTCGCGGCGGCTTTCGTTTTCCCCTGTTTCAAACAGCGTTTGGCACGATTGGCTTGCTCCTGGGCTGGGATGTAGCGTTCCCCGAAGCGGCGCGCGTGCTCGCGCTCGATGGCGCGGAACTGATTGTGGTGCCGGCGAACTGGGAAGCCCAGACGATTGGCGAGTGGCAGACGTACCTGCGCGCGCGGGCACTCGAAAATTCAATGTTTGTTGTGGGAGTCAATCGCATCGGCGATGAGTACACCTACGCGTTTGGTGGCGCGAGCGCGGTGCTCAGTCCACGCGGTGAAACCCTCACGAGTGTCGGATACGACGAACAGAATCGTCCCCGAGAAGCGTACGCGATTGTGCGAATTGATCTGGATGAGGTGCGCAAGTGTCGCGAGGAATGGCAAACGATGGCCAGTCGTCAACCAGCGTTGTATCGCGCGCTGGTGCGCAATTATTGAGGTGAGGTGAGCAATGTCCATCGTCGGTTACATTGTGGGTGAAGTGAGTACCAACGAGTTTACGTTTGTGACGACGCGCGAGAGTGCACCGCCGCGCCTGGAGTACATCGTTGTCCCCGTGCAAGAAGGACATCGTTCAATCCAGGTGCTGGCGCAGGTGACAGCGCTGAACGTTTCCTCGCGCGTCCTCAACGCGTCGCTGGGTTACGCCGAAGTGGAGGCGATTCTCCATCGTCTCAAGTCATCGCCACCGATTGTGCAGGGTGTGGCGCAGGTGCTCGGTTTTCTCGATGACGATGGCGCAGTGCGTTTTCCGCGTCACGCGGCAACGCCAGGCACCGCCGTTTCGCTCGCGCCCGATGATCTCTTGCGTCAGTTTTTCTCGACGAACATCACGAGCGGCATCGAAATCGGTACGCTCATCAATCGTCCGAGTGTGCCGGTGCTCCTCAACCCGAATGGTTTGCGGCGACATCTCGCGGTCATTGCGCAAACCGGTGCCGGCAAATCGTACACGGTTGGTGTGATTCTCGAAAAACTGTTACAACTCGGCGGCACGATTGTCGTTTTCGATCCGAACAGCGATTACGTGCTGATGCGGCGCGATCCGCACCATCGCGCGACGCCGTTCGCCGATCGTGTGCAAGTGTATCGTCTGCCGACGACGCAAAGCGGACGGATCACCGATGAAGAAATCGGAGGGGCGCAAAAATTTACGATGCAATTTTCCAAACTCGAACCTGAAGAGATTTGTCAGATGACCGGCATCGGCGAAGGCGCGACGAACATTCGCAAAGCCGTGCAAACCGTGTGGGAAAAATTGCAGGGGCAGGATTACACCGCCAGAGTATTTCTCGATGAGCTGGAAAATCTGGCAAACGCAGGCGAGGTAATGCCGGGGCGCGGTCCGCGCGCGCTCAGCCCGGTCATCGGCGATGAAAAGGAATTTGATCGCAGTGTTGCGCAGCGCATCGCCGAAAAAGCCAACATTACCTTTGACGATCTGGGCAAAGAGGAAAGCGAAGATGTCGAACCGCGCAAGGCATCGAACGAAGGCAAACGGGTGTCGTGGGATGCGGTGATGGGCGCGCAAAAAGCACTCAAGTACATCGAACGATTGACCAAGATTGACATCTGGGGTTTTAGCGATGTGCCAATGAACGATTTGCTGAAACCGATGACGCTCTCAGTGATTGATGTGGCGGGTGTGGATCAGTGGATTGCGGAGTTCGTCGTGGACAAGGTGCTGCGCGAAGCGTGGGGGCGCGCGGTCAACGAAGGATTGCCGCGGCCGGTCTTTTTCGTTCTCGAAGAGGCACACAATTTTGTTCCCGGCGGACCCGGCGCGCAATCTCAGGCGGCATACATCATCAAACGCATTGCCTCGGAAGGACGCAAGTTTGGCTTGTTTCTCATCCTCATCACGCAACGACCGTACAAAGTGCACGGTGACACGTTATCGCAGTGCAACTCGCAAATCATTATGCGCCTCACCAATCCGCAGGATCAACAAGCGGTACGCCAATCGTCCGAGAGCATCAGTGAGGGTTTGCTCGCGGATTTGCCTGGCTTGAATGTGGGTGAGGCGGTGATTCTGGGTCCGCTGGTGCGCGTGCCGGTGATGGTGCGCGTGGGCAAGCGCGTTTCGAAAGAAGGCGGCAATGATATTGATGTCGTCCAGAAACTCGAGCAGGCGCGCAGCGAAGTCATCACCGAGACGCGCGAGGCAATGACCCAGGAAGCGCGTCGCGCGCGCGGTCGAAGCGAATGGCGCGAAGCTGTATAATACGCAAGACGCAAATACACAATAACCGCTATGCCTCCAATCTCCAATTCTCTTTCCTCCAACGGAAAAACCTTTGCCGAAAAAGCCCTCGCGCGCGCGTCCGGTCAGCGCGAGGTGGTGGCAGGACAAATCGTGGATGCAGTGCCCGACGTGCTGCTTTCGCACGATAACACGGCAGCCATCATCAAGATTTTTCGCGCGCTCGGCGTTGCGCGCGTTCAAGACCCGGCGCGGCTGGTCATCGTACTCGACCACGCCGTTCCTGCACCCACGACGCAACACGCGACGAATCATGCCGAGATTCGTCAGTTTGTTGAGGAACAGGGCATTGTCCACTTTTTCGATGTGGGACGCGGCATTTGCCACCAAGTTGTCAGCGAACACGCGCTCGTGTTGCCGGGGCAATTGATTCTGGGCGCGGATTCGCACACCACGCACTATGGGTGGCTGGGCGCGCTGGGTGCTGGCGTGGGACGAAGTGAAATGGCTGCCCTCTGGGCAACCGGCGAATTGTGGCTGCGCGTACCCGAATCCATCAAAATTGTTGTGGACGGTGCACTCCCGCGCGGCGTTACGTCCAAAGACCTGTGTTTGAAAATCATCGGCGATCTGGGCGCGGACGGTGGTTTGTACGCGTCGGTCGAGTTTCATGGCGACGCTATCACCCAATTGTCCCTCGAATCGCGGATGGTCATTCCGAATATGATGGCAGAGTTTGGCGTGAAGAACGCGTACCTGCCTCCCGACGATGCGGTGTTCACGTGGCTTGCCGAGCGCAAGGTGGCTAATGACCGCTTGCCCACTGGCAAGGCTCAATCTGCAATCTCCAATCTCAAATCTGAAATCGCGCGCGGCGCGCTCTACCCTGACGACAACGCGACGTACGCCGCAACCTATCGCTACGATGCTGCGACACTCGAACCGTACGTTGCGTGTCCACATCGCGTTGACAATGTGAAACCCCTCTCGCAAGTGCGCGGCACGCGCGTGCATCAGGCTTTCATTGGCACATGCACAAATGGACGTCTGGAAGACCTGGCGATGGCAGCAGAAATTTTGCGCGGCAAGAAAATCGCGCGCGGCACACGCCTCATCGTCATTCCGGCATCGGCGCAGGTGTTGAACGACGCCATCGCGCGCGGTTACATTCAAACGTTTCTCGACGCGGGTGCAGTGATTGGCGTGCCGGGGTGTGGTCCGTGTATGGGAAATCATCTGGGGGTGCCGGCGCCGGGCGAAGTGACCATCTCGACAGCGAATCGCAATTTTCGTGGACGAATGGGCACGCGCGATGCAGAGGTTTACCTTGCCAATCCTGCCGTTGTCGCGGCGAGCGCGATTGTGGGCGCAATCGCTGATCCGCGCGAGGTGTGACAATGCCTTTTGAATTCCAACGTCTGGAAATTCCTGACCTCATTCTGGTTCGCGTCTCTGCTGCGCGCGATGCGCGCGGTTTTTTCCGCGAGGTGTATCGTCGCGAGGAATTTATCGCGCACGGGATTCCGCCGTTCGTTCAGGACAATCACTCGCATTCGACGCGCGGGGTGCTGCGCGGTTTGCATTATCAAAAGCATCCCAGAGCGCAAGGCAAGTTGGTGATGGTGATTCAGGGTGAAATTCTGGACGTGGCGGTGGACATTCGGCAGGGTTCGCCGACGTACGGACGCTGGGTTGCGCAAATTCTTTCCGCCGAGAACGGTTGCGCGTTGTACATTCCGCCCGGTTTCGCGCACGGCTTTAGCGTCCTCAGCGATTCCGCCGATGTGCTTTACAAAGTCGCCGCCGAGTATGCGCCCGAGTTGGATCGCGGCATTCGCTGGAACGATCCCGACCTGGCGATTGACTGGCGCGTGCGCGATCCCATCGTCTCTCCAAAAGACGCGCAGTTACCGTACCTGCGCGATGCAGACAACAATTTTGTGTTCACACCGCGCGAATAAACGCGAAAGGACGCGAAAAGAATTCACTTATCCACTCAGCCGCCATGTCATTGCGAGCGTTTTTCGCGAAGCAATCCCCAAATTTGCGTGTGGAGATTACTTCGTCGGCACAAAACGCCTTCTCGCAATGACCTAGGGTGAGTAGTCACGAATTCACGGCAGTCGGCCGTCATCTGTCGGCGGTCATTTTTTCAAGGAGCAAACCAATGGCAGCGTATGTAATTGTGGACATTACCGTGCACGATCCCATCGGTTACGAAGAGTACAAGAAACTCGCACCACCTGCCGTTGCAGCGTACGATGGCAAGTATCTCGCGCGCGGCGGCAAAGTCGAGACACTCGAAGGGGACTGGTCGCCCAAGCGATTGGTCATCCTGGAATTTCCCAGCGTCGAGCGCGCCAAACAGTGGCTCAACTCTGACGAGTATCGCGCCGCGCGCGCGTTGCGTCATCAAACCGCAACAGCGCAGATGATTGTCGTTGAGGGTGTCAACCCGTGACGACGTTGCCTCCCATCACGCGCGCGGGCGCGATGTGCGTCGTGCTATCGGACGATCGTCAACGCGTTTTGCTGTTGCGCCGCGAAGTGTTTGTGCTGTGGGACTTGCCCGGCGGTGGCATCGAACCCGGCGAAGACCCGGCTGAGGCAGCCGTGCGCGAGACGCGCGAAGAATCGGGCTATAAAGTGGAGATTGAGCGATTCGTCGGCAAGTATCGTTGTCAATCGGTGTACGGTGGCGGCGATCAGTTGACGTACGTCTTTCGCGCGCGCGTGGTGGGTGGCGCGCCCCGGTCTATCGGTCTGGAAACGACCGGCTTGCGCTGGTTTCCGGTGAATGCGCTACCGCGCGGCGTCGAGCCGTTGCAACGTCAGATGATTGCGGACGCGCTTGCCGATGCCTCCGCTCCGGTTGAACGACGCATCGAGTTTGCGCGCTGGAAACTGTATCCCGCGCGCGTGATCTTTTTCGTGATGCGCGTGCGCAACATCACCGCGCGACGATTGTTAAAATGGTGGCGACGCAAGACATCGAACGAGGAAATACCCAGATGAAATTACGCGGACGGGTGTGGAAATATGGCGACGATGTAAACACCGATGTTATTTTTCCCGGCAAGTACACCTACACCGTAACCGATCCACGCGAACAGGCGCAACACGCGCTCGAAGACCTGGACCCCAACTTTGCGCGTCAGGTGCAACCCGGGGACATTATCGTGGCGGGAAAAAACTGGGGGAACGGTTCGTCGCGCGAACAAGCGGCAACGTGTCTCAAGTACGCCGGCGTGCGCGCGATTATCGCCAAATCGTTCGCGCGCATTCACTTTCGCAATCTCGTGAACAATGGCGTAGTGCCGATTGTGTGTCCGCGCGCAGTGGACGCGATTCACAACGGCGAAACGATCGAGATTGATCTCGACGCGCACACGATTCACTGCAACGCCGGCATCTTCGACTTTCCACCACTCTCGCCGACGCTGTTGATGATTATCGAAACTGGCGGCTTGATTCCGATGCTGCGCCGCAAACTGGGCACGGAACATTTGCCGATGCCAGAAATAAAGTCAGGAGAGTAACGATTTTCTACCTTCAACGGTCACATTTTCCAAGGTGGCGTCGTTTTCTGTCCAACCGACTCGATAGCAAAATGGACGTTCTGAAACAAGTGGGTTTACACGCCAGGGCTTGACCCCACTCATCCCCCTGCCCCCTGCTCTCCCCGCGTCGCGGGGAGAGCAGGGGGTATGAATGGGGTGGTGGCGGGCGGCTACGCCGCCCGCCACCACTCCCATCCTTTGACTTCCCCTCCCCGTTGCGCCAAGCGCAACGGGGAGGGGGTAGGGGGCATATGCGTCAACTTA
>Ga0209162_1001101_pt1 | contig 27747 bp, 16 predicted proteins | sample YNPNPMetaG_FD_187121 | JGI IMG/M metagenome (GOLD analysis project Ga0209162, IMG submission 187121) | Anoxygenic and chlorotrophic microbial mat microbial communities from Yellowstone National Park, USA - YNP NP MetaG (SPAdes) (version 2) ...
CGGATCAAGAGTCGGGTCGTCCGAATTCCGTGTCTGTCCCCATATCTGGGTCCTGCAGCCAGCCTCGACCGTCCTCCCGGCAATTGGGCAGGTTCAGCGGGTCAAAAGCCCGCTCGCCTCAACTCCGTGTCTGTCCCCATATCCCGCCGGCCATGCGCCCTTTCGGTCGCCCCGTTGAAAGTTGAGAGTTGAACGTTGGACGTTCAACGTTCCTGATCGTCGTACCGGACATCGTGCCTGTCCCTCTATTTGCATCGCCAGTGCCCAAGCACCGTGCCTGTCCCCATATCCCGCCCACCATGCGCCCTTTCGGTCACCCAGTTGAAAGTTGAGAGTTGAGCGTTTCACGTTGAACGTTCCTGATCGGTACATCGGACATCGTGCCTGTCCCTCTATTTGCACCGCCGGTGCCCAAGCACCGTGTCTGTCCCCATATCTGGGTCCCGCAGCCAGCCTCGACCGTCCTCCCGGCAATTGGGCAGGTTCAGCGGGTCAAAAGTCCGGTCGCCGAAACTCCGTGTCTGTCCCCATATTCCACCCACCATGCGCCCTTTCGGTCGCCCCGTTGAAAGTTGAGAGTTGAACGTTTCAAGTTGAACGTTCCTGATCGGTATATCGGACATCGTGTCTGTCCCTCTATTTGCACCCCCGGTGCCCAAGCACCGTGTCTGTCCCCATATCTGGGTCCTGCAGCCAGCCTCGACCGCCCTCCCGGCAATTGGGCAGGTTCAGCGGGTCAAAAGCCCGCTCGCCTCAACTCCGTGTCTGTCCCCATATTCTACCCACCATGCGCCCTTTCGGTCGCCCCGTTGAAAGTTGAGAGTTGAACGTTTCAAGTTGAACGTTCCTGATCGGTATATCGGACATCGTGCCTGTCCCCATATCTGGCCGCCTCGCCGGCTTTGGACCGTCCGAGCGGCGCTTGGCCAGGTCCGCCGGATCAAGAGTCGGGTCGTCCGAATTCCGTGTCTGTCCCCATATCTGGGTCCTGCAGCCAGCCTCGACCGTCCTCCCGGCAATTGGGCAGGTTCAGGGAGTCAAGAGTCCGGTCGCCGAAACTCCGTGCCTGTCCCCATATCCCGCCGGCCATGCGCCCTTTCGGTCGCCCCGTTGAAAGTTGAGAGTTGAACGTTTCACGTTGAACGTTCCTGATCGGTATATCGGACATCGTGCCTGTCCCTCTATTTGCATCGCCGGTGCCCAAGCACCGTGCCTGTCCCCATATCTGGCCGCCTCGCCGGCTTTGGACCGTCCGAGCGGCGCTTGGCCAGGTCCGCCGGATCAAGAGCCGGGTCGTCCGAATTCCGTGTCTGTCCCCATATTTGGTCCTGCGCAGATTATCCAATATGATAATTCGAAGGCCGCACCGTGGTCACAGCACTGCTTGCTGCCAGAGAAGCAGATACTGACAAACTGAGCAAACTCGCAGCCTGGCTAAACATACAAGGCCGATTCAAGGTCTCGCACAACCACGCTCATGTATGGATAGCGTTTGTCGGGTTCGGTCTCGATACACTTTAGAACAATACGTTCGAGCGCCGGAGGGATTGCCGCGTTGAGCTCGGTGGGGTTGCGAAATCCACTGCCGCGATCCAACTGGCGCGCGAGAACCTCGGCCGCTGTTTCGCCCGGGAAGGGTTTTTGGAAGGTGAGAAACTCGTAAGCTGTAACGCCGAAGGCGAAAATGTCGGCGCGATGATCGACCGGTTGGCGCTGTAGCTGTTCAGGCGACATGTAAGCGGGCGTGCCGGGGTTGCCGGACAATTTGCGCGCAGATTCGGGCCGTGGCATGGCGAGGTCGAAATCAATCAGGCGCACGTTTGCATTTCTGCTGACCATGACATTTTCCGGCTTGAAATCCATGTGCATGTAACCGCTTTCGTGGACGTGTTCCAACCCGATCGCCATGTCGATCAGAATGTTCCCCGCGAACTCGGTGAGGATTGGATCGTTTTGGGCCATTAACAACTTCAAGTTTGCGCCTTCGACGTATTCGGTGGCCAGGTAATGGCAGCCTTCGATTTTTCCGTGACCGATGTATCCGATAATGAACTCATGCTTTTCGATGTCCGCCAGAATCTCGCAGCCGCGGATGAACCGGCGCCTGGTCTTGAAATCGAGCCTGTGATCGTTACGGAGGCACCGGATCGCACAATGGTTTTGCGCAGAATCGGTTGCAAGCCAAATGTCTGCCACGCCACCGCTGTTTATCAGTTCATGCAGATAGTACGGCCCAAACGGGCCCGGTTTGCGATGCCCACTCTCGTCAGTCCAGTTTTTTCCGAATCCGAACATGCGCGCCTTGAAGTTACAATTTATTCGGACGTCTGCCAATGCGCCAGAGCAGAGAGCGTCTGAGAAGCGAAGCCCCGCGGCAACATGGTTTCCCAGCAAAAGAATGCTGGGGCGAACGAATTGCGAGGAATTCCTCACAGATTCGGGTTGGACCACAGATTCGGTGGAAATGGATGGCAACTTTCTCGCGCTGGATTTGAACGGTCACCTGACCGTCCACCTACAGAACGCCGGTCCGTTGTGATTGCCGGGCTGGAAGACCCGCGGCTTGGTTCAATCGCAGCTATTCGTCAAGGCATGTTCGCACAACCGAAGCCAAAGTTTCGACCAAATATGGCTTCTGCAAAAAGCGCGTTTTGGGCGGGAGTTTGAAACGTCCCTCGGTGATTTCTGTGCTGTACCCGCTTGTATAAATCACCTTCAGGGATGGATTGTCCTTCATGAGCCGGGCGGCCAATTCGATACCGTTCATGTTTCCCGGCATTACTATGTCCGTCAGCAAGAGATTGATTTTTTGGGCATGGTTTGACCAAAGGTCCAGCGCCTCACGACCGGACCCGGCAGTAATCACGGTGTACCCGAGGCTTTTCAATGTTACCTCAACTACAGAGCGGACGGCGGGCTCGTCTTCGACGACAAAGATTGTCTCGCCCTGGCCGCGTGGAATGACGCGAGAGTTTTTCGTCCGGGGTGGCAGGTCTGGGAATGGGCAGCCGGGCAGGAAAACCGTGAATCTCGAGCCGTTGCCGACAGCGCTCTCGACCTCGACACAGCCCCGATGCTGTTGCACAATGCCATGGACAATCGACAGCCCGAGCCCGGTTCCTTTGCCAACCTCCTTGGTTGTGAAGAAAGGCTCGAAAATGCGCTCGATCGTCGCGGCATCCATTCCGATCCCAGTGTCCAGCACACTGAAACAAACGTACAACCCGGCGTCTGAAAGTCCTTTTTGGGCAGCGGTTTTTTCGTCGAGGTTGATTGCAAAGGTTGACAGCGTCAAGGTTCCGCCTTGAGGCATGGCATCGCGCGCATTTACGACAAGGTTGACGATGAGCTGCTCCATCATGCCCGGATCAGCTTTGATCAAGGGCAGATTTGACGCGTAGTGGCAGTTCAGCTCGATATGTTCCCCGATGAGGGTGCGGAGCATCCTTGCCATGTTTTCCAGAATCTCATTCAAATTGACGAGTTCGCATCTTGGGGATTGTTTTCGGCTGAACAGCATCAATTGCTTGACGAGCTTTGCTGCGCGTTCCGCGCTGGTAATGATCTGCTTCACATAACCCTGGCTTCTCGAGTCCGGCGGCAGATCGGATTGCAGCAGCGAACTGTTTCCGATAATGGTTGTCAGAACGTTGTTGAAATCATGCGCAACGCCTGCGGCAAGTTGACCGACAGCTTCAAGCTTTTGGGACTGTCGCAACTGTTCTTCGATCCGTCTGCGCTCGTTCTCGGCGCGCTTCCGCGCAGTAGCATCGTGAAAACACCACACGCGGCCAATGATGTTGTCGCCGACTTTCTCTGGTTGCGTATAAAGCTCGAAAACACGCCCGTCCTTGAATTCGAGGATGTCTTCGCAGCGGCCTTCCGGATCCTGATTAATGGCATTTGCTCTGGCCTTGAATCCGTCGGGGTCTTTGAGCTGGGACATCGCAAGTTCAACAAGAACAGAGATGTTCCTCCGGGTCATCACATCTTCAGGGATTTGCCACATTTCTATGAACCTGTGATTGTAAATCGTGATTCTGCCCTCTTGGTCAACCACAAGGATACCATCCCAGGTTGAATCAAGAGTCGCCTGCAACAAAGACAACGATTCTTTTAACGACTCTCGAGCCTCCCGTCTTTCAGTCACATCCCAAAACACACCCTGTATCCCCACGGTCCTGCCCGTCACGTCTTTGAGCGGGCTCTTGATCACTCTGACCCATCGGTCCTCGCCTTTCCGCCGACCAGTCTTTTCTTCAGCGTCAAACGTATGGCCGGTTTCCATCACGCGCAGATCGTCGGCATGATACTTCTCCGCTGCCTCAGCCGGGAACAGGTCAAAATCGGTCTTGCCGATGGCCTCTCCTTGCGAAAGCCCGAAAAACTCGCAAAACCGCTGGTTCACGAACGTAAACCGTCCTTCGGGATCCTTGCGAAAAACACAGAGCGGCAGACTCTCGACCAGCGAATGATACAACAACTCAGAACGGCGGAGTTCCTGCTCGATGCGTTTCCGGTCAGTAATGTCCCGCCCAATGCCCTGAATCCAGATCGGCTTGCCATTCTCATACAAGAGTCGAGTGCTGACCTCGATCCACAGCCTGCGCCCATCCTTGGTCACAACCTCAACTTCGTAGGTTGTGGACACATCCTTCTGCAATTTCTCTGCAATGCGCTGCCGCACGTTGTCCAGATGCTCGGGAGCAACCACGTCAGTAATGTTCAGTTTCAAAGCTTCTTCCCGGGTATGTCCGAGCAACCGTTCAGCCGCAGGGTTGAAATAGATGAATTTGCCCTCAAAATCATGCGTGTAAACCAGGTCGCTCGCGTTTTCCACCACTTCTCGGTATCGACGTTCCAGCGCCGCTTCGCGCTCGAGATTCTCGCGTATCTTGCGTTCCTGCTGTGCGACACGGCGGCGAAGCGTGATGCTCCACGCCACAAGAATCAGCCCTGCCAATCCCAATCCCGCTCCAACCCGTAACAACACAGGCGGAATTCGCCAGGAAGGCGCCAACGCCTCTTCCCCTGTCCACTTCCGAAACGCTCCACGCCGTTCCGATTCCGTTATGGTTACAAGGCCTTTGTTCAGGATGGCCAGTAATTGAGTGTTCCCCTTTGCGACAGCGAGATGCTGGGGCAGCGTGAGTACTATCTCAGGCAACACCCGAAGTTCCGTAATTGACACTTCGGTTATAATGTGTTGCCCGACGGGCAGGACTTCGAGCATCGCATCCAACTGTCCCAGCACCAGTTTCATCAAACCTTCACGGGTGTTGGCCACCGGCTCCACAATCAATTCCTGATGAGCCTGTTTCAGCCATCCATGCGCACCGTAATCCTGCACAACTCCAACACGGCGGCCTTTGAGGTCCTTCATGCCATTGTATTGGGTCGTGGTCTTGTTGACAAACAGCACCAATGGCACCTCGAGATAAGGGCGCGTGAAATCAAGAAACTCCTCGCGCTCAGACGTCCGCGTAAGCGTCCCAAGAAGGTCCGCTTCGCCCCGTCGCATCCCGGCGAGAACCTCATTCCACGTCTTGTAACGCACCGGTTTGATCGCAGTCCCGAGCCGCTGCGCAATCAAATTCAGCAAATCAGGAGTAATCCCTCCGACCTCGCCATCCGGCCCAATGAATTCAAAAGGAGCAAATGCCGGGTCGGGCGCATAACGCAGAGGCTCGTGAGCTCGAAACCATGCCTGCTCCTCCTCTGTCAGGGGCACAACAGCCGTTTTCCCGGCACCGCCAAACACCCCAAAACACGCAACCAACAACGCCGCAATTGCACAGAACACAGCACGGCACAGCCGCAAACGAACGATCCGAGATGTCTGTGCAAATCTTCTGAGGCAGCAGGACAAAAAATGAAGACGAGCACGCGGCGCTCGAGATTCAGTCTCAAGTCCCGCTCTCCCCCTGCCTCCCGCAGTCGCATTCACAATTACCTGCTCCATCTTTGCACTGCCAGTCTGTGGACCGTTTTGGTCACAGACATGGCATATCCTACACCGCAAACATCTACTGTCCAGAATCTTCTACAGTACTCTGTTAAAATCTCAGTAAGAATGGCTTTTCACGCAGAAAGGCTCGCAAGTTCAATGCCGGCTTCTTGGCGGCCACTGTTGGGAAAAGGGACTTGAGCCTAGATGGCAGTGGGTACTCTTCACGCAGCGGGTTGGCATTGCGTTTTTGGTTGCAAGAACAGGGTCAGAATGGTACTATACAAATGTATAGTATATGAACCGGCTCACAGAAAGACAAAAACAGGTGTTCGAATTCGTGCGAAACACGATACTCCGCACAGGTGTCGCCCCAACACTCCGCGAAATCGCCGCTCAATTCAGGTTCCGAAGCGTCAAGGCAGCCGCAGACCATGTCGCTGCGCTCCGGCGCAAGGGGCTTTTGACATGGACGCCGCGCCGGGCACGCGCTTTGCGGTTGACGGCTTTTTTGCCAATCCGAGGCGGTCCGCAAACAGAAGAACCGGACAATTTTTCAACTGGACTGTCTGCGATCCGGCATGCAGTGGCGCGCCTCCCGATTTACGGGTCGATCCCGGCCGGTTTTGCACAGGAACATGCTCAGGAAAACAAGGGGCATGTGGCCATCGATCTTGGCCTGTTGGGCATTCGCCCAACCGCCCGCACGTTTGTCCTCGAAGTACGGGGCGATTCAATGATCGGGCGTCACATTCTAGATGACGATCTTGTGGTGCTCGAACATGGGCGCACACCCCGGAATGGCGATGTGGTGGCGGCCCTGATCGACAACGAAAGCACACTCAAAACTTTCGTCCAGGAACGCGGGCGGCAGCCATATCTCAAGGCTGAAAACCCAAAGTACCCCAAGCTTTACCCGGCCAATGAACTGGTCATCCAAGGGGTAATGGTGGGGCTGATTCGGCGCATCAAAACGGGAACAGTCGGGCCAGCCCCGCGAGGCACATGAACTCAGCGCGGCGCAGCACCATGACAACAAATGGATGAAGCATTGACCAAATTCACCCGACCGGTTGTGCATCTTGATGCGGATGCATTTTTCGCCGCGGTCGAACAGGCTGCCGACGCGCGCTTGCGGGGCCGGCCTGTTGTTGTGGGGGGCGAACGACGCGGTGTAGTGGTGAGTGCATCCTACGAAGCCCGGCGGTTTGGCATCCGCCCGCCAATGCCAACCGCACGCGCACGCAAGCTCTGTCCAAAGTTGATCGTGTTGCCTGGCGATTTCGAAAAGTACGAGCAGTTTTCACAATGGATGTTCAGTTATGCCTACGATTTCACGCCCGATGTCGAGATTTGCTCTCTGGATGAGGGATACGTTGATTTGAGAGGCGTGCGTCGCCCGCCAATCGAGGTCGCCGCAACCATCCGCGATGCCATTCGCAAGGCACTGAAAATTAGCGTCAGCGAAGGCATCGGCAACAACAAGCTCGTCAGCCAGATTGCTTCCAAGCTCCGCAAACCGGCCGCCTTCGAGTGTGTGTTGCCGGGCCGTGAAACCGAATTTTTGCATCCACTGTCGAACCGCTGGCTGCCGGGTGTTGGTCCGCGCATTGCCGAGCGCCTCAACACCGCCGGTCTTGTGCTCATCCGGCACATTGCAGCGGTGCCGACCGCATGGCTCGCGCTGCTGGTTGGGCATGCTGCGCCACAGTTGAAACAGTTCGCAAACGGCGTGGACGATCGCCCTGTCGTGCCGGCCAGTGTTCCCGCTGAAAGCTATTCCAAACAAGATTCTTTTGACCAGGACCAGACCGATGAGAAATACGTGGCGGCCATCCTGAGGCAAATGGCTGACACGCTCTTCGCACAAGCGCGAGCCGATGGCAAAAGCATCCGCACCATTACAGTTCGCGTGCGATACAATGATCGGGCGGAAGACCATGCCACGGAAAACCTCGCTGAACCAACCGACCTCGAAACCGACGTGTACAATCGCCTCGACCTGCTCCTTCGCCGCGCATGGCGCAGACGCGTCAGCCTCCGAGCGGTTTCCCTGAAACTTTCGAACCTGTACAGAAGCTTCCACGTCGGCGTTCTCCCATTCGACCGCGCGGATCAAAAACGCGGCGCGCAACGCCGATTGGCTGATGTCGTGGATCGACTGCGCGCGGAACACGGACATGCCGTGCTGCTCCGGGGCCATGATTTCATTCTCAAAACCGGCGAGCCAAACGCGAATCTGCCCGACAGCGGCGGAAGAAATGTCCGGTCCCACAGAAACGAAAAACTGCCGATGCCGCTGCCTCTGGTGGTGCGCAGCCATTATTCCTTTCTGAACTCGACGTTGTCGCCTGAAACAATTGTTGCGTGGGCACGCAAGCGCGGCTTGTCAGCCGTTGCAATATGCGACCACTGGAACCTCCATGGCGCAGTCGAGTTTTCATTCGCAGCCCGGGCTGCAGGGCTGAAACCGGTGCTGGGCGTGGAAATGGTTGTGGACGGGCAACCGCTTTGGCTCTACGTCGAGGATGCCGCCGGCTACGCAAATCTGTGCCGCATGATTTCCGATCACGCACCAGATGCCAAACCGCAGTGCGCCACGCAACAACGCCTGGCCGAATGCGGGACAGATGGTTTAATTGGCGTATCGCGCGACCTGACACTGGCGGCGCTTTTCCCGGGGCGGTTTTATCGTGCACTGACGTGCGATGCGGATTTTCGCGATTACGCGGCGCACAAAGGCCGTCTGCCTGCTGTGCCGGTTGCGCCCGTTCACTATGAGAAACCCGAAGACAGGCTGAAATTCAACATACTGCAGAGCATCCGCACCCTCACTTTGCTTCAGCAGCCGCACCCGGAAAAACTGATGTCCGGCGATCACCATTTTGGTTTGCCGACCGGATTTGCCGAGGCCATCGAGCACCGCCCGGAGCTGGTCAAACACACATGGGAAATTGCAGAGCGATGCAATTTTGCCCCGGCCCCCGGCAAACCGCAGTTCCCGAGCTTTGTGCCGCCGGATGGTTCAACCCCGGGGGCTTTCCTGCGCACCCTTGTTTTGCAGGGTCTGAAACAACGATACGGAGAACGGGGCGCAATGACACGCGAAGGCAGCATGATTCCCCCGGCCAAACTGCGCCAACAGGCTGAGGAAGAGCTAACCATGATCCACACCGTCGGTTACGAGGAATACTTTCTTGTGGTTTGGGACCTTTTGCAGACATGCCGCGCGCGCGGAATCGAGTGGATCACCCGCGGAAGCGCCGCCGATTCACTCGTTTGTTATTGTTTGGGCATCAGCAATGTCTGCCCGATCCGATTCGAGCTGTATTTTCGAAGGTTTCTCAATCCGGACCGTATGGCGCTCAACAAACTGCCGGACATCGACATCGACTTCCCGCACGACCGCAAGGACGATGTATTGAACATTTTGTTCGGCAAGTACGGTCGGGAACGGTGCGCCGTAGTGGGCGGGTTCTCGACGTTCCATGCCCGGAGCGCATTTGCCGAGGTTGCCAAGGTGCTGGGTGTGGCAGAACGCGATGTGCGCCGGTTTACCGAGCGTTTTCCATGGAGCTTCGGCGGCTTTGGCGATTCACCAACCAATTCACACATTCCAAATGGGGCCGAGACCATCGCGTGCACAACCAGCGGACGTCTGAAAGAGTTGTTGCGGGCAAACCCGGAATGCGCGGATTTGCCGATCGACGAGGAACCTTACAGTACCGCGCTTGACATCGCCGAGTTTTTGGAGGGCATCCCCCGCTACCCCAAAATGCATCCCTGCGGCGTTGTGCTCTCCCGCCAGCCCATGCACGAATTAACCCCGACCTTTGTCTCGCAAAAGGGTTATCCCACCACGCACTTCGACATGGACGCAATGGAAGCGATCGGTCTGGTGAAACTGGACATTTTGGCCCAGGGCGGTCTTGCTGTGATGCGCGATGCGGCGTTGGCCATGGAAACACGAGGAGTCTGCATCGATATCGAAAGATTCACCGTCACCAACTTTTCTATAAATGCCACGAACGCAGCCCCGGGCACAGACCCCGGCAGCGTGCCAACCGCGCCAGAACAGCAGTTCGGCGATCCTGCTGTATGGGACATGATTTCCGGTGGAAACGCGCGCGCTGTCCATCACATTGAATCTCCGGCGATGATATCGCTCTGCCGAATGTGCAACGTGCGCGACATCGACACGTTGATCGCCGTGGTGAGCGTCATACGACCGGGCGCAGCAAACGAAGACAAAAAACGCGAGTTCGCACGCCGCTGCCAGGGGCTGGCCCCGCCGGTTTATGCGCACCCTTCAATCGAGCCGTGCCTGCGCAGCACGTTTGGGCTTGTGGTGTACGAAGAGCATATCCTGCAAATCTGCGAAGCGTTTGCGGGCCTGTCCGCCGGCCGAGCCGACGTGCTCCGGCGCGCACTGGTCAAAAACAAGATGGACCTTGTGGCGGAGTTTGCAGATGAGTTCGCCGCCGGCGCCCGGCGGTTGGGACGGACCGAGCCCGAAATACAGCGGGTATGGGAACTTTTAACCGGATTCCACGGCTACGCGTTTTGCAAAGCGCACAGCACAGCTTACGGCGTCGAAGCATACCAGAGCGCATGGCTCAAACGGTATTTTCCCGCAGAATACATGGCCGCCGTGTTGACCAACGGGAAAGGGTTTTATCAGCCCCTTGTCTATGTGTTGGAATGTTGGAGACTTGGTATCCCGCTCTTGCCGCCGCGTGTGAACGAGCCCGGACCGGCTTTCACAGTGGTCGATATCGACGCCAATCTTGCGAAAGAGCCGCCCCCGAACAGCGGGTCATCGCCAAGTCGTCCAAACCCGACAGCCGGTTCGCCGCAAACGCGCAAACGCGCAATCCGCGTGCCGGTAACTCGCGTTCGTGCATTAACCCAATCAACTCAGGAGCGGCTGCTCGCAGAGCGCGCCCGCGCACCGTTCCGGTCGATTGCCGATTTCTACCTTCGCGTCAGACCCGAGCCGGCAGAAATGGAAGCGCTGATCCGCGTTGGCGCGTTCGATGAATTCGGCGCCGGTCGATGTGAACAGTTCTGGGAATATCAACGACTCAGAGCGCGCTGGGGCGAAGGAAACAGCATCGGTCAGGGCTGGTTGATCCCCCCGGACAGCATCTGCCCGACCACAGGTAACTCAGCCAACAACCCGGACAACCCCGATGCCGAACAAAAGGCGTTCCCGGCAGGCGACCCTCTGCATCTGCAAGAACCCACGCACATCCAACGACTCCACTGGGAAGTCGAGTTGCTCGGGTTTCCTGCAAGCGGCCACCCGCTCGATTTGTACCCGGACGTCGCTTGGGACACCTACTGCCCCATATCGCGAGCAGGCAAATTCGTCGGCCAGGAAATCACATTGTGCGGACTGGTAATCGAAGACCGGGTCCATCAACAAACAACCGGTGAACCGATGAAATTCCTCACCGTGGCGGACCGAACCGGAATTCTCGAAACAGAGCTGTTTGCACCCACGTACAAAGCCCATGGATTGGCAACCGTTCGGTACCCGGTGCTTGAAGTGAGCGGACGCGTCGAAACATTCGAGAACGGGCGCGGGTTCACCCTGCGTGTTCTGCGCGCAGGCCAGCCGCGTCTGCGCAAAGTAAATGCGCGCCGGGTGTAATCGGTTCCTGTCCAGATTACGTTACGCAGCTCGGGACGGAAAGCAGAAATCGTTTTGAACTTGCTTTATATGAGTTCAAACCTTCGTTTAAGCGCATGTGGAGTTCGCAGGACCTCGCTGACTCCCCCCCCTTGCCGGAGCCATCTGGGAAACTGTTGTCGCTTCTGAATTGCGCCGGTTGCTCCTCAATGCAGGACGCGTCGGCGAGCTGTTTTTCTGCCGCGAACGAGAATGGGAAGTGGACTTTGTCATTCATCATGGAGGCCGCATAACGCTGGCAGAGCCCAAATGGACAGAACTGCCGGACCAGCGGGCCGCTGCGAATCTGCGCAAGGCGGCGTCCCAATGGCCAAAGAACTCTGTATTACTATATTGAGAAATCGATCATATTTGCGAAGATTTTCACGCGGCGAGTTTGCTCAACTTGTCACCAGAGTGCGGCCTTTGTAGTAATCTGCGTTCGGAAATCGCTGATTAGCGGGTCGTTCGAGACTTTTCGCTTCGAACTGTTCGGCCACTGTTCCCACTCGATTCTCTCCCCCTGTGGGCGACGGAGTCGCCCCTTTCAGCGCGGCGCGACGCAGTGCCAAGCCTGGAACGAACGCATTTAGCTCGCCGCGATCGTTTGGTTGCAGCTGCGCCGCGCTGAGAAATATGCCGACCAACACTTGTTTGACATTTCAGGCTGGCATCGACAGTATAATGGCATGAATGCGACCGATCGCGCACATGCCTTCCCCGATGGGGGGCATCATTCGAGTGTTCGCGTTCACCGGCATCAACATTCACACCGGCGCAAGCGCTTTCATTATCGCCCGGAAGCATTGGGCAAGGAGGACTGGGGATGGCGGTTGACCGATGTTGATTTTCGGCAACTGCTTGCGCGAAAGGGTTTGGTGAGGTTGGCCCTTGTACTTCTCTTTGTAGGGTTGCCATTGGCCGGCTTGCAGCTTTCGATATGGCTGCTTGGAAGTGAACAGGTCCACAAGTGGCTCATGGAAAACGGACCTGATGCTCTGATGCGGTTTGTTCGCTGAACATCCCGATTCTGCCATCCTTGCGAATCATCGCAGCCAGGGTGATCAAACCGTGATCTCTTGAATTTTGCCCTTGTGCAGTTTGGAATTGATCGCGATAACAACCGCACACGATGAATGTGCTCGAAGATTTGAAGTGGCGTGGTTTGGTTGCTGATTGCACGGATGAAGCGGCGTTGACGGCTCGGCTTGCCTCGGGTCCGATCACACTCTACTGCGGATTTGATCCGACGGCCGACAGTCTGCACGTGGGCAATCTCGTCCCGTTGCTCGTGCTGAGACGGTTTCAGATTTACGGACACAAACCGATCGCTGTTGCAGGCGGCGCAACCGGGTCGATTGGCGATCCCAGCGGAAAAACTGCCGAACGTCAACTGCTGAGCCTCGAGGCGATAGCCCACAACATCGCTGCGGTCAAAGAACAACTCAAGCGGCTTTTGGATTTTGAGGCCAAAACCAACCCGGCACTTCTGTTGGACAACGCGGATTGGACCGCCAATGTCCGCTACCTTGATTTTCTGCGCGATATAGGCAAGCACTTTTCGGTCAACATGATGGTTGCCAAGGAGAGCGTGAAGGCCCGGATGGAAGATCGCGAGTGCGGGATCAGTTACACCGAATTCAGTTACATGTTGCTCCAGGCATTCGATTTCTACCATTTGTGCAAGAACCATGACTGTGAACTGCAAATCGGTGGAAGCGATCAGTGGGGAAACATCACAGCCGGGATCGATCTGATCCGCCGCAAGCTTGGCCGCCAGGCGTATGGCCTGACGCAACCTCTGATCACCAACGCTGATGGTTCGAAATTCGGCAAAACCGTTGCCGGAGCCGTCTGGCTGAGCAGCGCCAAGACCAGTGTTTACCGGTTCTACCAGTACTGGATTCGCACCGATGACCGCGATGTGGTTCGTTACTTGAAGTACTTCACCTTTCTCAGTCGCGAGGAAATCGAATCAATCGAAGCACAACACCATCAAAAGCCCGAATCGCGCGTTGCGCATCAGGCGCTTGCCACGGCCGTGACAACAATGGTGCACGGCGACGCAGCCACCCGGGAAGCAAGGCGCGCCAGCGAAATCCTGTACGGGGGCGAAATTGGGGATATCGGTGAGGCGACTTTCACCGAGCTGGCTGCAGAAATCCCAAGCGCAAGCATTGACCGGCCTTTGTTGGATGGACAGGGCATGGCGCTGATTGATTTGACTGTCAAGGTGGGCCTTTACGAATCAAAGGGCGCCGCGCGACGCGAGATGACCGCCGGCGGGTTTTACGTGAACAACGTTCGCGAAACAAATCCGCAGCGCATGATTCGCAGTGCTGATCTGTTGTTTGGCAAACATCTTCTTTTGCGGCGCGGCAAGCGCAATTACCTGCTTGTCACAGCCAAAGCCTGAGCGCGCAGCCCGGGGCCGAAATCTCAATCGCAGGCTGCATTAAACATTTGCCGCGTGCGAATTCGGCGTGTTCATGGTAAATGAATTGTCCAGGAACGAAGTGCTGGTGCCATGTCAAATCTTCAAATCAAGAATCGGGAATCTTGCGCGTACGATCTTGTCGCGCTCGGCGAAGTGATGTTGCGGCTCGATCCCGGAGAAGGGCGCATCAGATGCGCTCGCGAATTCAGGGTGTGGGAGGGCGGCGGCGAATACAACGTCGCCCGCGGGCTGCGTCGTTGTTTTGGCATGCGCACAGCAGTTTGCACTGCGTTTGCCGACAATGAGATCGGGCGATTGCTCGAGGACTTCATTCTCCAGGGCGGGGTGGACACACGGTTCATCAAGTGGGTCCCTTACGACGGCGTTGGACGGACGGTGCGAAACGGGCTGAATTTCACCGAACGCGGTTTTGGGATTCGTGCCGCACTCGGCGTTCCCGACCGCGGGAACTCGGCAGCCAGCCAGCTTGGGCCGGGCGATTTTGATTGGGACCGGATATTCGGGGAACTCGGTGTGCGCTGGTTTCACACCGGCGGCATTTTTGCCGCGCTCTCCGATTCGACTCCGCGGCTGGTAATCGAGGCCGTCAGAAAAGCCAAAGAGTATGGCACCCTCGTTTCGTACGACCTCAATTATCGGCCAAGTCTCTGGAAAAGCATCGGCGGCCATGCACGCGCCCGGGAAGTGAACCGGGAGATAGCAAAATACGTGGACGTGATGCTTGGCAATGAAGAGGATTTCCCCGCCTGCCTCGGCTTTCAGGTGCGCGGGTTGGACACAAAATTTCAGAATCTCGATGTGTCTGCTTTCAAATTGATGATTGAAGAGGCTGTAAAGGCTTACCCGAATTTCAAGGTTGTTGCTACAACATTGCGTGTTGCAAGGAGCGCGTCGCGAAACGACTGGAGCGCCATTTGCTGGATGAACGGCCAGTTCTACAAAAGCCGTGAGTACATCAACCTGGAAATCCTTGACCGCGTCGGTGGCGGTGACAGCTTTGCCAGCGGCCTTATATACGGCCTCATGACCTCCGCGGACCCGCAATTGGCGGTCGAGTATGGCGCCGCACATGGCGCCCTTGCAATGACCACCCCCGGTGACACCAGCATGGCCAGCAAAAGCGAGGTCGAAAAGGTAATGGCCGGCGACAGCCCAAGAGTCGAACGTTAGTTCGCCAGCGAGCTTCTGATTCAGGTTGGCGAGGCATACGGTACGATAATCCCCGACTGGTGCTCGCCGACTGCGGTGCTCCGCCCACCTCACCATCGCAAATTCCGAATCAAAATCTTGAGTTCTTGAGCCAAGTCCTCAGAAATATCGTGTCTGTCCCCAAATTTGGACACCAGAAGCCACGACACGGTTCCGCAGCCGAACGAGGCTCGGTAAACATATCGAGCCTGGCACTCTATTCCCCGGGCTTTATGACACGATATGTGGACAGACACGAAGTTCAAGGTTTCATGCCAAGGATCGGTGTCAGGTTGTACGTTAAGCGTTGGGTGTTGAGCGTTGGGCCTTATCAACAGGACCACCTTACCGGTATACCAATTGGGAACGTTCAACGTGGAACGCTCAACTCGCAAATTTCAACGGGAGGAAATGAAAGGCCGCATGGCGGAGCAAAGACAGGCCACTGACCACCGACCCCTGACTCCTGTGCCCTGCCTACTGTCTCCGGCCTCCACCCCTTCAGGGCGGGGCTGATGCTGGGACGTCTCGTTTCCCGGGACGTTGCCCCGGGCTGACGAGTCAGGCACCTTTGGCGCAGCGCGGCATGGCAGCGCCAATTTCGAGTTTACTTCAACAGCGGAAGAAGCTGTTTGAATTCGGTCGTGCCTGCCCTTTCAAGCAGCTCGAACAGAATCATTTCTGTGGAAACCACAACCGCCCCCGCATCGTGCATTCGCTCCAGACCCAGCTTCCAGTTTTCCGGTGTACGCGACGAGACAGCGTCACCTACCACGAAAACGCGCAGGCCGCGATCGAGCAAGTCCATGCATGTCTGGGTGACGCACACGTGGGCTTCAATCCCGCATAATACGACGTCGGTTGCGCCCATCTTTGCGAAGGCCCGATTGAAACCATCAGCCCCAACGGCGCTGAATGTGAGTTTTTCCAATGGCTGGAATCCTTCGAGCGCACCCGCGACTTCAGGCACGGTCGGGCCGATGCCTTTCGGGTACTGTTCAGTGACGATTATTTTCCGACCGAGAACTTGCATCCCGCGAATGAGAAGAACGGCGTTTCGGACAACGCGCTCCTTTTCGAATATGCTCGGTAGCAGGCGCTCCTGAATGTCAATGACAAGGAGCCCGGAGGCTTGCCTGTCTATTCGTCTGTAGTTGCTGCTCATTTCGCGCAGGCATTGTTTGCTGTTCTTCTGAGTCATATGACCGCTTTCATGTACATTTCGCCGACCGTGGTTCGTTTGGAGATTCCATTGTCATGGCGTCATCTTAACGCTGAATGGGAGCGGTGTTTTCTCCCCGACCGTTCTGCTCTAGCTGGGTGCTTTGCTGAGGCGTCGATTCGGTGCCACCCGGGAAGAAACTCCGCAATGTTTGGAATGGCCGCAACAGACGCATGAAAAGTCGAGGAACATACACAGGCTCGAGCTCTGGTTTCGCCAATGTTCCGTTCACCTGAAAAATGAAAACCTTGGACAGTGGGGTCAGAGCAAGGCTGATGAATGGTCCGACGAGCGGCGTGGACGCGAGGATTTCGGCTTCGGCTCTTGCATCGACGCGTCCTTCGAGGTCGGTTTTGCCGTGGTAGCGGAGTCTTGCGGGGCCGGCGTCGATTGCGAGGTTGTCGGTGCGCAGGACACCGTTGTCGAGTGTGAAAGTTGCGCTGGCTGATCGTGCTTTTGAATTGCCGAGGCCGGGCACCACGGTGTTCAAGATGGGCGACAATATGCCGAAGATCGGAAGGTCCCACAGTGAACCGTCGCGCATTTCGATGTCTCCATAGCCGCTCCATGTGCGCACGTCTGCGGCCTGCCCGTTGACCACATTGAAGTTGGCCGAGACAATGCCTTCGATGTTGGCAGAATGCTCGAGCAAATCCCGGGCCAAAAGTCTCAGGTCGGCATTCACAAGACGCGAACTGAACTGAATCGTGGTGTCGTTTGTTTGGTAAAACTCTGCGCGGACATTGCCGGTGAGGCGGCCCTGATACAGGCTTGCGGCGAGGTTGGTAATCAAGAGTCGGTCTTCCTGCCAATGAACAATGCCTGCCACTTCGGAGGCATTCAGCCGCCAGAACTGAAACGGTCCTCCGGCAACGTCAAACACAATGTCCGGGCGCGTGTGGTGTTCCGGGAACGCGATCACCCCCGAAACCTTGGCCAACGGCGGGTTCCCAAATCTGTAAGGTTCGAGCGCTTGCACAACATTTGACCCGATTGCGCGCGCGACCTTGAGCGGATCAATACAGCACTGTGCGTTCGAGAGGCAAACCCGGGGGATTTCAGGGTCGAGGGTTACGCCGGGTGCCTTGATCCATTCGTTGCCGGTTTGGATGTTGACGTTGGATGCAGATACAATCTTGTTGGACGAACACACAAACGCGTCAAGGCGGTCAACCGGCTCACCGCGAAACGAAAAGTTTGTGGCGGTGATAGTGAGCGCGTAGTCAATTCGCTCCGGCGGCTTCCAGCATCCCCAGACCTTGCCGACGACCCTTGTCGGATGCGGGAAATCGAACATGCTGAGCAGCCGCGGGGCGTCTCTGCTTATTGCCGGTCCGATGGCCTTTGCGTTCAGTGATCCGTTCACATTCCAGTTGAAGTCGCGGGTGCGCGTGTGCAATTGATACTCGAGTTCGGCCCGTCCTTCAGGGCGCACAACAAAAAAGTCCGTGAGGCGCAAGACCTCGTTCGAGAGTGAAACCCTCAGCGCTGCAGATTCAATCGGGATGGCCCGATACGACACATTGCTACCGTGGAGTGTGGCTGTCAGCTGAGCCTTTTGGGGCAAATCGGTCTGCCAATCAACGCTCGCGCTTGCAGTGTCCGGCAGCGGGAGGGTGATTGACGCATCAATCTCCGGCGGCTGTTCCCAATCAAACTGCGCGAGCCACCGCTGCGCTTTTTCGCTCAACAGATGTTCGATCGAGTGCGGGTCAAAGTCCGAATGCAATGTTGCGGTCAACCTGTGATTCTTTGTATTGAGGACTGCAGGCCGGACCGTGAGCGTGCCTGTCGGCAGTTGAGCTTCAAGGTGCTGGACATGCAGTTCCGGCGACGTCCATTTGGCATTGCACTTGAATTGCGTGACAGGTATGCGCGCTGAATCAATGCCTGTGCCCGCAATGCTCAAATCGATCTGGTTCTCGGTGAGGTAGGATACCGATGTGCCGTTGTCTTGAGCAAGCGATTGCATTGGGCGATGGGGCGTCAATTTGGCTGTCAGCGTGGCTTCGGCGGCCTTGCCGTGTTCGGATGAAACATTGTTTGCCCTTGATTCAACCAGAATTTCCTGCGGCATCGCGTTTGTAGCGGAGTGGAGAAGTGTTGCTGTTGTGGTGTTGCTTCCTGCCGAGAACCATTTGGTTTCGACGCCGGAGCAACGCATCTCGATGCTTGTTCGAAACATTAACGGAAGGGCGGTTTGGGGCCGCGTCGATCCCGTGGCGCTGGCGTTTTCCATGCGACAGTTCGACATGCTGACGCCTGCGGCGGTGATTTGCCATGCGACGTCCAAATCCGAGGGTCCGGATGGGATGCGTGGCAGCGAGGCGAACAATTGCAGGTCATCGAACGTGGCCAGCTTCGTTTCCGTACGCCGGCTGCGAAAGGCTATGTGGGGCTTGGAAATGTGCTCGGGCGAAGAATCCGGGACAACAGCGATTTCGAGTTGTGAATCGGTTGTCCGTCCCCACGATCCATGTGCGCCCGGGATTCTTGCTCTGAGAACCGCTGAAAAATTTTCCGTTTGGTCGAGGTCGCCGCTGAACTTGAGATGGAACTCGGGCGGGGCGTCCAGTTCGAACCGACTGGAAACGCGAACAAAGTCTGCAAGCCGGGTTTGCCATGTGGGAACAGCATTGGTTGTTCCTTTTTTGAGCGCGGCTTGATCGGCTAATGCGGCGAGATTGGTGAGCACGCCCTGGGCATCGAGCTTTGCGCCAAAGGCTCGGGCGTGCAACTCCTCAAGTTCCCAGACGTTTGTCGATCTGCGTCGGAGTCGCGCTCCGATTTCATCCAGCTCGACGGTTTCTTTGGATTGCGTGTTTGCAGGAACTGACAGGGTAACATGGCCTTGTGAAACATGAACTCCGTCTATGTCAAACCGACGCTCGGTCAGCAGACGACTCCAGTCCACATCCAGCACGAGCTCGTCAACCGAGGCTTTGAAGACGTTCGAGTTTGTTCCGGATTGGATTGTGACCTGCTCGGCGACAATGCCGCGGTACCAGCGCCAGACAACGCGCTTGAATTCGAGGTCGATGCCGTGCGCGTGGGCGGCAGATCGAATCCAGGCGGTGATGAATCCCGGCGCGGCAATTCTACCGACCAACAGGAGGAACAACACAAAGAACAAAATGGCGGCAAGAATCCCAAGGCGCACCCAGCGAAAGCAACGCATCAGGCGATTTGCCGTGGTATGGGGATTTGCGCCATTGCTCATGGAAAAGCGCCGGCCGCCGGCGGGCCCGCAGTCAGTTCGCTTTGGATTAGTTCGTACAATCTGGGTCGGAGCTCGAAAACAACTGGGGCGGTTTGTCCGTCAATGACCACTGCCGCATAGGCAGAGTTACCGATGGGCGTGCGACGTCCCACCCGCAAGGTGCGTTTTTCCGGTTTGTCAGCCACGGTCAACTCAAGTGTTATCTCGTGATCGATTGACGCGAATCCGTAGCGTGCAAGCTGTTCTTCGCCGCGAGCCACCCACTTTGCTGCGTGCAGGCGACCCAACTGGTACGCTGCTTCTTCAAGCGCGAAAGGGTTGATTTGTGACCGGGGCGAATCGGGCGCAATCGTCCATTGGGCCGGGCCTGTGCGCAGGAGTCTCTTTGAGACACCCATTTGTCGGATCGTGATGGCTGCGATTTGGTTTGTACTGAAATCCCAGATCAGCCTGTCACGCAGCTCATACGCGGCTCTCGGGATCCGACCTGTATCGAGCATTGTGACGACTGAGTTTTCGGAGTTGCGGCGGGCAAAGAACTTGTAAGTTGTCGGCGTACCGATGTCCAACTGAGCGATGGGTTGATTTGTCGCGGTCCCATTGGCGTTTGTGATTGTTGTTTCGAGTCTGTACCTGCGGCGGGGTGGGTCCAGGCCGTAAGGCGCAAAATCTGTGGCAACCTCGCGTTCGAACTCTATGAACTCGAGGTCGGCCAGCGAAGCGAGCATTTCAAGGACAAGAAGATGATCCGCCGGGGCTGGATAAGGTGTTGTGATGGACCATGACCTTTCGCCCTGTTTTTGGACGACGAATTCCTCGTCGGCTTTCGCGACGATGCGCGTGACCTTTTCGACATCAAAAACCATCAGCCGTCGGTCACAGAAATCACGAAAACCGCCCAGCCACGGTTCGATTTCAGCGCGCGGCACAAGCACCACGTTGGAATTGGCAAGTCGGCGCGCGAATATCTGGTCAGGCGCGTTTGTTGGACTGCGCCCGAACTGGAGGGTGAGAACCTCGTTTGTGCCGCGGGCCAAAACAATTTCGCGATCCGGCGGTTGCAGTCCGTAAGGTTCGAGGTCTGCCCGGGGATCGTCTGTGACGAACTTCGCAACCCGGACGAGGTCGAGTCTTTGGAGCAATCCTTCGAGTTTGGCGCTGTTTGCTCGCAACGGGAGCGGACGCGTTATTTGCCACGCGCGGTTCGTCGGGTCGCGGATCACTTCGAACCCGTTTGTAATTGGCTTGAACTCGATGCGGTTGAATTCCAGCCCTGCAAGATTGGCGAGCGCAGTGTCACGCCACTGCTCAACGGACGCAGGGATGAATGTTCTGACGCTGCCGTCCACGGTCACAAGACCTTCGCGACCGACGACCTGGGCATACACCTCGCCGCCGAGCGGAGTTGTGATCCCCAGTCGCAGCTCATGTCTCGAGTTCTTTTGTTGCAAAACAACGGTATTTAATGGGGGTTCCAACCCGAAAGCGCCAAGTGTGTTGCTGTGAGACAAAAGGTCGGATGCGGACAAGACCGTTCGCGATCTGAGGTTTGCGAGGCCATCGAGCAATCGTTCAACGCCTGCGGCCTGAGCCGGATATCGAATCGGGAAAGCCAGTTCCCAATGCTGATTGGTTCGCTCGACTTTGAGCATCAGGTTGGTTTGCTGGAGGATCGTTATTGCATCGACCTCCTGAGGAACAAGAGCGGGGATAACCAATGACTTGCTCGATGCGAGTTCGTCAGCCGATCTGCGCGGTCGCTCGTAGAAGAAAATAAAGGCCGCCAGCGCAGCAGTAATCAGGATCAGCCATCGCGTGGTCGATGTATTCATCCTCAACGACGTCGTTTAAACCAGATTACAATGCCGATCACAAGGGGCACACCCGGCATCACAATGACGAGCATCCATGCCAGGCGCGACAACACGGCTCTTGGCAATGTGATGCTGAACTCCCGGAGCGGGCGTGGCGGTATGCCGGCCAGTTGCGTCGGCCGATCAACAAGCCAGTTGATTGCAAGGTTTGCAAAACCGAGGTTGCCGGAAGCTTTCAGGATGGTTTCGTTCGCAAGGAAAATTGATTCCCCTGCCACCACTATTCGCGTGGCGCTCTTGTCAGGGCCGACTCCTTTTATGCTGCCTTTGTCAACCGCGACAGCAAGGGGGATGGCCCCGCGCCGGTCTCTGACCGGATTCGAGCGCGGGACGCCTGATTCTGAAATCTCGCTTGCGGTAAAACCCTCAGTGCTTGTTGCGAAAAGCGGTTCTGCACGTGGTGCGTCGGCGCCTTGTCCCGGCGTGGTTGTCGGGTCCACTGGCCGCGCCAAGACAACGTAAACGGCCTCGCCACGGAGTGGCTTGACAATCGGATGCATGGAAAAGTTTGTGCAAATTATGCCGCCGCCAACGACAGCGTTGTTTCTGTCGAATGCAAACTGCCGTCCCACGGCCACGCCCCATGCGGCAAGAAGCGGTTCCAACCCGGTGTCGTTTTGGCCTGACCTGATCAGACTCAACAATGCGAGAAGCCGACCGCCACGATTTAGGTAACGTCCTATGCGCTCGACTTCGTCCTGGCTGATGCGGCCTTTGGGTCCTGCAATCATGAGCACCTGGCAATCCTCGGGGACATCGCTCGTCCCGCTGAGCCACAACGGAAGCGCCTGAATGTTTTTTTGTGCCAGCAACTGGGCAAATCTGGAATAACCGAATTTGGTTTCTGTGCTGGCGAGGTCATGTTCGCCGTGTCCCTGGAGGTAGTAAAGCTTCGGGGACCGCTGATCCAGAAGGCCGCCAATTGCGGTTGTGAAAAGGGCTTCGCCCTTGAACGCGATTCGCTTGATCTCGTGGCTTGGTGTAAGCACGCCTGTCAGATCGTAATCGGAAAGTTCGGTGTCGCGTATCAGGCGCGCACGCCCGCCATACTCGATTATCACAAGATCGGTCTCGGTTGGGGCGAGCTGATGCCGGGTCATGAGAGTCTGAGCACGAGCGAGGTCGCGCTTGTAATCCACATGTTCGACGACGAGGTTTGCGCACTGGTTGCGGTATTCTTTCAACAAACCCATCACCGGGCCGTAAAGCGGGTTGTTGCGGTCGAACATGACGGTTACGTGGACCTCGTTGGTAACCGCTGCCAGCACTCGTTTTGTTTCGTCGCTGAGCCCCGTCAGGGCCTGTTCACCCAGGTACCATCTCTTGTAATGCCGTGTTGCGAGGTAGTTGATCATGGCTGCAAGAGCCAGCACGGCAACAATTGATATCCCGACGTTCAAGCCGATCTTGACGCGGCTCCATGTCGAGAATCCACTTGTCACGTTGTTTTGTGCGGCCATTGTCAAGCTACCTCCAACGTCGGCTTTCAACCACCTTCAACGTAAGGAACAGGCAAATCCCTGTAAGAGTGAGATAGAACACAATGTGACGTGTATCCACCACGCCCCGAACGAAATCCTCCATGTGATCGAACATCGAAGTGTAGGTTGCCACCTGGGCTGCAAAGCCACTGCGTTGTCCGACGCTGAATCTCAGAAAACTCAGCAGGAAAAGGGATACGCCGATGGCAAAACTTGTCATGGCAGCGATGATCTGACTGCGCGTAAGAGCGGACGCAAAACAGCCGATGGCAATGTACAGGCTGCCGATCAACAAAATGCCAAGGTACGTGCTGACAACCGGCCACCAGTCAAATCCGAGTCCTGCGGCAGTGTAATGATGAACAAGCCGCAGGCACCCCGCCAGCGGCAGCCACATCACAAAGTAGAACAGAAACGCGGCGGTAAACTTCGCAAGCACGACCTGGCCGTCGCCAACCGGTGCGGTCATCAACGTTTCAAATGTTCCTGTTGCACGCTCCATTGCGAACAGACGCATCGTTATCACGGGCGTTGCCACCAAAACTATCAGCCAAAAAAACATCGTCCCGTAAAACAACTCCGTCAAAGGCACGTCTATGGTGTCGCCGTTGTACGCAAGCAACATGACGGCAAACCCGAGCCCGAGCAAGATTAGTGCGCCGGCTATGATGACATAGCCTGTCAAAGACAGAAAATAACATCCAAGTTCCCGGCGCAGTAGAATCAGGTAGTTGTGCATCAGCTTTCCTCCTCATCCCGCTCGGGCCGTGTCACGTGCACAAAGACGTCCTCGAGCGAGTGCCGGCTTAATGTGAGTTCGCGAAGGCACCATCCGTGTGTTCGCACAAGTTCGAATATGACGGGTCTCAAGTCCATGCTAGTGCGTGGCACAATCGTGCACCGGCAGTAGCCGCTGTCTGCCGGGCTGATGTCATGGTATTCGATGTCCTGGTTCTGTTTGAAACAGGCCTCAAGTTCGTCGGGTGGCGCAGCGATCTCGGCCAGAACCTGGGACGCGCCGGTGAGCCGTTGTTGGAGGTTCTGCGTGCTGTCTGCGGCAAGGACATGCCCGTTGTGCAGAATAACAACCCGCTGGCAGGTCATTTCGACCTCGGGAAGAATGTGAGACGAAAGCAGGATTGTATGATCCTTGCCGAGCTCGAGTATCAGTTGTCTGACTGCGCGGATTTGGTGCGGATCGAGGCCGATTGTGGGCTCGTCAAGGATTATCAGCCGCGGCTGGTGCACCAGCGCGTCTGCAAGCCCCACCCGTTGGCGGTACCCTTTGGACAGGTTCCCTATCACTTGTGAACTCACTTCAGTCAATCCACAGCGTTCAGTCACCTCGTCCACGCGAGCGCGGCTTTCCTGGATTGAAAGTCCCTTGAGCCTTGCGCGGAACTTTAGATACTCGCGCACGCGCATGTCATGGTACAGCGGATTATTCTCGGGCATGTAGCCGATGCAACGCCGCACTTGGTCGGATTCCTTGAACACGTCCAGTCCAGCCACCCGTGCCACGCCCGAGGTTGCCGGCATGAAACAGGCAAGAATGCGCATAATCGTTGTCTTGCCTGCGCCGTTTGGCCCGAGCAAACCGACGATTTCGCCTTCACCGACGGTGAACGTAACATCGCGAACCGCAGCCCGTCGGCCGTACAGCTTTGTGAGGTTTTCGACCTCGATCATCGGCTGCACCTCTGCGCTGTCAGTCGTCACATTCTGTTTCGGAGTCCAGGTCACATCTGTTCTGTTTCCAACTCGATCTCAACCGGCGTTCAGCGAACGTCCCACGATGGGCGCCTGTTTGCCGGCTTGCGGATCGCATCCCGTGCCTTGGGACAGGCAGTGTTACCATGCCCCGAACGGCCTTGGGAGCGACCGCCACATTTTCGGATTAAACGCCGCCAAGTTCAAGGCCGACCACACGACTTGAACCTTGCCGGTGCACACTGCAGACTTGACATTGTCGAATCAAGGACACAAAAGAAAAACAAGGATGTTTTTCCCATCAACCATTCGAACGCGGAAAGCGCGTCAAACCGCGCCCAACCTCGTTCTGTTGACAAGGAGGGTATCGACACAATGCCACCAAATGAACGTATCATCCAACGCATCTGGCTCGAACAACGTCTCAGACGGAACGTGCTGCGAACATTCGACGGCAGAACCGTCACGATTCTTCATCCCGGCATTTGGAATCGTGAAGCCGGACCCGATTTTCGACAAGCAATCATCCAGTTCAATGACGAGCCGCCCGTCACGGGCGACGTCGAGGTCGATCTCGGCCAACGCAGTTGGCATGAGCACGGGCACGACGTTGACCCCGCATATCGCAAAGTGATCCTCCACGTTGTTTGGGAACCGGACAAACCGTCGGCCTCCGGACCGCCAACCCTTGCCTTGTGTGACGTGTTGGACACGCCGATAACGGAGCTCATCGAGCAGTTCGCTGGCAACACCAGCGGTCTTCCGCCCCTTGTCCAAGCCGGTGCCTGTGCGGATCCGCTCCATCATCTGTCTCCGGCACAGAGAGTTGAACTCATCACACAGGCTGCGCGCCGACGGCTCAATGCCAAGGCAAAAACCATACAGGCGCGCGCCCGCCACGTCGGCTGGGAACAAGCGCTGTGGGAAGGCCTTTTCGCAGCGCTCGGCTACAAACACAACGTCTGGCCAATGCGGCGTCTTGCCGAGCTGCTGCCTCTGTTGTCCCGGATCGGTTCCGGTTCTGACGCTGCGTTCCTGACGTGGCAGTCACGGCTCCTCGGGCTCGGCGGGCTGTTGCCTGCTGATTTCAGCCGCCTTTCACCGGACAGCAGAGCCTATATCCGACGTCTCTGGGATGAATGGTGGCGCGAACAGGCCGCGCTCGCTCCCTACCTCTTGCCGTCTTCACTGTGGCACATGCACGGCCTTCGCCCCGCAAATCAACCAGCACGTCGGCTTGCGCTCGCAGCCTCGTGGCTTTCAACCCCAGGTTGGATACATCGGCTCGACGGCTGGATCGCAGAGGAAATCCCCGATCGCAAACTGCTCGAATCGCTCTGCGCACGCATTTCAGCTCGACCGGATGGATTCTGGGCGTGGCACTGGACATTCCGGTCAAAGCGATCGACGAAGTCACATCCCCTCATTGGCGCGCCGCGATTGACCGACCTCGCTATGAACGTCCTTTTGCCATGGTTTTGGAGCAGGGCCGAGGCCGGACGTAACCGCGCTTTGCGGGAGTTGATCGAACACCGCTATTTCGCATGGCCCGCCGGCGAGGACAACGCGGTCCTGAAACTCGTTCGCCAAAGGCTCATGGGCGACGAAACACTGCAACTGCCACGCACCGCCGCAATCCAGCAGGGGCTCATTCAACTGGCACGCGATTACTGTGACCAGTCGAACGTACTCTGCGAGGAATGTGAACTGCCAGACCTGCTGCGGGCCATGGGCAAAACCGACCCGCCTCTCGCATCTGAATGACAATACAAGCGCCCCGCTGCCACGTTCGTGTCGTTCCTTGCCGCGCTGGGAGTGCGGGCGACGGAAAACCACAGAGAATGGAGGACGATTCGGAGCTTCCGCCCTTTCACCGCGGGCACAACCAAGGGGCTTGCGGTTTTCCGGGGCGCTGCTTTTGACTGAGAGATTCAACGTCTTCGGCGCAGCAAATGCTCGAACCCGGAAGATAGCTTATCCGAAGTTATTCATCGGCGGGGCGGTAGGCCGCCAGGCAACCCCCCTTCGCCTCGACGGTGCTCTCACCGGCCAACGCCCAAGGGGCTCAAATACGTTCAATCCGGCGAGATTTCCGGGCACTTATATTTCTCAGCGCGGCGTAGCCGCAACCAAAGTTGCCTGACGTCCAGAGACGCGGTCCTTCCCCCCCGCCGTTGATCAGAAAGCTCTGCGCCGCCGGGCTTGGAAATATCTGCTTCGACTTCGTCCCCTGCCCCCGGCTCACGCCTCCGGGAAAGAATACAGACACTGCAGATAGCGACGCCATAGTACAGACAGGCAAAACCCAGTGATAGGTGTCGCCGTAACTCCATGTCTGTCCCCATATCCCGCCCACCATACGCCCTTTCGGTCACCCCGTTGAAAGTTGAAAGTTGCACGTTGGACGTTCGACGTTCCTCATCGGCATACCGGACATCGTGTCTGTCCCCATATTCGCGTGCCCCGGTAGCCTCCACCGCCCGACCGGCGCTTGGACAAGCCCGGCCAGCCAAAAACTCGGGCGCCCACATATCGTGTCTGTCCCCATATCCCGCCCACCATGCGCCCTTTCGGTCATCCCGTTAAAAGTTGAGAGTTGAACATTTCACGTTGAACGTTCCTGATCGGTATACCGGACATCATGCCTGTCCCCATATTCGGGTGCCCCGGTAGCCTCCACCGCCCGAGCGGCGCTTGGACAAGTCCGGCCAGCCAAAAACTCGGGCGCCCAAATATCGTGTCTGTCCCCACATCCCGCCCACCATGCGCCCTTTCGGTCATCCCGTTAAAAGTTGAGAGTTGAACATTTCACGTTGAACGTTCCTGATCGGTGTACCGGACATCGTCTCTGTCCCCATATCTGGGCGCCACAGCCGGCTTGGACAGCGCGGCCGGCGCTTGGGCCGGTCCCGCGGGTCAAAAAGCCCGGTCGCCCAAGTATCGTGTCTGTCCCCATATCCCGCCTACCATGCG
>Ga0209162_1001102_pt1 | contig 27715 bp, 16 predicted proteins | sample YNPNPMetaG_FD_187121 | JGI IMG/M metagenome (GOLD analysis project Ga0209162, IMG submission 187121) | Anoxygenic and chlorotrophic microbial mat microbial communities from Yellowstone National Park, USA - YNP NP MetaG (SPAdes) (version 2) ...
CGGCGGGCGCACCACGGGCGACCTGAAGCACAGTTCCACCTACGACCTCTTCCTGTTGCTCGACCTGGAAAAGATGAAGCTCATCAAGGGGGGCGACGTGCTCCTGCACGCCCGCCAGCAGTGGGGCCGGGGCTCGAACCCGTGGGTCGGCTCGACACAGGACTTCAACGACGACGCGGATGGAGACCACGGGATCTACGTGGATCAGCTTTACTATCGCCAGCACTTCTGGAACCGGCGGATCGCCTGGCAGATCGGCTACCTCGACTACCAGACCATCGTGGACCGCAACGTCTTCGCCAACAGCGAGGACAAACAGTTCATGAATACGACGCTGGACAACAACCCCATCATCCCGACGGCTTCGATGACGGGGCTGGGCACGGCCGTGACGATCAAGCCCGTGGACTGGTACTCGGTGATCCTCGGCACGGGCGACGCGCAGCGGTTTCCGCTGTACAAGCCCGGCTTTTCCACGGCGTTCCACGACGAGGCCTGGTTCATCGGTTACATGGAGCACAACCTCCAGCCGAAGATCCCGTCGCGGAACGGACCGTTGCAGGGCAACTACCGCATCGGGATGGTGTATGAGCCGACGCCCCGGCAGGTCTTCCGGTACCGTGAGCGTCCGGCGCGGTTCAAGGGAGACGACATCGGCCTGTACCTGAGCTTCGATCAGATGCTGTGGCGGGAGAACGGCAAGGACAACCAGGGGCTCGGGGGGTTCTTCCGCTATGGCTGGCGGGACCCGGACACGTACCGGTTCAACAACTTCTGGTCCCTGGGGCTTTGCTATACGGGTCTGATTCCCACGCGCGACCGCGATGTGCTGGGCTTCGGTTTCTCGCAGCTTGACGAGTCCTTCATGTACCGCAAGTGGAGGGATCGCAAGGCGGGCAACGAAAGCGTTTACGAGGTGTACTACGCGTTCGAGGTGACCCCCTGGCTGGTCGTCACGCCCGACATCCAGTACATTGACAATCCGGGCGGCAACGATTCTATTAGCCATGCCTGGGCTGGTGGGATCCGGGTTCGGGCCTCGTTCTGACGAGGCGGCATGGTTTTGGCATTGCGACAACTCCAAAGGAGCGTGGCATGAGTGTGGTGGAGGCGGAGTCCAGGTCTCCGATGACGGGTGAACGTATCTTCCGGCCGTCGCCCGAGTTTGCTCAGAGGGCGCACATCAAGTCCTTCGAGCAGTACCAGGCGATGTACCGGAGGTCGATCGAGGATCCGGCGGGGTTCTGGGGCGAGATCGCGCAGGAGTTCTACTGGCAGCAGAAGTGGAACAAGTTCTGCGAGTGGGACTTTACCGGAAACATCTCGATCAAGTACTTCATCGGCGGCCGGACCAACATCTGCTACAACGCGCTCGACCGGCATCTGGACCGGCGCGGCGACCAGGTGGCGATCCTCTGGGAGGGCAACGAACCGGGCGAGGAGCGCAAGCTGACCTATCGACAGCTCCACGCCGAGGTCTGCAAGTTCGCCAACGTGCTGAAGTCCAAGGGCGTCAAGAAGGGCGACCGGGTCTCGATCTACATGCCGATGGTGCCGGAGCTCCCGATCGCCATGCTCGCGTGCGCCCGGATCGGTGCGATCCATTCCGTCGTCTTCGGCGGGTTCAGCCCGGATTCGCTGGCCGATCGCATCGTCGACTCGCGGTGCGAGACCCTCATCACGACCGACGGCGTGATGCGCGGCAACAAGGCGATCACGCTGAAGGCCAACGCGGACAAGGCGATGGAGCTGGCCGCCGGTCGCGACGTGGACGTCAAGACGTGCATCGTCGTTCGTCGGGTGGGCCAGAAGGTCCCGACGGAGATGAAGGCGGGCCGCGACTTCTGGTGGGACGACCTGATGAAGGGGGCCGCCTCGACGTGCGACCCCGTGTGGGTGGACTCCGAGGATCCGCTCTTCATCCTCTACACGTCCGGCTCGACGGGCAAGCCCAAGGGCGTGCTGCACACCACCGGCGGGTACATGGTGTACACCGCGACCACGTTCAAGTACATCTTCGACTATCACGAGGGCGACATCTTCTGGTGCACGGCCGACATCGGGTGGGTGACGGGCCACTCCTATATCGTCTATGGCCCGCTCTGCACGGGGGCCACCACGCTCATGTTCGAAGGAATCCCCACGTATCCCGACCCCGGCCGCTTCTGGGACGTGGTCGACAAGTACAAGGTGAACACCTTCTATACGGCGCCGACGGCCATCCGCGCGCTGATGCGAGAAGGCGACAGCCACGTCACGAAGCGCAACCTCTCGAGCCTGAGGCTGCTGGGTACGGTCGGCGAGCCGATCAACCCCGAGGCGTGGATGTGGTATCACCGGGTGGTCGGCAAGGAGCGATGCCCGATCGTGGACACCTGGTGGCAGACGGAGACGGGCGGCATCCTGATCACGCCCCTCCCGGGCGCCATCCCGACCAAGCCGGGCTCCGCGACCCTCCCGTTCTTCTCGGTCAAGCCCGTGGTCGTGGACGACAAGGGAAACCGGATCGAGGGACCCGGTTCGGGCATCCTCTGCATCGAAGCGCCTTGGCCGGGCATGATGCGGACGGTCTTCGGACAGCATGAGCGCTTCAAGGAGACCTACTTCACGACATTCCCCGGTCTGTACTTCACTGGCGACGGGTGCCGCCGCGACGAAGACGGCTACTACTGGATCACCGGACGGGTCGACGACGTGATCAACGTCTCCGGGCACCGTCTGGGAACCGCTGAAATCGAGAGCGCACTCGTATCCCACCCGGCCGTCGCCGAGGCGGCCGTAGTGGGATTCCCCCACGAGATCAAGGGCCAGGGCATCTACGCCTACGTGACCCTGAAGGCCGGGCAGCAATACACGGACGCTCTGAAAAAGGAACTGGTCGCCCACGTCCGCAAGGAGATCGGTCCGATCGCCACGCCCGACGTGATCCACTGGGCGCCGGGGTTGCCCAAGACGCGCTCCGGCAAGATCATGCGGCGGATCCTCCGCAAGATCGCCGAAGGCGAACCGGATAGGATCGGCGACACGACGACGCTGGCGGACCCCAGCGTGGTCGAGGCGCTGCTGAAGAACCGATAGCGCGCGTCCTGAAACGCACCACGGCCGCAGCGAGGGCGGGACGCGCTCTCGCTGCGGTCTTTGTTCTTATGGAGTGAGGGAGAAAGCCGAGAAGGAGTGTTGCATGTCCGTCAGCCAGGAAACTCCCGGCCGTTCTGGGGGCGCGGGTGTGCTCGATGCCGAGGTTCCCTCGCCGCCGGCCATGAACCGGTGGCTCGTCGTGGTCGGGGCGGTTCTCATCCAGATGTGCCTGGGGGCGATCTACGCCTGGTCCGTGTTTACCCCAGCGCTCAAGAAACCGCCTTTCGGATTCACGGCGACCCAGACTCAGGCGATCTTCTCGATCGCTCTGGCTACGTTTGCCGTGCTCATGATCCTCGCGGGACGCTGGCAGGCGAAGGCCGGCCCGACCAAGGTGGTCCGTGTCGGGGGGCTGGTCCTGGCCGTTGGATACGTAGCCGGCGGCCTGGTCGAGAGGCTCCTGCCGGGGGCGCTGTTCCCCGGGATCCTGATTGCCATCGGTCTGGTCGGCGGGGCGGGGATCGGCCTGGCCTACGTCGTACCGATCGCATGCTGCGTCAAGTGGTTTCCCGACCGCAAGGGCCTGGCCACGGGCCTGGCGGTGGCCGGTTTCGGCTTCGGGGCTCTCATCTGGATCAAGCTGGCGGACCCGGCAGCGGGGGCGCTGCTCGCACGGCTGGGCGTCTCGAACGTATTCATTCTCTACGGACTGCTCTACTTCGTGATGATCATGGTGGGGTCCGTCTGGATGAAGAACCCCCCGGCCGGGTGGCAGCCGGCCGGCTGGAGCGGACCTTCGGCGGCGGCGGGAGCTCGTTCCGGCGCGACGGACTTTGAGTCCGGACAGATGCTGGCCACCCCGCAGTTCTGGATCCTCTGGGTGATGTACATCAGCGGGGCGCTGGCCGGCCTGATGGTCATCGGCATCGTGCAGCTTTTCGCGATCGACGCCCTCCAGGCACGGTCGGCTCTGACGGCCGAGAGGGCGGCGGCTCTGGCGGCCACTGCGGCCGGGGTGTTCCTGCCGATCTGCAATGCCTTCGGGCGGATCGCATGGGGGACGATCTCCGATGCGATCGGCCGTAAGGCGTCGATGGTCCTGATGTTCGCGCTTCAGGCGGCGACGCAGTTCCTGTTCTTCCAGTTGGGTGGAGCCCCCGTAACCCTCTTCCTGGTGTGCGCGAGTGTGGGTTTCAACTTCGGCGGCACGCTCGCCCTGTTCCCCGTTGCGACGGCCGACTACTTCGGCAACAAGAACATAGGCAAGAACTACGGCTGGATGTTCACGGCCTATGGAGTGGGCGGGATCCTCGGCCCGATCATGGCCGGGATCTTCCGCGATCGCGGTACGAGTCTCGGGGTGGCCGCGTGGCAGCCCGCCTTCCTGATCAGCGGGGCGGCGTGCGTCCTGGCGGCGCTTCTGGCACTCATGGTCAAGCCTCCCAAACCGGTCCGCTGAGTGGGACGCGCGTTCCGGGGCGCCGCCGGTTCCGGTCCGTCTGCACGGCCTCGTGAGGCTTCAGGAGGGAGTCATGCGTGTGTTGATTACCGTGCTGGCGTGCTGGGGGGCGCCGGCGAGCGTGCCGGCTGTTCCGCCACCCGGCGCGACGGGGGAGTTTGCAGTTCTGACGTGCAAACCGCGCGTGCCGCCGCCGTTTGAGTCGGTTCGGATCACCTACGGGCCGCGCGAGACGGTCGACGGAGCCGATCATATCTGGTGGCAGCTTGAGGCCCGGGAAAAGGTGGACTCCGCCGTACCCCTATTCCAGATCCGCGGGCTTACGTCGCGCGATCCGCTGGGGGCGGCCGAGGGGCCGATCGGGTTCGCCCGGTACCTGCTGTGTGTCCCCGGGGCGAATGAAGTCATCGAGTACGTGAACGTTCACACGGGGCGAGCCTGGCTGCCGCGCTGGCGTGATTTCGAGCGGCACTTCGTGCCCAGCCGGGCCCGGGGCGCCGGCCGGCAAGGGGCGCTGCCGACCACGGCCGAATACCTGGGCCATGTGCTCATGCTCCGGGAGGTCGGCCGCTCCGAATGGACGCCCTGGGCGGACGCGAAGGTCCTGAAGCTGGATCCCGAGCTGCTGGTCGGGACCGGGCGGAACTTCAAGGACCGCGAGGGCCGGCGCATGCCCCAGATACCGGAGGGCAGCGAGTACACGTTCATCCCCTTTACGGGGGATGACTACCGCGTGATGATCGAGGCAGGCGCGAACCTCTTCACCGTCGCGCCCGACCAGGAACGCTTCGTCCGGGCCGAAGCCGTGTTCTACCTGCGAAGCGCGGGGGGCAAGCCGCCGCTGGTGTATCCGACCGACCTGTACCGGAGCAACTACCTGGGCCCCGTGATGTTCATGGACGAGCCGTCGATCATCATGGTCGGCGACAAGCTGATTCACAACACGCTGCGATACTTCTCCGACGCGGCGGCCGTGATCACCAAACGGGTCCGCAGCGAGTACGGCGGGTCGGGACACTATGGGGCGTTCGCGCTGGAGAAGGCCCTGATCGACCGGGGCGTCAACCTGGGCGACATGCGGATCGAACAGTGGGACTATCCCACGTGGGAGACGCTGTACGAGACCGCGTGGTATCAACTCGCCGCTCCGGTGGCGGGGATCGTGCATGAAGGGCGATATCAGCTCGCCCCCTTCGATGAGGCGGTGGCGCGATTCGCGGAAACGCCGCGGAAGCACACGGCCGAGGAGCTGCTGCGCTACCACTACGCGTTCCTCCGCGGGGCGGCACGTGCGTTTGGCAAGCAGTGGGGGACGGCCATCTACGGCCAGTGCGACCCGGCCATAGCGCCGCAGGCGGTCACGCTGGCCTATGACATGGGGGCGCGGCATGTGTGGTTCTGGACTTCCGACCACGGCCACCATGTCCCCTGGCCCGAGCAACTGGAGCTGACACGGACCCTCCGTCGACACGCGGCCGCCCACCCGCGGGCGTCTATCTTCGGCGACCCGCCGGTGCTCGACCTGGCCGTCGTGATCCCGTACGGGTATTTCCTCTCGCTGGAAAACCTGTGGTGGGTCCGGTGCATGGATCCCGAAGGCAGGAACGAGGCCTCGCAGGCCTACCGCCGTCTGATGAAGCGGGCCTTCGAGGCCATCCACCGGGCGATGGACGAGCGGCTCGAGTTTGACGTGCTCGTCGATGACGGCCGACCGATCCGCGGCTACCGACAGGTCGTGAGGATCACGGATCGTCCGTGAGGGCGACCCCCGAAGGCCATTCAGACCAGCGCCGGGCAGGGCACGCCGAACGACGGCGCACGGACGCCGCTTTGTCATGGTCCACTCCGTCATTTCGTCAGGGAGGATTCCATGCGTGCTCTGGCCTGCCTCCTGCCGGTCATTCTGCTCGCGGCCCGCGCCGCCGGGCTGGAAGTGCCCCAAACGCTGCTCGTGATCGAACCGACGGAGGAACATCCCCGCAACTCCGAGGGTGACCTCGTCGAGTTGCGGGACGGGCGGCTGTGTCTTGTTTACACGCGCTTCCGGGGCGGGGCTGAGGACAGGTCGGCGGCCGATATCGTCGCGCGGACCTCGCCGGACGGCGGGAAGACCTGGACGGGCGATCGCGTTCTGGTGCCCAACGAGGGCCGCGAGAACGTGATGTCGGTCAGTCTGCTCCGCCTCCGGAGCGGCGAGGTGCTGCTGTTCTACCTCCGCAAGAACGGTTGGAATGATTGCGCGATGTACGTGCGTCGCTCGCGGGATGAGCTGGCGACGCTCAGCCCACCCGTGCGGGTGACGGTGGACGACGGGTACCACGTCGTCAACAACGATCGCGTGATCCAGCTCGCTTCGGGGCGGATCGTCGTGCCGGCGGCCCTCCATCCGTGTCCCGACGGAACCTCTCGGACCTGGACGGCCGCGGGCGTCCCGCGCGCGTTCCTCTCCGATGACGACGGGCGGACCTGGCGGGCGGACGCGACGAGGGTCCGGCCGCCGCCGACCCGGCGCGCCACGCTCCAGGAGCCGGGCGTACTGGAGTTGCGCGACGGCCGCGTCTGGATGTGGATGCGCACGGCCCAGGGAAGTCAGTACGAGTGTTTCTCGAGCGATCGGGGAGAACACTGGTCGGAGCCGCAGCCGGGGCCTCTGGCCTCGCCGCAAAGCCCGGCGAGCATCGCGAGGATCCCCTGGAGCGGAGACCTCGTCTGCGTGTGGAACGATCACTCGGGCCGGCACGTCTTCCCGCCGGGCCGGCGCACGCCCCTTTGTCTGGCGATCAGTACGGACGACGGGCGGACCTGGGGCCCGAGCCGCATGCTCGAGGGTGACCCGGAGGGGTGCTACTGCTACACCTCGCTAACGTTCCTGACGGACCAGCGGCTCGTGCTCACGTACTGTGCGGGCGACCGCCGGGTAGGGGGATTGAACCGTCTGAAGGTCCTTGCCATCCCGAGGCAGTGGCTCTACCTGAATGGGGGCCGCTGAGGCGCGCGGGACGACGCCGCCTGCCGGCCAGTGCGGAGCGGGACGAAACCGTACTCTTTCCGGGCGGTTTCGATGGGACCCTGAGGAAGAGTGCTGGGAAGGGGACCACTCGTCTGATACACTGAGATCTACTATCCGGGGCGCCGTCGGTGCGTCTGAGGTACACGGGGCCTCCCTGAGTCTCGGAACATAGGAGGAGCGCATGTCTCGAGCGAAGAACGGCCATCTGAGTCGGCGCGAGTTCCTGCACACTACGGTCGGGGTCGTGGGTGCCGGCGTGGCCGGCCCATCGTTGTGGGCGGCTCAGACGACCCCGCGAAAGCCGCTCCTGCCGGCCGGGGTTCTCGGCCGGACCCGGTATCCGGCGACGCTCGTGAGCTTCGGCGCCATTCTGATCTCCGAGCGGCAGGGCACCCGCGTGCTCAAGGCCGCCATCGACGCGGGCATCAATCTGGTGCATACGTCCGCCACCTATGTGAGGGGCCGGAGCATCGCGGCCATCGGCGATCTGTTCAAGGCGGACAGGACCTACCGCGAGAAGGTCCTGCTCTGCCTGAAGAGCTTCACTCCGGACAAGGATGCCGAGCTCGACGGGATGCTCGCGACCCTGGGCACCGACCACACGGACGTGCTCCTCTCGACGATGGACGAGCCGAACCCGGCCCGCCTGGAAACGATCCAGAGGGCTCAGGAGCGGCTCCGGAAGGCCGGCAAGATCCGCTACACCGGCTTCGTCTGTCACGGAGACATGAACGGCGTCTGCGAGATGGTCCTCGATAAGGCCCCGAGATTCTTCGATGCAGCGCTGCTCTCGACCGTCATGGTGCCCGCGCCGGCCGGCAAGGCGCATAGCGCCACGGCCAAGAGCGAGCAGTTCATCCGCAATCTGCGGGCTCTTCGGCGGAACGGAGTGGGCGTGCTCTCCATGAAGAGCGGCGCGCGGGAAGCGCTGACGCGGGGGCCCCAGGTCTTTCAGGCGCATGTGAAGGCCATCCTGGAGGCGGGCGCCGATACGGTTCTCACGAGCATCAGCACCGTGGACCAGGTGGAGATGGTCCGGAAGCTCGATCTGCGCAGTCCCGCCTCATCGCCGGCCGAGAGGCAAACGGCCGCCGAGTTCCATCAGAGCCGGGCCGGGGCCTGCCTGATGTGTGGCGATTGCCGCAAGGCCTGTCCCCGCGGCGTGCCGGTCAACGACCTCATGCGGATCCGGATGTATCACCAGGAGTACGGCTGGCTCGATCACGCCCGGGACGAGTTTGCCCTGCTCGGTCCCCACGTGCGGGATCTGGTGGCCGGCTGCGGGGATTGCACGGCATGTGCCCATGCCTGTCCGGTGGGGCTGGCCGGCGCCGGGGCGATCCGAGGCATAGTCGAGGCCCTGGCGTGAGACCCGCCTCCGGGCAGGCCGCCTACGGGAGGTCCGCGGCGAAGGGCTACGTCCGAAGCCGGTGCAGTATTTCGCCGGCCTTGGAGACGTAAAGCACGCCCTCCGACTCGCGGTTCGCGTAGTCCTCCGGGCGGATCGTGTCCGGATCCATGTATCCGAGGTTGATCCGCCGACACCGCTCACGCGGAATCCGCGTGGCCAGTACGACGTTGACCCGCGGGCGCTCCACGCCCTCTTCGTACGTTCCGATGCCCTTCACGTGTGTGCAGTGCGCCAGCACGCCTCCGGGAAACCGGCCGTACTTGTCCCATTGCTTGAGGAAGAAGTCCCGCACGTGGTAGCCCACCTGTTCGATGAGCGGCCCATGCGTAACCGACACCTCCTCGATGTGCGGGGCATAGATGATCAGAGTCCCGCCGTCGGCCACCACCGGCTCCAGCTTGTACATGCACTTGCCGGCGGTCCAGATGTCGTCATACATCGCGGGGGCGGCGCTCAGTACGGTGTGGTACGGCCGGTCGTGATACCGGATGTGTACCTGTGCCGAAAGGCCGGCTGCGGCCTCCCAGGCCTCCCGGACCGGCCCGATGAAGATGCCGCGGAGACCCTCGGGGTCCACCACGTAGGCAATGCAGTGCCGCGGCACGGGCACACAGGAAGCGGCCTCTTCGATGAGGGCGCGCACCGGCGTGTCCTGCGTACCGATGATCGCCGGGTTGGTAATCAGGGCCCCGAGCCAGTGCGTCGCATTGATGATCGGTGCCGAGGCCACGCCCGGAAACAGGTACTTGTGGCCGCCGGAGAAGCCGACGACCTCGTGCGGAAACACCGGGCCGCAGAGGATCAGGTGGTCATATTCGAAGACCCGCCGGTTCAGCAGCACCGGGATGTCCTCTCGCATCCGCCCGCCGGAGATCTCGGCGACGCGGTCCGCCGGGATCGTGCCCGCGTGCCTCAGCTCGCGGGGGTCGTCCCAGTGGTGGTTGAACACCCGGATGTGGCCGTACTCGTCCGCGCGCTCACGGGCGCTCATCCTCAACAGTTGGTTGATCTTCTCTTCGGACAGGGGTGGGTGCGTGCCGAGGGCGATCAGGAAGTCGAGCTGACGGACGCGGGAGCCCAGCGCGTGGGCCAGCGTTCGGAAGAATGTCCCTGTCGGGCCGCTGCGGCTGTGGTCGGGGATGATCGCCAAGACCCGCTGGCCGTCCAGCCGAACGCACTCGAAGGCCTCGTGAACGGCGCGCCGGATGTCCGTGCCTCCCAGGCTGGCGGTCCGGGAACCCGTCGAGAAGAGCACGTTGCCTCCTGGACCGTGACGGTCCGTATGGTCCGGAGTATTCTAGGCGAGCGCCCTTCGCGCGCGGAGACCCCGCCTCAGCGCGGTTGGCATCACGAAGCAGTCGTCGTATCGTGGGGGCCGAAGAAGGAGACGGAAACATGCCACGGCTTCGGAACGTCGTCGTTCTGGCGTGGACCCTCGCGGCGCCGTCGCTCGCCCAGCCGACCCGCCCCGCCGCCCGGCCGAACGTGCTGGTCATCATGTCGGACGAGCACAACGCCGGCGTGCTCGGCTGCTACGGAAACCCGGTCGTCCGTACGCCGAATCTCGACCGGCTTGCCGCCCGGGGCGTCCTGTTCGAGGCGGCCTACACGAACTCCCCCTTGTGCGTGCCGTCCCGCCTGGCGTTCACCTCCGGGAAGTACATCTCGCGGGTCGGGGCGTGGAACAATGACTGCGAGCTGCCCAGCGCGGACTTCCCCTCCATCGCCCGCATCATGAACGAAGCCGGCTACGAGTCGTTCCTCTGCGGCAAGATGCACTACGCCGCCGATCGCCGCTACGGCTTTACCGAGGTCGGCGGCAACATGAACCGCAGCGTCAAAACCGGGCGGGGTGCCCGGCGGCAGCCGGACGACCTGAAGGCCCGCCCCGGCGGCCTGTCCGCGCGGTTCCGCGACTTCCACACGGCGGACGACTCGTCCGTCATGCGACATGACCGGCAGGTTACCGAGGCAACCGTGGCCTTTCTCCGGAGCCGGCGGCCCGGCGACAAGCCGTTCTTCTTCGTCGCGGGTTACCTGGCGCCGCACTTCCCGCTCATCGTGCCGGACCGGTACTGGCGGATCTACGAAGGCAAGGTGCCGATGCCGGTGATCCCGCCGGGTTACCTCGATTCGCTGCCTCGGAACTACAGGCACCTCCGCGTGGCGTTCGCGATGACGGACGTCCCGCCTGCCACCGTCCGCCTGGGCCGGGAACTGTACTACGGTCTGACCACCTGGCTGGACGAGCAGATCGGACAGGTTCTCGGTGCCTTGGCCGACACCGGTCTGGCCGACGAGACGGTCGTCATCTACACGAGCGATCACGGCGAGAACATGGGCGACCACGGGCTGTGGTGGAAAAACTGTCTCTTCGACAGCGCTGCCCGGATACCGCTGATCGTTTCATGGCCCGCCCGGTGGAAAGGGCCGCAGCGCCGGACGGGGGTCTGCTCCATGGTGGACGTGGGGCAGACGATCGCCGAGCTCGGCGGGGCGCGGATCCCGGAGGACTGGGACGGCGATTCGATGGTCGAGTGGCTCGACGACCCCCGAACCCGCTGGAAGGACTTCGCGGTCAGCGAGTACTACGCGCACCACATCGCCTCGGGTTATGTGATGCTGCGGGCCGGCCGCTGGAAGTACGTGTATCACACCCCGGCGGACGCATCGCACCCGGCGCAGCGCGAACTGTACGACCTCCAGGCTGATCCGGGCGAGCTCAAGAACCTCGCGGGGGATCCCGCACAGAAGGATCGGATCGCGCAGATGCACGATCGCCTCGTCGCGGAACTCGGCGAGGATCCCGACCGCACGGAGCAGCGCTGCCGGGCGGACCTGGCCAGAGGCTACGGACCGGCCGCCGGAGACGGCTCGGCCGGACGCCCGGCACGCGGTCCGCGCTGACTCCGACGCTCCTTTCCCCGCGCCGGTCCGGCTTGACACAGGGGGTCCGGGGCCCGCAAATGCCTGTTCCCCCTGCGGCCCCGAGGGCATCGGTGCCCCTCGCCGTAGGAGCAGCCCGGGTTACGGCGGGCCTGCCCCCTGGCCTCGCGGCATGGGCATGTTGCCCGTGTGCGGAGGTCTTCAAGGCCGCGCCGGGATGAGTTCATAAGGAGACCAGATGGCCGTCGCGACCAGGCGTATCGCCCACTTCGTGGTCAGCACTCACTGGGACCGCGAGTGGTACGAACATTTTCAGGACTTCCGATTCCGGCTCGTTGCCCTTCTGGACGAGGTCCTCGACCTCATGGCCGCCGACGAACGGTTCGCCTACTGGCAGTCGGACGGGCAGACGATCCTCATCGAGGACTACCTCGAGGTGCGGCCGGAACGCCGCGAGCAGGTGCGCAGACTCGTCGAGGCGGGCCGGCTCCGGATCGGCCCGTGGTATACGCTGCCGGACGAGTTCCTCGCGTCGGGCGAGTCGCTGATCCGCAATCTGCGCATGGGGATCGACCTCTCGATGCAGTTCGGACGGGTCTGCCGCGTCGGCTTCCTGTGCGACCTGTTCGGCCATATCTCCCAGCTCCCGCAGATCCTCCGGGGCTTCGGCATCGATAACGCCTTCCTCTGGCGGGGTACGAACGAGTCCTCGCACGGGGCAATCTGGCGGTGGCGGGCCCCCGATGGCTCCGAGGTGATCGCCTACCGGTTCAGTCCCCGGGGCGGCTATTGCAGCTACGCCTTCGCGGCCCGCAAGGGCATGGTCCCGGACGAGCCGTTTCAGTTGGATACGGCCCTGGCGGCCCTGCTGGATCTGATCGACTTCGAGAAGAAGCGCTGCCCGACGCCCTCCCTGTTGATCTTCGACGGCGGGGACCACATGGAAGCCGAGCCGAAGACGCCTGAGCTGGTGAACCAGGCCAATGCGGTCCTCAAGGATGTCCAGATCACCTTCTCCCACCTCGAAGGCTTTGTCGAAGACCTCCGGGAGCAGCGGGATCGCATCACAAAGGTCTTCCAGGGCGAACTGCGCGAGCCCGGCCGGGTCGGCGATGACGCCTGGCTCATCCCCGGCGTGCTCTCCAGCCGCATCCCCCTCAAGCAGGCCAATGCCCGTTGCGAAAACGAACTGTGTCTCTGGGCCGAGCCGTTTTCCGCGTTCGCGACGAGGCTCGGTCGTGCCTACCCGCACGGCTTCCTCAACGTGGCGTGGCGACATCTCCTCCAGAATCACGCCCACGACTCCGTCTGCGGCTGTTCCATCGATCAGGTTCACAAGGACATGGAGTATCGCTTCGATCAGGCCCACCGGATCGCGAGCCGCGTTTCGGCCGAGACCCTGCGACACCTGGCCCACCGCATGAAGCGCCCTCAGTCCGAGCCAAGGGACATCTGCGTCGTCGTCTTCAACACCGGGGCTGAGGCCGTGGACGCGCCCGTGGACCTGACGCTCGCGTTCCCTTCGGGGATTGAGACGACGTTCCAGGAGTGGTTCGGCTACGAAACGAAAATCGCGTTTCGGCTCTACGACGATCGCGGCGACGAGCTGCCCTATCAGTACGTGGCCCAGCGGCTCGACCGGGCGGGCTACCGCCGTTCGCCGCGCAAGTTCCCGGCTCCCTGGAAACACCATCAGGTGGATATCACGGTCCCGATCAGGATCCCGCCGTTCGGATACACCTCGATCATCTGTCGCCCGGTGGCCGGTCCGACCCGTTATCTCGGGTCGATGCTCGTGGACGACCATACGATCGAGAACGAGTGCCTCCGGGTCCGCGTGCAGCCCAACGGCACGCTGAGTCTCTTCGACAAGCGGACGAACCAGACCTACGACGGCCTGCTGACTTTCGAGGACCGGGCCGACATCGGAGACGGCTGGTTTCACGGCACCGCCGTCAACGACGAATGCTACAGCTCGATCGCCTCTGCCGCTGACGTCGCCCTCGTGGCCGACGGCATCCACAAGGCGACGTTGAAGATCACCCTCCGCATGGGCGTGCCGGCGGAGTTCCGCTTCGATCGGATGGCCCGCGGCGCCCCCGGCCAACCGCTCGTCATCACGAGTTTTGTCACGCTCCGGCGCGGCGGCGATCGTCTCGAGGTTCGCACCCTGGTCGAAAACACCGTTCGGGATCACCGTCTTCGCGTCCTGCTCCCGACGGGGGCCGACGCCGACACTTACTTCGCCGACGGCGCGTTCGATGTGCTGGAACGCCCGATCGCCCTGCGCTCTGACAACGCCGAGTACAAGGAACTCGAAGTCGAAACGCGCCCCCAGTACACCTGGACGGCCGTGCTCGACAGGACGGCGCCGCGCGGTCTGGCCGTGATCAGTACGGGCCAGCCCGAGTCGGCCGTTCGTGATCTCCCGGGTCGGCCCATCGCGCTTACGCTCTTTCGCTCCTTCCGCAAGACCGTCTTCACGGACGGCCAGGAGGGCGGTCAGGTCCAGGGCCTCCGAGAGGCCTGCTACTGGATCGTTCCCCTCGACGGCACTCTCCCACGGGCTCGCCTGTGTCGCCTCGGTCAGCAACTCGCCGCTCCCCCGCGGGCCGTTCAGCTCGACCCCGGCCAGCCGACTCCGACCCGGCCCAAGCTCCCGCCGACCCACTCCTTCTTGAGGCTCGAACCCGGAAATGCCGTGGTGACGGCGGTCTACCGGCGGCCCGATCTGGAAGGCCTGTTCCTTCGAATGTTCAATCCCGGCCACGAGCCTCTTGAGGAGACGGTGGAGCTGCCTGCCGAGCCGAAGGCCGCCGAGCATACCGATCTGGAGGGGCGATCGCTGGCCCCATTGAAACACGCCAGCCGGCAGGTGACCGTCCCGCTGGGACCGAAACAGATCGTAACCGTCCGAGTCCTGGAATAAGCCCCGCCCGCGCCGGGAAGGTTGCCGCGATAGGGCAACATCAGCCTGGCCTCGACGTTGGCATCCGGCAACATGGCCGTACATCCGGCGCCGCCGGCACATCCCACCATTGCCTTACGGACCGCAAACCCGCCGCTTTGGTGGCGGCACCTGCGGCTTCCCGCCCGCTGAGGTGCCCTATTATCGGTGCCCGCCTAGGCCCGCCGCCGGGGCGGACTGGGCACAGACATTTCGGCCGCGGCATGGGTGTTGCCCCCATGTCCGGCGGAGCGATCGGGAGGTGGAACAGAAGGCCATGAGGCGCACGACCGCCATCGCGGCGCTGGCCGGTTTGATGCTCGCTGCCGGCTGCGGCGACCACCGTCACGAGCGGGCGGGATCGCGTCTTCTGGCGGAGCGGCGCCCCGCTGTCGTCTGGCGACCCGCGGCCGATCTTCTCTTTGATCCGACACCCGATCAGGCGATTACGGCATCGGATTTCGCCTTCCGCAGTCCTTGGCCGTGCACGGCCGGCGCGTATTCTCCGGGTGAGGTGGTGTACTATCGGGAGTACTACTACGACCACCAGGGGCACGCGTGGAACGACCTCGACCACATCCACCGACGCTTCCATTCCTACCGCTACGGCACCCAGTATCGCAGGTAAACCGGCCCCACCGGCCGGGGGCCGCGAGGGAGGCCACAACCCCAGAAAGCAGACCGACCCGACGCGGAGACCCCCCGACTCCGCACCGCTCCGACCCACTCCTCCGGGCCTGCGGACCTTCGGCCGGGACGCTATTCTGCGCGAAAGAAGCGGGCGTCTACACCCTCCGGTCCGATCCGGACGGTCAACGGCCGCAGGCACTGCGGACAGCGCCCTTCGTAGGCGCTGCCGGCACGATTCCGGTAGATGCGGGCGTACACGCCGCAGCAGTCGAAGCGGATTCCGATCCATCGGCGGGCCGGCCGCGCGGTCGCAGCCCCCGGCGACGGGTCGTCCAGCCCAGCGATCTCCAGTTTGTAGGCGGGTTCGTCCGGCACAGCGCTACGTATATCGGCAACCAGGCGGTAGAGGCTTTGAGGGCCCCCTGGGGACCGGCGCCGACCGACCGTCGGGGCGGCGGCACGTCGCCTGGCCGGCAGCTGCTTACTTGCGGGATCGGCGGGCGATGAGGCGCTTGGCCTCGCCCACGAGATAGAATGAGCCGGTAATGCAGATGAGGTCTTCGCGGGTTACCGCGCGCTCGGCGATCGACAGGGCCTCTTCCAGGCTGCCGGCCACCTGCGACATCTTGCCCGAGCGCTCGTTGTAGATCGCGGCGAGCTCCGCCGGGTCGGCTGCCCGGGGCGAGCACACGGGCGCGAAGATCACCTTGTCGGCCCCGAGCTGGATCTGGTCGATCATGCCCGGAATGTCCTTGTCTCCCTGGCATCCGAAGATCACCACCATCGAGTCATAGGTGATGTTCTGTCCGATGGCCCGCATGAGGGCGTCGACGCTGGCCGCGTTGTGTGCCCCGTCGACCATGATCCGCGGGTCTTCCCAGATCATCTCCATCCGTCCGGGCAGGCGCACCCTGGCCAGCCCCTCGATGGCCTTCTGGTCGTCGATCCGGAAACCCCGTTCTTTCAATGTGTCGATGATCCCGAGAGCCACGCCGCAGTTGATCGCCTGGTGCTCGCCCAGCAGGGGCACGTGCAGGTGTTCGAAGCGGCTCAGCGGTGTGGTCAGGCTCACGCGGGTGTGCGGACCGAACAGCCGCGAGGACTCGAACCGATAGCTGAACTCGATCTCGTCTCCGGCGAAGCGCAAGGGGGAGCGAACCCGCTCGGCCACCGCCCGGAGAACCCGCTTGACCTCCTTGGGCTGCGGCGCGCTGACCACGGGCACACCGCTCTTGAAGATGCCGGCCTTCTCCTCAGCGATCTTGTCGAGCGTCCGCCCGAGTTGCTGCATATGGTCGTAGCTGATGCTCGTGATCGCGCAAGCTTCCGGCTTCAGGACGTTCGTCGAATCCAGACGGCCGCCCAGCCCCGCCTCGATGACCGCGATATCGACCTTCTTCTCAGCAAAGTGGCAGAACGCCATGGCGGTCATCAACTCGAAAAACGTTGGCCGGTCGCCGTTCAGCTTGTTGACAATGGGTACCAGCCGCGCGATCAGCCGCGTGAAATCCGCCTCGGAGATCATCGCCCCGTCGACCATGATCCGTTCCCGGATGTCCATTACGTGAGGCGACGTATACAGCCCGACGCGGTATCCGCAGCTCTGCAACATCGCGGCGGTCATGTTCGCCGTGGAGCCCTTGCCCTTGGTACCCGCGATGTGGATGCTGCGGAAGTCCTTCTGCGGATTGCCCAGCGAGGCCAGCAACCGCTGCATTCGCGAGAGATTGAAGTTGGTGTGGTTATAACCGACCCGAGACATCTTCTCGTAGTCGGTCACCGTTTCCAGGAAGGCCAGCGCCGATCGGTAGGTTCGAATCTGCCCGTTGCCGCCTCCCTGCCTCCGAGCGGGGGTTTTCGCCGTCACCGACCGTGCCATAGATGGCATATCCTAATCACCTCGCGAGGGCCCGTCAATACGCGCCGTGCACAGCCGCCTTGGACGGTGCGCTTAGAGGTTGGGGACCGAAGATCGCCAGCGCGAGATATAAATTCATTACAAAAAAGACCTTACGTCTATGGCTTGACCGAAGGATGGACATCCTCCATGATGGCGGTCAGCAATCCGGTCACCCTCTTCTACACCGCGGATGGCCGGGAGTTGCGTCCAGCCGGTGGTTTGGTGGGTATTTTTACCCAGTCCGGGGCCACGCGAGGCCCCGAAGTATCAACTGCTGTTGCACCGCGCTTGATCTGGTGTGTTCAAGCCGCTGACGGTACAGTAAGCGGCCTCCGGCGGGGTCATGCGGCGCATGGAGTTACAGAGGTTTCCCACCGCGGATGAGTTGGCCGACCGTGCGGCCGAGCTGATCCTCGATTCGGCCACCAAGGCGGTAGCCCTGCGCGGTCGGTTCGTCTGGGCCTTGGCCGGCGGTCAGACCCCAAGGGCGACCTATGCTCGCCTGACGCAGGCCGATCTTTCGGGCCGGTTCCCTTGGCGGGATACCTTTATTGTCTGGACTGACGAACGCTGCGTACCCCCCGACGACCCTGGCAGCAACTATCGGATGGTTCGGGAGATGCTGCTTGATCGCGCTCCGGTGCCTGCCGACAACGTGTTGCGGATTCGCGGTGAGGACTGCCCGCTGGCCGAGGACGAGCGCTACGAGGCGGCCCTCAGAAGGCTGCTCAACGACGCAGCGGGCCAGGGGCGGATCGACCTTGCTTTGCTGGGGGTGGGGGCGGACGGACATACGGCATCCCTCTTCCCCGGGGCGGTGACGCTGGCCGAGCAACGACGCTGGGTGGTGCCCGCGGTGGGCCCTCCGCCGTATGTGCGGCGGATCACGCTGACGTTGCCCCTTCTCAACGCGTCGCGCCGCGTGGTCGTTCTGGCCACCGGACCGTCAAAGGCTGCCGTGGTCCGGAGCGTTCGTGTCGGCGGCCCAGAGGCACAGAACTGGCCGATCAGCCTTGTACGGCCGCACTCGGGCGACTTGGTTTGGCTTGTGGATGCCGCCGCATTCGGATAGCCGCCGAGCCGGAGGATGGCCACCGAGCCGCCACGGAGGCGCGGGCCGCGCGGGCCTCCCGGGCATGGGCGCTTGGTGGCCGACGGGCGTCGGCCTATACTGCCCCGCCTTGCCGACCCGGCCACCGGAGACCTGAGCGATGACGCAGATCAAGGCGACGAACATCACCTGGCACGAGGGCCATGTGGCTCGGGCCGACCGCGAGGCCCTGTTGGGCCAGAGGGGCGCAACGGTGTGGTTCACGGGGCTCAGCGGCTCGGGCAAGAGCACGATCGCCTATACCGTCGAGCACGCTCTGGTCCGGCGGGGTCACCTGGCCTATGTGCTGGACGGTGACAACATCCGTCATGGCCTGAACAAGAACCTGGGCTTCTCCGCCGCGGATCGGGAGGAGAACATACGTCGCATCGGCGAAGTGGCCAAGCTGTTCGCCGACGCGGGCCTGATCACGATGACGAGTTTCATCAGCCCCTACGTCAAGGACCGCGACGGCGTGCGAAGCCTGCACGAGGCGGCCGGCCTGCCGTTCATCGAGGTCTTCGTCAACACCCCGATCGAAATCTGCGAGCAGCGTGACCCCAAGGGCCTGTACAAGAAGGCGCGTGCCGGTCAGATCAAGGGCTTCACGGGCGTGGACGACCCGTATGAGCCTCCGCCGAATCCGGAGTTGACGATCTCCGCGAAGGACATCAGCCCGCAGGAGGCGGCCGTCATCGTGATCCGATATCTGGAGTCCCGGGGCATCCTGCCGGTTCTCGCGTAGCCGGCCTTCCCCGGGACGCCTTCGCAGGCCGAGTCGCACCGGTTCGAGGGTACGGATCGGCCGCTCGGAGGTTCAGGCCGAGGCTGTTCGGAAGGGCCAGTACCGCCCCCGTGCAAGAATCGCCGGCGAAGATCGGGTGCATGCCACACCGCCCCGCAGCGCCCCACGGGCCTCGCTCCGGCGGCTAGCTCTCATATCGCGCCTGCTCCCGGCGTACCTCCCAGTACACGGCCCCTATGAAGTAGATCAGGGTGCAGACCATCAGGAGGGTCTTGTACGTCGCCATCCGGGCTTCGTATGCGGCCGCTGGACCGGCGAACACCCACAACGCTATCACGAGGCACGCAATCAGCGAGAGGGCCGCTGCGGCCCCCGCGAGCCAGACCGCTGCGTCCATCTTCGGCGCCCTCGGGCCGGAGGCGGCAGGCCCGTCGCGGCCCGAACGCCCGGAAGTCTCCGGTTCGGGTGGTTCGCCCGGCCTGGCCCTGGCGGCCGGCATGAGCCGGGCGATGAGGAGATAGGATATGGCCGCCAGCAACCAGCCCGGCAGCCACCGAAAGAACAGGTGAATGCCCAGGAGGTCCATCGGGCACCGGAACCGGCCGTTCGTGAACTGTTCGATGGGGAAACTGAGGATGAGCACGCCGGCCCAACTGATCAGGGCGGCGGGGTTCACGAAGAGCTTTTCGCGGTCCGCCCAGTACGGGCGGAGCCCCACTCGCGGGAAGACCCAGTGCTCGGTCACGATGATCGCCCCGATGGGCATCAGCATCAGGCCGTAGATCGCCACGAAGTCCAGCAGCTTCATGAAGATGGCCGGGAACAGCGCCACCACAGTCGTAATGGCTCCGGCGACCAGCGTGATCAGCCAGCGCGGCCAGTTCGGGGTGACGATCTGCAAGGCAAGTCCGGCCCGGTAGATCGTCGGGTTCGCCGTGGTCCAGCCGGCCAGCAGAACGCACAGCAGCCCCGCCGGGCCCGCAGCGCTGTAGGCCATCTGGCCCGGGTTGAGCTGGTTGCCCAGGACCGCCCCCATGATCCCGGCACAGATCCACGCCAGGTAGTGTCCCAGATACATCCCGAACGCCGAATAGAACCCGTACGTCCAGTGCCGCGCGTAGCGGAACACGGCCATGTCCGACAGCCCCACGTGCATCGCCAGGTTGCAGAACCACGCGAAGAACGTGACGTGCCAGAAGCCCAGGTGCGTACCGGTCGGTCCGGGTCGCCCCGTCCAGACCCGCGTCTGGGCCAGGTTCCACAGGTCGGCGAGGTTGTGGAACTCGCCCAACTTCGGCAACGTGGCGACCGCTCCGACGATGAAGATCAGGAACATCCACGGCGAGCAGACGGCGGCGAACTGGCTGAGTTTCTTGAACCCGGCGATGGCCAGCAGGACCACGACCGCCCCGACCATCAGCACCACGAGCACCCAGCCGATGCTGTTGGGGTAGACGTCCGTCATGGCCGGGTGCTTCACGTAGGGCAGCTGCGGGATCCCATTGAGCGCCATGATGACGGCGGAGGCCGAGACGCCGATCATCGCCGCCGCCAGGCAGCAGTAGAGCAGGGCGTTTACGATGTTGTACACGACCGTGAGCCCCGGCCCGATGATCCGGCGGGCGTACCAGTACAGCGTCAGGCGCACGCGGACGGCGATCGGGGCACAGAGGAACGTCCAGGACAGGACGGCCAGCAGGTTCCCCAGCAGCAGCCCCAGAAGGATGTCCCGCGCCCCGGCCCCCCATTGCACGAACAGCGCCCCGATGACGAACTCCGTGCCCGCGACATGCTCGCCGGCGAACATGGCGGCGAAGTAGCGGCCGTCGTGCAGCTTGTCGGCCGTGACCGGCTCGCGCTCGAATTCATACAGCTTATCCAGACGGGCGGAGATGGAATCGACCTGCGACCGGGCGACCGTCAAGGGTGGACCTCCTGACAACGCCAGCGAGCCTTGAAGCGCGGCGGTCCTCGCCGGATACGCGCCAGCACGACGGGATCGACCTCCGGCCCGCCGACGCCCCGGAAGGCTACGGGCGACGGCGGGAGGCGTCAAGCGATTGCGGCGGGGCACGCCGACCCGTATGGACCGGAGCCCGGGCATTGATCGGTCCGCGCGCGGGAATATGATGGCTGTGCGGTGGACATCAACGAGCGGCTGAAGGCCGACCCCACATTTCAACGGCTCGTCGCTCGGCTGAGCACCCGGAAGGGGCCCTGCTGTGCCGAGGGACTGTGGGGATCGTTCGCGCCGCTCCTGGCCGGGCGGATCGCCGCCGTCCTGAATCGGCCTCTCCTCTACGTGACCGCTCATCTCGAACAGGCCGACGAAGCCCGCGACGATCTGGAACTCTTCTCAGGCCGGCCCGCAGAGGTCTTCAGCGCGTGGGAGGCCCTGCCGGGCGAGGGCGCCGCCCGCGACGAGATCGCCGCGGAGCGATTACGGCTGTGTTCGCACCTGCGGGAGTGGTCAGAGCATGCCCCCGCCGGATGGGGCGCGGCCATCCGCCCGGCGGGTCCGCCGGCGGAGGACCAGAGCCGCCGGCGGGCTCGCGGCGCGAATCGAAAGCGCGGCGAGAGCGGCGAGCAGCCCCACGGCCCTGGAGACGCCGCCGCTCCGCCGCTCATTGTCGCTCCGATCCAGGCACTCATGCAGCCGGTCCCGAGTTTCCGGGCGATGGAGGCCCACTCGCTCGTGCTGGCCCGGGGCCAGGAATGCCAGACGCGTCAGATCGTGGAGTGGCTCGTGTCGCAGGGCTTCGCGCGGCTCGACCTCGTCGAGTCGCCCGGTGATTTCGCCCTCCGCGGGGGCATCCTGGACATATTCCCTTTCGGCGACGTCGATCCCGTCCGCATCGAGTTCTTCGGGGACACCATCGAGAGCATTCGCCAGTTCGACATCTCCACGCAGCGGTCGATGCGGGAGCTGCCCGGCATCCGGATCGCCAGCCCGCGGCCGCTTACCCCGACGGCTTCGCCCGACGCTGACCCCCAGTCGACTACGAGCTTCCTCTCGTACCTCCCGCCGGATGCAATCGTGGTCCTCGACGAGCCGGCGGAGATCCAGGAGCTCGGGGAGACCTTCTGGACCCGCCTGGGCAACCCCGCCGGGATGTTTCCGCCCGCGGCGGTGTTCCGTCGGGCCGGCGAGTTCACGCAACTGCACCTCTCGCGCTTCGGTGCGGCCGCCGGACCGGAGGACGTCTTCCGTTTCGAGGTCCAGAGCGTCCAGCGGTTCGAGACCAGGGCCCCGGAGGCTGTCGCGGAGCTTTGTTCGCTGGCCGCCGAAAACGAGGTGATCGTCTACTGCGATAACGCCGGCGAGCAGAGCCGCCTGCGCGAGTTGCTGCAGGCCCATCTGGGCCCCGCGGCTGGAAAACCGTCCGGACTGCCCGGCGAGGCTGCGACGCAGGCACACCCGGGCTTCGAACGGGCCGAGCAGGCGGGCGGCCCCGCGACGGGGCAACCAGCAAGCTCGCGGCCCGACCCCGCCTGCCTGGGCCGGTTGCATCTGACGATCGGCCGGCTGCACCACGGATTTCACTGGGTCTCCGCCCGCCTGATCGTCGTGGGGCACCACGAGATCTTCCACCGGTACCAGCAGCGACGGCGCCTCCGTCGGGTCCACGCCGCCCGCCCCGTCGAGTCCTGGCTGGACCTCGAGCCCGGGGACCTGGTGGTTCACGTGGCACACGGTATCGCCCGGTTCGTGGGCATGAAGACTCAGCGCAAGGGCGACTCCGAGAAGGTCGAGGAGTACCTGACGCTGGAGTTCGCCGACCGTGCGACCCTGCACGTTCCGGCCAGTCAGATCGACCTCGTGCAGAAGTACATCGGCTCGGGTCCGGTCCGGCCTGCCCTCTCGAAGCTGGGGGGCACCCGCTGGAAGAAGACCCGCCAGCGGGTCGAGCAGGCGGTCAGCGACCTGGCCGCCGAACTCCTCCGGATCTACGCCCTGCGCGAGTCCCAGCCCGGCATCGCCTATCCAGCCGACACCGACTGGCAGCGGGAGTTCGAGGAGTCCTTCCTGTACACCGAGACCGAGGACCAGCTCACCGCCATGGCGGATATCAAGGCGGACCTGATGCGCGAACGCCCCATGGACCGCCTCCTCTGCGGCGACGTGGGCTACGGCAAGACGGAACTCGCCATGCGGGCGGCGTTCAAGGTCGTCGAGTACGGCAAACAGGTGGCCGTCCTCGTGCCCACAACCGTCCTGGCCGAGCAGCACTACCAGACGTTCCGGGAACGGATGGCCGAGTATCCCTTCGTCATCGAGTCGCTCTCCCGCTTCCGGTCGAAGAAGGAGCAGGCGGCCATCATCGACCGGACCCGAAAGGGCCAGGTCGATATCCTGATCGGTACGCACCGTCTGCTGAGTCGTGACGTCGGCTTTGCCGATCTGGGCCTGGTCATCATCGACGAAGAGCAGCGCTTCGGCGTGGAACACAAGGAGCGTCTCAAGCGCTTCCGCGAAACGGTGGAGGTTCTTACGCTGACCGCCACGCCCATCCCCCGGACGCTCCACATGTCTCTTCTGGGCATCCGGGACATCAGCTCGCTGGCCACGCCGCCCCTGGATCGCCGCAGCATCGTCACGCAGGTCCGCCCGTTCGACCGCGCCCTCATCCGTGACGCCATCGTCCGCGAGTTGAACCGCGACGGGCAGGTGTATTTCGTCCACAATTACGTCCACGGCATCCAGGCCGTCGCCGACGAGCTCAGAAAGCTCGTCCCCGACGCGCGGATCGTGGTCGGCCACGGCCAGATGAACGAGCACGATCTCGAGCGGGCGATGCTGCGCTTCCTGCGACACGAAGCCGATGTGCTGGTCTGCACGAACATCATCGAGTCGGGTCTCGATATCCCCAACGCCAATACGATCATCATCAACGGCGCCGACCGCTTCGGCCTGGCCGACCTGCATCAGCTCCGGGGCCGGGTCGGCCGCTATAAGCACCGGGCCTATTGCTATCTCCTGCTCCCGACCGACCGGACGATCACCGAAAAGGCGGCTCGCCGCCTCAAGGCCATCGAGGAGTTCAGCGAGTTGGGGGCCGGCTTTCGGATCGCCATGCGCGATCTGGAGATCCGGGGGGCAGGCAACATCCTGGGCCGCGAACAGAGCGGTCACATCGCGGACGTAGGGTACGAACTGTACTGCCAGCTCCTCGACCAGGCCGTCCGCCGGCTGAAAAACGAACCGGCCGAGACCTTCCGCCCGGTCCACGTGGAACTGGCCGTTACTGCCTGTATCCCAAAGAGTTACATACCTTCGGAGCGGCAGCGGATGGAGGTGTATCGCCGGCTGGCTGCCTGTCGGACCCAAGCGGACGTGCGGCAGCTTGAGCAGGACCTCAGGGATGCATACGGCCCGTATCCGCCGGCTGTGGGGGCCTTGGTTCAGCAGGCCGAGATCCGGATCCTGGCCCAGCCCTATGGAATCCGCTCGATCATTCAACGCCCGCCGGACGTGGTGTTCACCGTGGAGGAGATGCGACGCGTCGCGCGTCTCTTCGAAAGCGGTCCCGGGTCGCCCCGCATACCGGATGACCATACGGTCCACCTTCGCCTGCCGCCGAGCTACTTCGAGCCGGCCACGCTCCTGCCCGTCCTCCGGCGGATGTTGGCCCCGCCGGCGAGGGCGTTGGCGGACTCCGCACGAGTGCCGGGAGCGGGGTGATCGGCGCGTTCCGGGCACCTCCGGGCGGCGCGCGAAAAAAACTTTGCGCGAGTCGCGCTTTTATCGGAAAGTCGCGCTTGCGTTTGACCGATAGGTGGAGTAGATACTCCGTCCACGTACCCAATCCGACGGATCGACGGGGTGATTGGGAACGCATCGCGATGAACGCGCAATCACGGATGGCCAAGACGCTGGGATGCCTCGTGGGGTCCATGACAGTTGGGGCCCTGATCCTCCATTGGATCCAGCCGGCCGCTCCTCCCCTCGGAAGCGACTATGCCGTCCAGCTCATCGCACGCGAAGTCAAGGGCTCCGTCGAGCCTCAACGGGTCCCCGATTCTCCTTCCTGGCGGGCAGTGGAAATCGCGGCCGGAACACCCACCGAGCCGTCGCACTTCCGCATCACGCGCGCCGGGCAACTGGCCATGAGCGAGGCCTGGCGCCGACAGTCCGGTATCGAGGCCGGCACGATCCGGGTCATCGTCGATCCGCCGGCTAATGCCGAATCCGTCTCCGCCCAGCAGATCGACACGCTCCATGCCTTGCTGATGGAGTTGCGCCGGGCCTACCTGACACCCGAGGCCTTTGTATCGCTGAACGAACCTTCCTTTGGGCGGGTTCGAAACGGGCGTGCGGCCGCCGAAGAGCTTTACCGCGCTCTGGCTGCCGCGGGCATGACGGTCGCACGATCGTCGTAACCTCCGTTATTTCAACAGGTTGATAAGCCTACTCTGGCCGGCTTCGCATGTGCTGGGGCCGGAGCCCGCGGCGAGTGTGCCTTGGTCTGATGGGTTTGGCGGCGCTCAACCCCTGGAACCCAAGACCCCGTCCCGGATCTGCCAGTGGGCTCTGCGAGTTGCCCTGTCGTCGGCACATTGCCCGTCGAGGGAGCTTTGGCTGGCGTGCGGGTCGGCGGGCCGCGCGCGACAGCCTTCGTCCGGAACGAAACGGCCCGCGGGCATCGGCGCGGCGTATGACGCCCTGTGGCCGCAACCGTCGATTGCCTTAAGCTTACAAGCTGTTGATTCCAGCCCCTGATGAAGCGATGATTCCCCTTTATCGGACTGGTCGCGAGGCTTTGCCCCTGGTCGAGCCGGAACCCGGCCCACGTCCGTTGCGTCCAATTCCAAGGAACTGCCGGTGACGTCCGCAGCCGCCGCCATCGCGATCGAGGATGCCGTCCTGGTGGAGCAGACCCGGCAGGGCGACGTGAGCGCTTTCGCACGGCTCGTGTCGAAGTACCAGGATCGCGTCTTCAACACGTGCTGCCGTCTCTGCGGCCACGCGGAGGATGCACGCGACCTGACGCAGGAGGCCTTCCTCCAGGCGTTCAAGGCGATCGACACGTTCGGGCAGCGGAGCGGATTCTATACCTGGCTGTTCCGGATTGCGGTGAATCTGTCCATCTCGCATCGCCGCAGGAACCGGCACGAGATCCGGCTCTCGCTTCACGATGCCGGGGATGGAGAATATGCCGGAGGCCAGGCCGCCGGACTTGTGCGGCACCCTCGTGGGGGCCCGTCCACGGAAAACCCGTCGGGCCCCATGCAGGAGCGCGAGACGCATGAGGCGGTGATGGCCGCCTTGGAATCGCTGGAAGATGAGTTCCGGGCGGTGGTCGTCCTACGCGACATCGAGGGATTCGATTACCGGCAGATCGCCGAGATCCTGGGCGTTCCCCCCGGGACCGTGAAGAGCCGCCTGCACCGGGCCCGGATGGCTCTGCGGGAGAAACTCGCGCCGGTGATCGGTGCGGCCTGACGGCCCGGAGGATCCCCGCTTGCGGCGGGGGCGGAACATGGAAACGAAACGACCGCACAACCTCGCAGAGCAGATCTCGGCCTACCTCGACGGCGAACTCTCGGAGGCGGAGCGCGCCGAGGTCCAGGAACGCCTGGAGAGCGACCCGGACGCTCGCCGGCTGATGGCCGAATTGCGGCAGGTCTGCCACCTGGTCGGTTCGTTGCCTCGCGAGCATGCTCCTCCGGAGATCATGGAGCTGGTCACCGCCCAGATCGAGCGGCACGAGCTTCTCAAGGACGGTCCTCAGGCTGGGTACGGGGTACCTCGCCGGAGGCCGCGGTGGGGGAGAATCGTTGCGTCGGCGGCCGTCATCGCGATGGCGGCCTCCGCCGGCTATCTGACGTTCGTGAGTTTTCGCAATCCGGCTGCGACACGGACGGAGGAGAGGTTCGGACCGGTTGCCGACGCGCACCGAGCCACACCCCCGGAGGCCCCAGCGGAGCGGACGGGCCCGAAGGCGGCTGTGAAGCACAAGGGACCGGGGTACCGTGACGCAGAGGAGCCGCCGGCCGCGCGGCCGTCGCCTGCGGGGCGCTCGCCACAGGGCCCTAGCCAGGCCGTCCGGGTGTTCGAGCCGCCGGTTGCGGCGCGGATGGATGAGCATGTACCGAAAGCGCCGATGACGACTGCCCCTGCGGTGGAGATTGTCAGGGCAGGCAGGTCCGGGCGCGTAGAGTCGGAGGCCGGGCGGCGGCTTCCTGAGGTCCTCGCGGCCAAGGCGGATGGGCTCGCTGAGGGCCCAAACGTGCAGGAGGCGGTCACGGCGGTGCCGCCGGCTGCTATGGCCGATACTCCGACGGAACGGCGGACCGCCGACGTGGCCCCGGAGCAGCCCGTCGCAGCCGGGAGCGAGGAGCCGGCCGACCGGCTTGAGATCGAGCTGGCCTTTGGCGACGTCGCCTCGCGTGCGCGCGCTGGGCGTGAGATCGTGCAGTTGCTGAACAGCCTGGCTGGTTCTGTGGTGGCCCGGTCGGACCTCCCTTATGGACAGGCTGCGAAACGGCTTACACCCGGTGCGCCGGCACGTGAGTTGGTAGCTTCGCAACCCGAACGAACCAGCCGCGAGCCGGAGT
>Ga0209162_1001104_pt1 | contig 27645 bp, 23 predicted proteins | sample YNPNPMetaG_FD_187121 | JGI IMG/M metagenome (GOLD analysis project Ga0209162, IMG submission 187121) | Anoxygenic and chlorotrophic microbial mat microbial communities from Yellowstone National Park, USA - YNP NP MetaG (SPAdes) (version 2) ...
TCGAGCACGGTCTCACCCTCGCGGACCTCGGCCAGGGCCAGCGGGTCGCCGCAGCCGAAGGAATGGCGCACGGCATCCGGCGGCAACGCGGCGAGCGGCTCGCGGGTATAGCCGGCGAGCGCCGCGGCGACGCCCGGGGGCGAGGGGCCGCCGCCGCATCCGCAACCGCCCGCCGCCGCAGGCCGCTCGACGGCCTGCGCGTAGCTCCGCGCCACCGACTTGCGGACGTCGTCGGGCCGGCTCACGGTCGCACCTCCCCGGCGGGAACCGGGACCGCCGCCGGCTCGGCGGACTCGTCCGGGAAGTACCGGCGCCGCAGCCGCAGGGCGACGTGGACCAGGCCGATCAACACCGGCACCTCGACCAGCGGCCCGATCACCGCCGCCAGCGCGCCGCCGTGGTCGATCCCGAAGGTGGCCACCGCGACCGCGATCGCCAGCTCGAAGTTGTTCGACGCCGCGGTGAACGACAGCGTCGCGGACTGGCGGTAGTTCGCCCCGACCCTGCGGCTCAGGAAGAACGAGAGGAAGAACATCACGACGAAGTAGACCAGCAGCGGAATCGCGATTCGCACCACGTCCAGCGGCAGCTCGACGATCTTCTCGCCTTTGAGCGAGAACATCACGAGGATCGTGAACAGGAGGGCGATCAGCGTGAGCGGACTGATCCTCGGGATGAACCGTGCGTGGTACCACTCCTTGCCCTTGAGCCGGATGAGCGAGAAGCGCGTGATGATCCCGGCCAGGAACGGGACCCCGAGGTAGAGGAAGACGCTTTCGGCGATCTGGCCGATCGTGACGTGGACTTCCACCCCTTCGAGGCCGAGCCAGCCGGGCAGGACGGTGACGAAGACGTAGGCGTAGATCGAGTAGAACAGGACCTGGAAGATCGAGTTGAAGGCGACGAGGCCGGCGCAGTACTCGGTGTCGCCCCTGGCCAGCTCGTTCCAAACGATGACCATCGCGATGCAGCGCGCCAGGCCGATCAGGATCAGGCCGACCATGTACTGCGGCAGATCGTGGAGGAACACGACCGCCAGGACGAACATCAGGATCGGGCCGATGACCCAGTTCTGCACCAGCGAGAGGCCCAGCACCTTCCCGTTCCGGAAGACCGGCCCCATCTCCTCGTAGCGCACCTTGGCCAGCGGCGGGTACATCATCAGGATCAGGCCGATCGCGATCGGGATGTTCGTCGTCCCGGAGCTGAAGCGGTTGATGAACGGGACGATCGCCGGCCAGGCCCAGCCGCCGACGACCCCGATCGCCATGGCGAGGAAGATCCAGACGGTGAGCCAGCGGTCGAGGAACGAGAGTTTGCGGGCCACGGTTTCGTTCGCATCGCTCATGCTTCGACTCCTTTCCGGCGGCCGCGGGGTCGGGTCTTCGGGCATGCGTTCCCGGCGGCCTGCCTCCGCCGCCGGACGCGGGCCAGCCGCCGGCGCAACGCGGCGAGCCGCGGGGGGCCGAGGGCCGCTTGCACGCCGCGCAGGGCGGCCCGCAGGTCCGGCGCCAGCCCGTCGGCCACCCGGTAGTAGACCCACAGCCCGGCGCGGCGGTCCTCGAGCACCCCGGCGTGGACCAGGTAGCGCAGGTGCCGCGACGCCTTGGACTGCGTGATCCCGAGCACCTCGACGAAGTCGCAGACGCAGATCTCGTCGTGGACGAGCAGCAGGCCCAGCATCTCGAGCCGGGTCGGGTCACCGAACGCCTTGAACGCGGCGGCCAGTCGTTGCATCGCTCCCTCCGCCCCCGTCCTCCGCGGCGGTATTTACCCGTCTATGCGGTTGTATGCAAGCGAATTCGGTTGCCGGCAGGGCGGCGCCGGCGTAGACTTGCCGGCCGGGGGGGGGACGGTCGGGAGCGACGGCGATGGCGTACCGTTGCACGGTCTGTCGGGCGGAGCTGGTCGAGCGGCCGGGGCGGGCGACCTGCTCGTTCTGCGGGTGCTCGGAGCCGACGGACTGGGCTTGCCCGGCCGGGCACCATACCTGCGAGGCGTGCCGCACGGCGACGGCGGAGGAGCTCGTCGTGCGGGTCGCCGCGGCGGCGGGCGAGACCGATCCGGTCGCGATCGCCGAGCGGATCCTGGCGCATCCCGCGTTCGGGGCGAGCGGGCCGGAGCACCATGCGGTGCCCGCCGCGGCGGTGCTCGCGGCGCTGCGCAACGCGGGACGGTGGCTGGCGACGCCCGCGGACCTCGCCGAGGCGGTGCGCCGGACAAGCGACGTGCCGCTCGGCGCGTGCGGCTCGCGCGGGGATTGCGGGGCCTGCGTCGGCGCCGGCGTCGCGCTCGCCGTCGCGCTGCGCGCCGACCACCGAACCGCGCCGGAACGCGCCCTGGTGCTCCGCGCCACCGCGCGCGCCCTGGCCCGCCTGGCCGAGCGGGGCGGCGCCCGCTGCTGCAAGCAGGCGGTCTATGCCGCCCTCGAGGCCGCGACCGCGACGCTCGCCGAGGCGCGCGGGTGGACGCGGACCGCCGCGCCGATCCGCTGCCCGTTCGCGCCGCGCAACCCGGATTGCCAGGGCGCCGAGTGTCCGTACCATGGCTGACGCGCGGTCCCGCTGGCGGCGCCTGGAGGACGGCATCCGCGATCCGTTCCGGCACTTCGCCCTGGAGGAGGCGCTGCTGCGGTGCGTGGACGAGGGGTCGAGCCCCGACACGCTGCGCTTGCGCCGCGCCGACCCGCTGGCGGCGCCTGGAGGACGGCATCCGCGATCCGTTCCGGCACTTCGCCCTGGAGGAGGCGCTGCTGCGGTGCGTGGACGAGGGGTCGAGCCCCGACACGCTGCGCTTGCGCCGCGCCGACCGATCGGTCTGGATCGGCGTCCATCAGCGGCCGGAGGAGGACGTGGATCTCGCCGAGTGCGCCGCGCGCGGCATCCCGGTCGTCCGGCGGCACAACCCGGGCGGCGCCGTGTACCAGGACGAGGGGAGCTTCTGCTTCTCGGCGGTGTTCCGGCGGGAGGCGACGTTCCGGCGGCTGGGCATCGGCGAGCCGGACGAGCTGTACGCGCGGGTGGGGGCGGCGATCGTCGCCGCCTGCGCCGAGTTCGGGGTGGCGGCCGAGGTGTCGCCGGTCAACGACGTCACGGTCGGCGGGCGGAAGATCTACGGTTCGGCGCAGGTCGAGTGGTACGGGGCGTTCGCGCACAGCGGTTCGTTCCTCGTCGACACGGACGTGGAGGCGATGGCGCGGACGCTCCGTCCTTCCGCGCTCAAGTTCGCCGACAAGGGCGTTCGCGACGTGCGCGGCCGCGTCGTCACGCTCCGCGCGCTGCTCGGCCGGCCGGTCTCCGTGGCGGAGGCGGCGGAGGTGGTGGCGCGGCACGTCGCCCGCGCGTTCGACGCGGCGCTGGTGCCGGAACCGGTGCGGCCGCACGAGGCGGCCCTGGCCGACGAGTTGTGGCGGCGGAAGTACGGCCGGCGGGAGTGGACGTTCGGGGCGCGGGGGGACCGCCGGACGGCGGTGGCGACCAAGGCGCGCAGCGGGGTGGTGACGCTGCGCGCGTCGCTGGAGGGCGGCGTGCTGGGCGAGGTCGCGGTGACGGGGGATTTCCTGCTGCCCGACGCGGCGGCGCTGGAGCGCTGGACGCGGGAGGCGCGGGGACGGACGCCGCAGGAGGCCGCGGCGCGGGTCGGAACGGGCCGGCTGCCGGCCGACCTGCGGGAGGCCCTGGTCCGCCTGCTGCGGGAGCTGGAGCGGAGCGATGGCCGAGCCTGAGGCCCGCGCGGCCGGGAGGCGCCTGCGCCTGGAGCTGCTGATCGCCGGGCCGCCGACGGCACGCTGCCGGGAGCTGCTCGGACGGATGACCGAGCTGGTGGCCCGCTACCCGGACCGCGTGCGGCTCGACGTGTACGAGGCCGGCTGCGCGCCGGATGCCACACCCACCGCGGGCTACCAGGCGGCGGGCAAGCGGAAGAAGGTCCCCTCGGCGTTCGTCAACGGCCGGCTGGTGGCGTCGCGGGACGATCCGGGCGATCTCTCGCGGCTGGTGGCGGCGGTGGAGGCGGAGCTGGCGCGGGGCGAGGGGGCGTGGGAGGAGTGAGGTCCGGCCGGCGTTCCGGCTTCCGCGGGACGGCGGACGCTTGCTGCTTCAGAGCTTCGCGTCGCGCGGGATGGCGACGACCCCGCCCTCGCTGACGATGAAGCGCTGCCGGTCGGTTTCGAGGTCGAAGCCGATGCGGAGGCCGGGGGGGATGCGGACGTTCTTGTCGACGATCACCCGGCGGAGCTGCGCCCCGCGACCGACATCGACGGCGTCGAGGAGGATCGATTCCTCGACGCGGGCCCACGAGTGGACGCGGACGCGGGGGGCCAGCACCGACCGGTAGATCCGGCCACCGGAGACGATGCAGCCTTCGGAGACCAGGGAATCGATCGCGGTGCCGACGCGCTCGCCCGCCTCGTCGCTGTGGACGAACTTGGCCGGCGGGAGATGGCGGCGGCCGGTGCGGATTGGCCAGCGGTTGTTGTAGAAGTTGAACCTCGGCTGGGCGCTGACCAGGTCCATGTGGGCTTCCCAGTAGGCGTCGAGGGTTCCGATGTCGCGCCAGTAGCCGCGGTCGTGTTCGGTCGATCCCGGGACGACGTTGGTGGAGAAGTCGTAGCCGAACATTCGGCGACGGCCGACGCACAACGGCAGGACGTTTCGGCCGAAGTCGTGGGCGGAGTCCTCGCGGGCGGCGTCCGCGGTGACTTCCTGGACCAGGCAGTCGGTGTTGAAGATGTAGTTGCCCATCGAGACCAGCGCGAGGTCGGGGCGGCCGGGCATCGGCTTCGGGTCCTTGGGCTTCTCCTCGAAGCCGACGATCCGCCAGTCCTCGTCGACCTCGACGACACCGAAGGCCGAGGCCTGGGCGATCGGGACGGGGATGAGCGAGATCGTGATTTCGGCGTTGACGTCGAAGTGGAAGTCGAGCATCTGGCGGACGTCCATCTGGTACACGTGATCGCCGCCGAAGACGCAGACGAAGTCGGGCGCCTCGTCCTCGACGACGTTCAGGCACTGGTAGACGGCATCGGCGGATCCCTTGAACCAGTCCTTGCCGACGCGCTGCTGGGCGGGGATGGTCTCGACGAAATGATCGAGGATCGAGGACATGCGCCAGGCGCGGGAGATGTGGACTTCCAGCGAGTGGGACTTGTACTGGGTGATGACGTTGATCCGGTGCATGCCGGAGTTGACGAAGTTGGAGAGGACGATATCGATGATCCGGTAGCGGCCGCCGAAGGGGACGGCGGGCTTGGCGCGCTCCTCGGTCAGTGGGGCGAGGCGACGGCCTTCGCCGCCGGCCAGGATCAGGACGAGGATGCGCGGCGCGGTGCCGAAGCGCTGGCGGATTCGATCGGGCGACATGTTCTTGTCCTAGCGGAAGAAGGTGAGATAGACAAGCACGGCGCACGCGGCGGCCAGGAGCAGCAGGATCGAGACGAGCAGGGGGGTGGGGCCCCGGCGCCTCGGGGGTGCCGGCTCGGGCATCGCGGCGGGCAGCGACGCGGGGGGCTGGGGAGCGCGTGGCTGGGCTTGGGCCGGGCCGGCGCCGGGCCGGGTCCCCTGGACCGCCGGGAACGGCAGCGGCGTCGGCATCGCCTCGCGCCAGATCGCGGGCTTGTTCGGGTCGGGCAATCGGAAAGCCGCGCCGTCGTCCATGTCGCCCGCCCAGGTCCGCGGGTCCTCGAACGACATCGTGCCCGGGAACGCCCCGGAAATCTCCTCCACGGACAGCGGCTTCTCGCCCCCTCGGAAGATGTTTTCCGGGTCGTCGATCGACGTCAGCCTCGCCAGCTCGGCCTCGATCAACTCGTCAATGATCGTCCCGGCCCCCTTCGGCGTCGGCACCGCCGCCTCGCGCAGCACGGTCTTGACCAGCGCGGCGATATCGAAGCTGGTCACCTTCAGCCCGTGGGAGAACAGGAACTGGTACAGGTCATCGCCGAAATCCTGGGCGGTCTGGTAGCGCTGCCGGAGGTCCCGCGCCAGCGCCCGGAGCACGATCCGGTCGAGATCCCGCGGCACGGCGGGATGGATCCGGGACGGCGGGGGGATGTCCGCCGCCTTCACCTGCTGCACGGTTTCGTAGTCGTTCTTCCCCTGGAACAGGCGTCGACCCGTCAGCATCTCCCAGAGCAGGATTCCCGCGGCGAAGATGTCCGCCCGCCGATCGACCTCCTGACCCTCGACCGCCTCCGGCGAAAGATAGCTGAACTTCCCCTTCACCACGCCGGGGTCGGTCTGTTCGAGCTGGTCGGCGGCCTTGGCCAGCCCGAAGTCCACCAGCTTCACCTCGCCCTGCTTCGAAAGCAGGATGTTCGGCGGCGACACGTCGCGGTGCACGATCCCCAGCGGCCTACCGTTCGAGTCGGTGAGCGTGTGGGCGTACTGGAGCCCCTTGCAGGTCTCGACCAGGATGAAGACCGCCTGCTCCACCGGCAGGGTCGTGCCGCGGGCGCGCAGGAACTCGTTCACCTGCTTGAGGTTCACGCCGTCCACGAACTCCATCAGGACGTAGTACGACCCGCCGGCCTGGCCGATGTCGAACACCTGCACGACGTTCGCGTGGCTCATCCGCAGCGACAGGCGCGCCTCGTCGAGGAACATCCGAAGGAACTTCTCGTTCTGGACCAGGTGCGGCAGGACCTTCTTGACCGCGACCGTCTTCCGGAACCCCTCCAGCGACTCCTGCTCGGCGTGATAGACTTCCGCCATCCCGCCCGCGTCGAGCTTCCGGATGATCTTGAACCGAGGCGCCCTGCTCATCCGTCCACGCAGCCGTTCCGTCCGGCCCGCGCACCGCCCTCCGCGGGAGCAACGAAACGGCGCCCGTTGCGGCAACCGGGTGCGAGGAGGGGGACTTGAACCCCCATGGGGTTTCCCCCACTAGGCCCTCAACCTAGCGCGTCTGCCAATTCCGCCATCCTCGCGGCGACCTCGCGCGCGGGACCTTCCCACCGGTCCCGCTTCCAGGCAGCCGCACGGGTAGCATCCGCGGGCCCGGCGAGTCAAGGGGTGCGGCGGCTGCCTGGGATTCGGAGTGGGCGCGCCGTGTCGGCCGGGCCGGCACCGTCGCGACGCGCCTACTCTGAATCCCCGTGGCGCCGCTGCCCGGCGCGGAACGCGAGGCCGACTACGGGTACGCCGCGAACCCGATGCGCACATCGACGCGTGCGTCGAAGTCATCCGTCGGCAGGCGGTTGGTCGTTCCGCGGATGCCGACGCGGAAGTTCCCCGACAAGAGCGCATCGCGAATCGGGGCGAGCGCGGCGTCGCCGGCAATCACCTCGCAGTCCAGCGGACCGACGCCCGTGGGACCGGTCACCCGCGCGATGTACACCGTGCCCCCGACGTCGGCACGGAGGAAGACGTTGGTCTCGCCCACGAAGAGGTCCGCAAACGAGATCACCCCGCGACTGTCGCCCCCCAACGTGATCGCCACCGACGTCACCGCGATCCGGCCCGGGTTGCGGCCCAGCGCGACGCGCGCGGCTTGGAGGAAGGCGCCGTACGGGTTCCCGACCTCCGTCGCGACGTTCTTGTCCTTCTCCACCAACCCGTCGTGGATGTCGCCCTCCTTGATCCCGGCGAGTTGGATGACGATCGTGTCGGTTTGGGCCACCGGCTCCTCGTTGTCCTCGCACGACACCGCCCCGAACAGCAGACCACCCAGCGCAACGAGACAGACCACCTTCGGCCTTCGCATCCGCACCTCCTCCGGCGACGGCACCGCCCACCGCCGTTCTCATCTTCAACCGGCGGCGCCGGATCTTTCAAACCGGGCCGCCGGCCGGGTCACCTCGGCACCGGTCCGCCCGGCGAGCCGGCCGCCTCGACCGGACTACGGCGCAATCCGCAGCAGCCGGACCGCCTCGGGCGCCAGCGTGTCGGTCCACACGAGGTTCTCCCCCGCGGGAGTGGCGACGAGCGTCCCGCCGTCGAGCAGATCGTCGAAGGTCGCGGCGACGCCGGCCGTCAGGCCCACCGTCCCCGGCTCGAGGGTCAACGTCACGGTCCGCTCGTCGGTCGCGACGCTGCGCACCGTCAGCCGCAGCTCGTCGCCCGAACCCCACCGCTCGACCAGAATCTCCGGATCGGACGACCGCACCCCCGTCACCGGCTCCCAGCCGGCCGCGCCGAGCTCGCGGATCAACGGCACGTAGCGCACGAACAGGTCCCGGTCCCGCTCGAACAGCGCCGGGTCGTCCCAGTAGCGGTCCTCCGCCGCGTTGTGCGAGAACAGGCTCGGATAGACGCCGTAGAACAGCGAAATCCGGAAGTAGCGCTCGACGTACTCGCGGCCGAAGGCGGAGAAGTCGGTGTTCATCAGCGTACAGAACGGCTTGCGGTACGACAGCGTGCGCCAGAACAGGAACAGGTCGTCGCGCTGCGGGGTGAAGGCGCCGGAGTGCATCCAGTCCCGCTCGTTGCCCATCACGTCGAACAGGTGGGCGGGGAAGGCGAAGCGCAACAGCGCGCCGTTGGCCATCATCCACTTGCCCAGCCCGTGGATCTCCGCCTCGACCCAGCGGGCGAACTCGTAGGTCGCGAAGATCTCCGGCACGGCGGGGCGAAAGGCGGCGTCGAAGACGAGCGGCAGGTCGGCGGCGGCGAGATGCGTCGGGCGGTAGTCGAGCAGGTCGGCCTGGGCCTCGAGCGAGTCGAGGTATTCGCCGTCCTGGATGCCGGCGGTCGGGTCGGAATAGATCGCGCGGGCGTCGTCGTTCCAAGCGAGGTTCCCCTTGTTGAGGGGATACTCCGGGTCGGCGATGTCGGGGTCGGGATTGTTGGTGAACACCGCGCCGTAGGGACACCACGGCTCCGCCGCCGGCGCGAAACGGAAGCGCCCGGTTTCGTCGGTGGTGCACGAGCTGAGCGTCGCCTCGGCGTTGCGCCGCCGCCATTCCTCGGGCGCGGAAAGCTGCTCGCGCAGGTACCCCAGCACCGCCGCCTCGTCGTCGTTCGGAATCTCGGGCGGCATCGTCATCCAGTACGACCACGGCTCGGTGAGATAGCGGAACGACAGGATCCCCGCCGAGTCGTCGAAGGCGATCTGGCTCCGCCCGCCCAGCTCGTGGAACGCGATGCCGAAGTCCTCGATGCGGGGAATCGGCGACAGATCGGAGAACGCGACCCACAATCCCTCGCGATCGACCCGCTTCTCGAAGAGCTCCGGGTAGAGATCGATGTAACGCTGCGCGGCGGCGCGAAAGCCCCAGGCGGGGTCAAAGCGGTACAGCACCAGGCGGAAGCGGGCCGTGCCGGGCTCGGCGCTGCGCGGCGTCAACGCGACATCGATGGCTGCGTAGAGCTGATGCGTCCGCGGGTTCGCCGCCAGACGGATCTGGGCGGGGTGGTCGAGCGGGTAGCCCAGGGCCAGGCCGTCCGCGCCGGCGACCGGGCCCCACGGATAGCGGCTCATCCGGCCGTTCGCGCCCCAGCCGACATCGACCGTGTTGCGTCGCTCGACGCCCCCCTCCACCGTCCGGCTCGAACGCGCATCATCGCCCCACACCCAGCCGTCGAAGGCGACCGGCAGCGCGAAGTACAGCGTCACGGCGCGATCGATGCCGAACAGGTCGCGCAGCGCGACATCGATCTCGATCCGATTCGCCCGGTCGGCGAAGGCGGCGTCGAGCTGCAGGCCGAGGTCGCCGTCGATCGCGGTCTGGGTCGCGCCGCCGGCGGTTGCCGTCACCGTGCCGCCGAAGTGGAGGAAATCGCCGTCCGCCATCACGTCGCGAGCGAAGAAGCCGCCGGCGAAGGCGGAGGCGGCGTGCTCCAGCGCCCCGGCGGCCGACGACAGGCCGACGACGGCGCCGCCGTGGGCGCTCAGGCGCAGCGCCGGGCCCTCGGCCGGCGCGACCTCCACCGGCGCGGAGCCGGCGAACGGCCACGGGTCCATCGGCTCGGTGTACACCAGCTCGTCGTCGAACGAGGCGACGTCGGTGCGGACCTCGCGCAGCACCAGGTCGTCGAACCAGCCGGTCCCCGCGTGGGAGTTGCGCAGCAGGAGGTAGAACGACAGGCTCCGCACCGGCTTGTCGGGGACGATCACCCGCTCGCCGAAGGTCCAGTCGTGCGTCCCCACCGGGCAACGGATCGTCTGGCCGTACAGCGGAGTGCCGTCGACGTAGCGCAGGTCGAGGTAGATCGAGAAATCGTTGTTTTCCTCGCCCGTGACGTCCCGGGCGCGACACCAGCCGGCGACGTAGAGCGGCCGGGCGACGGTCTGGTCGAGCGTCACGCTCTGGTACAGGCCGCGCGCCTCGCCGGCGGCCGTGTCGAGGCGCACGCTGCGGGGCGCCGAACGGGCGACCGACGTGTCGACCGCCATGCCGTCCTCGTAGGCGTTCCAGCCGGCGAAGCTGGCGGCGTCCCCTTCCTCGAGCGACGGGTTGACCAGCAGGTTGTCGCCCATCGGCAGGGCGGACAGGTCGCGCGCGGTGCGGAAGACGACCCACCCTTCCGGCTGATCGGGCGGAACATCGACCGCGTCGCCGTCGGGGCGCGCCTCCGCGCCGCCCTCCCCGTCCCGCGCGTCGCCATCGCGGACGTCCGGGACGTCGAAGGCGTCCGGCTCGAGGTCGTCCTCGCAGGCGGCGGCCAGCAGGCAGACCGGCAGGAGCGCCGGCCACGGGCGGCGGCCCGCCGGCGGGCGGGTCCGGGCGACCGGGAAGCGCGCACGTGCGATCATCGGGGGCCTCCTTTCTAGAACCGCAGGACCAGCGCGGCGCCCGCGCCGGCCGATGCGCCGAAGAAGGTGAAGTCGGTGTCGCCGTCGTCGGCGGCGTCGGCGTCGCCGCCGCCGAAGTTGGTGGGCAAGGGGAGCACCAGGCCGGCAAGCGCGAGGGCGCCGGCGCAGGGGAGGAGCCCGTTGGTCCGGGTGGCGTACAGCTCGTCGTCCGCGACGACGGAAGGGCCGATGCGGCAGGCGGAGGCGTCTTCCGCGTGCCGGTCACCATCGCGGCGGGGTCGGCCTGCGGCGCGGTAGCGAGCCAGGCGACGACGAGCCGTGGGACGAGCGACGGCACGGACACCTCCGGCGGACGGCGACATTCTAGCACCAACCCGAGTCGCGCATGGTCCGTGCGGCCGCCGGTCCCGTTCGCTTTCGCTGGCCTCCGGTCGCCCGGTTCGAACACGGGGGGGAGCGAGGCGAGGATCGGACGGCGGCACGCTCGCCGCCGCGCCGCGTCAGGCCAGCGCGAGCCCGGCAAGCCAGGCGGCGACGCCGGCGACGACGACGAGGCCGGAACGGAGGGCGGGACCAAGGCGCAGGCGACCGCGCTCGTCGAGCCCGCGCAGGATGAAGGCGAAGGCGCCGAGGACCCACGTCACCAGGCCGAGGCCGGCCAGCAACGAATACCACGGGTCGGGGTCGTCGCCCTCGGCCAGCCGCGCGCGGTGCCGTTTCTCCCGCTCGGCCGGCGTCCCCGGCTCCGCGCCCGCCGCCGGTCGTTCGAGCCGCGCCGACACGCGGGCGATGCCGCGGTCGGCCCGCGCCAGGCCCTCGGCGTCGGCGAAGCCGAAGGTCCGGGTGGCCTGGATCGCGCTGCGGGCGGCGCGATACGCGTACAGCGCCAGGTCGTCGTCCGCGTCCTGCTCGCCCCGCTGGCCGATCAGCAGCAGTCGTTCGACGGCCCGCCGGCCGTAGGGGTTGCCCGGCAAGTACCACAGCGCGGCCTCGCGGTAGCGCACGATCGCCTCGCGCAGCAGGGCGCGGCGCGGATCCTCGATCCCGGCGCCGGGCGGCGGCTCCTCGTCGGCTCCGAGGTTGTACCGGGCGACGAGCGCCTCTCCCGCGCGCCATTCGTCGCGCGACACCGACCAGACGCGGACGACGACCAGCGCCGCGGCCAGGGCGACGACGACGGCGGCGGCGGAAACGATGCGAACCATGCGCCGCGCCCGCGCTACGCCACGTCGCGGCGGCGGAAGATCGCCATCGCCAGCAGCAGCAGGCAGGCGGCGTAGGCCAGCCCGTACAGCGCCGACCAGGCCACGTAGTCGAGCGGCACGAAGTCGGCGTGGACCGAACGGTACCCTTCCTCGAACATGCGGCCGCTCGGGTAGAAAAGGTACAGATTCGGCAAGACCCCGAGCAACCCGTCGAACAGGAGCCCGGCGGCGTTCCCCGCGCTCCGCTCGGCCAGCTCGGCCAGCACGTCGCCGTTGCGGCCGATCAGGAACAGGCCGAAGGTGAAGATGCCGCTCATGAACGGCGTGGCGAACGACGAGAAGAAGACGGCAACCGACGTGACGACGACCGCCTCGACCGCGTTGAGCGCCAGGAACGGCGGGAGCGCCGCGGGAATGCTCATCCCCTTGCCGAGCAGGATCAGCCCGAGCACGACGCCCATCAGGGCCAGGGCGAGCAGGATCGTGATCACCAGGCCGGCGAACTTGCCGGCGACGAACTGCCAGCGCGCGATCGGCTTGGACAGCACGGTGAACAGCGTCTTGCGGTCCAGCTCCTTGTACAGCAGATTGGCCCCAGCGATCGTCGCTGCGACCGTGGTGAACAGCGAGATGCCGGCCAGACCCACATCGACCACCACGCGCTGCTCCTCGTGAAGCGACAGCTCGCCGAGCACCAGGCCGAAGAACAGCAGGGCGACGGCGAAGAACACGATGCCGTAGAGCAGTCGGTCGCGGACGAGCTGCCGGAAGGTGCTGCGAGCGATGGCCAGGACGGCGCTCACGAAGCCGAAGGATAGACCACAAGCGGGCCGGCGACGCAATCGGCCGCGATTCCGTTCCTCGGGGGTCGCGGGTGTCGCCGGCGCCGCCGGTCACCTGCGCGTTCGCGGACCGCTAGACGGCTCTCGCGACTTGGTATAGTCACGCTTTCCAGCATGGGGTGCGCGTCGTGCGGGAGCGGTGCCCTCGGATCGGCGCCATGGATGACCGAGCGGTACCTCGGAGAACAGTGCCGCATCCGAGGGAGCTGCTACTTGGACGAGAACCGGCATTGGTTCCGCTCCACGGCGGCCGAACGGCTGGTGGAGGCCGGGCGGGAGCGCGAGGCGTATCGCCTGCTCTACCTGGATCGGATGGGTGAGCGAATCGACCTGATCTGGGCGCAGTGCGGCATCCAGTTCGAACCGGTCAACGTGTACTTCCCGGAAGGCGACCCGACACCAGCCAATTGCTTGGCCGCGCGCGGCGAGCTCGAGGGTCTCGTTCGACCCGGTCGCATCGTCATCGGCCTGTTCGAGTTCTGGCACGACTCCCCCGGCTGTTCCTACCCGCCGCCGGTGCGCGTTGCAATGACAACGACCGAGATGCTGATGAGGCACGGCCACTGGAGCCACGGCTTGTGGCCCCCCGCGCGACCGGATGAGATGACGAGCGAGATCCTGGCGCACGAGATCGGGCACAACCTGACGCTGCGTCATGAGGATCCGCCCGTCACCGGTCCGGAGGGCCGGTGGAACCTGATGTATCCCGCCGTCGATTCTCCCTACGGCGGAACGAGGCTGGTGGCCGAGCAATGCGCGACGGCTCGCGCGGCCGCCCTCCGGATTCTGGCCGAGACTCCGGATGGACCCGTCAAGGCGGAAACAGAGGTGAAGCGATGAGGGAGCACCCTGCGTACCTGCGGCGATCCGGAAGCCGGGCTCTGGCGACCTTCGCACTCTGCTCGTGGACGGTGGCGGCCTTCGCCTGCTACCAGTCCCAAGCGGACGGAGGACGACCGGACGGCGATGAGCGTGACGCCTCGCGCACGGATGCGACGGAGGACGCCGCGCCGTTCGGTTGCAACGCGACCGCGGAGATCCCCGGCGGAGTCTACTGGATCGGGGACTGGAGATCCCGCGAGCCGCGCGTCCCCGGCGAAGGCGTCACACTGTACCACCAGGTCCGCCTGACGTCGTTCCGCCTGGACCGATTCGAGGTCACCAATCGTTGCTACCGGGAATGCGTGGAAGCGGGTGCCTGCTCGCCGCCGGCGTCGGAAAGCTCACTGACTCGGCCGCACTACGCCCGGGATCCCGCGTTCGACGACTACCCGGTGGTCAACGTGACGCGAAACCAGGCCCGGCAGTATTGCGCTTTTCGCGGCGGCAGCCTGCCCAGCATGGCTCAGTGGCAGGTGGCCGCGACCTCCACCTATGCCCGCATGGGGCGCGCCTACGACGCGCTGCCGGAAGACCCGGAGAACGACATCTACCCGCTCGTCTGCCGCATCGCGGCCTGCGAGACCACGCGGTGTGGACGGGAGGACGACACCGCGCGCGTCGGCTCCTTCCCGGCGACCGATCGGAGCGACCAGGGCGTGCTGGATCTCTATGGCAACGTCAGCGAGTGGACCATGGACGACTGGGACGTCTACGCGTACGTCCGACAGGCGGCCGAGGGCATCCCCGTCGACCCGGTCGTGCTGCTCGAGGATGCGCGCTTCGGGACCTTCACGGGAGGGAGCTTCCGAAGTTCCGGTCCCGTGTACGGCAGACTGCAAGAGGACATCTCGGAGGCCACCTGGGGTCTCGGCTTCCGCTGTGCGTATCCCGCAAGGTAGGGTGCGCACGAGGGACGTTCGCCCCGGTCAGGCGGTCGGATCGTCCCAGTGCGGTCGGCGACGGGCGCGGCGGCGGACAGGGCAGGCAGTTCGACGGCGCGTCGGCGGGAGGCCGTCCGGGTCGCGGCCGGGGACGAGTCCGTCCAGGCAAGAGCCGGTGGTTCCACGGCGTGTCGGCCAGGAGAGGACCATCGCCCTCTCCCGCGCGCCGGAGGCAACCTGGCGCGTCGCAGGCCACCCCGACGGGAACGTCGCCCGCACGGGGACCCGCGGCGCTTTCCCCCGGCCGTCTGTGGGCCGACGGCCCCGCGACCGTTCGACAGGGCGGCGCGGGTCAGGCCGGGGGCGCGGGCGGCAACGAGGCCGACCGCTCGTCCGAGCGGTACACCTCGTGCTCGACGAACAGCCGGACCAGGTCGGCGTCGAGGCGTCCGTCCTTGACTTCCAGCCACAGGATGTCGAGCGCGCGGGGGGTGGGGACGGCGGGCTTGTACGGGCGGTCGGAGGCGGTGAGCGCGTCGTAGATGTCGGCGATCGCCATCATCTTCGACTGGATCGGGATATCGTCGCCCTTCAGGCCGCGCGGGTAGCCGGAGCCGTCGAGCTTCTCGTGGTGCGAGGCGGCGATGAACGGCAGGCGGTGAAAGCGACGACCCCACGGGATGCGCGAGAGGAAGTCGAAGGTGTGCTGGGCGTGGGACCGGATCTCGCGGACCTCTTCCGCCGTCAGGCTGCCGCGCGCGACCCGCAGGCACTCGATCTCGTCCGCCAGCAGCAGGGGCTGGGGCGTGCCGTCGGGAGCCGGGTAGGTCAGCCGGCCGATCTCGGCGATGCGGTCGGCATCCTCCCGCGCCAGCACGGTCGGTTCGTTCGAGGCGCGCACCAGGCGCAGCGACTCGTCGAGAAGCCGGATCCGCTCCGCCGTCTCCCGCTCCACCGCCTCGAACTCGGCCCGCGGCGCCCCCCGCTCGAGCAGTTCGAGCTTGCGGCGGTAGAGCTCCTTCTCGGCGGCCTGCCGGGCGTTCTGGAAGCGGGCGAGGATCAGCTCGAGCGTTCCGGGGTAGAGCTTCTTGGCCTTGAGCAGCACCGCCTCGCGGACGCCCACCTTGCCGAAATCATGGAGCAGGGCGGCGTAGCGCAGCTCCTGGAGGTCGTCGGACGAGAAGCGGACGTCGGCCAGCCAGCCGCGGTCGTGCGCGTGGACCTGCTTCGCCAGCCCGACGGTGAAGGCGGCGACGCGGAGCGAGTGGCCCATCGTGGTCGGGTCGCGCTGCTCGATCGCGTGCACGGAGGCCTGGACGAAACCGTCGAACGCCCGCGCCATGTCCTCGTAAAGCATCGCGTTCTCGATCGCCACGGCGGCCTGGGCCGAGAGCGCCGAGACGAGCGCCTCGCTGCGGGCATCGAACGGCAGGACCCGCCGTTCGAAGTCCTCCGAGCTGCGCAGGGGGCCGTCGCCCTGTTTGCGGTTGATGAGCTGCAGGACACCGATGAGCTCGTCGGCGTGCGAGACCATCGGCCAGACCAGCATCGAGCGGCTCCGGTAGCCGGTGCGCTGATCGAACGACCGGTCGAGGTGGAACGGTGCGTCGGCGGGGGGATGGTAAGCGTCGGGCAGGTTGAGCGGCTTGCGGGTGAGGGCCACGGCACCGGCGACCGATTGCATCGAGATCGGCACGGTGAACTCGGCGTTGGCCGGGAACGACACCGAGTCGTTGCGGGACAGCTTGAAGCGCAGCGTCGCCGGCGCCTCCCCCCGCCCGGGCCGCTCGACCACGTACAGCGACGCGGCGTCGGCCCCGGTGATGCGACAGGCGTAGGTGACGATCCGCCCGAGCAGCACCCCGAGGTCCCGCTCCGCGGACAACGCCACGCCGATCGCCAGCAGGTCCCGCAGTTCGGCGTCCCGCCGCGCCAGCTCCGCCTCGAGCTCCCGGATGCGGTCCTCTCGCCCGTCGCCCCGCCCGTTCACCGCGACTCCTCTTCCCGGCGGCCGTTGCGGGGGATGCCGTTCGGCCGCGCGGCCTCGTAGGCCAGGATGATCTTCTGCACCAGCGGATGCCGCACCACGTCCCTTTCCGTGAACGTGCAGACCCGGATCCCCGGCACCTCGGCCAGCAGCTCCCGCGCCTCGACCAGCCCGGAACGCACGCCCGCCGGGAGATCGATCTGCGTCACGTCGCCGGTGACGACGGCCTGGGAGCCGAAGCCGAGCCGGGTGAGGAACATCTTCATCTGCTCGTGGGTCGTGTTCTGCGCCTCGTCGAGAATGACGAACGAGTGGTTCAGCGTGCGGCCGCGCATGAAGGCCAGCGGGGCGACTTCCAGGCAGCCGCGGGCGATCAGCTCCTGGGTCTTTTCCAGGCCGAGGATGTCGTGGAGCGCATCGTACAGCGGGCGCAGGTAGGGGTTGACCTTCTCGACCAGGTCGCCGGGCAGGAACCCGAGCCGCTCGCCGGCCTCGACGGCCGGCCGCGTGAGCACGATCCGCTGGTAGCGCCGGGCCTGGAACGCCGCGATCGCCTGCGCCATCGCGAGGTACGTCTTGCCGGTGCCGGCGGGGCCGATCGCGAACACCAGATCGTGGGTCCGCATCGCCTCGATGTACTTCTGCTGGTTGACGCCCCGCGGGGTGACCGGCCGGCGACCGACCGCCACGACGACGACGTCGGCGTGCAGGTCGCGCAGCCGCACCTCCTCCCCGCCCGCCACCAGCGCCACCGCCTGTTCGACCTCCTGCGCGCGGACGGGCGCCGAGGTGGCGGCCAGCTCGAGGAGCTGGAGCAGGCAGCGGCGGGCGCGCGCCACCGGCTCCTCGGCCCCCTGAAGCTGAATCCGGTCGCCGCGGCTGCCGGCCGTCACCCCGAACGCCGCGGCGACGTGGCGCAAGTGGCGGCCCTGCGGCCCGAGCGCCTTGCGCAGGGTCTCGGGGTCCTCGACGGTCAGCTCGGCGACCGGAGCCCCGGGCACGCACCCGTTCCCGCAGCTTGCCGATCCGTCGCCTTCCTCCTGCGGCCTCTCCACGCGGTGCTCGTGCGACTCCCTCATCCGAACCGCAACCTAGCCCAAAATCGGCCGGCCGACAAACGGCCCTGCCCGCGATCCCCCGGACGACGGGTCGGGACCGGTCCGCCGGACCGCACTCCAGCCTCCCGCCTCCGATATGCCCGCGCGACCCGCGTGAGCCCGCCCGCGCCTCCCAGAAACACGGGGCAAGATCGCCGCGCTCTTGACGCCGCGCGGCGGGGGAGGCGTACGATGCGCGCGTGGGATCGATCCGGCGTTTCCTCGCCCGGCTGGGACCGGGGTTCCTGCTGGCCGCCGCCGCCATCGGGGCCAGCCACCTGGTGATGTCGCCGCAGGCGGGGGCCTTGTACGGCCCGGCGCTCCTGTGGCTGGTGCTGGCCTCGCACGGGCTGAAGTACCCGGCGTTCGAGTTCGGGCCGCGCTACGCGGCGGCCACGGGGGAATCGCTGCTGGCCGGCTACGCCCGCATCCCCGGGCCGCGCGGCTGGGCGCTGTGGATCACCCTTGGCGGGACCGTCCTCCAGGGGGTCGGCGTTCTGGCCGGCGTGACGATCATCAGTGGGGCGGTGCTGCACGTCCACACGCAGGTCCTGTCGGTCGCGGCCTGGAGCCTGGTCGTCCTCGGTCTCGTGGTGGCGCTGCTCGTCCTCGGTCGCTACCGTTGGATGGACCTGCTCAACAAGGGGATGATGCTGTTCCTGGCGGCGACAACCGCCGTGGCCTTCGCCGCCGCCGCTCCGCCCGTTGAGAACTACGCCGCGCTCGTGATCCCCTCCTTGCCGGCCGGCTCGATCCCCCTCGTCGCCGCGATGCTCGGCTGGATGCCCACCGGCATCGATGTCTCGATCTGGCACTCGATGTGGACCCTCGAGAAGTTCAAACTGCTCCGGATCCCGGCCGGTTCCGGCGCCGCGCGCGAGCGCCTGCGCACCGCCCTGCTCGACATGCGCCTCGGGTACGCCCTGTCGCTGGTCACGGCGATCCTGTTCCTGCTGATCGGCGCGACGTACCTCGGCGGTCGCGGGGCCGAGCTGCGGGGGGCCGATTTCTCGCGGGTGCTGGCCGGCGTCTACGAGCGGACGCTGGGACGCTGGATGTACCACGCGTTCCTCGTCACCGCCTCGTTCGCGATGTTCTCCACGGCCTACACGGTGATGGACGGCTTCTCGCGGGCCTTCGAGGGTTCCCTGGCGCAGCTCCGGCGGCTGTGGGCGGAACGGGACGCGACGACCTGCGAGGAGCGCGCCGCCGGTTGCGGCCCCGCCTACTGGGCGTTCCTCGGCGGTTCGGCGCTGGTCGCCGCCGCCTGCATCACCGTCTTCCCGCAGCCGGTGGCAATGGTCACCTTCGTCGCCACGGGGACGCTGGTCATCACCCCGGCGATCTACGGCTTCAACGTCTGGTGCGTGACGCGCCAGATCTCCGACCCGGCGCTCCGCCCGCCGCGCGCCACCGTCTGGCTCGGCTGGACCGGCGTGGCCTTCATGGTCGGCGTCGCCGCGCTCGCCGTCGCGAACGCGGTCCGGTAGGCGCCCCGCCCCCGGGATCGCACCTTCCCCCGGCCCGGGGGCGCCCCGATCTCGACCGCCCGCCGGTCCCGGGCCGCGCGCGACCGCCCGCGTGGCTAGGCCCGTAGCCTGCCGAGAAGCCCGACGACGATGACCAGCGGCAGGTGGATCGCGGCGACGAACGCGAGGACCAGCCCGACGGCGAGGCCGGCGGTCCAGGCGATTGCGACCAGCCGCGCGCCCACGCCCGCCGCGAAGCCGACGGCGGCCGCGACGACCACCAGCGCGAGGAAGACCAGGCCCCCGGGGAGGCTGCCTTCGAGGTCGGGCCGGCTGGGGGAGATGTGGCTGCCGACGCACAGGGCCAGGTAGAAGAAGACCCACGGCCGCCACGAGGCGAGGCCGGCGGGCGAGAACATCGCGCGTGCGGCGTGCGCGGCGGTGTCCCGCAGAGCGCGTCCCATCGTCATCCAGCCCGCCTCGTCACCCGGCCCCGCCGGCAGCGCGACCTCGGGCACACGGATCGCCCCCGGCAACAGGAAATGGAGCGACGCCAGGATCGCCGCCGCCCCGCCGACCAGCGGGGCGACGCCGATGAAGAAGGTGCCGAGCACCTGCCACGGGCTGCGGCCGTCCCAGGAATGGTTCACATAGCCGAGCGTTCCGGTTCTCGGGTCGGGCTGGAACAGCACCAGCCGATCGATCCGGTGGCGGAACACGACGCACAGGACCGCGTGCGACAGCTCGTGGACCGGCACGCCAAGCCAGCCGGTGACCAGGACGGCGCCGCGGCCGAGAAGTCGCGTCAGGCCGACCGCCAGCCGACGCCCGGTCGCATGGAGCACCAGGCTCGCCAGGACCGGGGGCCCGACGAGCAGGCCGACCACGGTCAGGACGACCGGGGCGCCGGCGAGAACCGCGCGAATCATCCGCATCCGCCGCTCCGCGACCCGCGCGACGTCGCCACCGGGCGTCCGGCGGCGGTGCGTCGCGGCCGCCGGAACGGGTTGTCGAACACCAGCGTCTCGGCGCGGCGCGCCCCCACCGACAACAGCGACACCGGCACGCCGATCCACTTCTCGACCAGCGCCAGGTAGCGACGGGCGGAGGCGGGCAGGTCGTCGGCCGAGCGCACGTCGCGCAGCGGCTCGGGAATCCCCTTCACCGTCTCGAAGACGGGCCGGGCCCGGTCGAGCCGGTCGATCGGGATCTCCGGCTCGACGACCCCGTCCACCTCGTACCCCACGCAGACCCGGACCTCGGGGCCGAGGACCTGGAGTACGTCGAGCTTGGTGAGAGCGACGGAGCCGACGCCGTTGACGCGAACCGACCGCCGGATGGCCGGGACGTCGAACCAGCCGCAGCGCCGGGGGCGGCCGGTCGTCGCGCCAAACTCGCCCCCCGCCTCGCGCAGCTTTCTCGCCGTCTCGGGGTCCGCCTCGGTCGGGAACGGCCCGTTGCCGACCCGGGTGGCGTAGGCCTTGCAAACCCCGAGCACGCCGTCGATCGCCGAGGGCGGCACGCCGGCGCCGGTGCAGGCGCCGGCGGCGACGGTGGTCGAGGAGGTGACGAAGGGGTAGGTACCCTGGTCGAGGTCGAGCAGCGTGCCCTGGGCGCCCTCGAACAGCACGTGGCGCCCCCGCTCCAGCGCCTCGTGAACCGCGCGCGATGCGTCGCCGACGAACGGGGCGAGCCGGACCCAGGCCGCTTCCAGCGCGCGGCAGGTCTCGGCCGGGTCGGGCACGGCGATCCCCTGTCGTTCGAGCAGCGGGGCACGGTAGGCGGTGGCATCCTCGACGAGGGCGCGGAGGCGGGCGGGGTCCCCGAGATCGGCGACGCGCACGCCGCGGCGGCCCGCCTTGTCCTCGTAGCACGGCCCGATCCCCCGGCGGGTGGTGCCGATGCCGCGCTCCCCCCGGCGCCGCTCCTCCGCCTCGTCAGCCGCCACGTGCAGCGGTAGCACCACATGCGCGCGCCCGGAAACCAGCAGGCGGGACGGGTCCAGGGGGATGCCGCGCACGGCGAGCGCGTCGATCTCCTCGATCAGCTTCTCGGGCCGCACGACCATGCCCTCGCCGAGCAAGCAGCGGCAGCCGGGCCGCAGCGCGCCCGACGGCAGCAAGTGCAATACGATCTTCTCGCCGCCGACGATCACGGTGTGCCCGGCATTGTCGCCGCCCTGGTAGCGCACCACGAGGTCGGCAAACTCGGTGAGCAGGTCGACGACCTTGCCCTTCCCCTCGTCCCCCCACTGGGTCCCGACCACGACCAGCGCCGACATGCCACGCCCCTCTCGGCGGACCGCAGCGCACACCGGGGAGCGGGTCGCTGTCAAGACCAGCATCCGCCTTCGGCGGAGCCCGAGGGACGGACCGCACGCGGTCCGACGATCCCGGTGACTTGCCGTCGTGTTCCTTGGCAGGGGAGAGGGCCGGCCGACAGCCGATCAGACGCGGGAGATGCGGCCGGGCGGGGCGGGCCGGCCGCTGCTGCGCTTGGCGATCGCGAGTAGTTCCTCGAGCGAGAACGGGACGCCGAGCTGCGGCTCGAAGACCGGCACGCCGGCGCGCTCCTCCACCGTGCGCCGGAACGCCTCGACGTCCGCCGCGCTCGTCAACGGAGGCAGCCAGTCGTCGTGATGATGCACCAGCACCACCCGCGGCCGCAGCAGCAGCACGAGCCCGACGGCGTCGTCGAGCCACCAGTCGGAATGCTGGGTCAGCGGCAGGGCCAGCACGTCCACGCCGGGCGGCGGGTCGGGCAGCCCCCGGACCTGGCGGGTCAGGCCGCCCAGGAAGAAGATCGAACTGCCGGTGGCGGCGTGGGTCACGTGCAACGCCACGGCGTCGGCCCACGGATGAAAGGCCGTCACCCGAATCGCCTCGAACAGCGCGCGCGGCGGGAGACGTGCCCGCAACCCCTGTTCGGCCAGCCGCCGGAGCCAGGAACGCTCCCGCTCCTCGCGGTGCACGGCGTACGACTCGACCACCAGACCGGCGATCTCGAGCCGCGTACGGCGGGACCAAGGACGCCAGCGCGCCTCCTCCTCGTGGCGGCCGCGCAGCCGCAAGAGAAGTGACCGCCCGGCGTGCAGGTCGCCCGGCAGATAGACCGCTGCCCCGAGCCGTTCGGCGAGCGCGGGAACGTCGCCGTAGTGGTCCCAGTGACCGTGCGTCACCAGGATCGCGTCGGCATGCTCGGGACGCCGCAGACCGGGCGGAACCTCCGGCCGCGCCGCCGCGGGACGCGATGGGAACGGGTCGAGCAGGAGAACCCGGCCGGCGTGGGACAGCTCGAAGGAGGAGACGCCGAGCCAGCGCAGCGTCACCCCTTCCCGGATCGAAGCCAGCCGCCGCACCTCCCCGACCATCCTTGTCCCCTCCGCCGCCCGGCGAACCCAGCATAGGAAAGCGCGACGCGCGGCGCAAGAGTCGGCGAACCGCGGGGGGTTGACAAGCCGAGGGGACACGACTAGGTGCCGAAATGCCCCGTTGGGGGGGGCCGATCGACAGGAGGAGGAACCGATGGCGTCGAAGTACGTGACCGATCTGATGGCGGAAGTGAAGGCCAAGAACCCGGCCGAGCCGGAGTTTCATCAGGCCGTGCAGGAGGTGGTCGAGTCGCTCGCGGTGGTGCTGGACAGGCACCCCGAGTTCCGGGCGGCGAAGATCGTCGAGCGGATCGTGGAGCCCGAGCGGGTGATCCTGTTCCGCGTGCCGTGGGTCGACGACCAGGGCCAGGTGCGGGTCAACCGCGGTTTCCGGGTCGAGATGAACAGCGCGATCGGCCCGTACAAGGGCGGCCTGCGGTTCCATCCCTCGGTGAACCTGGGCATCCTCAAGTTCCTGGCCTTCGAGCAGGTGTTCAAGAACAGCCTGACCACCCTGCCGATGGGCGGCGGCAAGGGCGGATCGGACTTCGACCCGAAGGGCAAGAGCGACAACGAGGTGATGCGGTTCTGCCAGGCGTTCATGGCCGAGCTGTTCCGACACATCGGGCCGGACACGGACGTGCCGGCGGGCGACATCGGCGTCGGCGGCCGCGAGATCGGCTTCCTGTTCGGGATGTACCGCAAGTTGCGCAACGAGTTCACCGGCGTGCTGACGGGCAAGGGGCTCAACTGGGGCGGCTCGCTGATCCGTCCCGAGGCCACCGGCTACGGTTGCGTCTACTTCGCGGCCGAGATGCTGTCCACCCGCGGCGAGACGCTCCAGGGCAAGACCTGCCTCGTCTCCGGCTCGGGCAACGTCGCCCAGTACACCGTCGAGAAGATCAACCAGCTCGGCGGCAAGGCGGTCACCCTCTCCGACTCCAACGGCTTCGTCCACGACCCGGAGGGGATCACCCCGGAGAAGCTCGCCTGGGTCATGGACCTGAAGAACAAGCGGCGCGGCCGGATCAAGGAGTACGCGGACCACTTCCCGGGGGTCACTTACCGCCCGACCGACCCCAAGGCGGATCACAATCCGCTGTGGGACATCCCGGCCCAGTGCGCCTTCCCGTGCGCGACACAGAACGAGATCAACGGCAAGGACGCGCAGAACCTGCTCCGGAACGGCGTCTACCTGGTCTGCGAGGGTGCGAACATGCCGAGCACGCCGGAGGCGGTGCGCCTCTTCGTCGAGCACAAGATCCTCTACGGACCGGGCAAGGCGGCCAATGCCGGCGGCGTCGCGACCTCGGGCCTCGAAATGACCCAGAACTCGATGCGGCTCTCCTGGTCCCGCGAGGAAGTCGATACCAAGCTGCGCGACATCATGAAGCGGATCCACAAGTCGTGCGTCGAGGCCGCGGCGGCCTACGGCACGCCGGGCAACTACGTCAACGGCGCCAACATCGCCGGTTTCCTCAAGGTCGCCAACGCGATGATGGATCAGGGCGTGGTCTAGGGCCCCCTTCGTCCCGACCCCGTCGAGACGTCCCTGCCGGTCGTCGGGGCCCGCCGGCGCCGGCGGCTTCGCCCGCCGTCCGCTGGCCTGCCCCCGACCTGCCCGGCCGGTCGGGAGCGCCGGCACGCGGAAACCGGTCGCGCGCGGCCCCCCTTCCCGACCGGCCGAAGAACCGCGGCCGTTTCCCCCCTCGGGCGGCCGAAGGGCCCTACCCGGCGCGCGCGGGTTCCGTGTAGGATGCTCGCCGGCCCGGGGACGCGGGGTTCCCGGCCGGGAGCCGACCCGATGGTGGAGTTCCGGGACTTCCTCGATCGGCAAACGGAGGCGGCGCGGCTGTCCGGGTTTCAGAACCTGATGCAGCGCCGCGTGCGCGAGATCCTCCTCGTCTCCAGCCCCTACGACTCGTTCGTGCTCGCGGAGGATGGCAAGCTCCACGAGATGCTGCTCAGCGAGTTCCTCGAACACCACCTCTCGTACGCTCCGGGGATCACCCGGGTGGCCTCCGGCCGTGAGGCGCTGGAACTGGCGGCGGACCAGCGGCGGTTCAACCTGATCATCTCGACGGTGCATATCGACGACATGCCGGCCGACCGCCTGGCGGAGGCCCTCCGCAACGCCGGCATACCGACGCCGCTGATCCTGCTGACCTACGACAACCGCGAGCTGGCCGAGCTGCTGCGACGTCCGGGCGCGAAGCAGTTCGACCGCGTCTTCAACTGGCAGGGCGACTTCCGCATTTTCCTCACGATCATCAAGCACGTCGAGGACCGGATGAACGTGGAGGCCGACCACGCGGCGGTCGGCGTCCAGGTCCTGATCCTCGTGGAGGACTCGGTCCGCTACTACTCGTCCTTCCTGCCCCTCTTCTACTCCGAACTGATGCAACAGTCGCAGCGTCTGATCGCCGAGGGGCGGAACCTGTCGCAGAAGCTGTACCGGATGCGGGCGCGGCCGAAGGTCCTGTTGGCGACGGAGTTCGAGGAGGCGTGGGAGTTCTACGAGCGGTACCGGGAGGACGTGCTGGCGATCATCTCCGACATCCGCTTCCCCCGGGGCGGTCGGGACGATCCCGAGGCCGGGATCGAGCTGACCCGCAGGGTGCGCGCCGAGCGGCCCGACCTGCCGATCGTCCTGCAATCGTCGGAACGGGCGCACGAGGCGCGGGCCCACCAGGCGGGGGCGGCGTTCCTGTGGAAGGAGTCGCCGACGCTGCTGCACGACCTGCGCCGTTTCATGCTCGACCACTTCTCCTTCGGCGATTTCGTCTTCCGGCGCCCGGACGGCGGCGAGGTGGCCCGCGCCCGCGACCTCAAGCAGCTCGAAGAGGTGCTGGAGACGGTTCCCGAGGAGAGCCTGCTGTACCACGCGCGCCGCGACCACTTCTCGCACTGGCTCAAGGCCCGCGCCGAGTTCCTCCTCGCGGCGCGCCTCAAGCCGCGCCGGGTCAGCGACTATCCCACGACCGCCGAACTGCGCCGGTACCTGGTGGAGCAGCTCCGCGAGAACCGCCTGGCGAACTACCGGGGCGTGGTGGTCGACTTCGACCCGCAGGACTTCGAGACCAGCGTCAACATCGCCCGGATCGGGCAGGGCAGCATCGGCGGCAAGGCGCGCGGCCTGGCCTTCGTCGCGATGCTGGTCAAGCAGTTCGGCCTGCGCGACTGGTTTCCCGACGTCCGCATCCTCGTGCCCGGGACGATCGTCCTTTGTACCTCCGTCTTCGACCGCTTCATCGAAGACAACCACCTGCAGGAGTTCGCGCTGTCCTGCGAGGACGACGACGAGCTGGGGCGGCGGTTCCAGGAGGCCTTGCTCCCCGAGGACACCCTGGCCCAGCTCCGCGCCTACCTCGCCGGCATCCACTACCCGCTCGCTGTCCGCTCCTCCAGCCTGCTCGAGGACTCGCTGTACCAGCCGTTCGCCGGCGTCTACCGGACGCTCATGATCCCGAACAACGACCCCTCGATCGACCGCCGCCTGCGCCAGCTCGCCGCCGCGATCAAGGCCGTCTACGCCTCGACCTTCGCCCGCGCCGCTCGGGACTACATGCGCGCCACGAACTACCGCCTGGAGGAGGAGAAGATGGCGGTGATCGTGCAGCGCGTGCTGGGGAATCCGCACGGGCACCGCTTCTACCCCCACTTCGCCGGCGTCGCCCGCTCGCACAACAGCTATCCGGTTCCGCCGCAGCGCGCCGAGGACGGCGTGGCCGCCGTCGCCGTGGGCCTCGGCCAGGCCGTCGTCGACGGCTCGCCCGTCCTCCACTTCTGCCCACGCTACCCTCGTCAGGTGCTCCAGCTCTCCGACCCTCGCTCATACCTCCGGCAGAGCCAGCGCGAGTTCTATGCGCTCGACCTGTCGCCCCGGTCCACGGACGACCCCGCCTCCTTCGAGCTGCTCCGCCTTCCGCTGGAGACCGCCGAGGAGGACGGAATGCTCGGCGAACTGGTCTCGACCTGGGACCACCAGAACGAGGTCCTCTCCGACGGAACCTCCCGCCCCGGCGTGCGCCTCGTGTCGCTCGCCCCCCTGCTCAAGTACGATACCTTCCCTCTCGCCGAGATCCTGCGCGTCGTGATGGACATGGGCCGGTGGGGGATGAACTCGCCGGTCGAGATCGAGTTCGCCGCGAACCTCGCCCCCGCCGGCGGCGGCCCGCGCCAGTTCGGCATTCTCCAGCTTCGACCGCTGGTCCTCCAGTGCGAGGCGGACGACCTGCAGCTCGACGGTCTCCCCGACGCCAACCTCGTCTGCCGCTCGCCCCGCGCCCTCGGCAACGGCCGTATCCGGGACGTGCACGACGTCGTGTTTGTCGATCCCGGCGCCTTCGACCGCGCGCGGACCCGCGAGATCGCCGCGGAGGTCGCCGCCTTCAACGCCCGCCTCCAGGCCGACGGCGTACCCTACCTGCTGCTCGGCATGGGCCGCTGGGGCTCCCGCGACCCCTGGCTCGGCATCCCGGTCGGCTGGGGCCAGATCGCCGGCGCCCGCGCGATCGTCGAGGCCGGCCTGCCCGACCTGCACGTGGAGCCGTCCCAGGGCAGCCACTTCTTCCAGAACCTGACCAGTTTTCGGGTCGGCTACCTCACCGTGAACGCCGAACAGGGCGAGGGCTTCGTGGACTGGGACTGGCTGTGCGCGCAACCGGCCGTCGCCCGCGGAACGTACGTGCGGCGCCTCCGCTTCGACGAACCGCTGGAGATCCGGCTCAACGGCCGCACCCAGCAGGGCGTGGTGCTCAAACCGGGCAAGGAGGGAAGAGCGGAAACCCGCTGACGACGCGGCGCGGCCGCCGCAAGAGGCCCTCTAGCAGCCGGGAGCCTCGCGGTAGCAGGCGTCGATCTCCCGGCCGCACTGTGCCAGGACGCAATCGTTGCAGTCTTCCGAGGTCCGGTCACCGCACTCCGCGGCGCAGTGGTCACCGACGCACGTCAGCACCGCCATCAGTGCCGCCTCGTCCGGCGCGCAGATCAAGCCCCGGCACTCGGCGAGGCACGCGCTGTCGTTGCCACAGGCGCCCATGCAGCTCACCACCCCCCGCCCGGCAGCTCGGTCACCTCGCACGTCGCCGCCGTGCAAGCCACGAACACGTCCCCGCATCTCGTCCTGATGCAGGCCGTGCAGTCGGGATCGAACGGCGACGTGCATTCCCTGGTGCACCCGGCAGCGACCGCCCGCCCCTCCTCCGGCGCGAGGCGGGC
>Ga0209162_1001106_pt1 | contig 27622 bp, 16 predicted proteins | sample YNPNPMetaG_FD_187121 | JGI IMG/M metagenome (GOLD analysis project Ga0209162, IMG submission 187121) | Anoxygenic and chlorotrophic microbial mat microbial communities from Yellowstone National Park, USA - YNP NP MetaG (SPAdes) (version 2) ...
CCACCCGCGGGTTTGGGAGGCGCAGCCCGCGAGCAAGGAGTATGGAGAAACCAGGTTTCCCCACGCCCCCGCCCACGGGAGGGCCTGGCCTTTAAGCGGGGGATATGGGGAAACCAGGTTTCCCCATATCCCCACCCGGTGGGAGGGTCTGGCGTGTAACCATACCGCGTAGGATGAGGAAGGGCAATTTCCCCGGCGCTGGCGCGCTGGCGCGCGCCGTAGCGCGCCCAACCAGGAGCAAACCATGGATCGCATCCTTCGCGTCGGTCAGCGCGCCAGTATGCGCAAAACCGTGACCGAGGCCGACGTCGTGCTCTTTGCCGCGATCACCGGCGATCAAAACTCGGTCCACATTGATGAACTGTCTGCCCGTGAGTCGCGCTTCGGGCGACGCATCGCCCACGGCATGCTCGCCGCCGGGCTGATCTCCGCCGTCCTCGGCATGCGTCTGCCCGGTCCCGGCACGATCTACCTCAAGCAGACGCTCAACTTTCGCAAGCCGATCTACATCGGCGACACGGTGACCACCGCGGTGGAGGTGACCGCAGTGCGCGAGGATAAGCCCATCGTTACGCTGCACACGACGATCACCAACCAGGATGGCGTGGTGGTGGTGGAGGGGGAGTCGCTGGTGTACTGCGATCAGTGTAGCCTTGACGGCGCCGATCCGCTGTGATTCGCGGGTCGGCGCGGAGGGGCCAGGCTCCTCCGCTCAGCAACAGGAGGCACGCGGTCGCCTCCCGGCGAGGAGGGGTGGAGGGCCTGCGGCCCTCCACCAACCAGCCATCCATGCGGCTCGCGCCGCACCCCGACGGGATGAACCTACTTCCTGGGAGGGCTTCGCCCTCCCATACCCTCCCGCGGGCGGGGGGTGGGGACACCCGGTTTCCCCACCCCCCTCCACCACGTAATTCCTGTACGTAAAATCTAAAATGGCACCTCACGGCAAGGACCGTCGTTCAAACAGGTACAACCCTACCGCCCCCGCGGGAGCGAAGTCGGTGACCACGTAGCCTGCGGCGAAGGCCGCCTCGGCGATGGCCCGCACCTGGTAGCGCCAGGCGCGGGCCATTGGCATGTCGGCGGCGCGGAGGGCATCGATGTCGGAAGGGATCTGGAGCACGAAAGGCTCGCCCGCAGGCTCGATCGAGGGTTCGCGGGGATCGGGATTGACCAGTGGCGCCCGGCCTCGCAGATCATCGTGGGGCCGGGCCCCGTCAGCGCGGGCAGCCACCCGCTCCGAGGCGATCCACCACTCCACCAGAAAGCGGTCGCTGGGCAGTTCGCCGTGGGGGTCCTCCGGCTCAGGGCCATAGATGTTGCGGATGTAGGCGCGGCAGACGCCCCCGAGTTTGCGCAGGTTGAGCCGGGCGTTGCGGGCAATCAGGGGGTCGAAGGTCCAGGTGATCAGGTCGAGGCCCTGGGCCAGCACGCGCTCACGCTGGGCCCATTTGAGGCGCTCGCCGATGCCGGCGTCACGGTAGGCCGAACGCACGGCGGCCATATGCGAGGCGTGCTTGAGCCGCCCGGCGGCATCGCGGCCCAGGAAGCCGAATACGAAACCAACCAGCGGCGCACCGGGGGCGTCGTGGTCGAAGGCCCCCAGCACCAGCCCACCGTTGCGCTGCACCGTCAGCAGCACATGGTAAGGCGCCGCGCCAAACGCGCCCCAGACTTCGCGCTGCAACTCCTCGCAGGCCAGGTACTCGCTGTAGCTTCGGAGCGGACGGATTTCAATCGGCATGGCTTCTAACGTGAAAATAGGGAAACCGGGTTTCCCCATAGCCCCACCCGGTGGGAGGATCTGGGCGGGCAAAGCTCTCCCCAAAAAACCTTGCTCACAGCAGGATCACCATATCATCCCGATGCACCACCTCGGGGCCATAGTCATAGCCCAGGGTCTCGGCGATCTGGGCCGAGTGCAAGCCCTTGATGGCGCGCACATCGGCGGCGCGGTACTGGGTCAAGCCGCGAGCGATCTCGCGGCCATCGGGGGCGAAGATGCGCACCGTCTGTCCCCGGTCGAACTCGCCCTCCACGGCGACGATCCCCGCCGGCAGCAGGCTGCGACCGGCGTGCACCAGGGCGTTGACGGCGCCCGCATCAACCACCAGGCGGCTGAGGCGCGCCGTTTCGGCGAGGATCCAGCGCCGGCGCGCGTCGGGGTAACTGGCGTGGGCGGGGAAGCGGGTGCCGAGGCGCTCGCCGCCGGCCACGCGCAGGATCACGTCAGGTTCGGCGCCCGAGGCGATGACCACCGTGGTGCCGGAGCGGGTAGCCAGATCGGCGGCCTGGATCTTGGTGCGCATGCCGCCGGTTCCCCGGGCGGTGCCGGCGCCCCCGGCGACGGCCCAGATGCGTTCGTCAATCACCGGCACCTCAGGGATCAACTCGGCGGAAGGATCGCTGCGCGGGTCGGCGCTGTAGAGACCGGGGATGTCGGTGAGGATCAGCAGCAGGTCGGCGCCCACCAGGCCGGCGACCAGCGCCGAGAGGTTATCGTTGTCGCCCACCCGGATCTCGGCAGTGACCACGGCGTCATTTTCGTTGACAATCGGCACGATGCCGCGCTCCAGGCAGAGGGTCAGCGTATTGCGGGCGTTCAGGTAGCGCCGCCGGTCGCGCAGGTCATCGCGGGTGAGCAGGGCCTGGGCCACGTGCAGCCCATAGATCTCAAAGAGTTGCTCATAGAGGTGCATGAGCCGGCTCTGGCCCACGGCGGCAAACACCTGCTTGAGGGGCACATTGGCGCGCGAACGCTGGCTCGGCGCGCTTCCGAGCCGCTCACGACCCGCCGCAATCGCCCCCGACGAGACAAGCAGCACCTGGCTGCCCTGCTCGCGCAGGGTCGCCACCTGCCGCGCCAGGCCAACCATGTACGGGCGGTTGAGCCGGTCGGTGCCAGCGGTGAGCACGCTGGTGCCGAGCTTGACCACCATGCGGCGCGGCAAGCGGGTTGCGGATTGCGGCCGGACGCTACCCATGCCTGATCCCCAGCTCGGCCAGGCGATCCGGTCCCGGAACGCCATCGGCGTTCCAGCCGTGGCGCCGGTAATACTCGGCCAGCAGGTCGGCGAGGGGCGGGAGTTGTCCGGCGGCGGGCCCCTCGACGAGGGGTTGCTCGCACCAGCGGGCGGGGAGGTCATCGCGCCCCCCGTTATCGGCGTAGCGTCGCGCGAAGAGCCGTTCCACCGTCACGATCCGTTCGCCCAGGCGCGCCACATCGGCGGCAGAGAGGGCCATCCCCGTTGCCGCGCCGATCATGGCCAGCAGTTCGCCTGGCGAGACCTGATAGGCCAGCAGGCCCAGGCGCCGGCAGACACCCGCGGCGTCGAGGGCGGCGGCGAAGCGCTCGTGCCAGATCAGCCGCAGGGCCTGGTTCTGGGCGCTCGAGGGGGTGGGCGGGGCTTCAGGCAACCAGGCGGGCGGCTCATCGAGCAGATCGGCGTACGGCATACTGTAACGCGCATCGCCGCCGATGGGCGCCGTGGCCATGGCCAGGGCGAAGCCGGTGAGCGCCCGTGGATCGAGGGCCGACATCGCCAGACCCTTGCTCTGGGGCGCGAAGGCCGATCCGCCCCAGAACACCTCGGCAATCTCGCCGACGCCCAGGGAGAGCAGATCGCGCCGTTCCTGGGGCGTGGCCAGCCGTTCGAGCGCTTCCAGCACTGCCGTGGCGTCGCCCCAGCGCAGCGCGCCGGACAGGCTCAAGCCCTCGGCCTGGCACTCCATGAGAAAGGCCACCGTGGCGCTGGTCGAGGCCGGGTCGAGGCCGAGGCGCAGACAGCGCCCGGCGATCGCCGTGAGCGCGGCGCCATCGCTGATGCCGCAGCGGACGCCGAAGCCGGCGACCGTCTCCAGGTCAGGCATCGGCGCGCTGCCCGCGGGGGTCTCCAGATCAAAATAGCACGGCATCGGGCAACCGGCGCACCCGCGACTGCGCCGCTCGCCCGGAAGTTCCGGGACGGTGGGCGTCACCAGACCATCGCGGCCGTTGCGCCCGCTGAGGGCGCCCAGGGCGCTGGCCCGCTCGAGCAGGTGCAAATCGCCCCTCTGGCGAATGGCCGCGGCGACCGGACTGCGTTCCACGCGCCGGCGAATGACCTCCAGCGCGGCGGCCAGGCGCTGCTCATCCTGGGCCGGGAGCGGGCCGACGCCTGGACGGACGGCGATCGCCTTGAGGCGCTTCTGGGCCATCACCAGGGCGGTGCCAGCCGGTTCGGCCATGTAGCGTCCCTCGGCAACAATGCTACTGTAGGCCACCCCGTTCTCGCCCGCCGGGCCGAGACAGATCACGCGCACATCATCGCCGAGCGCGGCGCGCAGCGCCGCCTCGGTGGCCACGGTATCGAGGCCCATCAACTGGGCCGCGGGGCGCAGGCGCACGCTGGTTCCATCAATATACAGATAGACCCACTCAGGGGCCTGCCCGCGCACCACGAGCACATCGCAACCGGCGCGGCGGAGCGCGGCGCCCCAATGCCCCGCCGCCCAGCCATACCCGATCGAGCCGGTAAGCGGCGAGCGGGCGCCCACGACAAAGCCCCCGGTGGCAAAGGCATTCAGACCGGCCAGGGGGCCGGCGGCGAAGATCAACAGGTTCTCGGGCGCCAGCGGCGGCGTATCGGGCGGGAGATGGTTCCAGAGCAGCCAGGCGATCGCGCCGCGGCCCCCCAGGTAATCGCGCTCGACGGTGGCGGGAAGGTGCTGGCGAGCGTGCCCGCGCTCCAGATCGATCGTCAAGGTGCGCAGTGCCATGTGATGATGCAGATAGGTCCTGGCAGGTTCGTCGCGTTGGTGCCAGGACGCACGCGGTGGCGGCCCGGCCTGCCCGCAAGCTCCGGTTCGCCGCCGGTGGGAGACGACCGGTTCGCGGAGGACCCGCGGCCGCCTCGTCCCTCCCCGCCGGGAGGGGACGGCATAACTCCTGTCGTCCTATTATACCAGGTAGCTCCAGCGCGCCTGCCGGGTCATGGCGAGAATCAGGGCCATTGCAACGCCGGCGGGCCGGAGGCCCGCGCCCCCGGCGCCCGCCCGCGGGAAGGTTTGAGAGGGGATGGGGAAACCGGGTTTCCCCATCCCCCCAGCCGGTGGGAGGGTGTGGGAGGGCGCAACCCCTGCCTGGAGGCGGGCCGGCGTAGGGGCGGGGCAACCCCGCCCCTACGCCGTCGGCCCCGGCGTCTCCCGCCCGGAGGTTCCCGGGGCGCACCCCTCCTAACGTGAACATGGGGGAACCAGGTTCCCCCATACCCCCGCCCGCGGGAGGGTTTGGGAGGGCGCAGCCCTTGCGCAGGGGTCTGGGGAAACCCGGTTTCCCCAGACCCTCACCCGGTGGGAGGGTTTGGGAGGGCGACGCCCTCCCAGGAACAACCTGTTTTGGTGCTAGAATACCATGGCTAACCTGAAAACAGGCTGCTAGAACAGGGGGGTGGGGAAACCGGGTTTCCCCACGCCCCGCCCGCGAGAGGGCCTGGCCCTCGAGCAGGGGAATGGGGAAACCGGGTTTCCCCATTCCCCCACCCGGTGGGAGGGTTTGGGAGGGCGACGCCCTCCCAGGAAGGATGTCCATCCCGTCGGGGTGCGGCGGAGCCGCATGGACGGCTGATGCGCCATCTTCGTGGAGCCATATCGGTCAGGCAATGACAACCCGCAGATCGGAACGGAGCCGGGCGCGAGTTGCGGCGCAGCAGGAACGGCGCGAGGAGGCCGCGCGCGTTCTCGGCGCCCTGGATTGCCTGCGCGGCGCGCCGGCGAATGAACGCGGGCGTCTGCTTGATCTGTGTGTCTTTCGGGTTTACCCGGTGGGCGCCACCGTGCTCGGCCAGCAGAAACACGGCCCCTGCTTCTTTCTGGTGCTCTCCGGCACCTTGCAGTTGCGGCTGCGCGACAAAAACGGCCGCGAGGTGCTGATGGGCATCCTGGGACGCGGCGACTGTTTCGGCGAGGGGCCGCTGTTCGGCGATTACTTCCGGCAGATGAGCGCCCTGGCCCAGAGCAACTGCCAGCTCCTCCAGTTCCCCCTGAGCGAGTTGCGCGGCGCGCTGGACACCCTCCCCCGGCTTGCCGCGGCCCTGCGCCAGGTTTACCAGCGGCGACTGGTGGAATGCACGCTGGCGCGTGTCCCCCTGCTTGGCCAGTTGTCGCCAACCGAGCGTCTGGCGCTCGTCGGCTTGCTGCAACCGACACACTACGCCCGCGGCAGCCTGATCCTGCGCCAGGGTTCCCCCGCCGACTCGCTCTACCTGATCGAGACCGGCCAGGTGGCGATTGAACAGGCCGGGCAGACGATTGCCACCCTGAGCGAGGGCGATTTCTTCGGCGAAATGGCCCTGCTTGCCAGCCGCCCCCACCACACCGATGTCCGCGCCTTGACGCCTACCGATGTCCTGGCGTTGCCCGGCGCCGAGTTCCACCGGCTGATCGAGCAGCGCCCCGACCTCGAGGCCCAACTGCGCGCCGAGGTCGAGCGCCGGCTGCACAATGGCGCCCTGATGCGCAATGATACCGCCCGCGCCCGCGAGTTGCAACTTGCCGTGACCAGGGGCCTGTTGCGCGGCTCGCACCTGTTTGTGCGCACGCCCGAACTATGCCCGTCCGGCTGCCGCCTCTGTGAAGCCGCCTGTCAGGAACGGCATGGTCAGCAACGCCTGCATCTGAATGGCATGCCCCTTGAACGGCCCGGCAATGGGAACGCCGGGTTGCTGGACGTGCTCGACGCCTGCCGCCAGTGCAGCACCGGCCCGGAATGTGTGGAAGCCTGCCCTGAAGAGGCCTTCGAACGTCTCCCGGAAGGCGCCCTCGTGATTACCGATCGCTGCACCGGCTGCGGCGCATGCGTACCGGCCTGTCCCTATGATGCTATCAGCATGCGCCCCCTGCCTGCTGCCCATCTCACCGGCGGATCGCTCGGCGCGCGCCTGCGTACCTTCATCGAACTGGCCCGCCGCCAGCCCGTGCTTCCGCTCCACCCTGCCCACCACGCTCAGCGCGCCGATAAGTGCGACCTCTGCCATGGCTTCGACGACCGCGCCTGCCTCAGCCGCTGTCCAACCGGGTCGCTCCGCCTCGTACCGGTGGAGGAGTTGTTTACACTGTAGGCTGTGAGAGGATCGTCTCGACGACGACGCAGGCGCCTTACGGCATCCGAAAGCGCAGCCGGCGCCCCAGAGCGGTGAATGCGGCGACCCACTGCCGCGCATCCTGGTAGCCCTGGGCGGCTTCGCGCTGGAACTCGACGTACACGCTGCGGAGCAGGCGGTAGTACACGTTCTGCGTTTTCCAGACATCAACCTCGAAGGGCAGCGAGCGGGTCAACGCCACGGCCTCGTCGAGTTGCTGGAGCAGTTCGATCGACTCGGGGAAGGCGTCGAACTCCTCGGTGATGCGGTCAATCGTCCGGCCCAGGGTATAGGCCAGGCCCGCCGTATCCAGGGTGACCCCCGAGCGCACCGCCTCGCGATGCAGGGCCTGGATGGCGTCGAGGTCGAGATGCTCGGCGCCCAGCAGGCGCCGCAACTGGGTGTTGATCGCGAACTCCGCCGCAATCTGGAACTCGCGGGGGACGGGCATGCCAATACTGGCAAGAAAGCGCATCAGCGGAGCGTGATATTCGTAGATCTGCCGGTAGGCCGCCTCGGCCTCGGCCAGGCTGGAGGTCAGGATCTTGTTCAGGATCTTGCGCTGCTCGTCACCGAAGAGCAGTTTGAGCGAGTAGGCCTCCTGGGCGAAGTTACGGTCCACCAGGCGGATGGTGCCGGGGATGTCCGCCCGCTGGAACAACTCGGTGCTCTCGTGCACCAGGGCCTGGTAGGTGGCGTCATCCTGATACTCGCGCACGCCACCGGAGATGTTGTGGTCGCCCAGGTGCAGCATACCGAAGATCAGGCGGGCCGACTCGCGGGTGATGGTCGAGGTAATGCGCATGCGCCCGAGCGCCAGGCGGTTCTTGCCGGCGGGAAGCAGGTGGTAATCCTCACGATCCACCTGGTAGCAGTAGATCTGTTCGCGTTCCTCGAAACTCTCGAAGAGCGACGACATGGCGTAGTGCGCGCCGACCTTGCGCAGATCCACCACCGCGGGGCGCACAAAGCGGTCGTAGATCGCTCGCCCGTCGCCCATGGCCGGGTTGTTGCTGCGGGCGCGGGCCAGACGCTCCAGAAACGGCTCCTCCAGATCCTCGCCGAACACCTCGCGCGCCAGTTGCACCGCCCGTCCGGCGTAGCTGATCACCTGGATCGTCTCGATGCCGGCCAGATCGTCGAAGAACCAGCCGCAGGAGGTGTACATCAGCAGCAGTTGGCGCTGCAACTCCATGAGCTTGAGCGCCGCGATGCACTGGCTGCTATCGAGGGGAACGCGCGCGTGACGCATAAGGAAGCGATTCACCACCTCGTCGGAGCGATCGAGGATCACCTCGATATAATCATTGCGCGCCTCCCAGGGGTCCTTCAGCAAGCGACGGCCGTGCATCTCGAATCTGGGCGCGAGGGTGTCGCGCAGCCAGTCGAAGGCCGCGCGCAGCGGTTCGCGCCAGTGCTGCCGCCAGCCGGGATTGCTGCCGGTATTGCACCCGCAGTCGGTGCTCCAGCGCCCCACCCCGTGCACGCAGCTCCAGGCCGTGCGCTCGACGATCTGCACCTCGTGCGTCGGCGGGTGCTGCGCGAGATAGCTGGCGTAGTTCGTCAGCTTCGCCAGGCCCCGTTCCTCGATATGCTGGAGGGCATAGGCCAGGGCCATGTCGCCGTGACGATGGTGATGGCCATAGGTTTCGCCGTCGGTGGCGATGTTGGCGATCTGCGGCCAGGGACGGTACTCATTGAAGATCCCGGCGATGCGCGCGGCAAAGGTCGCGCCGTTGACCAGCAGGCGCTCGAAGGCTACCGCCCGCGAGACGGGCCCATCGTAGATGAAGACCGCGATCGAGCGCTGGTTGGGCAACTGCACCAGGTAGGGCCGGGTCGGGTCAATCCGCCCGCCGCGCACATCCGTCCAGACCGTGTCGCCCAGGCGACGCATGTAGCTCACCTGATGCGGTTCGAGGATAGTGAAGCGGATGCCGTAATCGGCCATGACCTCCAGTGTCTCGAGATCCACGGCAGTTTCGGGAAGCCACATGCCCTCGGGGAGGCGCCCGAAGCGATGTTGAAAGTCCCGTATGCCCCAGACCACCTGGGTGATCTTGTCGCGGCGCGAGGCCAGGGGCATGATGATATGGTTGTAGCACTGGGCCATGGCCGAGCCGCGTCCGAAGAGGCGCGCGCTCTCTTCGTCGGCGGCGAGGATGCCCTCGTAGACCGCGGGCGCCTTCTCGGCGAGCCAGCTCAGCAGGGTGGGGCCGAAGTTGAAGCTGATGCGGCTATAGTTGTTGACAATCTTGACGATCTGGCCCTGGTCGTCGAGAATGCGCGAGGCGGCGTTCTGCTCGTAGCATTCGGCATTGATGCGTTCGTTCCAATCGTGGTACGGATAGGCCGAGTCCTGCTGCTCAATGGCCTCGAGCCACGGGTTTTCGCGCGGCGGCTGGTAGAAGTGCCCGTGGATGCAGATGTAGCGCTCCGCCATGTTTCTTTCAGAAGGGGGACCCCTCCGGCTCCTCTCCACAGCATACGTAGAACCCGACAACCCGACGCCGCGACAGGCGCGCCTGCCGGGTGGCCGGGTTGCCGGAAATGACACGCAAGGAACCTGCCGCCGCGGGCAGAACGGGGGATGGGGGGAGTCGGCCCCTTCCCGCGCTCCGCCAACGGGAACAGAGGTGTGAACCAGCGTATGATGACGAGACGTCGTCTCGGCGGGAGCGCCGGCGGAGGCCGCCGGCGCTCCTGTTTCGGCGCGGCGAAGCGCCTTGCGAGCCTCCCCTACCAGGGGAGAAGTCTCGTGGTCGCGCTAACCCTCGCTCTTGAAGAACAAGGCTCCCAGCGGCGGCAGATCGAGCACCAGCGAGTAGGGGCGCCCGTGCGACATATGCTCCTGGGCCATCACGCCGCCGGCATTGCCGATCCCGCTGCCCCAGTACTCGGTGGCGTCGCTGTTAAAGATCTCCTTCCACCAGCCGCCGCGGGGCACGCCGATACGGAAGTTATGGCGCGGCACCGGGGTGCAGTTCATTACCACCAGGATCAGATCGCCGGTGGAGCGCGCCCGGCGCAAGAACGAGTAGGTGCTGTTCTCAGCATCGTTGGCATCGATCCACTCGAAGCCCGCCGGCTCACAGTCAAGCTCGTGCAGCGCCGGCTCGTTCACGTACAGCCGGTTGAGATCGGCCAGGAGTTGCAAGACGCCCTGGTGCGAGGGGAACATCAACAGGTGCCAGTCGAGGCTCTCGTCATGCTTCCACTCGCGCCACTGGCCGAACTCGCCGCCCATGAAGATCAGCTTCTTGCCCGGCTGGCCGTACTGGTAGCTGTAGAGCAAGCGCAGGTTGGCGAACTTCTGCCAGACATCGCCGGACATTTTGTCGAGCAACGAGCCTTTGCCGTGCACCACCTCGTCGTGCGAAAGCGAGAGCACATAGTTCTCGGTAAACATGTACAGGCCGCGGAAGGTCAACTCGTTGTGGTGGTAGCGGCGATGGATGGGATCACGGCGGAAGTACGTGAGCGTATCGTTCATCCAGCCCATGTCCCACTTGAAGCCGAAGCCCAGGCCGCCCACGTACACCGGCCGCGAGACCATGGGCCAGGCGGTGCTCTCTTCGGCGAAGGTCTGGGCCGTGGGATAGTTCTTGTAGACCTCGGTGTTGAACTGGCGGAGAAACATGATCGCTTCGATATTCTCGTTGCCGCCGTACTGATTGGGGATCCACTCGCCGGGCCGGCGCGAGTAGTCGAGGTACAGCATGCTGGCCACGGCGTCAACCCGCAGGCCATCAATGTGGTACTTATCGAGCCAGAAGAGCGCCGAGCTGATCAGAAAGCTCCGCACCTCGTTGCGCCCGTAGTTGAAGATGTAGCTGCCCCAGTCGGGATGGTAGCCCTTGCGCGGATCGGCGTGCTCGAAGAGGTGCGTGCCATCGAAGTAGCTCAGGGCGAAGCCATCGGTAGGAAAGTGCGAGGGCACCCAGTCGAGGATGATGCCGATGCCCTGCTGGTGCAGGTAATCAACGAAGTACTTAAAGTCCTCCGGCGTCCCGTAGCGGCTGGTGGGGGCGAAGTAGCCGGTCGTCTGGTAGCCCCACGACCCATAGAACGGGTGCTCGGTGACCGGAAGCAACTCGATGTGGGTGAAGCCGGCGCGCTTGACATGCTCGGCCAGACGCGGGGCAATCTCGCGGTAGCTCAGGGAGCGCGTGCCCTCCTCGGGCACGCGCATCCATGAGCCGAGATGCACCTCGTAGATGGCCATCGGAGCGCTCACGCCCTGAAGCTGGCCGCGGGTCTGCATCCAGGCCCCATCGCCCCACGCATACTCCTGGTCCCAGACGATCGAGGCGGTGCGGGGCGGGACCTCGAAGAAGAACCCGAAGGGGTCGGTCTTGTCCTCGCGGTAGCCGTAGTAGCGCGAGGCGATGTGGAACTTGTAGTGCGCGCCCTTGCCCACACCGGGCACAAAGGTCTCCCAGATGCCCGAGTTCCCCCGGCAGCGCATGGCGTTCTTCCCGGGGTCCCATCCATTCCAGTCGCCGATCACCGCCACGTATTCGGCGTTGGGGGCCCAGACCGCGAAGTACACGCCCTGTTCGCCGTTCAGGGTGGCGAGGTGCGCGCCCAGCTTCTCGTAGATGCGGAAGTGGGTGCCTTCGCCAAAGAGGTACAGGTCGTCGTCGGTCAGGAAGGGCAGCGGGTACGGCGGCGCCGGGGGGATCACTGCCACGACGGTATCCGTGGGGGCCTCGGCGGGAGCCGGGGACTGGTCGGCCCCGGCGGGAGCAGCAGGTTGCTCGGCGACGGCGACCTCGGTTTCAGGGGTCGTTGCCGCGCCATGCTCAGGTTTACGGGAGCGGCGCGCGGATCTGGTAGTCTCTTCTGACATTTATGGTTCCTTATTACTAAAGCCGTCCATGCGGCTCCGCTGTACACGAACAGGATGAACGCAAGTTCTTCTTGGGAGGGCTTCGCCCTCCCAAACCCTCCCACCGGGTGGGGGGATGGGGAAACCAGGTTTCCCCATGTTCACATTAGACACGATCCATCCACACCCATCAAGCTCCAACCTGGCAGAGCACCCCGCTGAGCGGAATGCCCAACCAGGCCGGGCGATTGTTCATTTCATACCCAATTTCGTACACCAGTTTCTCAAGGATGAAGACGTCAAGCAGCGTTTCCAGATCGGCAGGGGCGGCGGGCAGGAACGGCGCCCCCGCCGCATGGCGCAGGTAGCCACCAAGGTAGGCGGCGCCCGCCCAGAAGGACCAGCAATCGGCCCAGCGACGCATGATCACCCCCTCTTCGGTGTCCTGGGGGGCATCGTTGGCGCGATTGAAGAGTATAGCATAGGCTGCGTACTGGAACGAGCGCAGCATGCCCGCAACATCGCGGAGCGGGGAGCGTTTCATGCGCCGTTCGCTGATCGGGCGCACTGGCTCGCCCTCGAAGTCAATGAACAGAAAATCTTTGCCGGTGTAGAGCGCCTGGCCAAGGTGGAGATCGCCGTGGATGCGTATCCGCGCCGCTTCGATTTTCGCCTCGGTCATGCGCCGGAAGCGGGACAGCAACGCCTCTTCCATAGCCAGGACGGCCTCGGCCTGGGCGCGCAGCGTGTCCGGCAGGCGCGGGGCGGCTTTCCGCAGGCTCTGGAAGGTCCGCGTGATCAGGCTACGCATACTCTGGTAGAGGGCGCGCTGGTAGTGGAGGGAGAAGGGCTCGGGGGCAAAGGCAGGCGCCGCACCGGCGGCCAGGGCCAGATGGAGGTCGGCGGTACGCTCACCCAGCAGCCGCGCCTGCTCCAGGTAGGCGCCGGCCACCTCCTCGGCCAGCGGTCCCGGCTCACCGGCGGCGGCCGCCAGCAACGCCGCCGTCGTCACGGTCATCTCGGGCAGGCGCAGATCGGCGCGGGTGCGCGCCGCATCGTAGGAGCGTCCGGCCACGTCAAGGGTGTACTCCCAGGCATCGCCTTCATTGGTGACGTAGGCCTGGAGCATAGCCAGGGTCAGCGGCTCCTCGCCGCTGCGCGCATATTCGAGCGCGCCGGCGGTGGGCGGCATGTGGGGAAAGGCCCGTTCCTCGGTGAGGTAGCGCCCGATCTCCAGGTCGGGGTTGATCCCCGGTTCGACCTTGCGGAAGATCTTCAGAATCAACGTGCCGCCAAAGATGAGCGAACTGTTGCTCTGCTCGGCTGTGACAACGCGCGGGTCGAGATTTGCGGCGCGGGCCAGCAGGGCGCGCAGGGCGCGGGCAGGGTTGCCGGTCACCTCGCCGCCGGCGATGCTGCGCAGGCGCCGCCGCGACACCACCACATCGAGCAAGGCGCGCGCAACGCCGCGATCGATCAGCGCGTCGAAGATAATCCCCGGCGGCTCATCAGGATTGATCGCCAGTCGGGCAATCACCGTGTGTCGCGCATCGCTGAGCAGGCCCTGCGCTCGTTCGCCGGTGGCATGAGCCATGGGCACAAGGTAGGTTTCCGAAGCGCCCTCGGTGTACTGCAGCGTGACCAGGGACAGGTACGCCAGACCGTCAGCATAGGGCAGCAAGGTAGCATCGGTAATCGTTACCGACTTGATGGCGCGCGACTTGGCCCCGAACCAGCGCCGGGGCCGCAGATAGTCGGGCAAGACTTGCTCCAGGGCAACCTGACGGCCGTCATAAAAAATCGCATCCCACGAACCCGCACTGATGGTGATCAGCGGCGGCTCCTGGTCGGCAGGCGCGCCATCGAGGCGCAACCCCTCGACCCGCTGCGGCATCATGCGGAACCAGGAGAAACTGTGCGGTCCCAGCGTGATGACGTAAGGGACATCGCCCACCACCGGAAACTCCACCTGCCCGAACATCTCTACCGGGTTCATGCCCAGGAGGGCTTCGCCCGCTCCGCCCCCCATGCTGGCGATCGGCTTGCTGCGTGGCGCGTCCGTCAGGCGAAATACTCAAACCCGGTGAGATCGCGTTCCCGGCGGCGAATACGAAAGATATGCACCGGCATGACCTGCGGGTTCAGTTCGACGTAGTTGAACTCGCCGTGCCAGAGGTAGCGCGCGTCACTGAGCAGATCGTGGGCCTGATAATCGCCCTCAAGCCCCCACTCGGCGGTGGGCACCTGCACATAGCCACTCTGCGTATTGAGCGGGTCCAGGTTCACCACCACCAGCACAATGTTCTGCAGATCCGGCGTCACCTTGCTGTAGGCCAGGATCTGCTCATTCTCGACGAAGTTGCTGTCCACGCGATGGAAGCGCAGCCACTCGTTGCGCTGCAGCGCCGGGTTCTCGCGGCGAATGCGGTTGAGCCTGGCGATAAAATGGCGCAGACTATGGGGTTGATCCAGCCGCCAGAAATGGATCTCGTACTTCTCGGAGTCGACATACTCCTCACGGCCCTGCACCGGCACATGGTACATCAACTCGTACAGGGGGCCATACATCCCCCAGCTCGAAGCGAGGGTCGCGGCCATCGCGGCGCGGGTCAGAAAGACCGAGCGATAGCCCGGATAAAACTGGGGGGTCAGAATATCCGGGGTATTGGGCCAGAAGTTGGGGCAGAAAAACTCCCGCGCCTCGGTGCGGGTGAGTTCGTGCAGATACTCGGTGATTTCCCACTTGGCGGTGCGCCAGGTGTAATAGGTATAGCTCTGGGTGAAGCCGAGCTTCGCCAGGTTGTACATCACTTTGGGGCGGGTAAAGGCCTCGGAGAGCAGGATCACCTCGGGATGATCGCGCTTCAACTCACCGATGCACCACTCCCAGAAGCGAAAACTCTTGGTGTGAGGATTATCCACCCGGAAGACGGTGACGCCCTGGGCGATCCAGAACTCAAAGATGCTCTTCAACTCGCGCCAGAGGGCCTGCCAATCCTCGGTTTCAAAATCGAAGGGGTAGATATCCTGGTACTTCTTGGGCGGGTTCTCGGCGTACTGGATCGTACCATCGGGACGGGCGCGGAACCACTGGGGATGCTCCTTCACATAGGGGTGGTCGGGCGAACACTGGAAGGCGATATCGAGGGCCACTTCGATGCCATAGGCGCGCGCCGCCGCGACCAGGGCGCGAAAGTCTTCCAGCGTGCCCAGTTCGGGATGGATGCTCTTGTGCCCACCCTCCTCGCTGCCAATGGCCCAGGGACTGCCGGGTTCGCCGGGTTGGGCGGTGACGCTATTGTTCTTCCCCTTGCGAAACTGCCGGCCAATGGGGTGGATCGGCGGCAGGTAGAGCACATCAAAGCCCAGTTCGGCCACATAGGGCAGGCGCGCGATGACATCGCGGAAGGTGCCGTGGCGGCCCGGTTCGGGCGAAGCCGAGCGCGGGAAGAGTTCGTACCAGGCCGAGAAGCGCGCCAGTTGGCGGTTGACCTCGACCTGGAGTTCCCGGTCGTAGACGCTGACGAAGCGCGGCGGCAGATGGGCAGCCATGCGCGCCGCCAGGTCGGGCATAAACGCCGCCTCGGCGTCGCCGTGGCGCAGGGCCTGCTCGTAGCCGCGCAACACCGCTGCGTCGGCCTCGGGGGCGGCCTCGGCCGCCTCGCGCACTAGATCGGCGCCGATCAGCAGATCCACCCGCACATCCTGGCGCGCCTCCACCCGCTTATGCAACTGGTGCTCCCAGGTGGCGAAGCGATCCACCCAGCCGACCACGGTGTAGGTGTAGCGCCCCATCTCGGTAACCGTAAACTGCCCGCGCCAGCGGTCGTTGACCAGAAACTGCATCGGCGCCTCGCGCCACTGCGTATCCGAGGGCCCACGGTAGCGTATGGCGCAGGCAATCTCATCGTGCCCGTCGGCAAAGGCGTCGCACTCCACCACCACCGTGTCGCCGACGACCCGCTTGATCGGATAGCGTCCCGCGTCAATCTCCGGCGTCACCCGCTCGATCACCACCCGGCGGCGCCCGTCGCCGACCGCCGCCAGACCGTTCAGCGCGATCTCCTCCGCTCGCGTCACTTTCGCCGTGGGCTGCTTCGCCTTCGCTGGCATCACCGGCTCCCCTCTGTGCCCGCTACTACAGGTGGTCGATGAAAAACAACATAATAACGCTGGCGCGCGAGGTGGGACCGGCGCCAGACCAGCGACCTTCTTCCGTTTGTGGATCGAGAACCGCCTTTTCCCTGCTAACGTGAAAATAGGCTGCTCACCTACGCGCATGCGGCGCTGAACCCCCCTCCTAACCTCCCCCCGCTGGGGGGAGGAGCCGGACTCCCTCCCCCCAGCGGGGGGAGGGCTGGGGAGGGGGGCAGTCACCTTGCCCGCGGCGCCGTGGCGCGGGCGGGACGCCCGCGCTCCCAGGTCATGGTCATCGCGGCGTGGTGCGGCGCAGCCGCATGGACGGCTGAGGTGACCATCGTTCGCAGGGTTCAGCCCCCCTCCCAGCCCCCCGCTGGGGGGAGGCGCCGGGTGCCCGCCCCCGGTGGGGGAGGTTCAGGGAGGGGGCCGGCGCCGTGCCCGCGGCGCCGTGGCGCGGGCGGGACGCCCGCGCTCCCAGTCATGGTCATCGCGGCGTGGTGCGCCATGCGCATGACCGTCTCACGTGACCATACGCCCTTGGCGAGGGGGATAGGGCAACCGGGTTTCCCCACGTCCCCGCCCCACAGGGGGATGGGGAAACCGGGTTTGCCCATCCCCCCACCCGGTGGGAGGGTTTGGGAGGGCGCAGCCCTCCCAGGAAGGATGTTCATCCCGTCGGTGTGCGGCGGAGCCGCACAGACAACTGATGCCATTCTACCCAAGGGAAGGCGCATGTGTCAAACGAGCGGTTCGAACCCCGTCTACGCTCCCTCGATATCCAGCCCGATATCCAGGGCCGGGGCGCTGTGGGTCAGCGCGCCGACGCTGATAAAGTCCACCCCGCTCTCGGCAACCGCGCGGATTGAGCGCAGGGTGATGCCGCCGCTGGCCTCGGTGCGCGCCCGTCCGGCTACGGCGGCCACGGCGGCCCGCAGTTGTTCGGGGGGCATGTTGTCGAGCAAGATGAGGTCGGCGCCGGCTTCGGCGGCCACGGCGGCCTGCTCGACGCTCTCCACTTCCACCTCCACCCGCACCATCGGCCCCACCGCCGACCGCGCCCGGCGCACCGCTTCGGCCAGATCGATCCCGTGCGCGGCCAGGATAGCCAGGTGATTGTCCTTGAGCATAACCCCGTCGTACAACCCGAAGCGGTGATTGACGCCTCCTCCGACGCGCACGGCGTACTTCTCCAGCGCCCGCAGCCCCGGCGTGGTCTTGCGCGTGTCGAGGAGGCGCGCCCCGGCGCCCTGCACCTCCTCCGCGTAGCGGGCGGTCAGGGTGGCGATGCCGCTCAGGCGCTGGAAGAGATTGAGGGCCACGCGCTCGCCGCTAAGCAGGCCGCGGGCCGGGCCGGCGATGGTCGCAACACGCTCCCCGGCGGGTACCCGCGCGCCCTCGGCCACCCGCGGCCGCAGGGTCAGGGCCGGGTCCACCAGGGCAAAGACGGTCGCCACAACCGGCAGGCCGCAGACCACCCCGGCCTCACGGAAGACGAAGTGCGCCTCGGCGCGGGCCTCGGGGGGGATGACCGCCAGGGTCGTCAGGTCGCCCGTGCCCACATCCTCGTGGAGGGCGCGCGCGACGACATCGCGGATGAGTTCAGCAGGGAGATCGAGGGGATTCATCGTTTCACACCTACGTTGCCGTTCTGGAGCTTCTGCATGGGAGGGTGGGGGAGGGCTACGCCCTCGCAGGGGCTAATCAGCCGCGTGCGCCCGCGCCAGCGGCGCGGCGATGGTTTCGACCAGAAACGGGGCCTGACCCCGGACCTGCACCAGATGGGCCTGCCAGCACTGGCGGGAGTGCGGGAAATCGGCGCGGAAGTGCCCGCCGCGGCTCTCCTCGCGCGCCAGCGCACCGGCCACGATCAGCCGGGCGGTCAGCGCGGCGTTGACGGCGGTGAGCGCCTCCGGGTCGTCGGGATCGGCCTGTTGGGGCCAGGCTGCCAGGCTCAGCGCCCCGGCGCGCAACCCCTCGCCGTCGCGCAGCGGCCCGGCGGCGGCGCGCATGGTCGCGGCCAGGGCCGCGCGCCAGTCCGGCGCCGGGAACGCGCCGGCAGATCGGTCAGCAACGGGGTCGGGCGCGACCGCAGCGCGGGCGATGGCGGCGGGGGAGCGTTCCAGAGCCGCGGCGATGCCGGCGCGCCGCCCGAAGACCAGGCACTCCAGCAGCGAGTTGGAGGCCAGGCGATTGGCGCCATGCACGCCGGTGCAGGCCACCTCGCCGGCGGCGTACAGCCCGGGCAGGCTGGTAGCGCCATGCAGATCGGTGCGCACACCGCCCATCAGGTAGTGCGCCGCGGGGGCCACGGGGATGGGCGCGACGACGGGATCAAGCCCGTCGTCGCGGAGACGGGCACAGATCGTCGGGAAGCGGCCCTCAATCGTCGCCCGGGGCAGATGGGTCAGGTCGAGGAGCACATGGTCGCTACCGGAGCGGCGCATAGCGGCGTAGATGCCGCGGGTCACCACATCGCGGGGGGCGAGTTCGCCGCGGGGATCGTATTCAGGCATGAAGCGTTCGCCGGCGGGAGTGCGGAGGAGACCGCCCTCGCCGCGGGCGGCCTCGGTGATCAGGAAGCCCTGGCCGGCGCGCGTGCGGTAGACCGTGGGATGGAACTGCACAAACTCCAGATCGGCCACCTCGGCCCCGGCGCGATAGGCCATGGCGATGCCCTCGCCGAGGGCGACGGGCTGATTACTGGTCAGACCGTAGAGCGCGCCCGCGCCGCCGCTGGCGAGGATCGTCCCCGCGGCCAGCAAGCGCTGCCAGGCCCCCGCCGGGTCGCGCGCCAGCGCCCCGACGATCCGGCCCCCCTGGTCAAGCAGATCGACGACCTGCCACCCTTCCAACAGGGTGATGCGCGGATGGGCGCGCGCGCGGGCGATCAGCGCCGTGACCACCGCCAGGCCGGTCGCGTCGCCCACGTGCACGATACGGCGGGCCGAATGGCCGCCCTCCAGCCCCAGGGCGAAGCGTCCGGGGGCTACGCGCTCGAACGGCACGCCCGAGGCGGCCAGTTCGCGCATCAACACCGGCGCGGCGTGGGCCAGGGCGGCCACGGCCTCGGCGTCGGAGAGGCCGGCGCCGGCCACCAGCGTATCGGCGACGTGGGCGCGGGGCGAGTCGGCGGCATCGAGGGCCGCGGCGATGCCGCCCTGCGCCCAGGCCGAATTACTCTCGGGCAGGGCGCCGCGGGCCAGCACCAGCACCTCGGTGTACTCGGCGGCCGCCAGGGCCGCTGCCAGGCCGGCGGCCCCGGCGCCGATCACCAGCACGCCGGTGGTCGTCGTGAGAGCCGTGGGCCAGGCCGCCAGCGCGAAGCGAGGAGCGGGTATCGGTTCCATGGTTGGTTCTCGTTTCTTCAAGGCGTGCGGCTGCGCCGCACACCGACGGGAATGAAAAAAGGTTCTTCCTGGCAGGGCTGCGCCCGCCCACACCCTCCCCGGGGTGAAGGGGTGGGGAAACCGGATCTCCCCATCCCCCTGCGCGAGGGCTGCGCCCGCCCACACCCTCCCCGGGGTGAAGGGATGGGGAAACCGGATCTCCCCATCCCCCTGCCTGCGCTCGCCGGGCGGGAGCGCAACCCACCGGAGCAGATCAGAGCGCGATCATGCGCTCGATGGCCGTGCGGGCGCGGGCGGCCAGATCGGGCGCCACCGTCACCACGTGGGTCAGGTCGCGCAGACTATCGCGCACCTTCTCCAGGGTGATCATCTTCATATACTTGCAACTGATCGACTCATCGATCGGCAGGAACTGCTTTTCAGGATTGGCCTTGCGCATGCGGTGCAGCACACCGATCTCGGTGGCGACGACGAAGCGCGAGGCGCCGCTGCTGGCCGCGTGGCGGATCATGCCCTCGGTCGAGAGAATATGGGTGCCGCGGGGATCGAGCCTGCCACTCGCCAGGTAGTGCATGGTGCTGCTCACACAGCCGCACTCGGGGTGGATCAGAAACTCGGCGTCGGGCGCGGCGGCGCGCTGGCGCTCGACCATCGCCGGGCGAATGGCGGCGTGCACGTGGCACTCCCCGGCCCAGATCTGCATGCGCCGGCCGGTTACCTGCCGCAGATAGCTGCCCAGAAACATATCGGGAAGAAAGAGGATCTCTTTATCTTCAGAAATGGCCCGAATGACCCGCTCGGCGTTCCCCGAGGTGCAACAGTAATCGCTCTCGGCCTTGACCTCGGCGCTGGTATTGACGTAGCTCACCACCACCGCGCCGGGATGCTCGGCCTTCCAGGCGCGCAGTTGCTCGGCGGTAATCGAGGCCGCCAGCGAGCAACCCGCCTCGGGGTCAGGGATCAGCACAGTCTTCTCCGGCGAGAGGATGGCGGCCGTCTCGGCCATAAAATGCACGCCACAGACGACCAGCACCGGCGCGTCGCTGCGAGCGGCGAACTGGGCCATGCCCAGCGAATCGCCAACATAATCGGCCAGGTCCTGGATCTCGCCGTACTCATAGTTATGGGCCAGGATCACCGCGTTGCGCCGGGCGCGCAAGACGTTGATCTCCTCCATCAGGGCCGCGGCCGCCTCCGGGGCGGTGTGGGTGAGCGCCATGCTCATGGACAACCTCCTCGATAACCTTACCTAACCTCACGAAGTAGTTCAGACGCGGGCATCCCTGCCTGACGATCGTTCCGCCGCCCCTTCCATGGTTTCGCGGCGCGGCCTGGTACGCACCCGTCGGGGAAGTGCGGAGGGCTGAGGTGACCATCGTTCGCCGCGTTCAGCCCCCCTCCCAGCCTCCCCCCGCCGGGGGGAGGCGCCGGGTTCCCTCCTCCAGCGGGGGAGGGCTGGGGAGGGGGCCGTCACCTTGCCCGCGGAGATGCGACGCGGGCGGGACGCCCGCGCTCCCGGGCCATGGTCATCGCGGCGTGGTGCGCCGTGCGCATGACCGTCTCACATGACCATGGGGGAACCAGGTTCCCCCATCCTCCGCCCGCAGGAGGGTTTGGGCAAGCGCAGCCCTCCCAAGAAGAACCTATGTTCATCCTGTTCGTGTGCGGCGGAGCCGCATGGACGGTTGATGAAGATGAAGCATATGAACCCTCGTGCCGTGGGGTTGATGGTCTTTGAGAAATTCATCCGCTATGCCGGGCTGGCCGTGGGGCTAAAGCCCTCGGCTACGGAATGCGAAGCCCGCCTGCGCGGGCTATACCGGATTATGTATTCAAAGACCATAAGCCCTCGGCTATACCGGGCAAAGCCCGCCTGCGCGGGCGAGAGCGGATTTAATTCTTGGGCATGGTTCAAACGAACGTGACAATCCAGCCTACAACTCTACAACTCTACAGACCGGTTCGGTGGAGGTGTGGAGCTGTGGAGGGGTGGAGCAACGGTCAAGCGAGAACGCCCGATCCTGAACCATGCCTTAACGCCGGATTATTAGTGTAATAATAACACTAAATATCCTTACCAGAGAGGCCGGGCGACCAGCATTTGTGTCTCTTTGACACTAAATCTGCCTGGAAAAAAGTGGCCGCCCGGCCTGTTGTGAAAGTGACACTTAGTATACGACAGGGGTCAGGAGTTGTCAATAGTGGTTTCGCCAGCGCAGCGCTCGATGATGGTGGCGATGCCCATGCCCCCGCCGACGCAGAGGGCCGCCAGGCCGTAGCGCCCGCCGCGGCGCTCCAGCTCGTCGAGCAGCGCGCCGAGGATCATGGCCCCGGTCGCGCCGAGGGGATGCCCCAGGGCGATCGCCCCGCCGTTGACATTGATCCGTTCGAGGTCCACCCCGGTCTCGCGTTGAAAGTGCAGCACCACCGCGGCGAAGGCCTCGTTGATCTCGAACAAGTCAATATCATCGAAGCCGAGGCCGGCGCGTTCGAGGGCCAGGCGCGCCGCGGGGGCCGGGCCGGTGAGCATGATCGTCGGCTCGCTGCCGACGACGGCGGCGGAGACGATGCGCGCGCGGGGCGTCAGGCCCAGGGCGCGCCCGCGCGCCGCGCTGCCCACCAGCACGAGCGCCGCGCCATCGACGATGCCTGAGGAGTTGCCGGCGGTGTGCAGATGCTCGATGCGCGTGAGTTGCGGGTAGCGCCGCAGGGCCACGGCATCGAAGCCCGCCGCGCCGAGTTGGGCGAAGGCCGGCGGCAGCTTCGCCAGGGTTTCCAGCGTGGTGTCGGGGCGCATATGCTCGTCTTCGGCCAGGAGCACCTGGCCGTTGGGGTCGCGCACGGGCACGAGCGAGCGAGCGAAACGCCCCGCGGCGCGGGCGGCGGCGGCGCGCCGCTGCGACTCCACGGCGAAGGCGTCAAGCTCCGCGCGGCTGAAGCCATCGAGGGTGGCGAGCAGATCGGCGCCGATGCCCTGGGGCACGAAGCCGACCGCCTGGCTGATCTCGGGGTCGTCGATCAAGGCGCCGCCATCGCTGCCCATGGGCACGCGCGACATCGACTCGACGCCCCCGGCCAGCACGAGCTGTTCCCACCCCGAGCGGACCATGGCCGCGGCCAGGTTGACCGCCTCCAGGCCGCTGGCGCAGAAGCGGTTGAGTTGCACCCCCGGCACGCGCTCGTCCCAGCCGGCGGCAAGCACCGCCGCGCGGGCAATGTTGGCCCCCTGCTCGCCGACGGGCGTCACACAGCCGAGGATGACATCCTCAACCGCGGCGGGGTCGAGGCCGGCGCGGCGTGGCAACTCGCGCAGCAGCCCGGTGAGCAGGTGCACCGGTTTGACCCCGGCCAGGCCGCCCCCGGCCCTGCCGCGCCCCCTGGGGGTGCGAAGAGCGTCAAAAATGAAAGCGTCTGGCATGGCGCGATCCCTTTCGGACGTCCCGGGAGCGTAACTACCCTTGCCGTTTTGGAAACAGCGAACGCCCGATAATCTCCTTCATAATCTCGGTGGTGCCGCCATAGATCGTCTGCACACGGGCGTCAACGAAGGCGCGGGCGATGGGATACTCGCGCATGTAGCCGTAGCCGCCGTGGAGTTGCACCCCCCGATCGACCACACGGTTCTGCAATTCGGTGGCCCACCACTTGGCCATCGAGGCCTCCTCGGTGGTCAGGCGGCCGGCGGCGTGGGCCTCGATGCAGCGATCAACAAAGACGCGCCCGATGGTCAGTTCGGTCTTCAACTCGGCCAGCAGAAAGCGGGTATGCTGGAAATCGCCGATAGGCCGGCCAAAGGCGGTGCGTTGGGCGCAGTAGGCCACGGTCATCTCGAAGGCGGCCTCGGCGCCGGCCATGGCGCTGACGGCGATAATGAGGCGTTCCTGGGGCAGCTTGCTCATCATGTAGGCGAAGCCGCGGCCCTCCTCGCCGAGCAGGTTGGCAATGGGAACCCGCACGTCATCGAAAAAGAGTTCGGCGGTATCCTGGGCGTGCTGGCCGATCTTCTCGAGATTGCGGCCGCGACTGAAGCCGGGCATATCGCGCTCGACCACCAGCAGGCTGATCCCGCGGTGGCCGGCGGCGGGATCGGTCTTGACGGCCACGATCACCAGGTCGGCATTGATGCCGTTGGAGATAAAGGTCTTCTGCCCGTTGAGGACGTAGTAATCGCCCTCGCGCCGGGCGGTAGTGCGGATGCCGGCCAGGTCGCTGCCGGCGGCAGGCTCGGTCATGGCCAGGGCCCCGATGCACTCGCCGCTGGCGATGCGGGGCAACCAGCGGCGACGCTGCTCGACGCTGCCGTGGTTCACCAGGTAGGGGATGACCAGATCGGTATGGACGGAGAAGCCCACCCCCATAAAGAACGGGCGCGACAGCTCCTCGGTGATGATCGCGTTGTAGCGGAAGTCGTCAATGCCCGAGCCGCCGTCCTCCTCGGCAATGCCCAGGCTGAGAAAGCCCGCCGCGCCCGCCTTTGTCCACAGGGCGCGCTCAACCACCCCTTCGCGCTCCCAGCGCTCGTAATGGGGGGCGATTTCGCGCTCGACGAACGTGCGAAAGCTCTGGCGAAACAGGTGATGCTCACTGGTAAAAAGCGCGCGTTCCATAGAAGTTTCTCCTCGTTGAGGTTGCGAGCGTAGGCAGGTCGTCCGGCGCGGCGCGGCTTCGCCGCGCCGGACAGGGGCGTCTGGCGGGGCTTCGCCCCCTCCGAGACTCCCCTCCAGCCGTCCATGCGGCTGCGCCGCACAACGCCGCAATGAACATACGTTTGTTCTTGGGAGGGCTGCGCCCTCCCACACCCTCCCGCGGGTGGGGGCATGGGGAAACCCGGTTTCCCCATGCCCCTGCGGGGCGAGGGCGTGGGGCAACCCGGTTTCCCCACCCCCCTCGCCGAGGGCGTATGTTCACGTTAGCCGTCCATGCGGCTGCGCCGCACAACGCCGCAATGAACATACGTTTGTTCTTGGGAGGGCTGCGCCCTCCCACACCCTCCCGCGGGTGGGGGCATGGGGAAACCTGGTTTCCCCACACCCCTCGCCGAGGGCTTATTTTCACGTTAGGGGGTTGTGGGGCGGCGACCGCGTAACTCCTGTTAGCTTACCACACCCGCGGGCCGGGCGGGCAGCGGTTCTATACGGCCTTTGCCCAACATCCGAGTGAGCATTGACAACTTTAGGCGAAGATCGCGATACTATTCTTTACAATCGCGAAGCGTATGTGTTAGAATAGGCTCCACGGACGCGCAACTGCGGTATAATTGCACAGACCGTACCTCTCCTCGTCGCGGAACGATATCGAGGGCGCCGCCAGGGTGATGCAGCGCCCTTGCTGTGTAAGGCATGGTTCAGATCTACGTGACATCTGGCAGAGCGCTGGGAGGGGTCGCCTCTCCGCACCTCCCGTTCCGCTCGCGGCGGCAGACGCATGTGGCCCGCGCCAGGGTGCGCACTCGCCGCGGGCAGACCAGCGGGATCGCCGCGGGCCGGGCCAGCCGCGTCTCCTCTCAAGCGTTACGCACCAGGCCGCGCAGCCAACCCATGTCTGAGGCCTGGTTCAGGCTGCGCCTCGCCAGCCTGGTTGATCCACAATAACCAGGCTGGCGAGGCGAAGACCAGATGGTCACGCGAGTGCGAACCGCGCCTGAGCGTGATATGCGGTTTGCTTGCCGACGCAACGTGAAGGAGTTGGACGATGCAGGATCTCACAGCACTACAGCAGTACGCCGTATGGACGGTGCTCATCATCTCCATCTTCGGCATCGCCTACGCCTTTTACCTGAGGAGCATGATCCTCGCTCAGGACAAGGGCACGACGAAGATGCAGGAGGTCTGGGGGTTCATCAAGTCGGGCGCCAATGCCTATCTCAGCCAGCAGTTCCGCACCATTGCCATCCTCATCGTGATCCTCACGTTCGTGCTCGGCGCGAGTGTGTTCATCATCCCGCCGACGCGCGAGGCGGTGGAACACTTCGGCAGCCCCGAGGCGGCTACGCTGTGGGTGGCCATCGGGCGGGCCATCGCCTTCCTGATGGGGTCGCTCTTCTCCTACACCGTGGGCTTCGTGGGCATGAACGTCGCGGTCGAGGGGAACGTGCGCGTGGCCGCCGCGTCGCGCAAGGGGTACAACCCGGCGATGCAGATCGCCTACCGCGCCGGCTCGGTGACCGGTATGCTCACCGTGGGCCTGGGGCTCCTGGGCGGCACGTTGATCTTCATGGTGTTCGGCATCGCGGCCCCCGACGCGCTGCTGGGCTTCGGCTTCGGCGGCTCGCTGATCGCGCTGTTTATGCGCGTGGGCGGCGGCATCTACACCAAGGCGGCCGATGTCGGCGCGGACCTGGTGGGCAAGGTCGAGGCCGGCATCCCTGAGGATGACCCGCGCAACGCCGCAGTGATCGCCGACCTGGTGGGCGATAATGTGGGCGACTGCGCCGGCATGGCCGCCGACGTGTTCGAGAGCTTCGAAGTGACCCTGGTCTCGGCGTTGATCCTCGGTCTGGTGCTGGGCGATGCTGTGGCCGGGACGATCGGCGACGGGCAGTACGATCTGCGCTTCATCATCTTCCCTCTGGTGCTGCGGGCCATCGGCGTGGTCGCTTCGGTGATCGGCAACCTGTTCGTCACCACCGATGAGCGCCGTCGCAACGCCATGGCAGCTATGAACCGCGGCTTCTACATTGCCGCGGGCCTGGCGATCGCCGCTTCTGTGGCCGCGACGGCGGTGTTTATGCGCGATCCTGCCAGCGGCGCGGTCGACTGGCGCCCGCTCTGGGCCACCGTCGCCGGTGTGGCCCTGGCCATCGTGCTCGATAAACTGACCGAGTTCTTCACCAGCACCCACTACAATCCGGTGAAGGAGGTGTCGCGCTCCTCGCAGAGCGGCGCGGCCACGAATATTCTCTCCGGTCTGGCCCTGGGTATGGAGTCGAGCGTCTGGGCCATCCTGGTGATCTGTGGCTCCATCCTCACCTCGGTGGTAATCTTCAGCGGCTATGCTGCTGATCCGGTGGTGACGTTCACGGCAATGCTCTACGGCGTCTCGCTCACCGGAATCGGCATGCTCCTGCTCACCGGGAATACGATCTCGATGGATAGCTTCGGGCCGATCTCCGACAATGCCAACGGTATCGGCGAAATGGCCGGGCTGGACAAGAATGCCCGCAACGTGATGGATGACCTGGACGCGGTGGGCAACACCACCAAGGCGGTCACGAAGGGCATCGCCATCGGTTCGGCGGTGATCGCCGCCGTGGCGCTCTACGGCTCCTACCTCACCGATGTGAACAAGGTGCAGCAACAGTTGATCGAGGCGGGCAACCAGGGCGTGCAGTTGCTCACCGGCATCAACGTCTCGGCGCCGATCGTCTTCATCGGTCTGCTTATCGGCGGGGCCGTGCCCTTCCTGTTCTCCTCGCTGACCATTCGGGCCGTCTCCCGCGCCGCCTCGCAGATCGTCAACGAGGTGCGCCGCCAGTTCCGCATCCCCGGCCTGATGGAAGGCAAGGTGCAGCCCGACTACGCCCGCGCGGTGACCATCAGCACCACCGCCGCGCAGAAGGAGTTGATCAGCCTCGGCATTATCGCCGTGATGGTCCCCATCCTGGTGGGCTTCACCCTGGGCGTCGAAGCGCTCGGCGGCTTCCTGGCCGGTATCATCCTCTCGGGCCAGTTGATGGCCGTGTTCCAGGCCAATGCCGGCGGGGCCTGGGATAACGCTAAGAAGTACATCGAGGAGGGTAACTTCGGCGGCAAGCACAGCGAGCCCCACAAGGCCGCCGTGGTCGGCGATACCGTCGGCGACCCGCTCAAAGACACCGCCGGTCCGGCCTTGAACCCAATGATCAAGGTGATCAACCTGGTGGCCCTGATCATCGCGCCTATGGTGGTGACGATTGATCCCGGCAGCCCGGGGGTGATCATTGCGATGATCATCTGCGCCGCGGCGCTGTTCTGGGCGATCTGGCAGAGCAAGCGCGAGGCCCAGTCGCTGGTTGAGCCAGCCAAGGCGCCCGCCAGCGCCGATTAGGCGCGCGAAGGGTGGGGCGCGCGGGGCGCCCCACGCCCCTGCCGGATGGCGGATGGAGGAGGGTCTGGCCCTCCTCCATCCGCCCTTGTTCATGTCAGCCGTCCATGCGGCTGCGCCGCACACGAACAGGATGTTGTTCCTGGGAGGGCTGCGCCCTCCCA
>Ga0209162_1001109_pt1 | contig 27545 bp, 18 predicted proteins | sample YNPNPMetaG_FD_187121 | JGI IMG/M metagenome (GOLD analysis project Ga0209162, IMG submission 187121) | Anoxygenic and chlorotrophic microbial mat microbial communities from Yellowstone National Park, USA - YNP NP MetaG (SPAdes) (version 2) ...
GGTCTTCTGGGAGGCGGCGGTGGATAAGACAGCAGGCAAGGTCCACGACGAATTCCCCTGCCCCCACTGCGGAGCCATGCTCACCAAACGCCGCATGGAGCGGGCCTGGGTGACGAAAAACGATCCCTATATTACTCAGTCCTCCTCACTCAGTCCTCAGTCCTCCATCATCCGCCAGGCCAAGCAGGTGCCGGTGCTCATCAACTACAGCGTGGGCAAGAAGCGATTTGAAAAAGCGCCCGATGCCTTTGACCTTGCCCTCATCGAGAAGATCGAACAACTGGAGATACCCTACTGGTTTCCCACGGACCGCATGCCAGAGGGTGATGAATCCCGACGCAATGATCCCATCGGCCTCACCCATGTGCACCATTTTTATACCCGGCGGAATCTGTGGGTGCTGGGGGCGTTGCTATCTAGGTCATCATCTTCCACAGAGCAGATGCTCTGTCGGTTTCTATTTCAACAATGGGCAACTGGTCTATCGCTTCTAAACAGATACTCACCAACACATTTTTCTCAGAACAACCGCAATCTCAGCGGGACTCTTTACGTGGGTTCAAACATCTCTGAGGTGTCCTCATCCTACGCATTTCACGAAAAGCTGAAACGGCTGGTCAGATCGTTCGGATATCAGCGTCCGAATCCAAGTTGTATTACGCAACAGGATGCCGCGACGCTGGAACTTTTTCCAGATAATAGTTCAGACTACATCTTCACCGACCCGCCTTTTGGGGGCAACCTGATGTATTCGGAGCTGAACTTCCTTTGGGAGGCCTGGCTCAAGGTCTTTACCAACAACAAGCCCGAGGCCATCGAAAACAAGGTGCAGGGCAAGGGGCTGCCGGAATACCAAAAGCTCATGACCGAATGCTTCAAGGAATACTACCGGGTCTTAAAGCCTGGCCGCTGGATGACCGTGGAGTTTCACAACTCCAAGAACAGCGTGTGGAATGCGATTCAGGAGGCCTTGCAGGCAGCGGGCTTCGTCATCGCCGATGTGCGCACCCTGGACAAACAGCAGGGTTCTTTCAAACAGGTGACCTCCGCATCCGCCGTCAAGCAGGACCTAATCATCTCCTGCTACAAACCCACTGGTGAACTGGAAGAACGGTTCAAACTAGAGGCTGGCACCGAAGAAGGGGTTTGGGACTTTGTCCGCACCCATCTAAAGCAACTACCTGTTGCAGTAGTCGCGGGTCGCAGGTCGCGGGTCGCGGGTCAAAACGACTCGGGACTTGGGACTCAGGACTCGCGACTGGAGATAGTTGCCGAAAGGCAAAACTATCTCCTTTTCGACCGAATGGTCGCTTTCCACGTCCAGCGGGGAGTGACCGTCCCGATGTCCGCTGCCGAGTTTTACGCTGGATTGGTCCAGCGGTTCTCCGAGCGCGACGGCATGTACTTCCTGCCCGAACAGGTGGCCGAATACGACAAGAAGCGTACGACCGTCCGCGAAGTTTTGCAGCTTTCGCTCTTTGTCAGCGACGAAGCCTCGGCCATCCAGTGGCTCAAACAGCAACTCCTCAAGAAGCCGCAGACCTTCCAAGAAATCCACCCGCAGTTCCTCAAGGAGATCGGCGGCTGGCAGAAGTACGAAAAGCCACTGGAGCTGTCGGAACTGCTGGAGCAGAACTTCCTTTGCTACGACGGCAAGGGACCGATTCCAAATCAGATCGTCTCGTGGATGAAACAGAGCGCTCCATTACGGGAACTGATCAGTCACGAGTCGCAAGTCGCGGGTCACGGGTCCGAAGACTCGGGACTCGAGACTCAGAACCCGAGACTGCTTCGCGAAGCGAAGGACCGCTGGTATGTGCCCGACCCGAACAAGGCTGGCGACCTGGAGAAACTGCGCGAGCGGTCGCTGCTCAAGGAATTCGAGGATTACCGAACCTCCACACAGAAGCGCCTGAAGGTGTTCCGTCTCGAGGCGGTCCGCGCCGGCTTCAAAAAGGCCTGGCAGGAGCGCGACTACGCCACGATCATCACCGTGGCCCGCAAGGTTCCCGAAAACGTCCTCCAGGAAGACCCCAAGCTCCTCATGTGGTACGACCAGGCGCTCACCCGCTCGGGGGAGGAGTGATCCATGCCCAAAGCCAAGAGAGATGTGGCTGAACTCAAGAAACGCGCCATTAACTCCTTGGTGCTTGGTATCGAGCTGTTCAACAGACCCCATGACCAGGGGCGTTCCGAGAGCGTCCTGATTCTTTTGCATCACGCCTTCGAGATGCTGCTGAAGGCGATTATCAAAGACAGGACCGGGACCGTTCATGCAAAAGGAGAGAGGTACTCCTTCGGCTTCGACAAGTGCTTGGAGGTGGCCCAGAACGAAATCAAGGTGATCTCGGTTGATGAGCGTGCCACCTTGTCCATCTTGGATGCCCACCGGGACACCGCCGTTCATTATTACCAGGACGTCTCAGAGGACCTTCTTTACCTTCAAGCCCAAGCCGCAGTCACGCTGTTTGACGACCTGCTCAGCCGGGTCTTCAAAGAGAGGCTTGCTGACTGCATACCGGAGCGGGTCTTGCCGGTTTCAACGCGCCCACCCAAGGACCTGAAGGTGCTGATTGACAGCGAGCTGAGCCAGGTTGACGAACTCCTGCAAGCGGGAAGCCGCAAAGGGATTCAGGCAGCGGCCAGATTGCGGCCGATTCTGGCCCTGGCCACGGCGACTCGCGATGACGCCGAGCGAGTGACCGAAGGCGAACTGCGAAAGGCCATCAACAGAAGGCGGCGAGGAGATGACTGGAGCGTCATTCTTCCGGAGGTCGCTCAGCTCAAACTTGAAACCCAAGGCGATGGTGTTCCGATCTTCCTCCGTATCAAGAAGGACGCCGACATTGCGGTTCGCGTTGCCAAGAACGGTGAGCCGGTCACTGGGACCTTGATCAAGCAGGAGGTCAACATCTGGGACAAGTACAACCTTGGCAGGGATGACCTCGCCAAGAAGCTCGGCATAACCGGACCGAAGACCAGCGCTTTGATACTTGAGCTGAAGATTCAGGACGATCAGGACTGCTTCAAGGTTCTGCGAAGGAAGTCCACGATCTTCAAGGGTTACAGCAAGACGGCATTGGATCGGCTTCAGTCCGCCATAACCGACGGGATCGATGTGGATGCCACGTGGGAAAAGCACAGGTATAAGTTTGGAGCCAAGAAACGGAAATGATGGGCAGCATAAAACAAGGTGATTGGTACTACAGCCCGGACCACGGGCAGCTTTGTCAGGTCATCGAAGCCCAGACGCTCTGGGGTGAGACGACCTGCCGCGTATGGCTGCCCGGGCGCGACTCCGTGGTCCGCATCCCGGCATCTCGGCTCAAACCGATTGAGAGTGCTGGCACCACCTCGCCGGAAAACATCGCATACATCGCCGCTGCCGCGCGGGTAGCCGACGCCCTGACCCAGGACGTCCTGCTGGCTCCCATCGAGTCCTCCGTCATCCCGCTGCCGCACCAGATCCGTGCTCTATCCCGCGCCATGAGCAGCGACCGGGTGCGCTATCTCCTGGCTGACGAGGTTGGCTTGGGCAAGACCATCGAGGCCGGGCTCATCATGCGGGAACTCAAACTTCGAGGGCTGGTCAAGCGGACGCTGGTCATCGCCCCGAAGGGACTGGTGAGCCAGTGGGTCAGCGAGATGCGCTTTCACTTCGGGGAGACCTTCCAACTCGTGCTTCCCGAGGACATCAAGACATTGAAACGAATTACCCCGGTGACGGGCCCAGGAAACGTCGAGAAGGGCAATCACGACCCGGAGGTTCTGCCCGCCAACGCCTGGCAGATGTTCTCCCAGGTGGTCGTACCGATGGATTCGGTCAAGCCCCTGGACAAGCGGCGTGGCTGGAGCGCGGCTCAGGTGAGCGAGCACAATCGCGAACGGTTCGAGGACCTGATCTCCGCCGGCTGGGACCTGGTCATCGTGGACGAAGCGCACCGACTCGGCGGCAGCACCGATCAGGTGGCCCGCTTCAAACTGGGCCAGGGTCTGTCCGAGGCTGCTCCATATCTCCTACTGCTTTCGGCGACCCCGCACCAGGGCAAGACCGACGCTTTTCATCGGCTCGTTTCTCTGATTGACGCCCAAGAGTTCCCGGACATCAGCAGCGTTACCCGTGAGCGGGTCCAGCCGTATGTCATCCGCACCGAGAAACGCCGTGCCATCGATGCCGATGGAAAGCCCCTGTTCAAACCGAGGTGCACGCAGCTTGCTCCGGTCTCATGGAAAGAGCAGCACCGCGAGCAAAAGTTTCTCTATGAGGCGGTCACCGAATACGTCCGCGAAGGCTACAACCAGGCCATGCGGGAGAAGCGCAGCTACATCGGCTTTCTGATGATCCTGATGCAGCGGCTGGTGGTCTCCAGCACAAGCGCCATCCGCACCACGCTCGAAAGACGGCTCGAGGCGCTCGCCGCTCCCCAGGAACAACTGACCCTGTTCCCACTCATTTCCGAGGAGGAATGGGCCGACCTGGACGGCCAGGAGCAGATCGATATGTTGCTTCGGACTCGTCTAAAGGCGCTCAAGAACGAGCGTGCTGAAGTCAAGCTGCTGTTGGAGGCCGCGGCCCGCTGCGAGCAAATTGGTCCGGACGCCAAGGCCGAGGCGCTGCTCGACTGGCTCTACCGCCTCCAGTCCGAGGAGAGCGACCCGGAGCTCAAAGTGCTGGTGTTCACCGAGTTCGTTCCCACTCTGGAGATGCTGTGTCGGTTTCTGACCGAGCGCGGGTTTTCGGTCGTCTGCCTGAACGGCTCCATGGACATGGAAGAGCGTAAGCGGGTCCAGGAGGCATTCGCCAAAGATGCCCGTATTCTCATCTCCACCGACGCTGGTGGTGAGGGTCTGAACCTCCAATTCTGCCACGTGGTCATCAATTACGACATCCCATGGAACCCGATGCGACTCGAACAGCGAATCGGTCGGGTGGACCGCATCGGCCAGACCCACACGGTGCGCGCGATCAACTTCGTCTTCGAAGGCTCGGTCGAGCATCGGGTTCGTGAGGTGCTCGAGCAGAAGCTCGCCGTCATATTCGAAGAATTCGGCATTGATAAGACCGGCGACGTGCTCGACTCGGCCCAGGCTGGCAGAATGTTCGACGAGATGTATGTCGAGGCGATCCTCAACCCCGAAAAGGTGGAGGACTCCGTCGAGAGCGTGGTTGCCCGCTTGCAGGAGCAGGCTCGCGAGGCGCGCACGACCGCATCGGTGCTTGGCGCGACCGAGGACCTGGAACCTGGCGAAGCCCAGCGGCTCTTGACTCACCCCTTGCCCCACTGGGTTGAGCGCATGACCGTGAGCTACCTGAAGGCGCATGGCGGCCAGGCCGAGAAAAAAAGCCAGAGCTGGAACCTCACCTGGCCCGACGGCGAGGTTTACGAGAATGTAGTCTTCACGAGCAAGGAGGCCGAGCGGCTGCCGACCGCCCGGCATCTTACCCTTGAAGACCCGAAGGTCCATGGACTGGCTATGCGGCTCCCACGTTTTGTCGCGGGCCAGCCGGTCCCCATTGTGTCGATCCCGGGGCTCTCCGAGGAAGTTCAGGGTGTCTGGTCCTTATGGCGGATCGCGATTGCCACCATGGAGTGGAATCCCGCAAGGCGGGAAAGGATCATGCCTCTCTTCTTGGCCGACATTGGCGTGGTCTATATCCCGACGGCAAGACACATCTGGGATCAGCTTCTCGCCGCAAGCACAAAGGTCAAAGGTATTCTTGAGTCCGAAGTATCTAAGGCCGTTTTTGCAAAGCTGCAAAGCGCCGCGGAAGAACACGGGAAACCCATCTACGAAGCGCTCCTGCAAGAGCATCTGGACCGCATCGCACGCGAGCGTGAGAAGGCTGATTACGCCTTTGCCGCGCGCCGCAGGACCATCGAGAGGGTCGGCTTGCCCCAGGTTCGGAACCATCGTTTGAACCTTTTGGCCCAAGAGGAGCGGAACTTCCAAGAACAGCTCAATCAGAAGGTCCATACCTATCCCGAAATGGTGCCGCTGGTTGTGATCCGAGTTGAGGGTGGTAGCAATGAATAGCTGGCGCGATCAAATTCTGAAAGAGTTCACCCCGAAGGTCGCCCGACTCACCTTGGTGGCCGATCCGGACGGACTCCTCCTCGAAGAAGGGATACTCGAAGGTATCCGCGAGCGTGGATTCGAGCTGATCCCGTTCGAAGACCATATCGCGTTCCGGTACGCCTACGAGTCGAAGTTCCGCTCCCGCTGGGACCGCGGCGAGTACACGGACCTTGTCGTCGTATTGCGCTCGCAAGCAAGAGAGCTGAGTGGGCTGCCGTATGATCTCCTCCAAGCCGGTCGCAAGCTCTCCTTCAGCCTCGGCGACATCTTCCCTAATCTTAGTTACCCGGTGGTCTCCGCACTTGATCGCGGGGACCTCGATGCGCTGTATGAGGCGCAAAGGAGACATGCGCCGGGTCCGTTGGGCGACAACGCCACCAAGGAATTCGTCCTCCGGCACGTCTTCGAAATCGCGCCCGAGCTGGTCAAACAGCCATCGGACCTTTTGCGGGTGCTCCTGCGCCGTCACTACCGCCGCCAGAGAATCCCGGCTGAACTCGACGAGCGCTTCATCCAGCTTCTGCGCCAGAATAACGTCTTCGACGAGTGGCCACTTGAGACGCTCGTGGCAGACAGGGAAGCCTTTTTCACATTTCTGCAGGAGCGCTGGCCGATCTTCCTTGACCGCGAGGCAGCCAAAGGGACCTCCGGAGTTCGTGAGGCGAAGAAACCCTACGGTCTGTCCATCAAGGGCCCCGTCGAACTTCCCTTCGATCACGATGACATCCGGGTTTACATCGACAACCTGTTCGTCGAGGGTCTGCTGCATCCAGTTTCTCACGAGCATGCAGACAGCTTGTCCAAAACCTGGGCGGGTATTGGCGTTCGAACAACCGCCATCCAAGACAGGTCGCGTCGCTTGGACAAGCTCATCGATAGCTTGGAGACAACGATTCCGGCTGAGCACGCTAAGCATACAGACTGGTTCCACTTTGCCCGCCGGTGGGCCGAAACGATCGCGCTGGCCAACGACCAGACCGAAGTGATCTCCGAACGGATGGGCGAACGTATCAAGAACTTGCAGTCGCAGGTGGATGCCAGTTTCACAGCTTGGATATTTAAGCGGTATGCCGGCCTGGTCAATCTGCCACCAGTGCCTCCGGTCATGCTGCATCACCTCCCGCGATTTCTTGCCCGCCAGATTGGGGAAGATCGCAACTCGAAGATCGCGCTGATCGTGGTAGACGGCCTTGCCTTGGACCAATGGCTCGTGGTGCGCGAAGAGCTTGCCTCCAAACAGCCCGGGTTGCGATTCCGGGAGCAAACGGTCTTTGCTTGGATTCCTTCGCTCACCTCCGTCTCGCGCCAGGCAACCTTCGCCGGCAAGGCTCCTATCTTTTTTCCGAGCAGCATTCAGACGACGGACAAGGAACCTGCGTTATGGGCGCAGTTCTGGGCGGATCAGGGTCTTACGCCGAACGAGGTCGTTTACCTCAAGGGGCTGGGCGATGGAAGTTTGGAGACCGTTTCCGAAGCACTTTCTCATCCCAAGGCAAAAGTCGCCGGGTTGGTCGTGGACAAGGTGGACAAGATCATGCACGGGATGGAAATGGGCACCGCCGGGATGCACAACCAAGTGCGACAGTGGGCCAAGCACCCGTACTTGAACACACTCCTCGAGCTGCTCTTGGATCAGGGCTTCCGTGTCTACCTGACGTCTGATCATGGCAACGTCGAGGCTGAAGGTTGCGGTCGTCCGTCCGAAGGGGCTGTGGCAGACCTGCGGGGCGAACGAGTCCGCATCTATCCTGACGCGTCACTTCGCAGCAAAGTGAAGGAGCGCTTTCCGTTCGCGCTGGAATGGGGTACGGTTGGCCTTCCGGAGGACTACTTTGCCCTTCTGGCCCCGGCTCGGCAGGCGTTTATCCAAGAAAAACAACGTGCTGTGACCCACGGCGGTGTTTCTGTGGAGGAACTCATCGTCCCGCTGATCCAAATCGAGAGGAGAGGCGAGGAGAAGGGGTGAGTGATGCGGACTGATTAATGAGGCAGCATGGATTGTGAATGACACACAGGAGAAACCAGATCGGATTCACTCAGCGGGTGCGTCTGGAATGGCTCGAAAAGACGGCCAACCTGATCTTGGCGGGCAATGACAAGGCTGCAGTCAACGAAGCGTTGCATGAGTTACTGAAGGACAAGGTGTCCGTAGGCGGCTTTTCCAAAGGGAGCAACCGGAACAAGGTTATTTCTATTCTGCGCAAGGTTTGGGTGACGACGCCAGAGGAAATTATCCCTTTGCGAAATGACGGCCTTGCCTTTCTTTCCAGTCGGTCCGCATCACTCAATTCTCATCACATGAGTGTAGCAATCCATTGGGGGATGGTCATGGCCGTCTACCCGTTCTGGTCGGATGTAGCAACCCAGACCGGCCGTCTCCTGAGGCTTCAGGGCTCCGCTGCCGCAGCTCAGATCCAGCGTCGGGTGCGAGAGCAATATGGCGAGCGGGAAAGCGTTTCCCGAGCGGCTCGGCGTGTGCTGCGTTCGTACCTGGACTGGGGCGTACTTCAGGAGACAGGTATAAAGGGGATCTACTCCGCCGGGGTAACGCTCGCCGTTGATGAGACTTGCCTGATCGCATGGCTTGTAGAAGCGTCCCTCCACGCCCGTGCCGGAGGCTCAGCCCCGCTGAAGGAGCTGATCGACAGTCCGAGCCTTTTCCCGTTCAGGATCAAACCGGTCCACGCCGAAAGCCTTGTAGCTGTTTCATCCAGACTCGATTTTCTCCATCACGGCTTGGACGACGACCTCGTCGTGCTGCGGAAACGGAAAGCGAATGGAGAGACACTATAGCCATCATCAAAAGCGGCTCACCGACCGAACTAATTTCTGTCGAGCCCGACCACCAACCAACTATGCTGGCCTGTGCCAAATAGGCTCAGCAGGAACTGAGGAAGTCCTGCATTGACGATATCACCGAGCTTGTCCCATACTGGTTGTATAGTTTTGCCCGCAGCGAGGGCCCACAATATGAACTCGGGAACAGTCGAACTTTTAGTCCCTCGTCCCGGCTTCGAAAACGCCTTGCGTTTACTGCGTAAGCTCTGCAGACCAAAACGCGGGGAAGAAGCCGTGTTAAGCTTCGACGGCGCCTGTCTCCACATCGACTGCGCTGGCATGACGGTTACCCCGGCTGCTGAGGGTAAGTGGCCGGGCCAGATCCGTATCCCGGCAGACTTCTTGATGGTGCTGGCAAGAGTTCCGCCATCCGGTGATCCAGTCCGATTCTCCGTTAAAGACGGTCGCCTCCACGTCGGTTCATGCTCCGTCGCCTGCAAGATCCAACCCGCTTGGGCAAAAAGCATAGACCTGCCGATGAACGCATCGCTCGCACAAATCCTGGCTCTGCAGTTTACCCACACGGCGGAGGAAATCGAAACCGCCGGGTACAGCAAGCTGGTTAGCGACGCGAACTCAGTAGCTGAAGCTCGGATTGCGAAGGCCGCGGAACATCTCAAAGACCTGATGGTCGAGCCTGAGGAGTTGCGGAAGTTCGCCTACGCCACGATACAGCGCAAGATTGCTGAAGGTTTATTGCCGGGGTGACGGCGCGGCCGAAGCAATCCAGGTATAGTCACAGATACATGTCTTGCCACAGCCGGTGAATTCTCATTCCCGCAGAACATCGCACAGCGTTTGTGTGTGTGTCGTTCTGGCGGGGTGCAAGGGCCGGAAATTGTTCGCCTCTCCTGAATCAACAGAAGGCGATATTCCATCCGGAAAGTTCACCCGAGGCACGGACGCGGCGAAAGATCGTCTGGAGAAACAGGACAACGGACTATCAGCTCCGGATCTGTCTGGCGATTCTGAGGCCGGACCTGGTCAGGCTATAACCTCTGCGGCGGTCCTTGTCAGGCACTGGCGCAGAGCGAACCAGACCGAGCCGTTCAAGATCTTTGAGCGCGCGCGTTGTCGGATTGAGGCCCATCGGATGCTTGTCACGAAGCCGCTTGCGAATGTGTGTCACCGTGACCATTGAGTTCTAGTATCTCATTGGAAAGTCTGCGCAGAAATCGCGGATTAGCGCAGCGTTCGAGACTCTTGTGTTCGAGATGTCCGGCCATTGACCTCAATCTCATTTCCCCTGTGGGCGACGAAGTCGCCACGGTCAGCGCGGCGCGAGACAGTGGTATTCCTGCAACCAGCGCAGTTGTCACGAGCTGAGCATTCGGCTGCGGCTGCGCCGCGCTGAGAGGAAAGCATGCGAGTTCCAGAAGTACCAGTTTGCGCGCCCGTGCACGCGCAACCTGCGCGTACTTCCGCCAGTTCACGCCATTTGGGATCGGCGGAAACCTCAGGCCGAACGCGCACAAGGCCGTCTCACGGCCACGGTCGGTCAGTGCGTAAAGCTTGCCGGTTGTGTGTCTTGGATTGAGGCAAACAACAAGCCGACGCTTTTTCAGTTCGTCCATCAGAAACCAGAGATCGCGCAGTTGAATGTGCGGATTGATCGGGTGCGCTGCTCGGCAGATTTCAGAGGCTGTCATTGGCTTGCGCAACACCCGCACCACCGCAGCCCGTTGCCGACCCCGCATCAACCATCGCACATCGTCCTTATCAAGTGACATCCCCCTGCCACCACGCTCAAGTTAATAAACCTTGCGTTCAACTGGTTCGGATTTTCTCTCAGCGCAGCGCAGCCGCAACCGAACGGTCGCGGCGAGATAATGGCGCTTGTTACAGGCTTGGCACTCCGCCGCGCCGCGCTGAAAAGGGCGACTTCGTCGCCAAATGGGGAGATTTGAGTGGGATCAGTGGTCGAAAAGTTCGAAGGCAAAAGCCTCGAACGACGCGTTAATCTGCGATTTCCGCGCAGATTATACGATTAATTGTCCAAAGGCAGCGCTGTCGTGACCGCACTGGTCGCCGCCACAGAAGCAGATACGGTGCTACGGTGCCTGGCTTGTTATTGAAATCTCCAGTTAAGTGGCTCGAATCTTCATTGCCAATGGGGTTGGGAGGATTACTATTCGAAGCAATTAGCGGGGCTTTTGGGTCCGCAGTGCCGGTCGTGTGCACATCGGGAAAAGCTACTGCGCAGGTTGGCCAAATGAGAACTTACCGGCAGTTCACAAAAGCTTGTGAAGCGGCGCCAGGCCAAGTGCTTGCACGTCTGCATCGACCTTGCACGAATCGGACTACTGCTTCGTGTGACCGCCGTTGAAATGGGTGACGAATTGAACAAACTCGAATCACTTCTGCAGGAGCGCACCGCAGAACTTGAAAATGTCAAACGCGAGCTCGACAGCCTCGGCTTTTCGATTTCGCATGATCTGAGGGCGCCGCTACGGGCAATAATCGGTTTTGCTGAACTATTGCGTGAGGGATGTGCCGACAAGCTCCCGCCGGAAAGCAAACGGCATTTGGACATTCTTTGCAACCAGGCACAACGCCTCAATGACATGATTGGGAGTTTGCTTGTCTATTCCCGGCTTGGACGTCAACCGATGCACGTCACACGCGTCGATATGAAAACCGTTGCAGCCGAAGCTTTCACAGCGCTGTCGTCGCAAGAACACAATCGCGCTTTTGAATTCAACCTCGGGGATTTGCCGCCGGCATGGGGTGATCGTGAATTGCTTGGCGTGGTTTGGAAAAACCTGATCGCCAATGCAATCAAGTTCACCCGGCAGAATCCGAAACCTGCCATCGAAGTGACCGGCGACGTTGAGACTTCAAACCTCGTCTATCACGTGCGCGACAACGGCGCGGGCTTCGATCCGAGGTACGCCGAACGATTGTTTGGGATGTTTCAACGTCTTCACCCGGAAGGCGCGTTCGAGGGTCTCGGATCGGGGCTTGCAATAGCGCAGCGCATTATCAACCGACACGCCGGACGGATTTGGGCGGAATCCAGTCCGGGACAAGGGGCTGTTTTCCACTTTTCACTTCCAGTGCGCTGCGGCGCGGAGATGACATCGGAATGAAGTTCTGGAGTCCTGGTCTGGTAAGGCGTGGGACCAGATGCGGATCAATGGCCGAACAGCTTGAGAGAAAAGTTTTGAACGATCCGGTAGTCTGCGATTTCTGCGCAGATTTTCCATCTATAGCGCTACATTGGGCTTGCAAACTTACAGGTCAGAGGCCATATATTGTTCTGCGCAATGGCTGTCACTTGGCAGTACATGAAGTTGTTCGAAAAGGTATGAACCACCTTCACCGGAGGAGGGCGCCTTGAGTCGCCCAGATCGTTCCCATTCGTCTTCGCGAGCTCCTGCTGTCAGAATCAACGGCAAGATTCGCGCTCGCGAAGTCAGAGTTATCGGGCCGGAGGGTGCCCAAGTGGGCATTCTTCCATTGCATGAGGCAATCAAAATGGCCCGCGCAAACAACATGGACCTTGTCGAGGTGGCTCCGAATGCCACCCCGCCTGTATGCCGCATTATCGACTACGGCAAGTACAGGTACGAACAGGCCAAGAAGGAAAAGGAATCGCGCAAACACCAGCACGCCAGCCGCGTCAAGGAAATCCAACTGAGCGCTTCAATTGACCCCCACGATTTCAAGGTCAAACTCAGCCATGCCATAGATTTCCTCTGTGACGACATGCGGGTGATGGTGACATTGCGGTTCCGTGGACGTGAAATGGCTCACCAGGAAATCGGCAAGCAGGTTATGGACCGGTTCGTGGCTGAATTGGCATCTTACGGCACGCCAGTGGCTCCGCCACGACTCGAGGGCAAGAGCATCAAAGCCATGCTCACACCCCTCCCGCGACACAAGCGCGCGCCGAATCCGCGCGCTTCAACCGAGGCGGTCGCCGGTGATTCTCCCAAGGCCAACCAGGACCGGGAGGCACAGCAGAGGCAGCCGCAAAAGCCACCGCAGTTCCCTGAACGTCCTGCTGAAAACCAGCCTCAATCTGGTTTCGTAAACAACCCGTTTGCGACGTTGGACGGCAGGAGCAGCGATACTGGCCATAACTAACGGGCGCGGCACTCGACCGCACTGGACAGTCCGGTTTTATTCACCCCGGCGCCTGGCGTGTTTCGGCGCCGCAGTTGGGGTTTTGGTCTGCCGTGTGTGGTGCCGGTTCCCGTGGTCCGGAAGGTTCGGCAAGTTCACTGGTGCATCAGGTGCGCAAGCGACATTGCCATTTCCAGCGCCTGTTCGTAGTTGAGGCGCGGATCAACCGATGATCGATAGTCGCGCGTGAGGTCCGCTTCGGTCAAACCGCAGGCTCCACCGATGCATTCAGTGACCTGATCTCCCGTGAGCTCGAAATGAACGCCGCCGAGGTGAGTGCCGTGTTCCTTGAGAATTTGGAATGACAATTCAAGCTCGCGCACTATGCGTTCGAACCGCCGCGTTTTAACACCTGTCGAGGTCATCTCAGTGTTTCCGTGCATGGGATCACAGCACCAGACCACAGCCAATTCGTGTTTGCGGACAACATCGACCAATGGCGGCAGTTCGCGCTCAACCGCGTCAGCGCCGAACCTGTGAATCAAAGTGAGACGACCTGGTTCGTTTTCGGGATTCAAGATTTTGCAAAGTGCGACCAGTTCGTCTGGTGTAATCGGCTGACCGATTTTGACTCCGATTGGATTGCGGATGCCGCGGAAATACTCGACGTGGGCGCCGTCAATCGACCTTGTGCGGTTCCCAATCCATGGAAAGTGCGTTGCGAGGTTGTACCAGTAAGGCCTGCGTGGAACCTTGCGGGTCTGGGCCTGTTCATACCAGAGATGAAGCCCCTCATGACTGGTAAAGAAATCGACTCTGCTCATTTCGGCGATGGTACTGCCGGTGAGTGTCTCCATGAACCTGAGTGATTCTCCCAATGACTCGACCATTCGCATGTATTCACCGGCTCGGGGGGACTTGCCAACAAAACCGAGTTCCCAGTATTCGGGATGATGCAGGTCCGCAAAACCGCCGTCGATGAGTGCTCTGATGAAATTGATCGTCAAAGCGGCCCGCTCATAAGCGCGCAGAAGCAGGTTGGGATCCGGTCTTCGTTCTTCTTTTGTAAACCCCGGCCTGTTGATCATATCACCGCGATACACGGGTAGGGTGACCCCGTTATGGGTTTCCACGTCGGATGATCTGGGTTTTGCATATTGACCGGCAAACCGACCGATGCGGATGACACGTTTTCGCCCACCCTGAGTGAGGACAAGGCTCATCTGCAGGAGAATCTTGAGTTTCGACGTGATTGCATCGGACTGGCAATCCTCGAACCTTTCCGAACAATCACCGCCCTGAAGCAAAAACCGGTCGCCACGGACAACGTCGGCGAGCTGGCTTCTGAGCTTTTCGATCTCCCAACTGGTTACGAGTGGCGGGAGCTTCGAGAGCTGTTCCACTACCTTGCGCAAATCTTCTGCGTCAGGATAACTGGGCTGCTGGGCAGCCGGCTTGCTCTGCCATGAATCTGGCGTCCATTGTCTTGTTCCGTTTGTCATTCTTTGCTGTCGTCCAATTGTCTAACCAAGACCAAAATGTTCGTCATGGAGAAACAATTGCAAGATCATTCAGTTGGAAGAGGACTGCGGCGGGATTAGCGCGATTGCTCGGATTTCCTTTCCATGGCCTGTCTGAGGTTGTCCTCGGCAGGGGCGAACCCGGGTTGCGCTCTGAGCACCTCTCGGTACGCGCCAATTGCTTCGTCCCATTTGCCCTGGGACATGTAAATGCCCGCGAGGTTGAACCTTGCCTGCCAATAGTTCGTGTCCAGCGACGATGCTTTGAGAAAAGCCTCGGCGGCTTGTGGAATGAGCCCGAGTTCTCGCAGAGCTATCCCGAGGCTGTTGTACCCAACAGCATAATCCGGCAGGATGGCTATTGCGGCGTTGAAATGAACCAGGGCGTCGTTCAGGTTCCCCTCCCGCAACAGCAGATTTCCAAGATTATTGTGCACTTCGGCATAGTCGGGGAAGAGCTCGAGCGCGCGCTGGTAAGCTCTTATGGCGTCCTCGGTGCGCCCGAGGCGCGTTAGTACGATGCCCAGATTGTAATAGACGTCCTCGTCTTCGGGCAACAGGGTCCTGGCTTCTTCATACGCCTCGAGAGCCTCGTCATACCTGTTCTGGCGGAGCAGTTCGTTGCCCTTGTTAATGAGCTCGGCGCCCTTCTCCTTGGCGGATTTTTCCGCGGTTTGCGGACTTGGAGAATTGGTGGACGATTCATTGTGTGCCGGTGGTTTTGACGTTCTTCCGGTTGTCAGCCTGTCGAAGCTGGTCGGCAGCAACAAAACAATCGTTGCACCAATGGCAAGCAGTATGCCTATCGCCGGTCCAACCATGCTTTTCGAGTTTCTTTTAACGGGCTTTGGATTGGCGGCTCTGGCTTCCTTGGTTCTTTGTTGTGTGGGATTCTTCTTTGCTGACATTGCGGATTGGGGGTTCGCTTCCGGACTTCAGGTATTTCGGCCCGCTTTCCTCATTTCTTGCACTCCAGGTAAATGCCGTTTGTTTGGCTCGCGGTGAATGCGCCAACATGGCCGTCGAAATAGACAAGATTGGCACGGCCTCTGGGGTGTTTGCTCATGTGTTTGTACCCGATATCGTAAAATCCTTCGGATGTTTTGCCAAGATAGATGACTGCCGGATGGTTCAATTCATAAGAGACATCCACTGTACCGAGAGTTTGCGCCGGATTGGGCACGGTGGTGAGCTTGCCCGTTTTTGGGCTTGTCACATCAGGCGGAAAACCGGCGAGCGTGTACTGGCTCATGGCATAGCTGATCTTCCATGGGTTCGAGAATCCCGGGTAGTTTTTGTAACTCCGCCAGTGATTCTCGAGCATCCGCGCGGGACACCTGAACACCACCTTGGCAAAGTCGCTGCTCTCAGTCGTTGTGCCGGATTGGAACTTGTAACGAAGAACATACGGTATCAACAGGGTTTGGAAATTGTTCGAATCGGCGCTGTCGTACGGAGCATAATACCACCATGCAAACGGGAGCTGGTCGTTGTTGTCATCGGCGTACATGAAAGTTGCGATTCCGATTTGCTTCAAATTGCTCTTGCATTGGGTGGACTGGGCTTCGAGTTTTGCCCGCGACAACGCGGGCAGAAGCATCCCGGCAAGGATCGCTATGATTGCAATCACAACCAACAATTCGATGAGCGTAAAGGCAGCCCACCACAACCGCAACCGGATGAGCCCGTCGCGACAATCGCGGAGGTTACCATCGAGCGCCGCCTTGTCGCGCCCAGCCACACGTCGCGGGTTCGCTCCCCGTCGAGAGCGGAAAGTTGGGATCGGCAACCGAGCGGCCTTACAGCAAGAATTCTGAGCGACAGGAAGGTTTGCGACAGCGCCGCAATTTCTCCCTGATGGCGGTGCAGAACATGATGTTGTAGGTTTCGCGGCAGGCCCTCGAGCTGACAGGCCCGGTTGCTGCTTCGGCGCAGGTTCAAACTTGCAGTTTTTGATGCGCATTGGAACAGATTAAAATGCTTCTGGCTGATCCAACATCAACTCCGAATTCGTTCCGGTCAAGTGCGGCTTTGCTGCGATGTGGAAAACAATGGATGTCTGACCGTTTGGTGGAGCCGAGGGGATTCGAACCCCTGACCCCCACAATGCCATTGTGGTGCTCTACCAACTGAGCTACGACCCCAATTGCAGACGGCACGTACTCTACTCCAGTCCGGACCCATGTCAAAGCGTTTCCTGCTTCGCATGCAGAGGGATGGTGAAAGACACAATCGTGCCCCCGGAGGCCTTTGACCGGATCGAGAATGTGCCGCCAACGTCTTCTATTCGACGGCGCATGTTGAAAAGGCCGTGACGGTTCTTGGCGGCGACTTCGTCCATGCCGGGAATGCCACAGCCGTTATCTTCGATCTCGATGACCAGAGACTGCTGCACGATTCCAAGGCGGAAGTGTGTTTCTGTGGCTTTGGAATGCCGAACGATGTTTGTGACAGCTTCTTTGGCTGCCATGAAGACATTGTGTCGCAGATCAGGCGGCACCGGAATTGGCTCGATAACAGAGGGCATGTCAATTCTGCATCTGACCCCGGCCACGGCGAGGTATTCCTGGGTGTGCTTGCACAGATAATTCGCAAGGCTGTCAAGTGTATCGTTGGCCGGATTCACCGCCCAAACAATCTCGTCCAGCACGCGGGTTGTTTCGCGGGCGGTCTGGGAGATTTGCTTTGCGTGCGCGCTGACTTCTTCCGGTTGGTCCCTGTCGGATTCGACCAGTTCACCCAACAAAGCCACCTGGGTGAGGCTCGCGCCGAGTTGGTCGTGAAGGTCACGAGCGATCCGGGCGCGTTCTTCTTCGAGGGCTTCTTTGTGGCGAAGAATATCGAGCTGGCGCTGGAGACGTTGTGTTGACAGGTAATGAACCGTGCCGGAGACGAGAGCCAACAGGGCGAGTGCGCTTGTGCCGATAAACCACCACGTTCGCCAGAATGGAGGGTTTACGATGACCGCCAAGGTCGCGCCGGTCTCGTTCCACAAGCCGTCTTCGTTGCAGGCTATCACGTGAAACTGATACTTACCCGGCGACAAACGCGTGTAAATGGCCGAGCGCGTGGTTGCGGGCTCAGTCCAGTTCTTGTCGTGTCCTTCCAGTCGGTATCGAAACAACGCGCGATCGGGAGCGCCAAGGTTGAGGCTGGTGAAACGGAGCTCCAGACGTTCGCTGCCCGGGGGCACGATGACCGGAGACGGAATTTTGGGGAATATTCCGGCGGTTAGCTGTGAGTGTCCATCGACCAGGACGTCCTGGATGATGACCGGAGGCGGATGCGGATTTGGCGTCAGTTCATTGGGTGCTGTGGTGGCAACGCCTTTTACGGTCGTGAACCACAGGCGCCCGTCACTGGCGAGGCATGCGCCCGGCTGAGTGCCGATTGTGCATTCGCGGGTTGGAAGTCCGTCGGGCTTGGCATAGGTGCGGCACTGAATTCTTTTCAGTCGGCCTGCGGCGAATTCATTCAATTCATGCTTCGGGATGCGCATGATTCCCGCGCTCGAGCAAAGCCAAAGATCGGCTGATTTGTCCTCGAGGATCGGGCCGATGCTGTTTGCTGCAAGCCCGTCGCGTGTTGTGTAGCGCGTGCAACGGCCTTTTTCGAACCGGCCAAGGCCGCTGCCAAACGTCCCAGTCCACAATACGTCGTCCTTGTCCACGTAGATTGATGAAATGTCGTCGCTTGGCAGGCCGTCTGTTCGTTTGAACACCTGGAAAGTTCCGTCCTTCAGCCGGTTAAGCCCGCCGCCAACGGTGCCAATCCACAGGTTCCCCATGGCATCGTCAGAAATGGCGCGCACTTCAGCCGCAGAAAGGCCGTCTTTGGTTGTGTACAGGCGCCAGCGATCGCCTTCCAGACAGCCAAGTCCGTTGTCGGTGCCGACCCAGAGTTTCCCTTGGCGGTCCTGGTGAATGGCGAGTACAGCGCGCGAGAGCAGCTCCGAACCCGGAGCGGAAATGAATTTCCCGGATTGCAGGAGGAACAGCCCGCCGCCCCATGTGCCAACCCACACTTTCTGATCACGATCCACGAATACAGACCACACATGTGAGTTGGTCAGCCCTTGAGCGTATCCAAAAAACTGCAGTTCCCCGTCGCACCACCGTGTAACACCACCGCCGTTGAACCCAATCCATATGCACCCCTGCGCGTCCTCGGCAACGGATGTGGCGGTGGGCACCGACAGATTCGCAAGAGACTCAGGCTGAACAAATGCACGCCGGCGAACGCGGTTAAGCCCGCCACCGTCGGTGCCCACCCACAGGTTCCCTTCACGGTCGCAGCAAACAGAAAGAACCACGTTTTGCGAAAGACCCTGAGCGGTCGAGATCCGAGAAAACGTGCCGTCTGATTCAAGCCAGAAAACGCCTGCCCCCAGCGTTCCGACCACAAGCCGGTTTTGGGCATCTTCGCATGCTGCCGCGATTGGCACGCGGCTCCATGGGTAGGGCCCATAATCACGATCGAGGACGCGGTTGCGCCAGAACTGGACGCGACCGTCTGCCAGCCGCCAATGGCCGCCTTCGCGGCTGGCGAGGAGCAAATCCAGCTTGGCAAGGGTTGTTTCCTGGTCAACGGTCGGCTCGAGACCGGCTGCTGTTGTTTGCGGCTGGATTGCCGCGAGCCGTGTATCAGTCCCGACCCAGATCAGGCCTTCCTTTTCAGCGGTGATTGTGCGAGCGCTGCTTGGGGTGTCGAGGCCGAACACGAACGGTATGAATCGGTCTTTTTCAGCGCGCCATAATTGGCCGTCTGCCAGATACAACCAGATCGCGCCGGTAGAATCTGCGCAAGCAGCGGCGAGTCGTTTGTCCGAACCGCCCTGGCCGAGGCCGAGGCTTTTGACCTGGCCGTCTGCGTTGATGACAACCACGCCTGCGGTTTTGGTGCCGACCCAGAGGTTGCCGACAGGATCTTCCAACAGGAACACGATCTGGCTGCTGCCAAGCTCGGGCACATTGTTCTCGTCGAAAACTTCAAATTGCAGACCATCGAATCTGACCAATCCGTTGAGCGTGCCGAACCATAGACGACCGTCTCTTGATTGAACAATTGCGGTGACTGAATTTTGCGGCAGCCCGCGATCAGTGTCCCAGCTCTCGATTTGGTAGGACATCGACGACTTCGTTTCAATCGAGGCGGCCGTGCATGGGAGCAATACCTGCATTGCGCCCATGACAATCAACAACAGCCCATGCCGCACCAGCAGTGTCATGCGCAATTCTTTTAGAGAACAGCTCATCATGTAAAGACGTTTACGTGCTGGCATTTTGTGTGGCGGCCTGTCACAATGCACTCTGATGTGCCAAGAGACCGGCTTGGCGTTGGGTGCCTGCACACGGCTCGCCGTTGCACGAGTTTCAAATACATGGCAAGCCGCGGCCGGTTGAGCAAAAACGCCGCGACTGGTCGAACAAGGCCGGGCTCGGTGTTCGAGCCGGGCAGGGGCAAACGAGCCGGTCGTCGTTTGGCAATCTGAAAACGTCGTGGCGCATTACGCGCCGTGCTTGAAAGGTGACAGAATGAGAACTGATACTAACAGAACTGGTATTTCGGGCTGCGCTCTGTGCGCAATGAACAGACGCAGGTTCATCGGGCGTTGTGCTTTGGCCGCAAGCGCCGCGGGGTTCTTGATCAATCCTGGATCGATGGTTGCCGGCGAGCCAAAGAAACGAAAACAGATTCGAATCGTTTATTCGCTTCACGCGGAAGTACAGCCGGGGCCCGACTGGCCAAACAAAGGGTTCGATTTCGGGCCGGTCATGAACCGCATAAACGAAACGCTGCGACGGCGTTGTCCGCAGTTCGATTTTCTCACTGCGATGGCCAACGGCCCGGACCAGGCCAAAAAAATCGTTGAAGAGGACAAAACAGCATCGATCGACGGTTACATCGTGTATCAGATGAACTGTTGGAACCAGGTGGTTCAGACCATCGCAACAACAGGCAAGCCGGTTTTGTACGCCGATTTCCAATTCGCCGGCAGCGGCGGTTTTCTCGTTTACACCGCAGGCTTCCTCAGAAAAAACACCACCAACGTCGGTTTCGTCGCTTCATCGCGAATTGGCGACCTCGTCGAAGCCGTCAAATGTTTCGAGCTGGTTGGCCCGGGCGGAAACTTCGCAGCCGCAGTGGCCGAAACACGCGCACGGCGCACCCGCAAACCCGGCAGCCTCGATTGCAAACCCGACTCCGTCAAATGTCTGGCTGCCGGTGAGTGCCTGCAAAGGCTCAAAGAAGCGAAAATACTCGCTGTCCGCGGGCAGGAATCCGGCCCTGCCGGGGAGATTCTTGGCATTCCCATTGTGCACGTGCCGTTTGCCGAGCTCAATGACGCATGGAAAGCGGCCGATAAAGACGAGGCAAAAGCCGTCGCTGACAACTGGCAGAAAACCGCACGGCGGATTGCAGATGTCTCCCGCGAAACACTGGAACAATCAGCCGCAATGTATCTGGCCGAAAAAGCCGTGCTCAAGAAATACGGCGCAAATGCAATCACGATCAACTGTCTGGGCGGGTTCTATGGCGGGCACATTCACGCTTACCCGTGCCTCGGGTTCTATGAACTTAACAATCAGGGACTCATAGGCGGCTGCGAGTGCGATGTGCGTTCGGCGGCGAGCATGGTGTTGTTCACTACGCTCACGCAGGGCCGACCGGGTTACATTTCGGATCCGGTGCTGGACACTTCCAAACGCCAGATCATTTACGCGCACTGCGTCGCATCAAATCGCGTCTTCGGACCGAACGGCCCGGCAAACCCAATCGAAATACTGACCCACTCCGAAGATCGCCAGGGCGCGAGCGTGAGGTCTTTGATGCCACAAGGCTACATGACCACCAGCATCCAATTGGAACAAAGCCGAAAGGAAATTCTCCTGCACCGCGCCAAAGCCGTCGGAAACGACCCGGACGACAGGGCTTGCCGAACCAAGCTGTGCGCCGAACCGGTCGGCGATTTCGAAAAGCTTTTCACAATGTGGGACGTCTGGGGTTGGCACCGTGTGACATGCTACGGCGACCTCAAAGACCACATACATGCAGTCGCCGACGCAGCCGGTTGGAAAGTCGTCGAAGAAGCCTAGCCCGGAAATTTCACCGGTTCGCCGGCCAAACAATCTCGATCGGTCACAGAGCCGTCGCCGATGGCGCTGAAACCTTTGGTTCGCTCGCCGTTTGCGACGGCTCATGGCGCCAGGCGCAAGACCGCAATCGCAAGAAAACAGAGTCGTTTGGCAGGCCAACACCGGAGACTCACGCGCGTTTGAGTTGTCCAAACGCACTGGCACTGAATCGGAATGAAGTCTGCCCTTTCACAACTTGGCCGGCGCACAGAGCCGCCCCCGGTGTCGTGGCTGATGAGCACTTCGTTGGCACGCCCACGGCTTATCAGCCTCGCGGCCGGGTTCACTGATAATCCCACGCTGCCTGTCGATGAGGCGCGAAACTTGTTGATCGAGTTGCTGTCCGACAGGTCAACAGGTGAAGCGGCCCTGCAGTACGGTTCAACGCAAGGCGCGCCAGCCCTCATCGAACTCACCGCAGCGCGAATTCAAAGTCTGGAACAAAAGGCCGGAAATCAAAGTGCCGACAAGGAGAGATTCGCCAGCCGGCTGGTGATTACCAACGGCTCACAGCAACTGCTATACCTTGTGACCGAGGTGCTGTGCGACCCGGGGGACATGGTGCTTTTGGAAGACCCGACCTATTTCGTTTACCTCGGAATCGTCCAAAGCCACGGGCTTCACTGCCGCGCCGTCCGGCTCGAAACCGACGGGATAGACATCTCTTCCCTGGACAAGACCTTGGTGCACCTGAAGAAAACAGGCGCGCTTCGGCGCCTCAAGCTCCTCTACCTTGTCACGTACCACCAAAACCCAACAGGCACCACAACCTCTTTCGCCAAGAAACAGGCGGCATTGGACATGCTGCGGCATTACGAAAAATGGGCCGGCCACCCGATTTATCTCGTCGAAGACGCCGCCTACCGCGAGCTCGGATTCAAGGAGGAAACCGAGCCTTCATCGCTGAAGATGATCGAGGCGGCAGAACGCGTCATTTATACCGGCACTTATAGCAAACCGTTCGCCACCGGCATTCGCGTTGGATACGGACTGTTGCCCAAGTCCGTCCGCGACGCTGTCATCAGCGTCAAAGGCAATCATGATTTTGGCACTGCGAATCTTCTTCAATACCTGCTCGCACGCGCAATCTCATCGGGCGCTTACAATGCTCACCTCGAATCGGTAAGACTTCGTTATGCCGAGAAAGCCGATTGCATGGTTTCGGCCATTCGCACTTCCTTCTCAGATGTTGTTCAATTGCAAATACCGAACGGCGGAATGTACGTGTGGGTCGCCCTGCCAAAAACAGTCAAAACCGGTTTTCGCTCGAAGTTTTTCGCCCGCGCACTTGATCATGATGTGCTGTATGTGCCCGGACAAATCTGCTACGCACCCGATCCAACGCGGCTGCGACCGAATCATGAGATGCGGCTCAGTTACGGCAACGCAACACCGGACGAAATCAAAGAAGGCATTGCAAGGCTCGGTCGAGTGATCGGAGAGTGCCTCCCCGAAAAACCAGGCCGACGACTTCGCCTGCGGCCAAAGGCCTCTAATAACCGCCCAAGTTCTCGATGAAAACCGCATGCCGGAATCGCTCGACTACGACCGCGTTGCAGTGTGTCTTATCTCTGTGCCTTTTCTGGTGCTGGTGGATCGCCATTGTTCCCCCATGCGCAGGACAGACCAATCCGGCCCCCGCCAACATTTCTGAGCTTTGGCAACATCTGGCCAGGCTTGTCGCTCAGCCCCGGTTCGCCCATGCGCGGTGGGGAGTTTGCATCGTATCCCTCGACACAGGCGCAACGCTGTTTTCGCACGATGAACACAAGCTCTTCGTTCCCGCGTCTAACGCCAAGTTGTTCACTGGCGCGCTCGCTCTCGACCGGTTTGGCGGAGATTTCCGAATTAAAACTTCGCTGTATGCCGCCAACGCGCCGGACGACGACGGAATTCTGAAAGGAGACCTTATTGTATATGGACGCGGGGATCCATCGTTTGCAGCCCGTTGGCACAACAACGACCTTGATGCGGCATTCAAATCCTTCTCCGAAATCTGCGCCCGCGCCCGCATCCGTGAGATTCAAGGAGATATTGTTGCCGACGAAAGTTTTTTCGTCGGGCCTCACCTCGGTTCGGGATGGGAATGGGACGACCTTCAGTATTATTACGGCGCAGAGATTTCAGCGCTGAGTGTGAACGACAACGCCGTCGAGGTGGTGGTGCGCCCCGCAGATTCACCAGGGGCGCCATTGAATGTCACAATTACACCGCCGGTCTATTTCGTGACCGTTTACAACCACGGCACCACGACCGGCCGTGGACAGCCGGCGAACATAATCGTAACCCGGCCTCTAATGAGCAACGTCATCCACATCGAGGGCAGCTTGCCGGCAAATCATACGGGTTATGTCGAGCGCATCTCCGTGCCCTGCCCCGCCCTTTGGTTCGGCCATTGTGTCAAAAAGAACCTCGAAGACCACGGCGTAAAAGTGACCGGTGATGTGCGGGTGGTTGACGCGACTACACGTCGCAGCGCCAAGTTCGATCCAGATTCCTTCCGTGAGCTCGGTTTTGTGTCATCACCACCCATGCGCGAGCTCGTGAAGAGAATGATGAAACCGTCTCAAAACCTGCACGCGCAATTGCTCCTGTTACAGGTCGGCGCGGCTGATACCGAGACAGAGATCGCCACCGACAGACAGTCCCGCACGGATGCGGGCCCACCGAAATCCGACGTCTCCAGGCCTGCGAGCACTCCGCCGCCGATTGAACGCACCGAAATCGCCGGGATAAAAGCACTGGAACAATTCCTCCATAAAGCCGGCATCCCAATTGACGAGGTTCACCTCATAGAAGGCAGCGGGCTTTCGCGACACAATCTGATAACGCCGGCGGCCACGGTCGCACTGCTACGTTACATGGACAAGCATCAGACTGCGGCGGATTTTCGCGAAAGCCTCCCTGTTGCCGGTGTTGACGGTACTCTGCGGAATCGAATGAAGGAAACACCAGCAGCCGGCAACGCAAGAGCCAAAACCGGGAGCTTGAGTCTGGTTGATACGCTGTCGGGTTACGTCACAACCGCAGTGGGCGAACGATTGGCTTTTTCCCTGATGATCAACAACTACAGCCCAGGCCCGTCCGACAGGAGTGCCCGGGCTGAGCTGGACGAAATAGTCGCACTTTTGGCGGGGCTGCGGCAGTTTTCAAACCAGGGCCAACATGCCGCGGCTTTCAAACCTTAATAGCACCGGGCGCTTTGTCATTATACATCCGGACTTCAACGTCCGGGTTACTGCCCAAATGAAACCTCGTGACTCCTGATCCCACGCAGCCGATTGCTGCGGGTGGTGGATTCCGTAGAAAAGCTATGCCCAATTGCGCCGTATGAGCAGTTCTGAAACCGTTGTCCGCTTGAGTGTGGGCTTTGCGCATGCTCCGGCTGCAGGGGAGAATTGGCTGTTCGGACTGCCAGCGGCGGATTTTGTGCCAGACTCGGTGTCCGCGCGAGCTGAACTGGCTGCCGCCTGCGCACCGGTCCGCGCCGTGTCCAACAAGGTCACGCCTTGAGCTCGGACGGTGCCTCAACGCAACGAAGGCCTTGAGCGTTTGCGCATCGCCCATGCCAAAGCCGGCAGCCCGGCCAGCGCCAGCGTAACGGTTGAAGGTTCGGGAATGGGATACACATCAATACATCCTTCCCTGAAATACATATCCGACCCCAAGGAAGGCTTTGTTCCGTAATAAAGTATTCCTGCTGTGTACCGGGACAACGATGCTTTGACAGAAATGCCGAGCGAGCTAGGTTGAACTGCGGGCTGGAAATAATACGTCTCAAATGGGTGGATGCTCACTCCCGACGGAAACATGAACCTTGTCCACTCATTATTGAAGTTTTGGTAACCGTTCGGGATTGTAACGGGGTCGGTCGATGCGATAATCGGGCCGTCTATTGACCCGGACCGCAAAACAACATAGACATGTGAATCCTGCCCGTCGCCAGCAAAGTCGTCCAGGATTATCAGGTCTATGAAACTTATCTGGGGCATTGCGGGTATGAACGATTGAGTACATCGTGCTGGGCCTGGCCTGACGCGACATTCTCCGTCGGCGCCCAAGACCAGCTCAGGATGCCCGGGAACCGGCGCTACCTGATCGTAACATACATATGTCACATTTGTTTCTGTAACATACGTGTCGTAGATCTGTGACTGGAGTGGCGCAGGCCACAGACCTGCCGTCATGGCAACCGCATAGAAGAATCGTTTCATGGTACCCTCTAATTGTTGAATCCACACAGGTCTATCGGGGCAAAAGTCACGTGCTCGAACCCTATCATTATCCCGCTTGGATGAAAGATCACCTTTGGGACAAACCTGTTCTGTTCCGCATCCCAATGTAGGATCAGAAGCAGACTTTGGCCGCCCTCAAGTATGTGTTCGCTATTGATCTCTCCAGCCTGAGTCACCAGAATATCCCCGACATGTTCGGCAAAGTACCAGCTTGGAACTCCCCAGATTACCCTTGACGTTGCATCGTTACAGTAAAGGTTTTGGCCGTCCTGAATGATGTCGAAGTCTTCAGGGGCAACTCGGAGATGAAATTCCTCGACGAGCCCTTGCTGATCAATGGTGTAAATCACTGGATCTTTTCGGCTAAGCTCGTCCTCATGGCTTTCGTCCCCGGTAACTATTTTCCCAGCCCAAGGCCCGTACTTGACCGGTTCATTTGGCAAAGTTATTACCCCTTCCAAGTGTGCGCCGGGGATTGTCTTGAACAGCGTCTTTTGGCCAGAGGATTGATCCGGGTTGGACGTTATCCTCCAAACTGTGCCTCCCTCGCCGGGTGCGCCTCCGGTGACGACAATGAGGTCATAATTGAAAAGTCCGGTCTGATCCATATAAAGGCCGCCATGCACAGGACTGGTTTCGCCCGGGAGAATCGCCCAGTTCGTATCCCAAGACGTTCCTCCAGCAGCAATTCTACCGATTCGCGTCCATTCCCGGTCATTTGGCGGTTTGTGGCCGAAGAACATGTCGCCTAACAGGAAGTTTGCAACGGATTGCTTGACCGTGGTGACCTTTATCTCGTCGCAAAGACCGCTGATCGAAGACCAGTTGACGCACTGGGGAATTTCATCCACCTCGAAAATCTTTGTGAAATTCCACGGCTGACCGTAGTTCCAGAGGTTGTCCGAGATCAACAGAGCATGGTTTCCGTCAACCGGATAGTAATCGATGCCGATAGGACCACCAAGGCCCGAGACCGCACATTCAAACAAATTCTCGCAGATCTTGACCGTGGCAGTGTTGTAACGTGCGTTTATCCAGTAATTCGGATCAGGTGCCAGAGTCAGAATGGCGGTTTCGTATGGCGGTTCGATAACGGCCTGATTATATAGTTGGACATCAACTTCAGCACTCTCGCTGCCAGCCTCTATGGTAACTGAATTCCCCAATTCCACGTAGTCGATCCCCGGCGTTGCGGTGCCGCTTACGGTCCAGTGCACGTTCAGAGCGCTGCTCGTGTCACAGGTTCGGTTGCTGCGCAGAGTGTTGTTGATTGCGCAGACTGTTGAGTTCATGTTGTCATGAGCCACGGTTTTTCACAGGCTCAACCACACCAAAAATGAGTCTTGTTTTGCTTGTCAAGCTTATTCTTTCTGAATCTGTATTAGCACAATTTGTGCCGGCTGGAGCGGCCCGGCCGGGGGTGATGTATCGGCGGGACCGAATCATCAAGTGGTCGGCATCGGGAAGCACTCGGGCGCGTCGATTGATTCTGAACTGTTGCGGCTGCGCCGCGCTGAATAATTACAGTGAGAAATCGATCATATTTGCGAAGATTTTCAGACTGCCAGTTTGCTCAATTTGTCAGTATCTGCTTCTCTGGCAGCGGGCAGTGTGGTCACAACAGTGCGGCCTTTGGTGCACAATATTGGATAATCAGCTCGGAAATCGCA
>Ga0209162_1001110_pt1 | contig 27541 bp, 16 predicted proteins | sample YNPNPMetaG_FD_187121 | JGI IMG/M metagenome (GOLD analysis project Ga0209162, IMG submission 187121) | Anoxygenic and chlorotrophic microbial mat microbial communities from Yellowstone National Park, USA - YNP NP MetaG (SPAdes) (version 2) ...
GGGCGGTGCGTTTTTTCGTTTGTGCCCAACCGGCGCGTCCCATCGGTGGGGCCTCCCTTAGATAAGTGGCGCGGGAGGCCCAAAATGACCAAAACTCGCCAAGATTTTTTTCGCGATCGCCCCGTGCCGGCCCCGTGACCGCCCGCCACCCGGACAGCCCCTCGAAACCAAGCGCAACGCCGAGTGCCACGCCCGTCTGCCCGCCCGCGCGGTGTTGCCGGATGGCCGTCCGCTGACGCCTTTCCCATCATCCCCATCTTTCCGCTCCCCTCGGCGCCGCCCAAGTTGCCCCGCGTTCTTTCTCATCGCGGGCTACTTCGTCACCCCGCCACAAACGGGGGTCCACGGACTCGCACGGCCCCGGATTCCGGCTTCCGCAGGCACGATGCATGGGGGCGGTCCTGCATTCTCGGGTGCGCGGGGGTGGCGAAACCCTGACCCACCAGGTGCGACCAAAATCGCACCTGGGCTTCCGCCCGGCGCGGCGAGATGCCTTCCTGAAAAATGCACCAGGCCGCTGTGGTCGGTTCGGACACGGGCCGTCGGATCGCCGGGGCCCATGTCGCCCTGCGTGCGTTGGCGACGCCCAATTCCGCGGTGGCAGACTCAACCCCGCCGGGTGGCAGGTGGCCGGGGGCCCGTTATAATCAACGGTTGCGGCTTGAGGGTCAGAAATGCCTCAGGGGTTTGACAACGCAATCAGTACGGCGCGCGGCGAACTCGGAGACGCCGGCCACCCGCGCCCCCCCCGCAACCCCGAGCGGGAAAAGGCGATCCGCGAGTTCCTCGCGAAGTGGGCCCCCGGGGGCGACCACGACATCCTGGCGGATATGATCGTGACCATCTGCCGGATGGCCAAGGATCAGACGGGCCGGGGCGAAATGAAACTCCTGAACCGGGCCCTTCAGGAGCTCCGTTACGCCTTCAAGACATTCGCCCCCTACCATGACGTCCGCAAGGTCAGCATCTTCGGCTCCAGCCGCACGCCCCCCGGCCATCCCGAGTACGAAACAGCCGTCCGCTTCGCCGAGCGAATGCGCCAGGAGGACTGGATGGTGATCACCGGCGCGGGCGACGGCATCATGCACGCCGGGCACGGCGGAGCCGGCCGCGAAGCAAGCTTTGGCGTGGCAATCCGGCTGCCATACGAGCAACGGACCAACCCGATTATCGCCGACGATCCCAAGCTTGTGACCTTCAAGTATTTCTTTACGCGCAAGCTGATGTTCATCAAGGAGGCCTCGGCGATCGCCCTGTTCCCCGGGGGGTTTGGCACGCAGGATGAAGGCTTTGAGGCGCTTACGCTCGTTCAGACCGGAAAGGCCCCGATGCTGCCCATCGTGCTGATTGACGCTCCCGGCGGCATCTACTGGCAGCACTGGCGGACCTATGTGGTGGCCGAGCTGCTCCGAACGGGGATGATCAGCCCGGAAGACATGCACCTGTTCCGCGTCACGGACGACGTGGAGACGGCCGTGCACGAGATCCTGCATTTCTATCGGCGCTACCATTCGATGCGCTACGTCCGGGACCTCATGGTGCTGCGGATGAACTCGCCGCTGGCGCCTGCGGCCCTTGATGCGATCAACGGCGAGTTCGCGGATCTGCTGGGAGAGGGGCGCTTCGAGCAGCGCCCGGGGCCTCTGACGGAGGAGGGGGATGAGTACCCGGACAAGGTCCGGCTCGTCTTCAACTTCAACCGCAAGAGCCACGGCCGGTTGCGGTTGCTGATCAACGCGATCAACGACGCCCCGGACGTCTGAGGCGTCTGAGGTCCTCTTGCGGCTTTGGCGGATCGCTCATCGGGCGACAGCGGTTCGGGCTTATGTCTTTTGAGGCGCAACCGATGCGGCCCCGGTTGTTGCTTCGTGACCCGCCATAGCGAGCGTTTTTCTGTGACGTTCCGTCGGCGTGAGTCATACGAAGTGGCATCCGGCCCACACACCCCATCAGCTTCCCGGCGTACCCTTGCTCCGGGCGCTGGACCGGGTAGCCTTGGGCCGGCAACGCGAGACTACATATGAGCGATCCCACGGACAGGACGTCGCACGCGCAGGTCCCATCGCATGAGTCCGCGCGGCCTTGTGATCGCTCGCGTGGCGCCCGCACGTGGATCGCGCGGGTTGCCATAATTGCGGGGATCGGCGCTGCGTTCGCACATAATACGCTCCGGACATGGCAGCGTTGGGGCGACATCATCATCGATTGCGGCCGCGAGCTGGACACGCCCAGACAGATACTCGCCGGAAAAACACTGTACGCGGACATCCGCTACTGGTACGGGCCGCTTGCGCCGTACACCAATGCCGTTCTGTATGGGCTGTTCGGCACGCGGGTTGGTGTGCTCACGACGGCGGGGCTCGTCAGCGCCGCGATCACCTCACTGATGGTCTACCGGGTCCTGCGACTGTTTGCAGGCCGGGCGGCGGCCCTCGCGACGGCGGTTGCCTTCCTCTATGTCAATGCGTTTGGCCACTACTACATGCTGAACGTCTTCAACTTCGTGCTGCCCTATGCGTACCCGGCCACCTATGGGGCGATGCTCGGCCTGGCTACCATCTGGTTTCTGCTGCGACACGTCAGGAAGGGCAGACGCCGGGACCTTTTTGTTTCCTGCGGGCTGTTGGCCCTGGCGGCACTGACCAAGGTCGAGGTGCTCTTTGCGGCCATCGTCGCGCACATCGCCTTTCTGGCCTGTCGATCGGCCGGCGGACGTCCGCAGCGGTTTTACCTGGCGGCCTATTCGCTGCCGTTAGGGGTGCCGCTGTTCGTCTACGGCTATTTCTACGCGCGGGCCGGGAGCGGCCTGGTGACGGAGAACCTCTTTCTGGCCGGTAATGTCGCGGCGAGCGCCTTCACGCTCCGGCACAGCGGGCTCGCGGACGTCGCGGAGTCGCTGCGACAGGTCCGCACGTCGGCGCTCGGCATGGCGGCATGCCTGCTGTTGTTGAGGCTGGCGTTCGTGGCCGAGCGACGGGTGCGTCGGGATCCGACGTACGACGCAGCGACCCGCGCGCTGGCCATCGGAACCCTGGCGGCGACCGGGGCGGCCGTCTGTGGCGGCATCTTCTACTGGATGGGGGTGTTCCGGAGCCTCCGGGCCCTTCCGGTCCTGTTGCTGCTGGCCTTGCTGGCGGCCATTGCGCGAATGGCGGTCCGGCCGGACGGGCGGCGTGCTGCGATGGCCGGGATCGTTCTCACGGTCTACGGGCTGGCCGGCGCAGCCCGCATGGTGCTCCGGTGCGGCGCCGAGCATTACGGATTCTACCTTCTCGTGCCGGGACTGCTGGGCTTCGCCGCGATATGGACGCGATGGATTCCGCGATGGCTGGGTGCGCGCGCCGGGGTGATGCCGGTCACCGGGTACCTCGGTGGCGTGGGCATGCTCGCGGGCCTGACCGTAGCCCACGCCGTGCAGACGACTCGTTCGGCACGCTTGTATTACTCAGCCGGCGAGCCCGTCCGCATCGAAGCAGCGCGGGGCACGATGGCTTGCCTCGGGGTCTACGTCGGCACTGTGGACGAGGCCGTACGCTTCCTCCAGCAGAGCCCGGGCGCCAGGGTCGTTGTCATTCCGGAAGGCGCCGGCATCACGTTTCTGGCCGGCTGTGACAACCCACTCGGCGTTCACACGTTTCTTCCGATCGATCTGTGCGGTGCCTACTCCGCCGAGCGTATAGTGCAGCGGCTGGCTGAAGTCCGGCCCGACTTCATCGTTCTGAACGCCCGGGATGTCAGCGAGTATGGTCAACGCGGTCTGGCGTATGCCCGCACTGTGACAGACTGGGTGAGTCGGCATTACACCGTGGTCAGAGACTTCCGCACGAAGACGTTTCTCGTCCGGGTCCTCGCCCCGCGGGGCGGCTCGCCGTAACTACCCCTCCTGAAACAGCGGCGTCGAGAGGTACCGCTCGCCGAAGCTGGGAATGATCACCACGATCAGCTTGCCCTTATTCTCCGGCCGCTGGGCCACCTCGTTGGCCGCGCAGAGCGCCGCCCCCGACGAGATGCCGCACAGAATCCCTTCCTCCCGGGCCGCGCGCCGCGCCCATGCGAATGCGTCTTCGTTGCTGACGCGGATCACGTCGTCGATGATGCCCAGGTTCAGCACCCTCGGGATGAACCCGGCCCCGATCCCCTGAATCTTGTGCCGCCCGGGCTTGAGGGGCTGGCCCTCCCGCGCCTGCGTGATGACCGGCGAGTCCGCCGGTTCCACGGCGATGCACTGAAAGGACGGCTTGCGCTTCTTGATCACCTCCCCGACGCCCGTGATCGTACCCCCGGTGCCCACGCCCGAGACCAGGACGTCGGCCCGGCCGTCCGTGTCGTTCCAGATCTCCAGGGCCGTCGTACGCCGGTGGATCTCCGGGTTGGCCGGGTTCGTGAACTGCTGCGGGATGAACGCGTTGGGAATGTCCCGCGCCAGCTCCTCGGCCTTCTCGATCGCACCCCGCATGCCCGTCTCCGCCGGCGTGAGCACCAGCTCGGCCCCCAGCGCCTTCAGGAGCGTCCGACGTTCGATCGACATGCTCTCGGGCATGGTCAGGATGAGGCGGTATCCCCGGGCAGCGGCCACGAAGGCCAGCGCGATCCCGGTATTGCCCGACGTCGGCTCGATCAGGACGGTCTGTTTCGTAATCCTCCCGGCCTTCTCTGCCGCGTCGATCATGGCCACGCCGATCCGGTCTTTCACGCTGCCCAGCGGATTGAAGAACTCCAGCTTTGCGTACACCGCGGCAGGGGCCCGGATGATGCGGTTGATCCGGACCAGGGGCGTGTTTCCGATCGTCTGGGTGATGTCCTCGTAGAGACGGCCCATGCTCGTTCTCCGCGAAAGCTCCGGGGATCGTGCTGCGCGGGCGAGGCCCGGTCGGCCCGCACGCCGATCTTAGGTCGGGTCGTTCCGCCTGTCCATTCCGGACCGGCGACGTCCTCGGACCTCAGTGCCGGGGCAGGTGCTCCACGAGCTGGTCGATCTCCTCGGCCGTGTTGTAGAGATGGGGGCTGGCCCGCAGGCGCTTCTCGCGGACTGCAATGACGATCCGATGTTCGTTCAGAAGGTGTCGCTGGATCTCGTCGTGGTCGTGGATGTCCGAGACGAAGGCGACGATCCCGCTGGCCTCCCCGGGCCGACGCGAGGAGATGATCCGGTAGCCCTTGTCCCGCAGCCCGGCCACCAGGCGGTCCGTCAGCGCCAGAACGTGGCTGGCGATCCGCTCGATGCCCACTTCCAGAAGCAGCTCGATGGCGGCCCCCAGCCCGTACAGGCCCGCGATGTTGTACGAGCCGCTGTCAAACCGCCGGGCATCGTCGTGGAACTCGAACTGGTAGTTGCCGTAGTCCTCGAAGTTCTTCATGCACATCCAGCCCACGGTCGACGGGCGCAGATGGCCGATCAACTCCCGGTCGCAGAAGAAGATCCCGCAGCCCTCCGGACCGCACAGCCACTTGTGGCCGTCGGCCGACAGGAAATCGATGTGCATCTTGTGCACGTCGATCGGCAGCACCCCCAGGGCCTGAATCGCGTCCACGCAGAACAGAACGCCCCGCGACTTGCACACCTCCCCGAGGGCCGCCAGGTCCGTCCGGAAGCCGCTGGCGTACTGAACGGCGGAAATCGACACCACCCGCGTGCGGCTGTCGATGGCCTCCACGATCCGCTCCAGGTCGATCCGCCCGCTTTCCTCGCGAACCATCTTCACGCGCACCCCGCACGCCTGGAGGTTCATCCACGGATACACGTTCGCGGGAAACTCGACGTTCGTGATCACCACGTTATCGCCCGTGTTCCACTTCAGCCCGTTGGCGACGAACGCGATTCCCTCCGACGTGTTCTTGACGAACGTGATCTCCTCCGGCAGGGCCCCCAGCAGCCGCGCAGCAGCCCGCCGGACCTTCTCGGCGTGCCGATAGAAGCCGCCTCCGATGTACGCGTGATCCCGCACCTGCTCGGCGTAATGCTGCATGGCCGCCGCCGCCCGACGGGAAATCGGCGCTACGGCCGCGTGATTCATGAAGTTGTAATTCCTGGTGATCGGGAACTCTTCCCGGACCTCGAACACGTCCACGTCAAACGCCCTCCCTCTCCCGGTCGGACCGGAATCGGACGGATAGCGGAAGCCTCTATTGCAGTCTATGACCGCCGGTCAAGCTTTTCCATTGATTCCAGCACCCGGAGCACGCGACAGGCCGCGAACGCGCCGCGTGGCCGGCACGGCGATGCCATCCATCTCGTACGACCCGCGGCCGATCAGGGCAAGCCGCACGGACGGCCCCCCTTGGCTGGATCGCTGGTCCCCACGTACCGGCCGTCCTCGATGGCGATGGCCTCCACGTGGCCGGACCCGTGCGCCGCCGCGATCCGGTGGCCCCGTCGCGCCAGCCCCTCCGCCACGGCGGGCGAAACCTCACGGCTGACAACGACTTCATCCGGCTGCCACTGGTGGTGAAACCGCGCCGATCGCATCGCGTCCGGCAGCGCCAGCCCGCGGTCCATCACGCCTACGAGGACGTTCAGGACGGATGTGATGATCCGCGGTCCGCCGGACGCCCCCAGTACCAGGCGCGGCCGCCCATCCTCCAGCACGATCGTCGGCGACATGCTGGACAGAGGTCGTCGGCCGGGTCGGGGCGCGTTGCGGTCGGACTGAATCAGCCCGAATGCGTTGGGCTTGCCGGGATCGGCCGTAAAGTCGTCCATCTCGTTGTTCAGCACGATGCCGAACCGCTCGGCTACCACCAGTGAGCCGAACGCGGTGTTGATTGTCTCCGTGCACGCCACGAGATTGCCCCAGCGATCCGCAACCGAAAAGTGCGTGGTGCCACTGTCATCCGGAAGCGCCACTGCCCCATAAGCCTCCGGTCCCGACGTGCGGTCCGCACGCGAGCGGGCGACCAGTGTGCGGGCGTACTCCTTGTCGAGCAGGCGGCTGACGGGCACGTGCACCGCGTCGGGATCGCCCAGCCACCGCGCCCGATCTGCGAAGGCGTGCTTCATGGCCTCGATCAGCCAGTGGATGGCCGCCGCCTCGTCTTCACGCCACAGGGCCGCCATGTCCATGGCTTCCAGGAAGTTCAGGCTCTCTCCGATCGCCACGCCGCCCGAGGAGGGCGGCGGCATGAGCAGCAGCTCAAACCGCCGATAACGCACTCGCAACGGCTCGCGCCATACCGGCCGATAGCGACGGAGGTCCTCATACCCCAGGACGCCGCCCGCCCGCTGGGCGGCGGCCGCGATGTCTGCCGCGATCGGGCCGTCGTAGAAGCCCTCCGCCCCTTGGCGGCCGATTCGTTCGAGGGCATCGGCCAAGGCAGGCTGGAGGATCCGCCGCCCGGCCGCCGGATCTTCGTCCCCAGCCAGGAACGTCGCCCGTACGTAACCCGCGTACGCGCGGAGAGATGGGTGCTTGTCAAGCAGCTTCTTCGTCTGCCGCGCCGTCCCGGCGAACGACTCATCCGTTGCGAACCCCTCCCGGGCGAGGCGAACCGCGGGTCGCACCAGATCGTGCAGGGGCCGCGTTCCGTACTTCGCGAGCATCTCCGCGTGCCCGGCGACCAGCCCCGGGGTGGCGATCGCCAGACCCCCGTAGCGGCTCGGAGGCGCCTCGGCAGGACTTCTCTCCCGCGCCTTCACGAACATGTCCGGCGTGGATGCTGCGGGGGCTGTCTCGCGGTAGTCCAGCGCTACGGTCTGTCGGGTCCGGCCGATCCGGATCAGAGCGAAGCCGCCGCCCCCCAGGCCGCTGCCGTAAGGACGTACGGTGCTAAGGACGAGCGAGACGGCGATAGCGGCGTCGACCGCGTTTCCGCCGTCCCGCAGAACCTCGATGCCCGCCTCCGAGGCCAGCGGACTGTCGCTGACGACCATGCCGCCGCTGCCCGCAGCGACCCACGAGTCCTGCTCGGCACCGACGCAATCCGCCGGGGGCGCCAGTGACACAGCCAACGCACAAGACAGCACAAGACAGGTGCGCACGTTCGTCTCCGAAGCCTGGATCCGTTCCCGCCCTCCGGGCGCAGCCGATTCGCCGATCACCTCTCCGGTATTGTCCCGACCGCTCCCGTTTTGGCCAGTGCTTTCGCAGCGACCCTCCGTGGCTGCCTGGCCGCCGATGCGTGCGGCGGCCGATCGCCGGACCGCCCCTGCCGGACGCCCTGGGCCACCGTCGCCCCGGTCATCCGGCCCCAGTTGGTCGGCCGCCGGGGCGCCGCTATCCTGAACCGTGGCCGCCGACGGAGGAGGGCAACGTGGATCGGCTTCGCGTCACGTTTCTGGGTACCGGGACGTCCCACGGGATCCCCATGATCGGGTGTTCGTGCGAAGTGTGCACGTCCGCGGACCCCCGGGACCGGCGGACGCGACCATCCGTCGTCGTCGAGCGGGCGGGGCGGACGATCCTGATTGACACCTCTCCGGAGTTACGGCTCCAGTGCCTGGCCAACGGCGTCTCCGGCGTCGACGCGATCCTGTTTACGCACCCGCACGCCGACCACGTGACGGGGCTCGACGACGTCCGGCGGTTCAACGCCCTGCACGGCTCGACCCTGCCCTGTTACGGAACGGCCGACACGCTCGACGTGGTCGTTCGAATGTTCCCCTACGCGTTTGTCGACGATCCCGGCTATCCGAGCGCCAAACCCCGCCTCTCGCTGCATCCGGTGGACGGGCCGTTCGATCTGTTCGGCGGGCGGGTGGTTCCGGTACCGCTGCTGCACGGTCAGATGACCGTGCTGGGCTACCGGTTCGGCCGGTTCGCGTACTGCACGGATGTGAGCGCCATCCCCTCGGAGTCGTGGCGGCTGCTGGACGGGCTCGATCTGCTCGTACTGGACGGGCTTCGATACCGCCCCCACCCCACGCACTTCAACCTCGAACAGGCCGTGGAGGCCGCCACGAGGATCGGTGCGCGGCGGACGCTCTTCACCCACATCGCCCACGAGCTTTCGCATGCGAAGGTGAATGCCGCCCTGCCTGCGGGGATGGCGCTGGCGTACGACGGTCAGGTGGTCGAAGTCGACGGCCCCTGACGGCCGTTCGTATAATGCCCCCGCTATGAGCGGCGGGGAAGGCACGTCGATCGTCGTCGGCATCGACGAGGCCGGCTACGGCCCGATGCTGGGCCCGCTGGTGGTCTCCGCGACGGTCTTTCGCACGCCGCGGGAACTGCTTGAGACGAACTGGTGGCAGCGTCTGCGGAGCGCGATCCTCCCGCGGCCGCGGGCGCGGGACGCGCGGCTGGCCGTCTGCGACAGCAAGCTGCTCTCGGCCCGCGATGACGGCCTTCATCGCCTCGAGCAGGCGGCTTTGACCTTTCTCTCACTGCCGGACGAACGGGGCGAGCCGCGACGCTACGGCCCGACGCTCCGGCGGCTTCTCGCGCAGCTCGATCCCGCGGCGGTCGCCTGGCTCGACGAGTATCCCTGGTACCGCGGGGCGGACTTCGCGATCCCGGCGGCCGGCACCGCCGACGCGATCCGGACACATTGCAACGCCGTCCACGCGGGCTTCGCCCGCAGTGGAATCCGCTTCGTCGGCGCGCACGTTGAAGTGCTGCCGGAGGGACGGTTCAACCGCCTCCTGGAGGCCACACGGAACAAGTCCGTGGTGCTCTGGGGGCAGGTCGTCCGGCTCCTGCTGCTCGCCTGTCCGGCCGACGAGCCGACGCCGGTGTTCGCGTACATCGACAAGCAGGGCGGACGCAGCCGCTACGCCGCCGGCCTGATGGCGGCCTTCGACGACGCCCACCTGGAGATCGTCGAGGAGGGTCCACAACGCAGCGCCTACCGCCTGCTTCGCCGGCCGGCGCCGTGGATGGTGCAGTTCGTCGAGGAGGGCGAGCGGCATCATCTGCCGGTGGCCCTCGCGAGCATCTTCAGCAAATACGTCCGCGAGCTGTTCATGCTCGCATTCAACGAGTACTGGTCGCGGCGGGCCCCCGGGGTGGCGCCGACGGCCGGATACCACGCGGACGCCGAGCGATTCCTCAGGCAGATTGAGCCTCACGTGCGGCTCATGCGGCTGGATCGGAGCCTGCTGATACGGACCCGATGAGAATCGCGCCTGCGAGCCTCTCGGTCGCCCCGGGCCGCAACGGAGAGCACCCCCCCACGAGCGCACGCCGGCAACTGCGCCCCGGACGTCGCACGCCCCCCGGGCGGCGAGGCGCCTGGTGTGCGGATGGGGAGGCCCGAAGAGCCCGGCCGCGGGTCTCCCGGACGCCCTGTGCCGGCTGGCTTCGTATCGGTTGCGGCCGCCCGGCTCCGGTCGTGCCGAAGTCTCAATCCCGGATGTCGTTCCTGCCGTCGAGCAGGTCCGGTACGCCTTCGTCGTCCATGTGATCGGCCGCGTAGTTCTCCTGGGCGATCTCGCGGGCCATCTGCTCGCGGAGCGCCTCCCACTCCTCGAGGGTCATGTTCACCTCTCGGGCCTGGCTGCCCTTGTAGTCGCCCACGATGCCCGCCTCCGCCATCTGGTCGATCAGCCGGCTGGCGCGCCCGTAGCCGATCGTCAGTCTGCGCTGGAGCAGGCTTACGCTGCCGCGCCGCGTCTCGAGCACGATACGGACCGCTTCGTCGAACAGCGGATCGCGCTCGCCCGTGGCCGCGGAGTCGTCGCTCCGCATCCGGACGAGCTCCGGATGGAACTCGGGCTGTCCCTTCTCGGCCAGGAACCGGATCACGTTGTGCAGCTCGGTGTCGTCCAGGTACGTGCCCTGAGCCCGCACGAGCTTGGCCGAGCCCGGCGGGAGGAAAAGCATATCGCCCTGGCCCATCAGTACTTCCGCGCCGTTCTGGTCGAGCACGATCCGCGAGTCCATTCGCGAGGCCACGCGGAACGCCACCCGGCACGGCAGGTTGCTCTTGATCAGGCCCGTCACGATTTTCGCCTCCGGCCGCTGCGTCGCCACGATGATGTGGATGCCCACGGCCCGGCTCTTCTGGGCCAGCCGCGACAGGTGGTGCTCGACCTCCTTGGCCGAGGTCATCATCAGGTCCGCCAGCTCGTCGATGATGATCACGATGTGCGGCATGTGTGTGGGGATCTGCGCCTTCTCCTCCTCGTTGCTGGGTTGGAACCGCTCGTAGATCTGCTCTTTGGTCAGCGCGTTGTAGGCCGCGATGTTCCGCACGCCCGCTTCGCTCAGCAGCTCGTACCGCTCGTCCATCTTCGTGGCAGCCCAGTCCAGGATCTTCTCGGCCCGCGCCATGTCCGTCACGATCGGGCACATCAGGTGCGGGACGTCCTTGAACTGGCTCATTTCCACCATCTTCGGATCCACGAGGATGAGCTTGACCATGTCCGGCCGCTGCGTCAGCAGCAGCGATGTGATGATCGTATTGATGCACACGCTCTTGCCCGAACCCGTCGTGCCGGCGATCAGCATGTGCGGCATCGAAGCCAGGTCCGCGATCAGCGGGTTGCCGCTCGCATCCTTGCCCAGGAACAGCGGCAGGGCCATCTTCTTGACCTTCGTGCCGCCCAGCGTCAGCAGCTCCTTGATCCGCACCACCTCCTTTTCCACGTTCGGCACCTCGATCCCGATCGTGTTCTTCCCGGGAATCGGCGCCACCACGCGGACCGCCGGCGCCTTCAGCGCTCGGGCAATGTCGTTGGCCAGCGAGCAGATCTGGCTGACCTTCACCCCCGGTGCCAGCTGAAGCTCGAACATCGTGATGACCGGTCCCGTGTCGATCTCCACGACGTGGGCCTGGATCCGGAACTCCTCCAACGTCCGCTCGAGGATCTTCGCCTTGTCCCGGACCACCCCCTCCTGCTGGGCGGTGAAGACGTATTCCGGGTCGGAAAGCAGCGAGAGCGGCGGAAACTCCCACTCGCCCAGCTCCTTCGGATACGCCTGCGCCGCCGCCACGACTGTCTCCTCCCCGGCGGCCTTGCACTCCGTCCGCAGGTTTACGACCCTCACCGGAGGACGCGCCGGCGGGACAAGGGCGGCCTGGGTCCGATCGGCCTCGACTGCCGCCAATCCGGAATCGCTCGTCGTTTCGGTCCGTGACGGCGCATCGGCCGGCGGGGCGTCGAGCACGGCCGCAGCTGTCTGCCTGGAGTCAGGGGCCGGTTCGGTCTGCTCCGGAGCTCCGGTCGGCGGGGTCGAGTTCGCATCGATTCGGTTGGAGACGATTCGCGGCTCGATCCGGGCGGATGCTTCCCGTGTTACTGCGATGCCGCCTCCTGCGCCGACGCCGGCCGGGGCGAGCTGGAGCGGAAGCCGCTCCCGGGCGCTCGACACGATCTGCCCGGAGAGGCGTTTGACCTGCCGAATCGCGGCCGGGGCCCGGACGACCAGACCCTCGGCCGTGAACGCAACCCCCACGAACAGGCAATACGAGAGGATCAGAACCGTACCGGTCAGCGAGAAAGTCTGCGCCAGCCAGAACCCGGTGGCGACCCCCAGTATCCCCCCCCGGTCCTCAGGCGGGGCTACCGAGTCCCGCCCGGCCACCAGGTACACCGAGACAGACATCACAGTGACCAGCAGCGAAACGCCGAGTACCCGCTGCCAGAAGCACGGCACCTCGCCCCGCCACGCGAGCAGGATGGCTGCCAGCGCAGCGCCCATCGCCAGCGGGTATGCCCCATCACCGAAAAAGTAGAAGAGCTTGTACGCCACCCACGCCCCGGCAAGCCCGCACGCATTGTTGGCCGGTTCGGGATGCGGCCAGGCCCGGGGACTTGGCCAGTCAAGCGGATGATACGAGAGCAGCGCGGCCCACAGGAACAGACACCCCAGGACGGAAAAAAGGACGACGCACCCCCGGAAGACGACCCGCCGCTGTTCCTTCCGTGTCATCGACAACGAATCCTCCATGAATCGTCGCGCGCTATGCTAGCGATGCTGCATTCTGATTCCAACCACCGCCAGCCAAGACCGTTACGTGTGGTCCACGGGTCAGCGGCGTACAAACCCCTTGCGAGTCAGCGTAACCCCTTTTCATCGACCGCTCCAGGCTTTGGGCTGGAGCCCAAGCCGGTCCGGACGGATCGACGTCAGCTCGCCCCTCTGAGCGCACAGGCACGCCCGACCGTGCCTGATTGCACAGCCGGGCGTTCCTGATTCTCTCTCCCAGGCTTGATCCCTGCGCGGCACCGGCCTCTTACGGAAGCGGGATCGGCGTCGCGTCGCACGAACCTCCGGCGTCCTCGGAGGCCTCCCACCCCCACAGCGATGCCCCGATCAGGTCCTCACCTTCGTCGTCGAAGGTGAACAGGCCGTCCGAGATGACGCCCGCCGGGTCCTCCACCACCAGCCGAAGCGTTCCGTTGCAGCCGTCGGTCGGGATCGTCACGAATGTCGTGGCTCCCGTAACGGCCAGCGCCGCCAGCACCCTCCCGAACCTCTTCCCGATTCCGATGGTCATGATAGACCTCCTCCAAACTTTGCCGCTTTGCCTGCGACCCGCTGATACGGGTCTTTGTTCGCGCTGTCATGTGGCAGCAAGTCTCGTGCCAGCCTTGCGGAAGGCCAATGCCGGCGGGTGGTGCGGCTTGGCTGGGCAATAGTCCCCAACTTGTGGGCCGAGGTGGGCAGGCCGCACTCCCCGCGCTGCGGGGTCGAAGGGTCTCTCCGGTGCATCCGAAGGTGGAGTGGGAGGGTCGGCAAACTGATCTGCATGTGCGGTTGAGCGGGCGCTAGACCGTTGTTCTCCTGCGCTCGTCGCCTAGTCCGCACCCCGGGGCCACGGGGCGCCCACTATCCGCGGTCCATCGAAACGCCCACCCGCCATCATTCCCCGCGCAAGCCGAAATCCCCGAAGTGCCAGTTTGCTGGCCTTCGCCTCCGCGTGGGCGAGAGTCGGAGGGCGTGGGTGCCGGAATGGGCCTGCGGGGCATCCAGCGTGCGAGGGTGACGCAAGGGGCGCATCCGCCTGCCCGCTGCCGCGACCGACGCCCGTCTAAGCCATCCCGGCGGCAATCGGGCTTTTGGAGATCCCTATTGGATGCGCTCTTGGATGACCCCTTCGTCTGACGGGTCGGCCGCCCGCTCAGGCATCTCGGAAGGTCTGGCGTCCTTGTGAACCGCGCCGGGCTGTCTTATCATTACCTGATTCGCGGCTGGGGCGCGGGAGCTGATGGAAATGGAACAATACGCGGTGATCAAGTCCGTACTTAAGGCATCTGCCGGGCCACGGAACGGTTGCGTGGCGGTGGTCAGTCTCGTTCTGATGGTGTCGCTTTTTGCCGCCGGGTGCCGCAGCGGCGAGGTCCGGCGTTCGGGCCGATACGACGAGGGGCTCGTCATTATCCTGCCGGGCATTGAGGGAGAGAGCCGTCTGAATCGCAACATCGCGGCCGGCCTGGCGGACGGCGGCATCCTCAGTGCGATCGAGATTCACGACTGGAGCGCCGGTCGCTTCCTCACGTGGTTCGTCAACCTCGCTTACGAGCCTCGAAACCGCCGGATCGCCGAGGAACTTGCATCGCGGATCGTCGCCTACCAGAGACAACACCCGGGCAAGCCGGTGTACCTGATCGGGCACTCCGGCGGTGGGGGAATCGCTGTGTTCGTTCTGGAGGCGCTTCCGCCGGGGCGACAGGTCACAAGTGCGATGCTCCTGGCCCCGGCGCTCTCCCCCACGTACGACCTTCGGCGCGCGCTGCGGCGGACCCGGCACGGGATCTGGAACTTTTATTCCGAACATGACGTGGGCTTCCTGAAGGTGGGGACGACGATCTTCGGTACCGTGGATCGCGAGCACGCCTCGGCGGCCGGTGCGACCGGGTTCCGTGAGCCCCCCGGCATGGGGCCCGAAGGCCGGGAGCTTTATAGGACCCGTCTGCATCAGGTGAAGTACACGCCGCGAATGGCCAAGGCGGGCCACGGGGGCGGCCACACCGGGTGGGCGTCGCGGGATTTCGCGGCGCAATGGCTCGCGCCCCTGCTCTATTCGCAGCGGGAGGATCCCGGAACGGCCTACGCGGGCGCCCCCGCGGCCTCGGCGCCCGCCATGGGTGGGGGCGGTGCCCCCGCCAACGGAGCGGGGGATACCAACCGTCGCAGCGCGGAAAGAAGGTAGCAACGTCGGCCGGCCCCGGTGCCGATCTATGGGCTGTCAGCGATCGGCACGGGGCGAGAATGGGATAATCGCCTGTCCCGCGGGCATCGGCACCGGTATCCTGCCCATCAGACCGGGCAGGTTGCCAGGACCAGGGCATCCCGCGGGGGACGGGCGCTCAGATGGCCGGATCGGCCGCGGGACTTCGACCCTCGCGGGCGCCGGCTCTGGCAACATGAAAACAACCCCGACAGCCACTCGCAGGCTACTCGTGCTCCGCGGCCCGGATTGCGGTGACCAGCCTGCCCTTGAGGTCCTCCGTCAGATCGGCGATGTGCGGGTCGTCGACTCGATCGACGAGGCGCTTGAGGCCCTGCGGGCCGAACCGTTCGACTTCATCGTCAGCGATACATCCGACTTCCTTCCGCTCGAACGGGCAGCCGTAACCCAGAAGGCACAGGTCATCCTGGACACGATCGCCGAGGGGGTGTGCGTAATCGATCTGACGGGTCGCCTTCTCTGGTCCAACCGGAAGTTCCGGGGACTCCCCTCGGAGGTCATCGACCGGCTGCGGCAGATGTGTGCGGAAGCGTGCGCGCCGGAAGCCGAGGCCGCCCGCCCGGGGGTCCAGGTCCGTACGCACCGGTTGAGCCTCGTCACACGGGACGACCGGTTCCTCGAGATCTATGCCACGCCGATCCTGAACCACCAGGGCCAGCTCTGTCAGATTGCCGTCGTCGTCCGGGATTCGACGAGCACGCGCCGCCTGCAACAGAAAATCGACGCCATCGACAACGCCGGCCGCGAGCTCGTCCGGATGGATGCCGAGACGATCGCCGGCCTGAATGCCGCCCAGCGCCTGGAGCTGTTTGAAAAGAAGATCCTCCGCTACACGCGGGAGCTGATGCGGTTCGACAACTTCGCGATTCGCCTGCTTGACAAGAAAACGCAGAAGCTGGAACTGGTTCTGTCGGCGGGGCTGCCCCTGGAGGCCCGACAGATCGAGATCTATGCCTCGCCGGAAGGAAACGGCATCAGCGGGTACGTGGCCGCCACCGGGCGAAGCTACATCTGTCCCGATGTGCAGAACGACCCCCGTTACCTCCGGGGGATCGATAACGCGCGATCCAGCCTGACGGTCCCCCTGCGGCTGCACGATCAGGTGGTCGGAATCTTCAATGTGGAGAGCGACCGGCCGGCGGCCTTCACCGAGGACGATCGCCAGTTCGCTGAGATCTTCGGGCGCTACGTGGCAATCGCCCTGAACATCCTCGACCTGCTCATCGTGGAACGCCACCATACGAGCGGCCAGCTCGCCGGCGACCTTGCCGCGGAGATCTCCGGGCCGCTCAACGACATCCTCTCGGACGTGACCACGCTGCGGGAGGACTACATCGGCCACGATGACCTGCGGCACCGTCTGAACTCGATCACGGACAACGTCATCCGCATCCGCGAGGCGATCAAGGAAGTGGCGCGGACGCCCTCGCGGCTGGTCGGCCAGGGTGCTCGCACCTTCGAGCCCGACCCGCAACTGGTCGGTCGGACGGTCCTGGTAGCCGACGACGAACCGATCATCCGCGAGACCATCCACGATGTCCTTACGAGGGCCGGCTGCGTGGTCGAGACGGCTCGCGACGGAGACCAGGCGGTCGCCATGCTCGCCCGGCGGTCCTACGACTTGGTGCTGAGCGATATCAAGATGCCCGGCAAGAACGGGTACGAAGTCTTCGCGGCGGCCAAGAACGCCCGGGCCGACTGTCCGGTCATCTTCATGACAGGGTTCGGCTACGACCCCAACCACTCCATCATCCGGGCCCGTCAGGAAGGCTTGGCTGCCGTGCTGTTTAAGCCTTTCAAGGTTGATCAGCTTCTCCAAGATGTCCGGTCCGCCTTGGCCGGCAAGTAGAAGGCAGACGCATATCGTCGTAACTCGTTGTTTTGGATATGGTTATATCCTTGATTCGCGGACTGGGTCACGGGCAATTGATCGCACGGTTCCCGGCCCCTGCCAAATACGGGCTCCCAGAAATGTAGCCCTGTTCGTCCCGGATTTGTTGACGATGGTCGTGCGACGCGCCTATCGTTTAAAAGTAGGCCGCATTTCGTGTGTGTCTTTGAGTACGCTGTCCGGGTCGGTCGGGAAGGCCGCCGAGGATCAGGCGGGCCTCACGTAACCGAAGCACCCCGGGCGGCTTTGCCGGGCTGCCTGATGCATTTCGAAGGCCGAGGGCCCGGGAGCCTTGGGGATTTGCGAGTGAGTTCCAGGCAGATCGAACAACCGCTTGCCGGGCGGCTCTCCACGGGGGCGGAGGCGCCGGCGGGGGCGGCTTTGTCCCCCCGTTATCTGCTTGCTTTGTTACAGGCCCCGCAGCGTGAAGTCGTATTGGCGGCGGCTGCACGGCTCGGGATCTGCGGGCGCATGGCCGATACGCCGATGCTGGCGCGTTTGCTGCACCACGGGGACTCGGAAGTCGTGGCCACGGCTGAGCAGTCGCTGTGGGCGATCTGGCTACGGGCCGGCGACGAAGTGTCCAACGGCATGCTGGCGGAGGCGGTGCAGATGATGAACGCCGGACGCTACGATGCCGCCGTGGGCGTTCTTGATGCGCTGGTCGGCCGCTCACCAGGCTTCGCGGAGGCCTATAACCAGCGGGCCATCGCCTGGTACATGATGGACAAGCACCTGCGGAGCGTCGCCGATTGCCGACGGACCCTGGCCCTGAACCCCTGGCACTTCGGAGCGGCGGCGGGCCTGGGTCACAGTTACGCGCAACTGGGCTTCTACGAGCGGGCGCTCGACGCTTATCACGCGGCCCTCAAGCTCCACCCGCGGATGGACGGCATTCGTCAGGCCATCCGTCAGATCCGCGAGTTGCTCGTGCGACAATCCTCCCGGCAACCGTAAAGCCCGCCCAGGCACGCTCGGGGCAGTGGGCGCGTAGCAGGTGCCATCCGGCCGATGCCAGACCTGCGGGCTCCGGTCGGCTCAGCGAAGCGGGATCAGCCCGGCCGGCGCGGGGCCAGGAACGCGAGCCCAGCAGGGGTTCCCATGCGCAGATGGTTCTGGATTCGCGCTTTCGCGGGAATGACAAAGCGCGGTGTGGCGGCGGTTCCGGATCGCCGCTTGCGGGAGGATCATGTGCTCGGCTCTTGCAGCCCGCGCTCGTTCGTCTCATGGATTGCCGGGTAAGCCGGCCTGCGGCGGCGATCCGCGACACAGGCTGCTGATGGGATCAGGCGACGAACCGGCTACCGGGCGGTATGCTGGGTGTGTGAGCGGCCAGGGCCCTGCGCGGGGTGCGGTCCGCTTGAGACATTGTACCGGGTGGACCTATGGGGCCGGGGGCGTGGTTTTTTCGCAGGGGCACGATCTACGGGGGGGTCTTCCTTCCCGGAGAGAAGGACCGTACGGCGGACCGCCCCATCGAGCCGCTTCCCATGCCCCCACGGCTGCGGATTCCGCTGCTCCGGCACGCCGGTCGGCCTGCCGAGCCGTGCGTCGAGGTCGGACAGACTGTCCGCTGCGGAGAGCGGATCGCCCGCCCCGCAGGGGACGACTCCCTGCCCGTCCACGCGTCGGCGGACGGGCGTGTGGTGGCCCTGACCACGTGCGATACGCCCGAGTCGCCCGAAGTCCCCTGCATCGAGATCGAGGTCCGGGGGGCGGCGGTCCCTGTCGTCCGCGACGCCAGGACCGTGCAGACCTTGGAGGATCTTGTCGCGTACGCGGCCGATGTGGGGCTGGTCGATCAGGATGCCTCCGGACGTGCCACATTCGCGCGGCTGCGACGTGCGGGCCGATCTGCCTGCGAGCACCTGATCATCAACGGCCTCGAGTCCGATCCGTGTATCACCGTGGACTGGCGAGTGCTCTGCGAAAGGGCCGAGGACGTGCTCGCGATGGCGGACCGTCTGCGCGGGCTTCTGGGGGCGCGCTTCGCCTGGCTCGTGATCGACGCAGCCCGACGCGGTGCGGCCGCTCGCTGGATGGCGGTGGGGCGTCGCCTCGGAATCCACGTCCGGCCATTGCCGAACCGGTATCCCCAGGGTCACCCGGCGCTGCTGGTCCGGACCCTGTTGCGGCGAGAGATCCCGTTCGGCGGCGAGGACCTTGACGTCGGGGCCTTCGTGATTGATGCGACCACCCTTGCGGTCCTGGAATCATCGCTGCGGACCGGCATGCCGGTCACCCAGCGGATTCTCACAGTGACCGGGGATGCCGCCGTCCGGGCGGGAAACTACCTTGTGCCGATCGGGACACCGATCCGTGAGGTGGTCTCCCATGCATGCGAGCCGGATGGCGAGCGTCGTGGGCGAGCAGGATTGGCGGCCTCGTTGGCCCGGGTGGTCGTGGGCAGCCCGATGACGGGTGTGGCGATCCGCGATCTCGATACGGTCGTTACCCAGGGGACGAGGGCGATCCTCCTGCTGGGCGACCGCGGATTGCGGCGCGGCCTGCCCGTGGCGTGCAACCGGTGCGGCTGGTGTGTGGACGACTGTCCGGTCGGTCTCGATCCGAGCGCGTTGCTGAACGCGGCGGAGCGGCGCCGCCTGGATCGCGCCGGCGCGCTGCATGCACAGGCCTGCATCGAGTGCGGCCTGTGTTCATACGTCTGCCCGGCCCGGTTGCCGCTGGCCGAATCGATCCGGGCACTAAAACGCGAACTTGCCCGCGCGCAACCCGTGCGGGCGATCGCGAAGTCCCCTGGCGAGGCACTGACGAGGTGAGCTCGACGGCCACTGCTCCCGCGGACGATCCGGCGCGGCTCCTCAGGGTCGAGCCGGCCCCGCACTGGCACGGGGGCGGAACGCTTTCCTCGGCCACATGGACGTGGATCATCGCGGCGGCCGTCCCGGCGGTTGCCGGCCTGGCCCGGAATGGAGCCCCCGTGCTTGCCGTGCTGGCGGTAACCACGGCCACGGCGCTGCTGGCCGAGCCCATTCTCGCGCGGCTGTTGAGTGCAGGCCTTGGCACGGGCCCGCGGTCGGATGCCCAAGCACTTCTGACGGGCCTGCTGGTGGCGCTGACCCTGCCCGCGGGCGCGTTGCAGGCGGGCTGGACGATTCCCGTGACCGCGGCGTCAGTTGCGGTGCTTGCCCGGCTGGTGCTGGGCGGATACGGCAACTACCTGTGGAACCCGGTGGCCGTCGGGCGGGTGGTTGTCGAGCTGTTGTTCGCCGATCGGTTGCGGGGGCTGTCGGCGGAGGGATCGGTCGCACGCGAGTTGGCGGCGCTGGGAATGGGTGTTGCGTGCTCGACCTCCGCGCCGGACGGACCGCGGGCCCTGACGGAGCTGGTTCGAGACGCGTTTCCACCCTGGCACGCTACGCTCTGGGGTACTGAAGGGGGGGAGGCGACGGCTGAGCTCATCGGCGGTTCCGCCGTGGCGGTGATGGCTGCCGGGCTGTTGCTTGCTTGGAGGGGCCAGATCGACCTCGGGGCCGTGGCCTCCGCGCTGATGGCCGCGTTGGTGGCGGCGGTCGCGTTGCCTATCCGTCCCGGCGGGCAGACGTTCTGGTTTCCCGGGCTTGCCCTGCACGAGGGACTTCCGGTCGGATGCGCTTACGTGCTGTATCATCTGACGGCCGGCGAACTCCTCCTGGTGGTCTGGCTCTTGCAAGGGGACTCGGTGTCCCGGCCCCTGCGGAGCCGCGGCCGGAGGTGGTTCGGGGCGGGCCTGGGCGCTCTGATCATCGTATTGCGGCTGTACGGACTGGCGGCCACGGCCGGCTACTGGGCGCTGCTGGCCATGAATACGGTCGTGCCGTTCATTGACCGGGCAACTCGACGGCGCGTCTACGGTACCTCTGCTCTGTAGGGCATCGGCGCTCACTGCCGCTCAAGCGGGCTTCCCCGAGGTCGCGGAATCCTGGATTCCCGTTTGCGCGGGAATGACGCCGGGCGGGCATGGGGAAGGGGGCGGGCAATAGCGGCGCCCGGCTTCGCTGGGCTGGTTGATTGCCCCTGGCGCAGGATGACATGTTTCGCGCGACGGCGGCGTTCTGCGGTCCTGTCAGGTTCTCCTGATTGCCGATTCATACGCCAGTGGTATAGTCTCAACCGCATGAGCGACGCGCACGTCAACGAAACGGAGGTCGTTGAGCCGGTGGATTCCGGGTCCCCACCCGATCAAACCGCGGAGCCCGAGGCGGCCGGCTCGGGCTCCAGCGAGGCCATTGCACCTCAGGGCCGTGAGATCAGCACCCGCAGCGTCGTCGAGGCCATCCTGTTCGCCTCAGACACGCCCCTGCCGGCCTCGAAGATCGCGCAGATCATGGGGGCGGGTGACGCACGCGAGGTCCGCAGGCACGTGGCAGCACTGAACGCCTCCTACGAGGAGCGCGGAGCGGCCTACCGGATCGAAGAGATCGCCGGCGGTTTTCAGATGCTGACCCTCCCCGAGTACAACACGTGGCTGGCCAAGCTTTCCCGGGCCCGGTCCGATTCGAAGCTCTCGCAGGCGGCCATGGAGACGCTGGCGGTGGTCGCGTACCGACAACCGGTCCTGCGGGCTGACATCGAGGCGATCCGGGGAGTCTCGGTGGGCGAGGTGCTCAACCGACTTCGGGAGCTTGGGCTGGTCAAGATCGTCGGCCGTGCCGAGGAGCTCGGTCGGCCCATGCTCTATGGGACCACCCGGAGATTCCTGGAGGTGTTCGGCCTGTCGGACATCCGTGATCTGCCAAGGGTCGAAGAGCTACGACCGCCGGAGACCCGGTCGGCGGCGGCTCCAGCCGCGTCGGGGGCGTCCGCCGGCGGTGATGAATCGGACGGTCGACAGGCCGTGCCGTGAATCGAGGGGGGCCGGAAAGGCGGTCCTGCGGGGCAATGATTGATGTAAGGCTTTTTGCGGCAGTCAGTTAGGATTGTGCGTGGAAAACTTCAGCGGCGGCCTTGACACGGTCGATGACGTGTGTAGACTCAGAGGTCCGAAAGGCACTGGGACGCCGAGGCCGCAAGGCTCGGGCGTGCCGGGGCCGAGAGAGGTGCAGAAGCTGGTGCGGAAGCGGATCGCGATCGGGATGTCCGCGTTCAGCTAGCTTGGCTGCCTTGGGTGGTCGGCTTGAAGATGCAGAGCCACCAGCAGCAAGCTGGTGGCTTTTTTATCGAGTGGACCCGGCCGCGGGCCGGTTCAGCCGCGAGCCCGACTGCCTGGTTCGGGGGTTGCCGAAGAGGGTTGGGCTCGTAGCTCAGCTGGTTAGAGCGCGTCCCTGATAAGGACGAGGTCAGAGGTTCGAATCCTCTCGGGCCCAGTCGGGGAAGGGCGGACCTGACGACTCGCTCCTGCGGGGCCGTAGCTCAACCGGGAGAGCGCCTGGTTTGCAACCAGGAGGTTGGCGGTTCGAGCCCGCTCGGCTCCAGTTGTGAGGCCGGCAGGGCGGGCGAACCGTCGGCGTGGCCGGTCGTAGTGGAGAGTCGGGAGCCGGGTGCTGAAAAAACCGGCTCAGGGCTCTGGACGAAGGGGGCGGTGGCAGGTAAGATTACGGGTCTGCGTCGCCGGATCGAGAAGGGCCGGGCCGCCGAGCAGGGTCTGAAGAAGGCCGTCCTCTGCGGCCCCGCCGGTCTCGAACGAGGCGGCGGGATGCTCTTTGACAACCGAATCAGTGGACGTAGTCAGGTCTTGAACGTTCCATCCGGTTTTCCGGGTGGTGCGGGCAAGATGTGGCGACTGAACCACGGGTCCAAGTGGATCTGAACGGCCGGTCGGGCCCGCCGGGAGGCGGGCCGGATCACAGGCGTAACACTGAAGCGCCGAAGGGGCTTGTCGCGCGGATGGACAGTGTGTCATCCATGCGATCAAGCTACTAAGGGTGTACGGTGGATGCCTAGGCGTCGAGAGGCGATGAAGGACGTGGTAGGCTGCGATAAGCTCCGGGGAGCCGTCAAACAGGCCTTGATCCGGGGATGTCCGAATGGGGAAACCCGGCGTCACTCCGCAAGGAGATGGCGTCACGGCGGGCTGAATGCATAGGCCCGTACGAGCCAACCCAGGGAACTGAAACATCTCAGTACCTGGAGGAAAGGAAATCAACCGAGACTCCGTCAGTAGCGGCGAGCGAACGCGGACCTAGCCCAAACCGGGAGCGATCCCGGGGTTGTGGAAGCCGAGAGCAGTTACAAAGGCATCGCCAGCGGAAGTGTCTGGAAAGGCACACCACAGAAGGTGACAGTCCTGTACGCGAAAGCGACCGCCCTGCGTTACCATCGGCTTTCCAGAGTAGCACCATGCTCGTGGAACCTGGTGTGAAGCTGGGGGGCCCACCCTCCAAGGCTAAGTACTCCTCGACGACCGATAGTGCACAAGTAGGGTGACTGAAAGGTGAAAAGAACCCTTTCGAAGGGAGTTCAAAGAACCTGAAACCGTATACCTACAAGCGGTGGGAGTCCTATGCCGGGTTTCCGGCACGGATGACCGCGTACCTTTTGCATAATGGACCGGCGAGTTGCCGTCGGCGGCTTGGTTAAGCACCTCCGGTGCGGAGCCGCAGCGAAAGCGAGTCTGAACAGGGCGATATGTCGCCGGCGGCAGACCCGAAACCAGGTGATCTACCCATGGCCAGGATGAAGTGCCCGTAAAAGGGTGCGGAGGTCCGAAGCCGTGAACGTTGAAAAGTTCTGGCATGAGCTGTGGGGAGGAGTAAAAGTCTAATCAAACCTGGAGATATCTGGTTCTCCCCGAAATGTCTTTTGGGACAGCCTCGGGCCACTCCGTCGCGGGGGTAGAGCTACTGAATGAAACGCGGGGGCTACCCGCCTGCCGCCTTCAATCAAACTCCGAATACCGCGACGACTATCCCGGGAGTGAGACTGTGGGGGATAACCTTCACGGTCGAAAGGGAAACAACCCAGCCCGCCTGCTAAGGTCCCCAATCTTCGCTGAGTGCATAAGGAAGTTCAGTTTCCGAGACAGCCGGGATGTTGGCTTAGAAGCAGCCATCATTTAAAAAGTGCGTAACAGCTTACCGGTCGAGAAACTGGGCACCGATAATGAACGGGACTAAGCGAAGAACCGAAGCAGCGGATCAGACGGCGGTGAACTGTGGACTGTGCGCTCCACAGGGCACAGTTCACCGCCGTGTGGTAGTAGGGGAGCGTTGATAGGCAGATACAGGCCATACCGTAAGGAGTGGTGGCGGGCCTATCAAGTGAGTATGCCGGCATGAGTAACGAGAAAGCGGGTGTAAACCCCGCTCGCCGTAAGCCTAAGGTTTCCTGGGGAAGGTCAATCCGCCCAGGGTTAGCCGGATCCTAAGGCGAGGCTGAAAGGCGTAGCCGATGGACAGCAGGTTAATATTCCTGCGCCGCGTCGGGAGGTTGAGTCGCGCGTGCGTTTTCCCAAGCCGTGGCCCACGATCAGGTTCGAGGGTGCCCGCAAGGGCGAGGCCGATTCGTTGCCGAAGCACGGGGAGGGGGAACCCAGAAAAGCGCGCGAGGACGACCGGCGCGTCCGTACTAAAACTGACACAGGTAGGCGAGGAGCGTATCCTCAGGCGCTCGAGAGAACGGTCCTTAAGGAACTAGGCAATTTGGCCCCGTAACTTCGGGACAAGGGGTCCCTCCTCGGCCGGTAGCAATATTGGCCGAGAGGGCACAGCAAAGCGGCTCTGGGAACTGTTTATCAAAAACACAGGTCTCTGCCAACTCGTACAGAGGATGTATAGAGACTGACGCCTGCTCGGTGCCGGAAGGTTAAGGAAGCAGGTCATTCGCCGAAAGGCGGAGAAGCTTGCGACCGAAGCCCCGGTTAACGGCGGCCCTAACTATGAGGGTCCTAAGGTAGCGAAGTTCCTTGTCGGGTAAGTTCCGACGCGCATGAATGGCGTAATCACTGGAGCACTGTCTCAAGGACCGACTCGGTGAAATTGGACTTGTGGTGAAGATACCACATACCCGCGGCAAGACGGAAAGACCCCGTGAACCTTTACTGCAGCCTGGTATTGGCCGCAGGCATCACATGCGTAGGATAGGTGGGAGGCGATGATCTGGCGGTTCCGGCCGTCAGGGAGCCAACGGTGAAATACCACTCTTGTGCTGTTTGCTGCCTAACCTCGTCCCGTGAATCCGGGCGGGGGACCGTGCTAGGTGGGCAGTTTGACTGGGGCGGTCTCCTCCCAAAGCGTAACGGAGGAGCGCAAAGGTCGGCTCAGCGCGGTTGGCAATCGCGCAGCGAGTGCAAGGGCATAAGCCGGCTTAACTGCGAGTCCGACGGGACAAGCAGACACGAAAGTGGGCCCTAGTGATCCGGTGGTCCCGTGTGGAAGGGCCATCGCTCAACGGACAAAAGGTACTCCGGGGATAACAGGCTGATCTCCCCCGAGCGTCCACAGCGGCGGGGAGGTTTGGCACCTCGATGTCGGCCCATCGCATCCTGGGGCTGAAGGCGGTCCCAAGGGTTCGGCTGTTCGCCGATTAAAGCGGTACGCGAGCTGGGTTCAGACCGGCGTGAGCCAGGTCGGTCCCTATCTGCCGTGGGCGGACGAGACTTGAGAGGATATCACCCTAGTACGAGAGGATTGGGTGGTACCAGCCTCTGGTGTCCCTGTTGTCGCGCTAGCGGCAGCGCAGGGTAGCTATGCTGGGAAAGGAGAAACGCTGAATGCATCTAAGCGTGAAACCCCCCTCAAGATGAGGTCTCGGCGCACCTTCGGGTGCGGGAAGGCCCCTGCAAGACCAGCAGGTCGATAGGCGGGAGGTGTACGGTGAGAAATCACCTGAGCTGACCCGTACTAATGGCCGAAGGCTTGATCGCATGGATGACGGACTGTCATCCGAAGGCCTCGGAGGCGCAAGCTCGGATCCCGAGCCGTCGGTTCACTCGCCAGAGACGTCCACCGATTCGGAAACACGAAAACCCGCCGGAAGACGCCTGCGTCTTCCGGCGGGTTTTTTGCGTTGCCGGCGATGGACGTCGCCTCGCACCGCCTACCGACGCGGCGGCGGCGCGCCCGTCTTCGGGTTGATCCGCGACGAGCCCAGACCTCGCTCCATGTATTCGATCGTGTCCAGGTACTGGGCGTAATCCATGTCCTCCAGCACCGCCAGGCCCTTGTCGGCCCGGCGGAACAGCACGCTCCCGTTGGCCGTCGCCAGATTGAAGCCCCCGCTGCCCTTCATAACGTGCGCGAAGGCTCCCAAGCTGCCCTGCGTGAGCATGTCGATCAGGATCGTCCGTCCGATCGGCATTCTGTCCATCGTCTTGTAGATCCGCTCGTAGTCCTTGATGTGCCTGAACTTCGGGTTCGTGTTGGTCGGCAGCTTCACGTGCGGATTGTAGTTGTAGGCCACGCGAATCCAGAGGTGTCCGGCCAGCCCGCACTCGTTCCGGGTCGGAAACGGCTCGTAGCTCTCCAGCCGGAAGAAGATGCTCTTCTCGCTCGGGCAGTAGCAGACCCGGCCGTCCTTGAGCAGCCTGGCCCGCCACAGGTGTCCCAGGTTGCAGAAGTAGTCCGGATGCAGGTACGGATGATTGTTGCGATCCAGGTGGAAGTACCGGCTGTTGATGGGGTTGCTGAGGATGTGCTCAGCCCCGGGGCTGTTCTCGAAGTGCGGCAGGTGCCCCCTGTAGTCGGCCGTGTACGCTGAGAGCGCTGCGCAGAGCTGGTGCATGTTGCTCGAGCAGACCGAGCGCTTGGCCTGCTCCCGGGCCCGGGCCAGGCTCGGCAGGAGCAGCGAGACCAGCAGCGCGATAATCGCCACGACGACGAGAAGCTCGATGAGGGTAAAACCCAATCGTTCCCAGCGTGCCTTCATGATTGGGTCTCCGCTCGAAATCGGACCTGCACCTTTACTCTAAGCCAACCTGCGAAGTGACGCGCACAACCTTTCCCCGTGCAACACTATAACGCAGTCGCGGCGAACGCGGTACTGTAAAATGGCGTCTTTTTTTTGAGATCCTTTGCCGGCCCCGGCCCGCCGGCTCCCAACGGCTTCGAGCCCGTCCGGATACGCAGCTCGGTTCGCGCACAGTTTGCCCCCCGAGGCCTTGGCCGTTACCCTTCGGCCGCGACCGGCGTTGGGGCGTGACCCAGAGGACAAGGAGCACGGATCTCATGGAGCCTTCGCGAAGAGAACTCATCGGGGCGGGCCTGGCCGCCGCCCTCGGCGCGGCAACCCGCTCGGTGCCGGCGGCGAGCGTCTCATCCAGACCTGCCGTCGGCGGCGGGAAGATCGGTCCTCATCTGCGTTTGAGCCTGGCGGCGTACTCCCTTCGTCAGTATCTGCCGAGCGAAAAGGGGCCGGGCAAGATCACGCTCCACGACCTGCTCGAGCTGTGTGCGGTCTGGGGGACCGACGCCCTGGAGCCCACCTCCTACTACTTCACGTCCGAGGACAGGGCGTACCTGCACTCGCTGAAGGCCAAGGCGTTTCGCCTGGGGCTCGACATCTCGGGAACGGCGGTCCGCAACGACTTCTGCGTGCCGCCCGGGCCGCAGCGGGAACGGGAACTCGCCCACGTCCGGAGGTGGGTGGACCATGCCGTGGAGCTGGGGGCGCCGGTGATTCGGGTCTTCGCGGGCAAGCGGG
>Ga0209162_1001114_pt1 | contig 27430 bp, 19 predicted proteins | sample YNPNPMetaG_FD_187121 | JGI IMG/M metagenome (GOLD analysis project Ga0209162, IMG submission 187121) | Anoxygenic and chlorotrophic microbial mat microbial communities from Yellowstone National Park, USA - YNP NP MetaG (SPAdes) (version 2) ...
GGTGCGCCACCGAAGTTCACCGGGGAAGTCGAAGCCAAGTTGGTCATGTTCGCCTGCAGCGAGCCGCCAGAAGGCGCTGCACGCTGGACATTGCGCTTGCTGGCTGACAAGATGGTTGAACTCCACTCTGTGGATTCGATGAGCCATGTCACGGTCGGCGAGATACTAAAAAAAACGAAATCACGCCGTGGCGAGTAAAGTCCTGGTGCATTGGCAAGCCGTCTGGGACGTATGTTGCCAAGATGGAAGACGTTTTCGATGGATATCAGCGACCCTCTGCCCCCGCGCGCCCGGTCGTATGCCTGGATGAAGCCAGCAAAGAGCTGCATGACCTTCCCCGCGGGAGGTTGCCTGTCGAGCAGGGTCAGCCGCTCCGGCAGGACGACGCATACGAACGGCATGGGGGTGCCAATCTCTTTCTGATGATTGAACCGCTACGAGGTTGGCGTAACGGACGGGTCACCGAGCGTCGTCCCAGGTGCGACTTCGCTGCACAAGTGCGCCTGCGGTCGGATGAAGAGTACCCGCAGGCTGAACGCATGGTGCTGGTCGTTGACAATGTGACCACGCACGGCCCCGGGTCCCTGGATGAAGCCTTTGAACCGGAAGAAGCCCATCGCCTGGCAGCGCGTTTCGAATGGCATTCCACGCCCGAACACGGCAGCTGGCTCAATATCGCCGAATGCGAACGCTCGGTTCTGCAACGGCAGTGCTTGGACCGACCGATCCCGGATATGAGCACGCTCAAACGTGAAGTCTCAGCCTGGGAAGAGCGTCGGAATAAAGCGTGTAGTAAGGTGATATGGCACGTTACCACCGCTGATGCCCGCATCAAACTCAGGCGTCTGTATCCGGTTGTAAAAGAACAAAATCTAACATAACAAAGCACTAGTATATCTCAAAATGGCAGTGACCTCCCGCTCCCCGTTGTGGCATACTGGCATACGTTGAAACGGAAATGACCTCCCTGTCCTTTATCTTCGCCATTCCTCCTCGGATCAGAACTGCTGGTCTGCGTGCTGCGAGGAAGCAACGATACTACCCTTCCCAAGCGCGTATATGCTTCCAGACCGTCTGGCGCCTGGTGAAAAAGGGCGACCGTCGGCTTGAGCAAAGACACCAGGTGTCATTTGCTGACCTGCTACGGGGTCAGTGGCGCCAGCGATGGCTTGATCCACTTACGGGGTCAGTGGCGCCAGCGACCGCTTGATCCGACAGACCTGTCACCGGGTCAGTGGCGCCAGCGACGGCTTGATCCACTTACGGGGTCAGTGGCGCCAGCGACCGCTTGATCCGACAGACCTGTCACCGGGTCAGTGGCGCCAGCGATGGCTTGATCCACTTACGGGGTCAGTGGCGCCAGCGACCGCTTGATCCGACAGACCTGGTACGCAAAAAAGTGCAGCGCGCTGATCGAGTTCTGGAAAGCGGCGCCAGCGACCGCTTGATCCGACAGACCTGTCACCGGGTCAGTGGCGCCAGCGACGGCTTGATCCGCTTACGAGGTCAGTAGCGCCAGCGACCGCTTGATCCGACAGACCTGTTACTGGGTCAGCGGAACCAGCGACGGCTTGATCCGCATGAGCACGCCGCAGAACCAGAGCACGATCCCGCTCCAGGCAACGAACAGCAAGAGACTGCCGGTCACCCAGCGCCCGCCAGCACGCATTGTCAGCCGCGCCAGCGTCGCGCCAGCCGCCAGACAGATAAGCGGTGTGGCAAAGTAGATGTAGCGGGTCAATAACTGGAGAAAGACATACGAGAAGAAGAAGACGACACATACAAGCAGCATTGAAATCACAACAGTACGCTGCAGGGGATGTCGTTGCTGTGAGGCGAGCAGCAGCGGCAACCCTGCAACCGCAAGCGCCAGAACCGGGGGCAGAAAACCGAGGGTGAAAGCGCGTGCCACCAGTTCGATCCGCTCTGGCCATAACACCAGTCCCTCGCTGAAAGACGCGAGCGGGTCGAGTGTTGTCGGACTGCGAGGAGCATCAGCCAGCGGCGCGGCAGCCGCAGTAAAATAGACCGGCACAGTGAAAATGACTGCAAGGACCAGTCCGCTGACCATGGCGTTCCATTCGCGATGAGGGAGCGCTCGCCTTCCGAACAGGACGACCAATCCCAGCAGTGCTGCCAGCGTTACCAGTGCGCCTATGTGGGTTGTCAGGCACAACACAGTGACGAGCGTCAACAGCGCCAGGTGCGACCTGGTGGGGTCACGGGTCAGACGGAGCAGGAGCCAGAAGAGCAACACCCACCACACCTGGGCGATCGCATTGGCGGCAAAGCCCCACCACATCATGGTCAGCGAGATTGGCAGCGCGACGTACAGCGCCATCGCCAGCAGCCCGGCGCGCGCCGTCAACCCGAATTCGCGCGCTATCAGTAGCAGCAGCAGGGCGATCAGCGCATCCAGCAGCGCAACGCCGAACTGCACCGTTAGACGTATGTCTCCGAGCACCAGATGCAGCGGCAGCAGAACGATATAGGCGGCAGGCGGATTGAACGTTTGCCGGTTCTGGAATTCGGCAGGGGTTGAGTACAGGTAGAGGGATCCGCTTGCAACAGTGCGCAACCAGCGCGTGTGGACATGGAGATCGCGCGCGTCGAAGAGCGGATGGATCGCCCCCAGCAATCTCACGAGCAGAGCAGCCGTGAGCAGCGCCCATGCAATGCGCGCCTGGGCGTTGCTGAGCCAGGGTCTGAACAGTTCCCGACTTGAGTTGCCAGCATCCGGAATCCGCTCCAGCATGCGCGTCAGGCGGGGCGCGATGATCCAGGTCGCAATCAGGAGGGCAGCAACGACAACCATCCAGGAGATCAACCCCAGGCTGACCCAGAGCAGTTCGGTCATATTCAGTCCCACCAGCGCAACCGATGCGAGAATGCCGCACATCAGCGTAACAGGCTCTGGCAGCATCAGGCGGGCGATCAGTGCGAGTGTCAGCCCGAGCAGGAGCGCCTGACCGGTGAATTGTCCCCACGCCAGCCCTTCTACACTGCTGAGTGCACGCAATGCAATCCAATCGATTGCGATTCCCAGACGACGACTATCTGCAGGCGGCGTATAGGTATCGCTGTTCAGGGTGATATTGAGGGTCAACCCCGCCATTCCGGGCGGCAGCAGAACTGCATACGTTCGCAGGTTGGGCGTGGTGCGGAACGCACCCCACATCCGGTCTGCGATCGTCATCCGCACGTTTGGATTCGGAACGCCCTCCGGTCGCCATCCATGGGCGCGGATTTGCAGTATCCGGTAACGGGTGTGGATATTAGGGAGCGTGATTGTGGTGACTGCCTGGGTCCAGCGGTAGTTTTCAAAGGCATTTTCTTCTCTTCCGTGCACACCGCGCAACACAGTATGATCCCCCCACCGACCTGTTTCGATGAATACCTGTGGCGCTGCAATGAGGCTGTACCATAATGCGGGCAATGACAGCAACCAGAGGAGCGTCAGCCGGAGCGCGGGAAGTTGAAAGGTGAAGATCGACCGTTCGCTGTAAAACCGTCTGCTCGCTTTCAGTATCATGCGCTCTTCTTGTCGTTTGAATTGCGTGACATATCTGCGTTGTTCGGTCAGTTCCTCATTCAACCCTGTCCATCATCCCCCTTCCGCCCCACCACCCCGATCGACTCTCCGGCAAGATGCAGGGCAACCCTGGTTTGCAGGATGATCTGCTCCAGCAGCGAGGGGTCTGGCGCTTCAACAGGGAGCGCCATCACAAAATGGTTCAAAATCTCGGATTTCGCACGCAGCAGATCGTCGAAACCAGCATCGGCGCAGTCGCGGCGGAAGGCTTCACGGTGCAATTCGGCAAACTCGCGCAACTTCCCGGCGGTGTCGGGGGTCAAATGCGCCGCAGCGCCGCCGATGACCCGCTTCTCTCCAGCTGGCAGCAGATGCCCGACAACCACATCCCCTGTGGCAAGCCGACGCGATGCCGCGCTGTCGGCTATCACATACGACTGTTCGCTCAACAGGTCATGCACCTCGATCTCCTGCCCCTTGCGAATGGTATCAACAACCCAGGCGCGCAGCCCAACCCCTGCCCATTGGGACAACAGTTGCCGCTCCGGTTCACTCAGGTCGAGCGCTGAATCATCCGCTGCCAGTCGCTCGACCAGGGTCTGCCCATCATCGAAGCGGTAGTCGAATGCGAGCCAGGTGAGAAAGCGGTCGGCGCCGCGATCCTCCAGGTCGTCGAGTTCGGCGAGTTGCTCCGGTGCATACTTGCCATTCCAGTAGCGTTGCAACGCATCGGGGACAACCTCCGGAATAGCGCGCGCGGCATCGATAATCTTCGGCAGCAACGTATCGACAGCCCGACGGAGCCGTAACTGTTCGGCGCGCGCGGCTTCTTCGATCGGCAGGCAGCACTGTTTGTATTTCTTGCCGCTGCCGCATGGGCAGGGATCGTTCCGTCCAACTGCTGGCATGTGCGTCTCCTGAACGTATTATAGTATGTCCCATTCGCGCAGAATTACTGCGGTATGCTCGCCGTGGCGCGGCGCAGGCGCCTCTGCCGGAACCACTCCTGTGGCGAATGGCAGCGGCGCATAGGTGCGCGCTTCTTCCAGCGTCGCGGCTACGGCGCATGGAACATCGGCGGTGCGGAGCAACGCTTCCCATTCATGCGCCGGACGCTCCGCCAGCAGTGCGGCGATTTCCACAGCAAGCGATTCCTGGTTCAGTTCGGCAAAGCGCGCCCGCCATTCGGCGCGACCGACAGCGTCGCAGAATGCGTTCCAGAACTTCTCTTCAAGCGCAGCAAGCGCCAGATAACGCCCGTCACCGCAACAGTACAGGCGATAACCGGCGCGTCCGCCGCGCAGCATATCGCCGAAGCGGAGCGGCATCCCCGTTTCGGCGCGCTCGGTGAGCAACAGGGCGCCAATGCTTTCTTCAAGAGTGACCGGCACGTGTCGCCCTTCACCGCTCGTCTGGCGCGCTGCCAGTGCTGCAACAATGCCAAGCGCAGCGAAGAGACCTCCGACGAGATCGGCGAGCGGCAACGTGGGGTGCGTCGGCGATCCCGCCGTCAGACAGAGCGCGCCCGCCACCGCCTGATAGGTGATGTCGTGACCTGCTGCGGTTGCCAGTGGGGTGTCGGCGGCATACCCCGCCAGCGAACAGGTGATCAGGCGTGGGTTGTCGCGTCGCAGTATATCCAGTCCGACCCCAAAACGATCCAGAACGCCTGGACGGAAACTTTCCACCAGCACATCGGCGCGCTTTGCCAGTTCACGCAGGATACGCCGCCCCTCGGCAAGGTTGAGATCGATGATCATGCTGCGTTTGCCACGGTTCAGGGCGGTAAAAACAGGATTCATACCGTCAGGACCGTAGGGCGGCAGCATGCGCAGGTAGTCCCCCATACCTGGCGGCTCGACTTTGATGACCTGCGCGCCGAGGTGCGCCAGGATCAATGTTGCGTACGGACCGGGGATCAACCGTGAGAGATCGATCACGGTCGTACCGGCGAGCGGTGCGTGTTGCATACCGAACGTATCGGATCGTAACAATGGCGTGGATATCGGTGTGATTATGGTTGCGCTCCGTTGACTGTCGTTTCTTCCGCAGCCAGGCGTTTGTCGCTGCTGCGTTCGCACAGCGCGCACCTGATGACATCCATCATATGATCAACATACACAAAGTTCAGCCGACGCTTCACATGCGCCGGCACTTCTTCGAGATCGACCGCATTGCGTCGCGGCAGAATAATGGTATGGATACCGGCGCGATGCGCGCCCAGCACCTTTTCTTTGACGCCACCGACGGGCAGCACCCGTCCACGCAGCGTGATTTCGCCCGTCATCGCCACATCCCGGCGCACCGGTCGCCCGGTAAACGCCGAGATCAGCGCTGTCGCCATGGTGATCCCGGCTGATGGACCGTCCTTCGGGACGGCGCCAACTGGCACGTGGATGTGAATGTCGGTCGTCTCGAAGCGCTTGGGTTTGATGCCCAGCGTCTCCGCATTTGATCGCGCAAATGAGAGCGCTGCCTGCGCCGACTCGCGCATGACCTCGCCAAGTTGCCCGGTAAGCGACAATACGCCGCGCCCCTTCATCAACGAGACCTCGACTGCCATCACATCGCCGCCGTTGGCTGTCCAGCTCATCCCCGTTGCGACACCGATTTCGTCCTGCTGCTCGGCAAGCCCGTAAAGGTATCGTGGCGGACCAAGATAACGCATCAGCGCAGAAGGATGAACGACGTGCGCATAACTGCGTCCTTCGGCGACACGTCGCGCCACTTTCCGGCAGATAGCACCGATCTCGCGTTCGAGATTCCGCACCCCCGCTTCATAGGTATACCCGCGAATGATCTGTCGCAGGGCGCTATCACTGAAGCGGAGCGCCGCGCCAGGAATGTTATCGGGGGATGCATTCCGGTTATGCACTGCTGCAACCGCGCTCTGGGCGGCATACTCCGGGCTGGCGAGACCATTCGCCTCCAGTTGCCGCGGCACGAGAAAACGCCGCGCGATTTCCAGTTTTTCCTCTTCGGTGTACCCCGGCAGATGAATGACCTCCATCCGGTCGCGCAACGCTGGCGGTATCGGATCGAGCAGATTGGCGGTGGTGATGAACAGCACCCGCGACAGGTCGTAGGGCAGGTCGAGGTAATGGTCGGTAAACGCAACATTCTGCTCCGGATCGAGGACTTCGAGCAGCGCCGATGCCGGGTCGCCGCGAAAATCGCTGCCCAGTTTATCGATCTCATCGAGCATGAACACCGGGTTGATTGTGCCGGCATCTTTCATCGCTTTGATAATCCGCCCCGGCAACGCGCCGATATAGGTGCGGCGGTGCCCCCGAATCTCCGCCTCGTCGTGGACGCCGCCAAGCGAAATGCGCACAAAGCGCCGTCCCAACGCTTCGGCGATAGAGCGTCCCAGCGATGTCTTGCCGACACCCGGCGGACCAACGAAGCAAATGATCGGTGACTTGAGGCGCGGACCGGCAAGCATCCGGGCTGCCATAAACTCCAGAATACGCTCTTTTACACGCGGCAACCCGTAATGGTTCCGTTCGAGCGTCGCCGCTGCGCGCACCAGGTCGGTGTCATCTTCCGTTTGCTGGCTCCAGGGTACGTGGATCAACCAGTCGAGGTAGGTCCGCAGCACGCTATATTCAGGCGATGCTGGCGGCATCATTTCCATGCGCTCCAACTCTTCGAGCGCTTTCGCCTGGGCGCGTTCCGGCATTGCTGCAGCCAGAATCCGCTCACGCAGTTCATCCATCTCGCGCTGGATCGGGTCGGTCTGTCCAAGTTCGCGCTGGATGGCTTTCATCTGCTCGCGCAGAAAGAACTCGCGCTGCGACCGGTCGACTTCCTTCTGAACCTGGGTGTGGATGCGGCTCTCAAGTTCGAGCACATCGAGTTCCTGGGAGAGCATGATCGAGAGACGACGCAACCGCTCCTCGACATCAAGCGTCTCCAGGATTTCCTGGCGGCGCGGCACATCGAGCGGCAGCGTGGAAGCGATCAGATCCGCCAGCCAGCCCGGTTCGCTCACGTTCATCGCCATGATGTAGGCATCATCGGGCAGAGTGCGCGACAGTTTGACGACCTTCTCGAAAAGCGACAGCACTGCGCGCATCATCGCTTCGACCGCAATGGTTTTCTCGGTGTTCTCGTAAATAGCGACGCTATGCGCGTGCAGCGCCTGGCGATCCTGGATATATTCGACCACACGCATCCGCCGTTGCCCCTGGACCACAATCGAGATCGATCCGTCGGGCATCTTCAGAATGCGCTGAATCACCGCTTCCACGCCGATGGTGTACAGATCGGTCGGTCCGACATCCTCGATATCCGGCTCACGCTGCGCGACTGCCAGGATCATGCGGTCGCTGCTCATCGCTTCCTCGATGGCGGCGACCGAACGTTCGCGCCCGACGAACAGCGGTGTCAGCATATGGGGGAACAGAACGGTATTGATCAACGGTACGACCGGCAAGACCCGTTCCTGTCCCTGTCCATCGATCAGCGCCGACTCCGGGTTGAGCGGGAAATCGAAGAGAATTGGTGATTCTTCTGGCATGGCGCCCTCATATATGGCGGACCGAAAGCCAACGGTATGCAATCGATTATAGCATGACGCAGAAAGGGACGCTGTGGAGGAGCAGCGCAGGCGGGACAGGGCGGCAGGCAGTACTCAGAAAGATCGTATCTCAAAGGCACGATTGAACAACCGGTGCGACGAAATTGTACACATCTCGCCACAAAATCGAAATGATCGCAATCGACGATGCCTGCTATACTCGAAGCGGCGCATGAGGAATGCTTCGGATACACCGGGTGGACATTCTACCGCGACTCGCACAAATCACGCACAAAAAGGGCTTCACAGGGAGCGAACGAGTCGGTATAATACACTCTGCAGTAGCGCAGGTGCTCCTGGTTTCACAAAGAATCTTCATTGACCAGGGTTTGCCAGCGACGCCACCCGGACAAACGCACCTCGCACTCAACGCCATGCATGAATCTGCTGCCCGATGCAGCATGACCACATCAGGCGACACAGGAGATCCCGTCCAGTCAGCAGAAAACATATCACAGTCGGAGGAATAGTTATGGTGGAGCTGATTGTACAGATCGTCGTCATCACTCTCTGGGGCGCAATGATTGCTATCCACACACGACGGTTGCTGCGATTGGCGCGCATCGAGGCGCCGGTTTCCCTGCGGGGTCGAGAATTACGCCAGAATCTGTCGCGCGTCTGGTGGTGGTTGGGTCGCGAAGAGTTCTGGCGCGCTGTTCAGGTCGATGGGATGCGCTGCACACAGATGACCCTGATGCTCTTCTTGCTGGCGCTCGGGCTGCTCGTATAGTCAGCGTTCCACCTCGCGGCGCCGAATGCCGCACGCAATACTGTAAGGTCACCGTCTGGAGTCTGGCAGAAGCGCGGCGTGTTGTGCATACGAGCAGATCGCAATGGCGCGACCGGCGCTCAGTGATGACAATGCGCCGCGCCCACGTTTTGTGTATACCTTCATCGTAACCCTCCTCGACTGCGCCTCACTCCTTGCTGCATCGATCAGCGGTCTCTGCCCACACGACAACGCGATCTTTCGTTTGCCGAACCCGATGAACTGGCAGGCGCATTCAGCAGTATATAGCAGTTCTCAGATACGTTGACCCTTGTCCAGGTCTGCCGTGTCGCGCGAGGCGCCCGTTGCCGGCAGAGCGTAGACCGAAATTCATTTCGGTCGCCGTGTGGGGCGCGCTATTCCCAGGAGTGTTCAACCTGTCTATCAGGTTCAAACTTTGTGAGAACTGCTATAATAGCCCCGAACCGATGGGCAGGAATCCTGGATCATGCATTCACCGCCTGTGCGCCAGCGATCAACACTCCCCTTCGTTCTCGCAACATGCGCCATCGTTGCGATCCTGTCAGCATGCACAGCTCCCTCAGAGAAGCCGCCGATTGCACCCTCACCAACACCGCTCAGCACGCTGCCGACGGTAGCGCCATCTGCGACTCCTGCGCTTCTTTCTGCCACCCCCATTCCTTCGCCGGTTGCGGTTGCTGCGCCTATCGACGAGATTGCCGCAATTGCTGCACATCAACCCGCTCCGCGCGACCAGCACGCACTGGCGGTTGCATTCAACGGCATCGATGCGCCAGACGCGGGGTGGAGAGAGCCGCTCGACGTGCAGCCCGGCGCAGTGGAGACATTCTGGGTAGCGGACGTCTCGAACGGCGTCAATTACACCATTACGGCACAGCTGCGCTATGCCGGTCCGGTGGTGTTGATGTATGTCGAGACAACACTCGATATTCCGCAGCACGACATCGAACGGTCGGCAAAGGTCTTCGAGGAGCGGATCTACCCGCGTAATCGTTTCCTCTTCGGCGCGGAACGAGTCCCCGGTATTGATGGCGATGTGCGCCTGACCGTTTTGAATACGCGCATTCGCGGCGCTGGCGGCTATTTTTCCTCCGCCGACGGCGTTTCGCGCGTGGTTAATCGCTTCAGCAACGAGCGCGATATGTTCGTGATCGATGCAGTTGCGTTTCCCCCTGGCAGCGAGACGTACAACGCAACGCTGGCACACGAATTTCAGCACATGATCCACTGGCATCGTCAGCCGCGCAGCCCTGCCTGGTTCAATGAAGGTCTCTCCACACTCGCCGAAGACCTCAACGGTCTGGGTGACAACGGCGCTGCACTTGCGTATTTGCGCAATCCCGATACACAGTTGACAACCTGGTTCTCAGGGAGTGGCGTGTCGCGGCACTACGGCGCAGCGCAACTCTTCATGCGCTACGTGTACGAACAGTATGCTGGCGAAAGTCGCCCTGCCGACTGGATTGACGCCGACGCGGGCAACAATCCGCAGGCGCTCGCCGATCTCGCTGCCCGTCGTCGTCCGGATGTGGTGCGTTTCGATCATCTGTTTGCCGATTGGGCAGTGGCAAATGTGTTGAACGATCCATCGGTCGGCGATGGGCGCTATGCGTACCGCGGTTTGCCTGTGCGCGCCGCGACTGCGCCGCTGTCGGCAGGAACAACCGCCGCCGATGTGCGTCAGTTCGGCGTGGATTACTTTGGTCCGCTCGAAGGTCCGCTGACGATCCGTTTCGATGGCGCGGATACGGTATCGCTCGTCGGCGCACTGCCGGTTGAAGGACGCTTCGCGTGGTGGAGCAACCGCGGCGACGAGAGTGTTTCGACCCTGACGCGGCGTTTCGACCTGCGCCGCGTAGCGCAGGCGACGCTGCGCTTTCGTCTCTGGCACGAATTAGAGCGTCACTACGACTACGCTTTCGTGACGGTTTCAACTGATGGCGGCGTGCGCTGGCAGACGCTTCCCGGTATCACAACCAGCACCGATGATCCTCAGGGGCATAATCTGGGGCACGGTTTCACCGGCGTCAGCGGAGCGCCGGAAGCTGCGCTCGGCAGCGTGCGCGGGCGCTGGATCGAGGAGCGCATGGATCTGACGCTGTTTGCCGGGCAGGAGGTGCTGGTGCGCTTCTGGGTCATCTCAGACGCGGCGATCAACGGTCCCGGTCTGTTAATCGACGATATCCAGATTCCGGAGATTGGTTTTGCCGATGGCGCAGAAACCGATGATGGCGGGTGGCAGGCGGAAGGGTTCGTGCGCACCTCTGGAATCCTGCCGCAGCGCTGGACTCTGCGCCTGATCGTGTTTGATGGCGACCATGTGCAGGTCGTTGCCCCCGCTGTCGATAGTCAGGGGCGCGCTGAGATGCAGATAACCGAAGGTCAGCGCGCGATCCTGATCGTCAGCGGCGTCACTCCTGGTACAACTGAACCAGCCTCATACAGCATCGACGTGTCGATACCATAAGGAGTTTCACAATGGCGGACGAACGATTGAGAATCCTGATCTTCGGCGCGCATCCCGACGATGTGGATTTCACTGCCGGAGGCACGGCGGCGCTCTATGCGCGTCAGGGGCACGAGGTGCTCTGTGTGTCGGTCACCAACGGCGACGCCGGGCATCAGACCGAAGCCGGAGCGTACCTTGCGCGCCGCCGTCGCGCGGAAGCCGAGGCTGCCGGGAAGATCATCGGCGTGCGCTATATTACGCTCGATAACCACGACGGCGAACTGTTGCCGACCCTGGAGAATCGCCGTCAGATCATCCGCCTGATCCGTCAATTCAAGCCGGATCTGATGATGTCGCCGCGTCCCAATGACTACCATCCCGATCATCGCTACACCGCGCAGTTGATCCAGGACGCCGCCTACATGGTGACGGTTCCGAACGTCTGCGCCGATACGCCGCACCTTGAAGCGAACCCGGTGATTGTCTATGTGAGCGACACGTTCCAGAAGCCATATCCCTTCACTGCCGATGTGGTCGTCGCCATCGATGAGGTGATCGACCTGAAGTTTGCCATGCTACACGCGCATACGTCGCAGATGTATGAATGGCTGCCCTACAATCAGGGCATCCTGCACGAAGTTCCCGAAAGCGATGCTGAGCGTCTGGCATGGTTGCGTCGTCGCCTCGATGGGCGTATGCGCCAGGACGCGGATCGCTTCCGTGATCTGCTGATCGAACTGTACGGCGCCGGACGTGGACGCGCTGTGATCTATGCCGAGGCGTTCGAGGGGTGCGAGTATGGCGGGCGGCTCACGCCGGAGAATCTGCACCGCCTCTTTCCGTTCTTTCCGGCAGGACGGTAAGTGGCGGGTGGCTCACATCTTCCACCGTGGCATTCCACAACCACGCTCCGATGACAATCGTATAGTACGCCAGCAGCAACCAGAGCGGGAAGGGCGGCAGTTGCACCGCAGCCCAGGGCAACTGCCCGAACAGACGCGCGCCTTCCGTCAGCCAGGCAAGGAACAGATAGGCGGGCAGCGCCAGCAATTGTCCCAGCGGTAGCCAGATCATTCCGCCGACCAGCGCCAGCGCTCCGAAGAGCATCGCCGACGGCACCATCGGAAGCATGACCACATTTGCAATAGGGGCGATCAGCGAAAGATTGCCAAAGGCATAGAGAATAAGCGGCAACGCCAGAATCTGCGCTGCCAGCGTTGCCGTCAACGCCTCCCGCGCCCAATCGAGCCATCCGGCGCGCAACGGCGTCCGCATAAGCAACGCCTCAGTCCCTTTGCCATACGCAAACAGCGATGCGGTTGCCAGTGCGCTCAGTTGAAACCCCATATCCCACAGCGTCTGCGGATTCCACAAGGTCATCGCCCAACACGCAGCAAAAAGGGTCGTCCACGCATGCGCCGGGCGTTCGAGGCGCTGTCCCAGCACGACAATGCTGCCCATCACCGCCGCACGAATGACAGTCGGCGTGGCGCCGACGAACAGGGTATACACCCAGATCGTGATCAGCACCATCCAGAACGCCCTGCGCCGCGCCAGTTTCATCCCATCCGCAAGGCTGTACAGCGCCGCACTGATAATCGTGATGTTCCAGCCGGAGATCACCAGAATGTGCGATGTGCCGGTAGCGCTGAAATGATCCAGCACATCATCAGGGATCGACGATTGCAGCCCCAGTAGAATGCCAACCGCCAGCGCCGCCTGTGGTTCAGGAAGTTCACGCAGAAGCGTCTGACGCGCCCGGTCGCGGAATCCGAGCAACGTCGCCATGACCGGGTTCCCCTGATTCACAGCAATCAGGCGCGACCGTTCCGGCTTCATGAGTGAAAAAATGCCGCGTCGCGCCAGATAGACCCGATAATCGAAGTCGCCTGGACGCGCTGCCGCACGCGGGGTTGTGAGCACTCCGGTCAACTCCAGTCTGTCCCCATAAAAGCGCTCCGGGTAACGCGGCAGGGTCACCAGCGCCAGACCTTCGGCTGGCTTCCACGTACCGCCGCTGCGAACGCTCTCGGCGGCGAATATGACCCGTTGCCCATCGGCAAGACGACGCGGGTCTTCGATAATACGCCCGCGGATCTGAACCTCAGCGCCGTCGTTCAGCAGGCGAATGCTGTGGGGAAGGATTGGAATCTCCGCCGCCGCCAGGCGTGCGCCGCCCGCAGTCGCCACACACAGCACAAGGAACACCATACGGATCAGCGCGCGCCGCCGCAGAACGATTGCCGCAACGCCACATCCCACGCTGCCAGCGATGAGATGCCAGAGCGGCAGGTGCAACGCGTCGGCGAGAAACACGCCAATCATCCAGGCAATTGCGAGAATAATCAGAGTCATGGTCAGCCACCCTGCCAGTGCTACCGTATCGGTAAAGAAAAAGTTACTGACCGTATGCCGGATGAGATGCTTTACAGTTCGATTACAGACCGGTATGTCTTTTCATTGCATCAGGAAGCCATGAATTGCTCTTCGCCCGCAACCTGTCCAGGCGATTGTCAGACGTGTATCAGGTGCGCATCAGTATTGTCATAGCCTCCTGGTCTACGATAGAACTGCGGAGAATACTGCTGGAGAAGGAGCGATTCGTATGCGCGTCCTGATTATTGCACCACTACGTCTCATGACCATCGCCGTGATGCTGCTCATCGTGCTTTCTCTGGTGCTGCCGTTTCGCTCATCAGACGCTCAGGGGGAGACGGGAGATCTGCTGCCTGAACGAACCGTTGCAGCACCGGGTGGCGATACGGCACTGGCGATGATCGACGAAGCAGGATCGTACCTGATGGCGCCGGTTCAGACAACGCGCCCCTTCAGCCATCTCGTGATCCGCTACGACGCGCAGGTTCCACCCGGCGCAACGCTGACCCTCTTCGTGCGCACATCGGGTGATGGGGTTGGCTGGACCGAATGGGCGGAACTGGTCAGCAGCGATGATCTGCGCCGTCCTGAAGATGGTCCGGATGTGGTATGGAGCGACATTATCGATGTCGGATCGTTGATGCGCTTCTGGCAGGTACGTGTGCTCATGTCGCCTGCGCCGGATGGCGCCATGCCGATCCCCGGCGCGATTGAGGCGCACACCGTCGATGCACTGACAGGTCCGGCTACGCCTCCGGCGACAGCATTTGCACTGCCCCAGAGCACAGGTCCAGGCAAGCCGCCGGTCGTATCCCGCACGGCATGGGGTTCGCCAGATGGTCAGGGGAGTCGCGCGCGCCCGGCGTACTATCCGGTTAACCACATCATCGTCCACCACACCGCAGACGGAAACACGCTTTCGCCAGGGCAGCCGAACTGGGCGGCGCGTGTGCGCGCCATCTGGTCGTACCACGCGATCACGCGCCAGTGGGGGGATATCGGATACAACTATTTGATCGATCCCAACGGCGTCATCTACGAAGGACGAGCCGGCGGCGACGACGCTGTCGGATTTCACGACACCGCCAACTACGGGTCGATGGGCATCGCGTTGATCGGGACATTCTCCGGCGTTGCGCCAACCTCTGCCGCGCAGGAGTCGCTGGTGCGCCTGATCGCCTGGAAAGCGGCGCAGAAGGATATCGACCCGCTTGGTCGTTCGTACTACTACGGATGCTCCCGGTCGAGCAAGTGTCTGCCGTTCAATCCAGGGGCCATCGTTCCCAACATCGCCGGTCACCGTCAGGTCACGCCGGGTCATACCACATGTCCAGGCGATGCAACCATGGCCATCCTTCCCGACCTGCGGAACCGTGCACTGGCACTGATGCGCGGCAGTGACGGAACATATGACAACGGCGACCTGGTCATCGATGAACGGGAGAGCAGTTTCAGCCGGAACGCCGCTAACTGGTACAGCGCAGCCTGTGGCGCAGGTGGTCATGCACTGTACACCTTTGCGACGAATAACCCGGCGGAAAGCGCCAACCGCGGCGTCTGGCGCCCCAACCTGCCCTACCGCGGCACATATCGCGTTCTCGCTCATATCCCGCGCGATTGCGGACTCGGACCGCTGACCGGTCGCGCCAGGTATGTGATCCACAGCGCCAGTGGCAGCGTCTCGGTTCCCATCAGCCAGGAAAGTGTCGAAGGGTGGGTTGATCTCGGCGTTTACACCTTCGACGCCGGCAGTAGCGGCGCGGTCGAACTCGACGATCTGACCGGTGAGCCGTTCTCTGCCGGGCGGATCGTCATGTTCGATGCGGTGAAATGGGTTCCTGAACATTCCCAGGCTTCGGCGCAGATTGTAGCGGTGCGGTTCGCGCGGGAGACACTTGCCGCCGGCGAATTGCTCCGCGTTGATGTGACGGTGCGCAATACTGGATCAACTATCCTCTCCGGGCAGGAGCCGCGCGTTGATCTGACTGCTGGCGGCGGCATGAACGATCCGGCAAACGCATATGTCTATGAACAACACGAATGTTTTGCCGGTAGTCCGACCGGCGCATTTCCGACGTTTCAGAAAGAAGCAGGCAGGATTCGCATTGCGCTTGGTTTGCCGGGTTGGAGTGCGCTGTACGGCAGCGGATGCGCCGGTCCAACCTCGGATTACCCGTGGCGCTGGGGCTTGAATGGCGACCTGGCGCCGGGCGAAGAGCAAACGATCACAGGATATGTGCGCTTCCATACGCCGGGAACATACCCGTTGCGGGCAGGTATGGTGCACGAATATGTGCGCTACCTGGCACAGGATGTCGCCGCAACGACGATCACAGTCACCGATGAGCGTACCCCGCCCGATGCAGCGACCTTCGACGAATGGTTGCGTCCCACCGCATGGGTATACCGGCTCGACGCTGTGCCCGACAGTCTTCTGGCGCGTGCAGGCGAAGCGCAGGCGCTGCTGTCCGGAGTGGAAGTCGGCAGTTTTGTCTGGCACGGCGAACTGCTCGATTGGGGCGATGGCGGACCGCTTGGTGTGCATGATCGCTTCGTCATTGCGCAAACGCGCGTTTTTTATGCACCGGTCAGCGGCGAATACACCTTCCGCACGATCAGCGATGACGGTTCATGGTTGCTGGTGGATGGACGAACCGTTGTTACGAATAGCGGTCTGCATGATCGCACCGAAGCAACGGGAACCATCTACCTTGACGCTGGCATTCATGTACTCTCAGTCATCTTCTTTGAACTGCGCGGCATGGCGGTCGCGGGGTACGATGTGCAGTTGCCGGGTTCTGGCACATTCCAGCAGATACCCGACGGATTGAGTGATACGCCGCGTTTGGGCGGGGCATTCATATCATCGGCAACACTGACGCTTGCCGCCGATGACCGGGGCGGCAGCGGCATCGCCACGATCCGCTGGAGCCTGAACGGTTCAGCATGGCAGACTGCCGCCGGATCGATGGTGCGCATCGACCTGCCATCTGATGGAGTCTTCCAGGTACGCTATCAGGCAATTGATGCAGCTGGCAATGAAGGTCCTGTGCGCGAACTGACAGTGCGCGTCGACTCGAATATGGCGATCCATCGGGTGACGTTGCCTCTGGTGATGCGGTAACCAGAGCCAACGTTGAGCGTTACAACGTTGAACGTTACAACGTTGAACGTTCAACGTTCAACGCTTAACGTCATCCTTTTGACACATGCCGCTGCTATGGTAGACTTCAGCAGACAAAGCACAAGCTTCAGGAGTACGATATGCGCACTATTCTGGTCACCGGCGGCGCCGGATTCATTGGCAGCAACTTTGTTGAACTGATGTTGACGAAATACCCGGACTATCGGATCGTCGTCTATGATAAATTGACGTATGCCGGGCGATTGGAAAATCTGGCGCGGTTTCAGGGCGATCCGCGCTTCACGTTTGTGCGGGGCGATATCTGCGATCCGGCAGGGGTGCGAGAAGTCATTCGTGCGCACGGTGTTGATACGCTGGTCAACTTTGCCGCTGAGACGCATGTGGATCGTTCAATCATGGATCCCGACGCGTTTATTCGCACCGATGTGTATGGGACATACGTGTTGCTCGAGGCGGTGAAAGAAATGAAACTCGAGCGCGCCCTGTTTGTCAGCACCGATGAAGTCTACGGGCACATCGAACCGGGTCATTCATCCTCGGAGGACGATCCGCTCAAGCCGCGTTCGCCCTACGCCGCATCGAAGGCAGGCGGCGAGCATCTGGTGTATGCGTACTACATCACCTATGGGTTGCCGGTGCTGATCACCCGCGGCACGAACAATATCGGTCCGTACCAGTATCCGGAAAAAGCCGTACCACTCTTCATCACCAATGCCATCGACGATATTCCGCTGCCACTGTACGGCGACGGACGACAGATGCGCGATTATCAATATGTGATGGATCACTGCGAGGGGATCGATGTTGTGCTGCACCGTGGCGTTATCGGCGAAGCGTACAACATCGGTTCAGGCGTGGAGACGGAAAATATCGTGATGGCGAAGGCGATCCTCGATCTGCTGGGCAAACCCTACTCGCTGATCCAGCCCGTCACCGATCGACCGGGGCACGACCGACGCTACTCCGTGCGCACGGACAAAATCAAGGCGCTGGGGTGGCAGTCGCGCCACACTTTCGCTCAGGCAATCGAGAAAACTGTGCGCTGGTATGTTGAACATCAGGAATGGTGGCGTCCAATCAAGTCGGGGGAGTTCAAGGAATACTATCGCCGACAATACCTGGAGCGCCAGACTGTATATAGCAGTTCTCAGATACGTTGACCCTTGTCCGGATCTGCCGTGTCGTGCGAGACGCCCGCGTCTAGCGGAGTGTAGACCGAAATTTATAGCAGTTCTCAGATACATTGACCATTGTTCCTGTCCGCCGTATCGCGCGAGGCGCCCGCGTCCAGCAGAATGTAGACCGAAATGTATTTCGGTCATCGTGTGGGGCGAGCCATTCTCAGGAGCGTTCAACCTTGTCTGTCAGGTTCAACCTTCGTGAGAACTGCTATATTTCGGTCATCGCGTGGGGTGCGCTATTCCCAGGAGCGTTCAACCTTGTCCATCAAATTCAATCTTTGTGAGAACTACTATAGTATCGTTCTCAGAACGCACCATTGCATATGTGAAATGAAGCCATCTCCCCGATCAGGAGAGATGGCTTCGCCACTTCCGCCGCCTTGCAGCAGCGGTCATCCTCCCGCGCCGTCCTCGTTCCTGGGTTCTCAGTTCTCAGTTCTCAGTAAATGTCTTGCACCGTATTGTAGACGTTGAATTTACCGGTTGGCGTCACCATATTTGGAATGCGCGCCTTCTCGGTGAGCGTGGCATCATCGTAGATCACGATTTCGCCGGTCTCACCCGGTTTGCTCGCATCGCCCCAGATACTGACCCAAACCTCAGTGCCTGCTGCGTTGTACTCGAAGTGCACCGCACGACCGTAGGTGCTCGCCTCCCAGCAGCGGTATGGTTTGTCCGGCTTCTCTTTTGCGATGACGCAGATCGTTCGCGCCAGCACAGGATCGGGGTTGAGCGTCATATCGACCCATATCCACTTGCTGTTTGGATGTGTCTTGATGAAGAGACTCCCCGCGCCGGGCAGCGGCGTGACGCGCACCGCTTTCCACGCTGCCTCCGGATGTCCTTCCGGGTCAGTACCGATCGAAACGATCGCCGGGTCGCCCAGGTGCCCTGAACTCCAGACCGGACCGAATTCGGGATCGATCCAGTTCGCTCCGCGTCCGGGATGCGGTATCTTGGGCGTATCCACCAGTGCGACCATTTTGCCTTCCCGGGCATCAACAACGGCAACTTTATTCGACTGATTGGCTGCTACCAGGAAGTAGCGATGTGTGGCATCCCATCCACCATCGTGGAGGAAACGGGCGGCTGGCAGCATCTTGATCTGTGGCGCATACGGGTCAACGTAATTGACCAGCCAGATCTGCCCGATCTCTTTGACGTTGATGATCCACTCCGGCTTGAAGTGAGAAGCGACAATGCTGGCGACCCGCGGTTCAGGATGGTATTCTCTGGTGTCTACCGTATAGCCACGCGTGCTGACGATGTGCATCGGTTCGAGAGTCTGCCCATCGAGAATGACAAAGTGTGGCGGCCAGTAGCACCCCACGACTGCCAGTTTGTCGGTAAAATCGCCCTCCGGTCCGACGTACTTGCTGACCTCGACCGAGCGTGCATCGTAGCAGACCTGAACCTCGGCGACCTTGACAGGAATTTCCGCCCACAGATCGATCATCGCCAGTTTTCCGTCGCGCCCGATGACATACGCATACCGTCCGGTGGCCGACATGCGCGTGATATGAACGGCATAACCGGTATCAACGTTGTTGATCACCTCATAGGTATCGCCGTCGACTACAGCCACCTTGCCAGCATCACGCAGCGTAACGATGAAGTAGTTCTGCCAGTCACGGGCAGTCTCAGGCGCAACAGGGCGCTGCTCAGGCGGAACATAGACGCGCCACGAGGCTTTCATCTGTTCCATCGACATCTCTGGCGGTGCAGGCGGTTCCCGTTGCAGGAACTTTGCCAGCACCTCGATCTGCTCCTGAGTAAAGAATCCCTGCTTGCCCCAATCGGGCATGCCGCGCGGCGTGCCGTTGTAGATGATGGCCGACAGACCTGCAGTACCGGGTGGAATAGTCCGGTCAGGAGTGAGCGCCGGACCGGTGGCGCCTTTGCGCAGGGTGCCGTGACAACCGGCGCAACGCTCGAAGTAGACCTGTTTTGCCCAGAGGAATTCTTCTTCGCTCAGAGTCGGCGCCGCTTCTGTTGCGGCAGCCGTCGGCTCCTCCGATACAACGGCTTCGGCGGGTGGTTCTTGCAGGTACGCAACGATGGCTGCACGTTCTTCTGGAGAGAGACTCTGTCCCAACGACGCTGGCATGATCCCCTTCTGACAGGGTCCGCCGGCACAATGCGTTGAGATAAACAGGTCCGGTTCAAGGATCGATTCGATCAGATACTCTTCGATGGTCTTTGCTTTGCCGGTGTAGTCGCTGCTCTGGAGCGTCAGCGCTGCACCCTGGCTGATGTTGGTGAGATCCGGTCCGATTGTACCGCGCGCATTGGGTACGCCGGGAATAATGTGGCATGCACCGCAACCGCCCTTTGTGAATGCCGTCAGCGCGAGGTCTTCCGATGGTGGGGTCGTGTCGACTGCCTGGGTGGTTGGCGCAATTGTTGGCGGCGGCGCTTCCGCCTGACGCGCACAGGCAACCAGCACCACCACCACGAGAGCCGCGCCGAACACAAGATACGTTGATGGGCGCATAGACAGCCTCCCCGCTGCCTGGTCGGAACGTCCCGACCGTATCATATCTTTGCGAGGAGTGTACACGACCAGGACGGGAGGCGTCTGTGACTTTTCTCACAACCGGTCAGGTTCAGACCAGGAACGCTCCCGGATTGAGCAATCCTTCCGCCCCCCACCGCTGTCGGAGCGCCTGCATCTTATCGAGTGCGTCGGGAGCGAAGCCCCACCGGTCGATACGCGCGCGCGCCGGCGCCGCCAGCGCCACCGCATAGCCGCCAAGGGTTCGCGCCGCCGTGCGCAGACGCTCCAGAATGCGTCCGGCGTCATCGGGGTGCGGCGCCGGCGCGCGCACATACACCTGTCCAGCCGCCACATCCGCCACATACGACTCTTGCCCGCCAAAACCGGCGCGTTGCAGCAGCGCCCCAATATCCCTGGGGGCGACGCCAATCCGCACCATCAGATCGTCCGGTTGCGCTGCGCTGAGGAAGGCGCCCCACAGGTCGCTGCCGGACGGCGCCTCAATCTGCAGCGCCGGTATCCCGGCGTTGCGCAGGACGGCGCGCACGGCGGCGAGTTCTGCCGCCACGTCTTCCGCCAGACCTTCGGCGGTGTAGACCAGGAGCGTCATCGGGCGGCGATCCAGGCTGACCGGGAGCGGCGCTGCCCAGCGTCCATCATCGGCGACTTCCAGCAGCAGCACCGCAGAAGCGATCAGGGATTGTTGCGCCAGTTTCGCGCCGGTTTCGAGCGCCTGGGCGATCCGGCGCGGTGCAGCGATCAGTGTTGCCCGCGTTCGCGGCAATGGTGTCAGTTTGATGGTTATATCACAGAGCAACCCCAGTGTGCCATGTGCTCCGACGTGCACTTTCGGCAGGTCGTATCCGGCGACATTCTTAACAACCGGTCGTCCAATGCGGGCGACGCGACCATCAGGGAGCGCAACCGTCGCCGCCAGTATCAGATCGCGGAGACTGCCGTAACGCATGCGCAGCGGCGCATTCAGGTTGGCGGCAATCGTCCCGCCAATCGTCGCGGTCGACCAGGGAGATGCAATCGGCGCCCACATCCCATAGGGATGCACCGCCTTCTGGAGTTCCTCCAGGCATGTACCTGCGCCGACCGTAATGTACAGGTCATCGGGCGCAAGCACGCGAATGCCCGACAGATGTGCAGTGGATACCACCGCATCGGCTGGCGGAAGCAGGGCTGATTTCGTTCCACCCCCTCGAATGCGCACGCTTTGCCCCGCACCGATCAGGTCGCATAATCTCTCCGCTGCTTCCTCTGCGCTTCCCGGTGCGATGAGCACAGGCGCAGAGGGTGCTGATTCGCTCAGCGACCCGGTCGCCGCCGGTGACACACGCCCCGGTTGCCGTCTCTGCGCATTGTGCAAACCTGCCATCACCTCATCACGCGGCGGCAACACTTTGCCGGGGTTCATCATGCCGGTCGGGTCGAAGATATCCTTCACATCCCACATCAGCGACAGTTCAGTAGCACCGTACATCAGCGGCATGAATGCGCGCTTCTCAATGCCAACACCATGTTCGCCGGTGATGCTGCCGCCAGCCGCAACGCAGACTTCCAGGACTTTGCGACCGGTTTCGAGCACCTGCGCGATCAATGCTCGATCCGAGGGATTTTCAATCAGGATGAGCGGATGCAGGTTGCCGTCACCGGCATGAAAGACATGACCGGTGCGGAAGCCGTCAGCTTCGATGATCCGGTTCACCGCTGCCAGGGTTTCCGCCAGTTTGCTGCGTGGCACGGTGCCATCGACCAGATAGTATGCTGGCGCCAGCCGCGCCATGGCGCCAGCGGCGCTCTTGCGCGCGAACCAGATCCGATCACGTTCTGCGGCGCTTTGCGCCACCCGCACCTCACGCACGTCACAGTCGCGCAGGGTTGCTTCGATCTCGGCAATCTGCGGTCCGACGCTTTCGGGATAGCCATCAACTTCGATGATCAACACCGCGCCAGCATCGAGCGGCAATCCGGGATGCGCATACTCCTCAACAATGCGTACAATACTCGAATCCATCATCTCCATCGTCGCCGGCACCAGACCGCGCGCAATAATTGCAGATACCGCTTTTCCCGCCTGCTCGACGCTGTCGAAAGCAGCCAGGAGCGTGCGTACCGCTGGCGGATCGCGGAGCAGGCGCAGATCGGCGCGTGTGATGATGCCCAGCGTGCCTTCACTGCCGACGAAGAGCGCCGTCAGGTCGTAAGCTGGGATATCGAGCGCCCGCCCGCCGACATGAATGATCCGTCCGTCACTCAGCACTACCTCAACACCGGTCACATAGTTGCTGGTGACACCATATTTGAAACAGTGCGGTCCACCCGCATTCGTACCGATATTCCCGCCGATGGTCGCCGTGCGCTGGCTGGAGGGATCGGGGGGAAAGAACAGACCATGCTGACGCACCCGGGTATCGAAGATCAGGTTGACCACGCCAGCTTCGACCACTGCGCTGCGACCGGTCAGATCGATATCCAGCACGTGGTTCATCAGCCCGAGTTGCACCACCACGCCGCCATGTTCAGGGACAGCGCCGCCTGCCAGACCGGTTCCTGATCCGCGCGCGATGAGCGGTACCCGATGCCGGGCAGCCCAACGCACCAGTTGCACAACCTCGTCGACCGAACGGGGGAAGACGACGCCATCGGGATGACCACGGTCGAAACTGCCATCGACTTCGTAGGTGATGAGTTGAGCAGGATCCACAATCACGCGATCAGGTCCGAGCCGCGCAGACAGATCGGCAAGCAACGCCTGGGTGTCGGCAGTGGTCATAGCATCCTCGCTTTGGAATATCTATACTATCGTTGCGTGTAGCGGCAGTATATCAAAAATATGCGGACATGCGAACATCTGAGGATGGCAGAGTTCGACCGGCGCACTCCACCGGGGAAGGCGGGCAAAGACGGCGCCTTCGCCCGCCAGCAAGGAAGTTCTGCGTCAGCAAAGGACGTGGTGCGAATCAAAAAAGGGCATCCGGCAGTTCACGGTGCGTAAACGCCAGATGCCTGAGACGACACGAGAGTCGTTCACTACTCGATCGCCACCAGTTCGATATCGAAGGTCAGCGTTGCGCCAGCCAGCGGGTGGTTGGCGTCGAACGTCACTTCGGACGGCGACACATCGCGCACCGTGACGATGAATGTCTGCCCGTCCGGGCGACGCATCTGATACTGCTCACCGATCGCCGGGTCGATCTGGGGCGGCAGCTCATCGCGGTTCAGCGAAAAGATCAGTTCATCGTGGTACTCACCGTATGCCTGATCTGGCGTCAACACCGCGCGGCGCTTCTCCCCTTCCTGCATCCCGATCACCGCCTCCTCGAACCCCTGGATGACCTGCCCGCTGCCCAGTGTAAACACCAGCGGTTCGCGACCGTGCGAACTGTCGAAGACAGTCCCATCTTCCAGCGTGCCGGTGTAGTGCACTGTCACGGTGTCGCCAGTTTGTGCCGTTGCCATTGTGTACTCCTGTTTGGTAGCGGCTCTACGATATCGCCGGGCATATGATGCGCATGCACATCAGGCCCAGGAGACGGCGCACAGCCACATCTGTTTTTGCATGGGTACAGCATACCATGCGAAGGGCAAGGGTGCAAAGCGGGAGTCATGCGATACAATACTGCATGCCTGTCAATTCTGGTCGATATGCGAGAAAGTGAGGCATGGCATGCCGGTTGAAAGCGCCGAGATCCGTCGTGCGGCGCTGTTTGCCGCGCTTCCGGAGCCGGTTTGTGCGGCGCTGGCGTCTATCGCAGTGCGTGTGCATCATACGGCGGGCGAGGTGATCTTTCTCGAAGGCGATCCATCGCCCGGTCTCTACGTTCTCCTCAGCGGACGGGTGCGTTTGTCGCGCATATCGCCGGGAGGGCGCGAGCAGGTTCTGCATATCGTTGCGCCAGGGCAGCACTTCAATTCAGTCCCGGTATTCGATGGCGGTCCCTGTCCGGTCAACGCATCGGCGCAATCGGATGTCGCTGCGCTGTTGTTTCCGGGCGAATCATTGCGCGCACTCATTCTGGATCATCCGGTGGTGGCGCTGCGTCTGCTGGCGGATAGTTGCAGGTATCTGCGGCGGTTGGTGAATCTGGTGGACGATCTGGCGCTCACAACCGTTCAGGGGCGCCTGGCGCGTCTGCTGCTGACTCAGGCGGAAGAAGGCGAGGCAGGCGTCGTCCAACCGCTGACGCAGAGTGAGATGGCAGCACGCCTCGGCACGGTGCGCGAGATGATCGGGCGTTCATTGAAGACCTTTGAGGGCATGGGTCTCATCCGCATCGAACGCGGCGTCATCGTCATTGTTGACCGCGCTGGTCTGGAGCGTGAAAGCGAGCGCGCATAACCGGTATCAACGAGCCGCATCCTGCTCGTGATACTTTGATGGGCATTTCACCAGCACCTGATCGGCGAGAAACACATGGTGTTCATTGTCGTAGCGACCGATCACCACAATGCTCGTCGCCAGCTCGAAATGCGACGGTTTTGGTTCGCGACTGACGACGGTCACCCGATGACCTGTTTCGTCTTCGAGAACAAATGTGAACCTTCCCTGCGCATCATAAGCGCCAGCACTACCGAGAAATCCAACCAGTTGGACGCTTCTTCCACTCTCGACGGCCTCTTCAATCCGTTCCGTGTAGGGACGGAATGATTGTTGCAATCCACCGTAACTGAGGATTGCCGCCAGAATGATCAACACCCCTCCTGCTGCATGCAACGGTGTTATCCGCCGATGGCGGGTAAGCGGAATCTGCCGGGTCATATGCTACTCCACTGCTGATCAGGTGCGAATACGACGATAAAGGGGCGTCCGATTGCTCCGGTGGGGCATGCCTGCTCACAGGCGTCGCAAAAGGTGCAATCCGACGGACGGACAATCACCGCCTTGCGCGCGATCAGTTCGACCGCATGGGTCGGGCACTGCCGGACGCACCATCCGCACCCCGTGCAACGTTCCAGATTGATGACCGGTACGGTCGATTCCATTGCCGGTTCTCCTCCGCCTGCAAGGTGCATGCTGATACTGAGTGTATGACGTTGTGCATCGGTTGTCTGTGACTTTTCTCGCAGTGCGGTGCAAAGCCTGCCTGTGCGAGCTCTACCGAATCTCATTTTGCTGTTGACCCTGTGCCAGATTATGGTAGGATAGCAGGGTTGCTCACATCTTCCGAAACGGAAAGCGCACCATCGATGAACAGAGGCGTGCTCTATGCAGCCGGCGCGTATGCCTGCTGGGGCTTGCTGCCGGTCTTCTGGAAATTGTTGCAGCATGTCGATGCACTGGAAATTGTCGCCCACCGGATCGTCTGGTCGCTGGCGTTTGCGTTGGTCCTGTTGACCCTTGGGCGACGCTGGTCGCGGATCGGCGTCACCTGGCGGGATCGTCGCGTCCTGGCGACGTTCCTGGCGACCGGGATGCTGCTGACTGCCAACTGGTTCGTTTATGTCTGGGCAGTGAATGCCGATCATATTGTGGAAACCAGTCTGGGTTATTTTATCAACCCGCTGATCAATGTGCTGCTTGGTGCGCTGGTGCTGAAGGAGCGTCTGCGCATCGGTCAGGGCGTGGCGATGAGTGTGGCGCTGGCGGGGGTGCTCTATCTGACGTTTCAGTATGGATCGTTTCCCTGGATTGCCCTCATTCTTGCGGGCACGTTTGCGCTCTATGGTTTGTTGCGCAAAACGGCGCCGCTCGACTCGCTCGATGGGTTCACGCTCGAAACGGCGCTTCTGACGCCGATAATGATCATATTCCTGGTCTATCGTGAACTGACAGTGCAGACTGCGTTCGCCCATGGCGATCCACTGACCTGGACTCTGCTGATCGCTGCGGGTCCGATCACCGCCGCGCCACTGCTGCTATTTGCCGCCGGCGCACGGCGCGTCTCGCTCGTGACGCTGGGCATCCTCCAGTACATCGCACCGACGCTCCAGTTTCTCATCGGCGTCGTAGTGTACGGCGAACCGCTCACACCGTCGCGCCTGATCGGGTTTGCGCTGATCTGGACGGCGCTGGCGATCTACACGTTCGACAGCCTCGCACACCGTCGATTGACCGCTGCCGCAGTCCCATCTCCGTCCATGCGCATTGATGCCTCGTGCGACTGATGGGTCTCGGACAGGATGCGTCTTCTGTGTGTGGGGAGCGCCTCCATCGACCCGTGTGGCGCTGATGGAGATTGAGAATTATAGCGGTTCTCAGATGCGTTGACCCCTGTCCAGGTCTGCCGTGTCGCGCGAGACGCCCGCGTCCGGCGGAGGGTAGACCGAAATTTATTTCGGTCGCCCCTTGTCCTCCCCCAACCCATGCCGAAATGAATTTCGGCGAACCCTCTCGGTCGCCCCATGTCCCCCCCAACCCATGCCGAAACGAATTTCGGCGCACCCTGCCGCACCCCGCGTCCGCCCCCGCCCCGCGCCTGCCCGTTGACCGAAATTTATTTCGGTCACCCCGCTTCTGCTCACAACCCATGCCGAAATGAATTTCGGCGCACCCTTTCGCTCGCCCCCATGTCCTCCCCCAACCCATGCCGAAATGAATTTCGGCGCACCCTGCCGCGTCCCGCGTCCGCCCCTGCCCCGCGCCTGCCCGTTGACCGAAATTCATTTCGGTCGCCCCATGTCCTCCCCCAACCCATGCCGAAATGAATTTCGGCGCACCCTTTTGCTCGCCCCATTTCCGCCCGCAACCCGCGCCTGCCCGTTGACCGAAATTCATTTCGGTCGCCCCATGTCCTCCCCCAACCCATGCCGAAATGAATTTCGGCGCACCCTTTCGCTCGCCCTAGACCGGCAAAGTCAGCTTGACGTGACCCCACTGAAGGCGTAGGATAGCGACATATCGCTGTTTCGTGAAGGAGTCGCGCATGAAACGCTTGAATCGCCCGACGGCTGTGCGCAGCGAGGTGCTG